>Ga0134124_10002812_pt1 | contig 14039 bp, 17 predicted proteins | sample KB304_FD_96880 | JGI IMG/M metagenome (GOLD analysis project Ga0134124, IMG submission 96880) | Terrestrial soil microbial communities without Nitrogen fertilizer from Kellogg Biological Station, Michigan, USA - KB3-0-4 | ecosystem: Environmental > Terrestrial > Soil > Unclassified ... | reverse complement strand
GAGTAGGGTCTTGAGGGTTTTCAGAAAAGCCCGCGCGGTAAAGTCGCCATTCTACGATGGAGGAATGAAATAACCCCTACGTAATTGTTCCTCTTGCCGGGTGTATCAGCGTCGACACTAATCGGTTGGGGCGGGGCCTTGCGCCGGCCATCTTGGGATTTTGGACAAGACTGCCGAACGAAACTCGGACTGCGCCAGATCCGGGCCATGCAGTTCCTCGAGTCGAGGAACGTCAACATAACGGGCACCGAGAGTCTCCAGCGCTATGGTCAGTGCCTCGATGGAAACCCGCGGTAATTCGAGCGGCAAGATCCGACAGGCAATGAAGGGCAATTGCGGATTGATTGTCCTGACCTCGCGCATGAGTTCAAACATGCGCGACCCGTTGAAAAACACGCCGCACAACACGAGCGCAATCAGGCGGTCGTCCTCCAGCCGCTTTAAGGCTTCTTCCACCGTGTGGACGGAGACCACGTCGACGTAGCTTCCCAGCGCCCTTTCCAGATAAGGAATGATGTGGTGCGTAAATGCGGCGAGAACACGGGGTTTGTTCGCCATTGCTCGCCTGCGCGGCGGAGCGCGTGCGTTGGACGGCGAAAGTATTGCACGGTCCTGCGGAGCAAAGAAGGCTCTGTGTCAGCTGGATAGCGCTGGAGTCCCCCGTTTCAGTTGTCATGGCTCAATTGCCTTTCCGAAGCAGCCGTTACCGTAGAATTGGTTTTCTACGATGGAGTGCGCGCGACTTTCCCGCTACGGGCTGCTCTCGGTGCAAGGCGCCGACGCGCGTCAATTTCTCCACGCGCAGCTCACCAACGACATTCTCAACCTGCCGGCCGACCGCGCCGCGCTCGCTGGCTGGTGCTCGGCGAAGGGTCGCCTGCTTGCGACATTTCTCGTGATCCCGGCGCCGCAGGGCTTCCTGCTGCAGCTCGCGCGCGACCTCGCCCCGGCGGTAGCGAAGCGCCTGTCGATGTTCGTCCTGCGCTCCAAGGTGAAGATCGCCGACGAGAGCGATGCATGGGTTCAAACCGGATTGTGGAACACGGCTCGGGACACCACCAGGATCGAATGGAAAGATCAGGTTGTGACTGTCCCCATGGATGAAGAGCGCGTGCTGCGCCTCGAGCCCGCGGCGTCAGCATCAGCCGAATGCAAGGGCGACGAGGAGACCTGGTACCTTCAGGAAATCCGCGCCGGCCGCCCGTTCATCACCGCGGCCACGCAGGACCAGTTCGTGCCGCAGATGGTGAACCTCGAGACGCTCGGCGGCGTCGACTTCCAGAAGGGCTGCTATCCGGGGCAGGAAATCGTGGCGCGCGCGCAGTACCGCGGCCAGGTGAAGCGGCGCATGGTGCGCCTGCCGGCGCCCCAGGGCGAGCGGCTGCGGCCCGGCCAGGAGTTCAACGGCGGCACCGTGGTGGACAGCGCCGGCGGCGAGCTGCTCGCGGTCATGCCGGTATGAGCCACTATTACGTCTATTACAAGATCTCGGCGGACCAGTTCCCCCGGCTCCGTGACGCCGTCCAGATCCTCTTCAACACCATAGAAAAGCAGTGCGGCGTGCGCGGCCGCTGGATGCGACGGCGCGACGACCCGTCGACGTACATGGAGGTCTACGAGGAGGTCAAGGACGCGGCGGCGTTCGAGGCGCTGCTCGAGCGCGAGGGCGCGAAGCTCGGCGTCCAGCGCAAGCTCGAGCGCTTCGTGAACGCAAGCTGATGTGCCTCATCCTGCTCGCCTGGCAGGTCCCGGGCCGGCCCGCGCTGGTCGTCGCCGCGAACCGCGACGAGTTCCACCCCCGTCCCGCGGCGCCGGCGGCCTTCTGGGAGGACCAGCCGTCGATCCTCGCCGGGCGCGACCTCGAGGCGCGCGGCACCTGGATGGGCATCTCGCGCGGCGGCAAGTTTGCCGCCGTGACCAACTATCGCGGCGGAACCGAGCCGCGCGCGGCGCAGTCTCGCGGTTCTCTGGTCACTGCTTTCCTCATAAGCGACCAGCCGCCCGCGGAATACATCGGTGAAGTCCGGCAAAAAGCCGCTTCCTACAGCGGCTTCAACCTTCTAGCCAGCGACGGGGCCGAACTCTGGTGGATGTCCAATCGCGACAGCGAACCCCGCCGGCTCGAGCCTGGCATCTACGGGCTGGGCAACCTGCTCATCGATTCGCCGGATGTCGAGCCGAGGAAGCGGCGCTTCGAGGACGCGCTCGCCTCGGGCGCGGCGGTCGAGCCGCTCTTCAGCGTGCTCGCCGAGGCGCGCATCGTCGATCCGGTCTACGGCACGCGCTGCTCCACCGTGTTCTTCGGCCGGCGCTACGTGGAGCGCTCGTTCGCGCCCGACGGCACCGAGCAGGAGACCCTGCACTACGAGCTTTAAAGGCGGCGGCGCATGTCGACGTGGGGGATGCCGGCGTCCATGTACTCGGCGCCCTCCTCCATGAACCCGTGCGCGCGGTAGAACGCCGTGGCGTGCACCTGCGCGGAGAGCACCACCTCCCGGTCGCCGCGCGCGCGCGCCGCGTCCATCAGCTTCGCCAGGATCCGGCCGCCAATGCCGCGGCCGCGCCAGGCCTGGAGCACCGCCATGCGCCCGATGTGGCCGTCCGGGAGCAGGCGGCCGGTCGCGATCGGGCTTTCCCTGTAATACGCGACAGCGTGTACAGACTTTGCATCCATCTGGTCGAGCTCGATCTCGGCCGGCACGCGCTGCTCCCCGACGAACACGGCGAAGCGGATCGGCGCGGCGTGCGCGCGCGCTTGTTCCCACGGCAGGAGCTCGATGCGCAGGTCCGTGTACACGAGTCGCGAAAAGTATAATTCGCCCGATGAAAAGTCTCTGGAACGACGCGGAAGCGGCGCAGTTCGCCGGGCCGCTCGGGCCGCGCGTCTACACCTCGCGCCTGCTCGGCCGCGACCGCTCGCTCGTGCTGCACGGGGGCGGCAACACCTCGGTCAAGCTGCGCGAGAAGAACCTCTTCGGCGACGAAGAGGACGTGCTCTACGTGAAAGGCAGCGGCTGGGACCTCGAGACCATCGAGCCCGCCGGCTTCACTCCGGTGGCGCTCGGCTACGTGCGCAAGCTCGCCGGGCTGGCGCAGCTCTCCGACCCGCAGATGGTGAACGAGCTCAACACGCACATGCTGCGCGCGGGTGCGCCCTCGCCCTCGGTCGAGACCATCCTGCACGCCATCCTGCCGCACAAGTACGTCGACCACACCCACGCCGACGCGGTGCTTTCGGTCTCCAACGCACCCGAGGGCGAAAAGCGCATCCGCGAGATCTACGGCGAGCGCGTGGTGGTGATTCCCTACATCATGGCCGGCTTCGACCTCGCGGCCTACTGCGCGCGCGAGTTTCCGAAGCAGGCGGGCAAGAACACCGTCGGCATGGTGCTGCTCTCGCACGGCGTGTTCTCTTTCGGCCCCGACGCGCGCAGCTCCTACGAGCTCATGATCGAGCTCGTGTCGATGGCCGAGGAATACCTCGCAAGGAAAAAGGCATGGCAGGTCGGCTTTTCCCGGTCTGAGCCCGAACCCGGGCCGGGCCGCAGCCGAGAGGACATCGCGAAGCTCAGGCGAGCGATGTCCGACCAGGCCGGTTTTCCGATGATCGTCAAGGTGAACGACGGAGAGAAACTCGCCGCTTTCGCGCGGCGACCCGACGTCGACAAGCTCTCCCAGCAAGGCCCGGCCACGCCGGACCACGTGATTCGCACCAAGCCTTTCCCGATGCTCGGGCGCGACGTCGCCACTTACGCCGGCAGGTACCGCGAGTACTTCGAGCGCTTCTCCGCCAAAGCAAAGGAGAAGAAGACCATGCTGGACGCGGCGCCGCGCATGGCGCTCGACCCCGCGCTCGGCTTCGTCGCGGCCGGGCGCACGGCGAAGGACACGGCGATCGTCGAGGAGCTCTACGACCACACCATCGACGTGATCCTGCGCGCCGAGGCGCTCGGCGGCTGGCGCGCGCTCGATCAGCAGCACACGTTTGACATCGAATATTGGGACCTCGAGCAGGCCAAGCTGCGAAAAGCGGGCTCCCCGCCCGCCTTCACCGGGGAAGTCGCGCTCGTCACCGGCGCGGCTTCCGGTATCGGCAAGGCCTGCGTCGAATCGTTCCTCAAGCGCGGCGCCGCCGTGATCGGCCTGGATCGCAATCCCGCCATCGCGGGGCTGTGGCGGCGCCCTGATTTCTTCGGCGTCACCTGCGACCTGACGAATCAACAAGAAATTCGAAAAGCGCTCGATGAGGCCGTGCGCCGCTTCGGTGGCGTGGACATGCTGGTGCTGAACGCGGGGATCTTCCCCTCCTCCCAGTCGATCCAGGAAATCCCCGCCGAGAGCTGGCGCTCCGCGATGGCGGTGAACGTGGAGGCGAACCTCCTCGTCATGCAGGCCTGCCATGCGTTGCTGCGGCTCGCGCCGCGCGGCGGCCGCATCGTGGTGATCGGCTCGAAGAACGTTCCGGCGCCCGGACCCGGCGCCGCCGCCTATTCAGCCTCGAAGGCGGCGCTCAACCAGCTTGCGCGCGTGGCGGCCCTCGAGTGGGCGAAGGACGGCATCCGCATCAACTCGCTCCATCCGAACGCGGTGTACGACACCGCCTTGTGGACCGAAGAAGTCCTCGCCTCGCGCGCCAAGGCCTACAACCTCACCGTCGAGCAGTACAAGAAGAACAACCTTCTCAGGACCGAGGTGGCATCGAAGGACGTGGCCGAGCTCGCCGCCGAGATGTGCGGCGCGCTCTTCGCCAAGACCACGGCGGCGCAGGTTCCCGTCGACGGCGGCAACGAGCGCGTCGTATGAGCGCGCTTCCTGCCCCCCTGTTAAGGGGGGAAGCGAGCGCAACGCGAGCGGGGGGTTTGTTTTTCGGATAATGAAGAAAGATCAAACCCCCCGTTCGCCTGCGGCTCACGACCCCCTTCACAGGGGGTCCGTGGTCGAGCCGATCCGATGGAAAGGCGATCGCCTCGAATTGCTGGATCAAAGGCTGTTGCCCGACAAGACCGCGTATGTCGCCTGCCTCAGCGCCGAGGAGGTTGCGCAGGCAATCCGCGACATGGTGGTGCGCGGCGCGCCGGCAATCGGCTGCGCCGCTGCTTTTGGCGTGGTTCTCGGCAAGGGAAGCAAGGCGTCCTACGACGTTCTTGCCAAGAGCAGGCCGACTGCGGTGAACCTGTTCTGGGCTCTGGAGCGCATGAAGAAGGCGCAGGGTCTTGAGGCCGAGGCCATCGCGATCTACGAGCAAGACCTTGCCGCCAACCGCGCCATGGGCAAGCTCGGCGCCGAGCTCATTCCTGAGTCCGCTCGCGTCATGACCCATTGCAACACCGGCGCGCTCGCGACCGCCGGCTACGGCACGGCGCTCGGCGTCATTCGGGCTGCCAAGAGCAAGAACATTTCAGTGATCGCGAACGAGACTCGCCCCTACCTCCAGGGCGCGCGGCTCACAGCATGGGAGCTGGTGCAGGAGGGAATCCCCTGCACCCTCATTACCGACAGCATGGCCGGGCACCTGATGAGCAAGGGCGAGGTGGACGTGGTGATCGTCGGCGCGGACCGCATCGCCGCCAACGGCGACGTCGCGAACAAGATCGGCACCTATCCGCTCGCGGTGCTGGCGAAGCGACACGGCATCCCGTTCTACGTCGCGGCGCCTCTATCCACCTTCGATCCGAAGATCCCCGACGGCTCGCACATTCCCATCGAGGAGCGCCCCGCTGCCGAGGTCACCGGCTACCGCGGCACGCGCTGGGCACCCGAGGGCGTGTCGGTGCGCAACCCCGCGTTCGACGTGACGCCGGCGGAGCTCGTCACCGCGATCATCAGTGAAAAGGGGATCGCCTCTCCGCCCTACAGGGAAAGTATCGCTGCGCTCCTGAAGTGATGCCTTTATCCACGCGGTGACGTCGCTGCCAAGATTCGTCGCGCTCTACGCGGCGATCTACGGAGCCTACGGCGTTGCTTCGCCTTTCCTGCCCGCGTTCGTCAGCGCGCGGGGCCTGTCTCCGCAGGAGATCGGGTTCGCGCTCGCGGCGGGCACCGCCACGCGCCTGGTCTCGGCGCCGCTCGCGGGCCGCATCGCGGACCTGGTGCAGGCGTTGCGCGTGATGCTGGTGGTCTCGATCGCCGCGGCGGCCCTGGTGACGCTCGGGTATCTCTCCGCGCGCGGATTCTGGATGGTGCTCGCCGTGATGGTGCTGCACGCCTGGGCGCTCGCGCCCATGACCGTGCTGGCCGACGCGCTGGCGCTCGGCGCCCGCAGCTTCGAGTACGGCCGGGTGCGCGGCACCGGCTCCGCGGCATTCATCCTCGGCACGCTGGTCTCCGGTCAGGCGATCGGAGCGTTCGGCCTGGAAGTGATCGTGCCCCTGCAGGCGCTGCTCCTAGGCGGCGCGGCCCTCGCCGCGGTTCGGGTGCCGGAAATCGAGCACCACCCCAGGCCGAAGTCGGAATCGAGCGCCGGCGCAGGCGCATCGCTGCGCGCATTATTTCGAATTGCGCGCTACCGCAACCTGGTGCTTCTCGCCGCGCTCGTCCTCGGAAGCCATGCCATGAATGACGCCTTCGCGGTAATCCGCTGGAGCGCGGCCGGCATTAGCCCGGAGATTTCGAGCCTGCTGTGGTCGGAAGCCGTCGGCGCCGAAGTGCTGGTGTTCTGGTTCATCGGCCCCGTGCTGTTGAGGCGGCTGAAGCCGGCCGGGGCGATGGCGCTCGCCGCCGGGGCCGGCGTAGTGCGCTGGGCGGTCATGGCGCACACGGCGGAGGTAGGTGCGGTCGCGCTGGTGCAGCCGCTGCACGGATTGACCTTCGCATTGTTCCATCTCGCGTGCATGCGGGTGCTCGCCCGCACGGTGCCGCCGGGATCGGAGGGCACCGCGCAGGCGCTCTATGCCACGGTCGGCGTCGGGGCCGCCAGCGCGCTGCTCACGCTCGCCTCGGGCTCGCTCTACGGGTCGCTCGGGCCTCAGGCCTTCTGGTTCATGGCCGCCCTTTGCGCCGCCGCCCTGCCGCTCACCTTGAGGCTAAGGGGGGCTTGACAGGCTTACCAGGGAATCTGCGAGCCGTCGTGCGAGAAGAACTTGCCGGAGTCTTCGCGCCGCAGGCCGCCGAGGACCTTGCGCAGCCCGTTCACGGAGGCCTCGGGCGTGAGCGACGCGCCCTGCCCGCCCATGTCGGTCTTCACCCAGCCTGGGCTGAGCGCGGCGACGACGACGCCGCGCGGCCGCAGCGTCTCGGCGAGCGCCTTCGCGAGCAGGTTGAGCGCCGCCTTGCTGGTCGAATAAGGCAGCGTCATGCCGCTCGTCTCCGCGATCGAGCCGAGCCGGCTCGACATCACCGCGATGGTCTTGCGCTCGCTCGCCGCGACGTTGTCGACGAGCGCCTCGATCACGGCCGCCGCGCCGAGGAGATTGACCCGCAGGATCTTCTCCCAGTCGGCGTAGTCGAAGCTGCCGAGCGCCACGCCGCGCTTGCCGATGATGCCGGAGTTGCAGAAGAGCACATCGAGCGGTTCCCCCTTCAGCTTCGCTGCCAGCGCCTTGACCGCGGCGAAGTCGGTCACGTCGACCTTGAGCGACTCCGCGCCGATCGCTTTCAAGTCGCCCTCGCGCACCGTGCCGATGACGCGCCAGCCGTCCGCGGCGTACTGGCGCGCGAGCTCGAGGCCGAGTCCGCGGCCGGCACCGGTGATCAGGATTGTCGGCACGACGCTCTCCTCCTACGCATGAATGTCCACCGGTGTGTAAGGAGCGACGAGATCGAACAGCTCGACGATGTCGGCGTTGCGCATGCGAATGCAGCCGATCGACCCGGGCTTGCCCATTTCCGCGGAATCGGGCGAGCCGTGAATGTAGATGTAGCGGCGCATGGTGTCCACGTCGCCCAGGCGGTTCTTCCCCGGCTCGCAGCCGGAGAGCCAGAGGATGCGAGTGAGGATCCAGTCGCGCCCCGGGTAGCGGCCGTGGAGCTCCTGCGACCAGACCTCGCCGGTCGGGCGCCGGCGCACGAACACCGCGTTGAGCGGCTGGCCGGCGCCGATCTTGGCGCGCACGATGTGGCGGCCGCGCGGCGTCTGCAGGCTGCCGTTCTTCTCGCCGGGGCCCTTCTTTGCGGTGGAGACGGAGTAGGTTTTCAGCGCCTTCCGCTTCGCGTCGCGCAGCACCAGGGTCTGCTCGGGGATGCTGATCTCGATCTTCATCGGCGCGCGGCGAAGAAGCTGCTGAGGAGCGCGCCGCACTCGGCGGCCAGCACCCCGCCCTGTACGAGGGCATGATGATTCAAACGCTTCTCTTCAAAGAGATTGACGGTGCTTCCTGCGGCGCCGGTCTTCGGGTCGGCGGCGCCAAACACCACCCGGCGAAGCCGGGCGTGAAACATGGCGCCGACGCACATCGCGCAGGGCTCGAGCGTCACGTAGAGGGTCGCGCCCACCAGCCGGTAGTTCTTCCGCGTCGACGCAGCCGCGCGCATGGCCTGGATCTCCGCGTGCGCGGTCGGGTCGGACGCCGAGATCGGGCGGTTCCAGCCCTCGCCGATGACCTTCTCGTCGAGCACCACGACCGCCCCTACCGGGACCTCGCCCTCCTCCCGCGCGCGCTGCGCGAGGCCGAGCGCGTGGCGCATGAACCGCTCGTCCCGCTCGTCCAACTGCGGCGTTTCGGTCACCAGGGAAGCGATTCGTAGAGCTCCGGCTTGAAGCCGACGACCAGCCTTCCGTTCAGCTCGAGCACCGGCCGCTTGATGGCCGAGGGCTGCGCGAGCATAAGCGCCATCGCTGTTTTTGGGTTCAAACCGTCCGTTTCCGTGTCCGGGAGCTTGCGGAACGTGGTCCCGGCGCGGTTGAGGAGCGCCTCCCAGCCGACTTCGGCGCACCAGCGATCGAGCCGCGCCCTATCGATGCCCGCGACCTTGTAGTCGTGGAACCGGTAGTCGACACCGCGCTGGTCGAGCCAGGCCCGCGCCTTCTTCACGGTGTCGCAGTTGCGGATGCCGTACAAGATCCTCGCTTTCATGACCATTCCTGACGATCCGGCCGCACGGGCCGGCCGTAGCGTTATTGTATTGGCAGTCCGGATCGGGTTAACTCCCGGCGATGAGTCCGAGCCGCCTGCGGGGCGTCGCGCTTTGCGCGCTGCTGTTCTCGCATCCTTCGATCAGCCAGGACGCACCGGTCCAGGTGCAATACGTGCACGCCGAGACGTTCGCCGATGTCGGCAATCATCGCTTCAGCGACGAGCGGATCCGCGCGGCCTATCTCGAGCAGCTGCGAGGCCATTTGGTGAAGCGCGCCGCAGGCTTGCTCGCCGCGGGCGAGCGGCTCAATGTCTCGATCACCGAGCTCGACATGGCCGGCGAGTTCGAGCCCTGGCGTCCGCCCCTGCGCGACGCCCGGATCGTGAAGGACATCTATCCGCCGCGCATCGATCTCAGCTTCCGCCTTGCAGCGGACGACGGCAAGGTCATCAAGGAAGGCGCGCGGGAGCTGCGCGATCCGGCATTTCTCGCCGGCGCAAGCCGCTACCCGGACGATCCGCTGCGCTACGAGAAAGCGCTGGTCGACCGCTGGCTGGAGCAGGAGCTGGCCGGCCGCTGAGGGTTCCTACCTCGGATCCGTCATGCGGGCGGCCCGGATCGCGAAGGAGAGCTCGACGCGATCCTGCACCGCGATCGCGCCGCCGAGCACCGAGAACGGCTCGATCCCGAAGTCGGTCTGGTTGATGGAGAAGCTGCCGCCGACCGCGATGCGCTCGGCGCCGCGATCGATCTTCGCCGGGACGCGAACGGGACGCGTCACGCCGTGGAGCGAGAGCTCGGCCTGAACCGCGTCCTGCTCCACTCCACGCACGCGCAGCACCACGAAAGGAAAGCGCTCGGCCTCGAGCACCTTGTCGAGCATGTTGCTGCGCGTGCCGGCGATGTCCGAGTCGCTCGGGGTGCTTTCGAACCCGGCGGCCGCGCGCTGCGCCGGATCGTCGACCGCCAGGCTCGCCAGCGCGACATACAGGTCGGCGCGGCCCTTGTCGGCGTCGATGAAGCCCTGCGGCTCCTTGCTCGAGACGACGTGATCGTGGCCCAGCTTGGCGAGCCGCCCTCCGCGGTAGACCCGCACGACGACGAGCGAATCTCCCGGTTCGACCCGGTACACGCTCGCCCCGCGCCCGGCGGCTTCGCGATAGTAGGCTGCGTCGAGGTCCGGAGCGCCGGACGGCGCTGCGGGCGGCGCGGACGGCGGCACCTGCGCGCACCCGGCCGCGAGCAGCGCGGCGCCGAGCAGGAAGCGCCAAGCCGGACGCATTCAGCCTTCCTTGCGCAGCCGCACGTTGAACTTCACGCGCACGCCCAGGCCGATCGTGCTGCCGTTCGCCCATTCGCCCGTGCCGATGCCGAACTGAAGGCGCTCGACGTTCAGCTCGCCTTCCATCGTCGCCGCGTTGCCCGACTCCTGCCAGGTGAACGGCACCTCGAGCTCCCTCTTGACGCCCTTGAGGCTCAGCACCCCGCGCGCGAGATAGCGTCCGGCCGCGACGCGCCGGATGTCCTCGGCATGGAACTCGGCCTGGGGGAAGCGCGCGAAATCGAACCATTCCGGGCCGCGGATGGCGCGGTTGACGTCGCCGCTCTTCATGTCGGCGCTCGTGATCTTGACCGTGACGTCGAGCTTCGCGGCCTCGGGCTTGTCGGGCTCGAAGCGCGCGAGGCGCGTGTCGAAATCCTTGAACACCCCGGGCGCCGCGTTCTTCTCGAAGGTGGCGACGAATTCCAGGCGGCTCGGCGCGGGATCCAGCTTCCAGTCCGCGGCGAGCGCCTGCGTACTCATTGGAAAGGCAAGCGCGATAATCCAGGCGGGCCTCACGCGTGCCTCCATTTCCCGGGCAGCATGCGGATCAGGATGTCGTTGCGCTTGATGAAGTGATGCCTGAGCGCCGCTCCGATGTGGACGGCGAGCACGAGGCACAGCGCGACGAGAAGCGAGAAATGGACGAGCTTCGCCAGCTCTTCCAGGCGCTCGTCCGGCGCGACGATCGCGGGCAGCGGCACGAGCCAGAAGATGCTGAACGGCACGCCTGCCGCCGAGTTGATGACCCAGCCGGACAGCGGCAGCGCGACCGCGAGCAGGTAGAGCAGCACGTGGCTCGCTTGCGCCGCGCAGCGCTCCCAGGCAGGCGTCTGCGGCGGGAGCGCGGGGCTGCGGTTGGCGAGGCGCCAGGCGAGGCGCGCCAGCATCAGCACCAGGATCAGCATGCCGGTCGACTTGTGCCACACGAACAGCTCGAGCTTCAGCGGCGACAGCCGCCACAGCGCCGCGGCAAGGCCCAGCCCGATCTGCACCACGATGAGGAGCGCCACCGTCCAGTGGAAGAACTTGGCGGGCACGCCCCAGGCGTCAGCGGTGTTGGCCAGCATTCAGGCTCACTTTACTCCTTCGCCTTTGCGCGCTCGGTTGCGCATTGGTTTCAGTCCGGTAACTTCCCTACTCCCACTCGATGGTGGCGGGAGGCTTGGAGGAGATGTCGTAGGTCACGCGGTTCACGCCGCGCACCTCGTTGATGATGCGGTTGGACACCCGCGCCAGCAGCTCGTGCGGCAGCGGCGCCCAGTCGGCGGTCATGAAGTCGGTGGTCTGCACCGCGCGCAGCGCGACCACGTATTCGTAGGTGCGCCCGTCGCCCATGACCCCGACCGAGCGCACCGGCAGGAACACGGCGAAGGCCTGCGCGGTCTGGTCGTACCAGCCGCTCGAACGCAGCTCGTCGGTGAAGATGGCATCGGCACGCTGCAAGAGGTCGATGTAATCGCGCTTCACTTCTCCGAGAATTCGAACCCCCAACCCGGGCCCCGGGAACGGATGGCGGAACACCATCTCGCGCGGCAGGCCGAGCGCGAGGCCGAGCTCGCGCACCTCGTCCTTGAAGAGCTCGCGCAGCGGCTCGAGCAGCTTGAGGTGCAGCGTCTCGGGGAGTCCGCCGACGTTGTGGTGCGACTTGATGGTGGTCGCCTTCTTGCCGCTCGAACCACTGCGGGCGCCGGCCGACTCGATCACGTCGGGGTAGATCGTGCCCTGCGCCAGCCAGCGCGCATTGCTGATTTTTTTCGCTTCTCTCTGGAACACTTCCACGAACAGACGGCCGATGATCTTGCGCTTCTCCTCCGGGTCGGCCACGCCCTTCAGGGCAGAAAAGAAGTTTTCCGAGGCGTCGACGTGCACCACCTTCAGGTGCATGTGCTTCGCGAAGGTATCCATCACCTGCCTTGCCTCGTTCAGCCTGAGCAGGCCGTGGTCGACGAATACGCAGGTGAGCTGCTCGCCGATCGCGCGGTGGATGAGCGCCGCCGCGACCGACGAGTCGACGCCGCCTGACAGGCCGAGGATCACCTCCTCGCCTTTCACCTGCTCTTTGATCTTTCTTACGGCTTCGCCCACGTAATCGGGCATGTTCCAGTCGCCGCGGCAGCCGCAGATCTCGCGCACGAAGCGCTGCAGGATCTTCGTCCCCTGCCGGGTGTGGGTGACCTCGGGATGGAACTGCACGCCGTAGAAGCGCCGCGTCTCGTCGGCCATTCCGGCGATCGGGCAGGCTTCGGTCGACGCCATCAGCCTGAATCCGGCGGGCAGCTCGGTGACCTTGTCGCCGTGGCTCATCCACACCTTGAGCATGCCGTGGCCGTCGGCGGTCCGGAAATCCTCGATGCCGTCGAACAGGCGGGTGTGCCCGCGCGCGCGCACCTCGGCGTAGCCGAACTCGCGCACCCTGCCCGCCTCCACGCGGCCGCCGAGCTGCTGCGCCATGGTCTGCATGCCGTAGCAGATGCCAAGGACCGGCACGCCCGCGTCGAAGACGGCGCGCGGCGCCTTGCCGGTCGATTCCTCGTAGGCCGACATGTGGCTGCCGGAGAGGATGATGCCGCTGGCGCCGAAGCCGCGGACGAAGTCGTCGGCGACGTCGTGCGGATGGATCTCGCAGTAGACCTTGGCCTCCCGGACCCGGCGTGCGATGAGCTGCGTGTACTGGGCGCCGAAATCGAGGATCAGGATCTTCTGGTGCACTGTAGTTAAGCCGGCTTCTTGGCTACCTTGCTTATTCAACCCGATAGTTGGGCGCCTCTTTGACGATCTGCACGTCGTGCACGTGCGACTCGCGCATCCCGGCGGCGGTGATCTCCACGAACTGGGTGCGCGTGCGCAGGTCGTCGACGGTGGCGCAGCCGGTGTAACCCATGCTCGCGCGCACGCCGCCTGCGAGCTGCTGGATCACCGAGATGACGCTGCCCTTGTAGGGAACGCGCCCTTCGACGCCCTCGGGCACCAGCTTGTCGACGTTCATCTCCGAGTCCTGGAAGTAGCGGTCGGCGGCGCCTTTCTGCATCGCCGCGAGCGAGCCCATGCCGCGGTACGACTTGTAGGAGCGGCCCTGGTAGAGCTCGATCTCGCCGGGCGACTCCTCGGTGCCCGCGAAGAGCGAGCCGAGCATCACGGCGTGCGCTCCGGCGGCGAGCGCCTTCGCCACGTCGCCCGAATAGCGCACCCCGCCGTCGGCGATGAGCGGCACGTCGGTCTTCGCCAGCGCCTCGGCGACGCTCTGGATGGCGCTGATCTGCGGCACGCCGACCCCGGCCACCACGCGGGTGGTGCAGATCGAGCCGGGCCCGATGCCCACCTTGACCCCGTCGGCGCCGTGATCCACGAGCGCGCGGGCGCCGTCGCCGGTGCCGACGTTGCCGCCGACGACCTCGGTCTTGAAGTTCTTCTTGATCCACTGGACGCGGTCGAGCACGCCCTGGGCGTGGCCGTGCGCCGTGTCCACCACGATCACGTCCACCCCGGCTTCGACCAGCGCCGCGACCCGCTCTTCGGTGCCCTCGCCCACGCCGACCGCGGCCCCGACGCGCAGCTTGCCGTGCGGGTCCTTGGCGGCGTACGGATGCTCGCTTTCCTTGGTGATGTCCTTCACCGTCACCAGGCCCTTGAGATGGAACTCCTCGTCGATCACCAGCACGCGCTCGAGGCGGTGGCGGTGCATGAGCTCCTTCGCCTCCTCGCG
>Ga0134124_10002809_pt1 | contig 14046 bp, 10 predicted proteins | sample KB304_FD_96880 | JGI IMG/M metagenome (GOLD analysis project Ga0134124, IMG submission 96880) | Terrestrial soil microbial communities without Nitrogen fertilizer from Kellogg Biological Station, Michigan, USA - KB3-0-4 | ecosystem: Environmental > Terrestrial > Soil > Unclassified ... | reverse complement strand
TCGGAAATCCTGAGCAGTGCCAAGCCCGACACGACCGCGGTCGTGCTCAGCGCCGAGCATTCGCAAGAGGACAACTTCGCGCTGCTGAGCCTGGCCAAGGCGTTCGGCTTCACGAACGTGTATCAAAGTGGGCGCCCTGCCGGCCCGGGCGACGACATCCTGCGTCACCCGGACAAGAACCCGAACAGTGCGGGCATCGCGGCCCTGGGCAAGGCTCAAGGCTTGAAGTCGTTCGTCGAATTCGTGGAAGCCATCCGTGCGGGCAAGGCGCAGACGGTGATCGCGCTCGGCTCGGCCACGCCCACGGGTGGTGGCGCGGCGGCGCTCGCGGACGTGAAGAACCTGGTCGCGATCTCGACGCACGAGGGCGCTTTCCCAGAACGCGCGCGGGTCGTCCTGCCTGCCAGCAGCTGGGCCGAGGCCGACGGCACGTTCGTCAACGCCAAGGGCATGGCTCAAGAGAGTGAGAAGGTGATCACGCCGCAGGGGGCCTCCAAGCCCGCCTTCCGCCTGATCGCCGAGCTCGCGACGGCAGCCGGCAAACCCCTTTCTTGGAAGAAGCTCGCGGATCTGCGAGCCGCGATGACCCCGCCTGCGCGCAGCAGCGTTGCGCCGGAGAGCGCGTCGCTGGGAGCAGAATGATGACGCTGACTTTGGTTGCTTTTCTGTTGTTCGTGCTCAAGGCCTTCGTGGTCGTGATGTTCGCCATGAACGTGGCGGTGATTTTGACCTGGGCCGATCGCCGCCAAGGCGCGATGATTCAAGACCGCGTGGGTCCGAACCGCGCGGTCGCCTGGATCCCGACCAAGGTCGCGCAGGCGATCGCGGTGGGGCCGGCGCTGGCCGTGATTGCCGCGGTCGGCTTCGTGGTGCTCAAGCTCGAGCCGCCGTCGGAAGAGCTCGGACAACGCGCGATGTTGTTCAGCCAGCTCGGCATTTTGTTCACCTGGCTGACCGGCGTGGTGATCGCCGGCAAGGTGCAGAACCGCGGCGTGACCAATAGCTTCGACGCTTGGCTGTACTCGCTCGGCGATCCGCGCCGCATCTTCTACGGCGGCTTGTTCGCGCATTTCCTGGCGCTGTTCGTCGGCCTCGCGCTGAACGATTCCGCGTTCGGTCCCCAGGTTCGCGCCATTGGCTACGGTGGTGGTGCCGGTCTGTTGATTCTCTCGGTGCTGTTCGGCGCGCTGTACGCGGCGATCAGCATCAACGACGAGCCGCGCGTGGGCCTGCGCCTAGCGGGCCTGCTGCACCCGGCCGCCGACGGTTTGAAGACCATCTTCAAGGAAGACTTCATTCCGCCGAACGCCGACAAGTTCCTGCACAGCCTCGCGCCGTTCATCTCGTTCTTCCCCGCGCTGGTCGTGATGGCGGTCATCCCGTTCGGCGACACGCTGTGCTTCTCGCTCGGCAAAGATGGCGGGCTCGGCAGCTTGCTCACCACCGTGCCTCGCGACGGTGTTTGCACGGAGGCCGCGATTCGACTGCAGGTGGTCGACCTGAACGTCGGCCTCTTGTACTTCTTCGCGCTCGCGGGAACCGGTATCGTCGGCGCTGCGCTCGCGGGCTGGGCGAGCGACAACAAGTACAGCCTTTTGGGCGGCGTGCGCGCCGCGAGCCAGATGGTTTCGTACGAAGTCACCATGGGCCTCACGCTGGTCGGCGCCGTCATGGTCTACGGCACCCTGCGCGTCGATCAGATGATCGAATGGCAGTCGCAGAACGCCTGGGGCATCTTCGTGCAACCGGCCGCGTTCTTCCTGTTCTTCACCGCTTCCGTCGCTGAATCGAAGCGCATTCCGTTCGACATCCCAGAAGGTGAGAGCGAAATCGTCGCGGGTTACTTCACCGAATACGCCGGCATGAAGTTCGCGATGTTCTTCTTCGCGGAGTACATCGCGGTGGTGACCTCGGCCGGTCTGATGTCGGCCATCTTCCTGGGCGGCTGGGATCTGCCGTTCCTGTATCGCGACGGCCTCCACGTCAGCATCGGTGAAACGGTGATCTTCGAGCAAGCGCTGCCGCACTTGGCGATCGTGCTGATCGGTGCCTTGGGCTTCGTGCTCAAGACGCTCACCTTGTGCTGGTTGCAGCTGATGATCCGCTGGACTCTGCCGCGCTTCCGTTACGATCAGCTGATGCGACTCGGCTGGCGCAAACTGCTCCCGGCATCCCTGGCCAACGTTTTGATCACCGGTGTAATCGTGATGGCGATTGTCCAAGGTGGACCTGCGGTCGGCAAATTCATGTCGCTGGTCGCGGACTACACCAAGGCGTTCGTCGCCTTGGCCGGCATCGGCGGCTTCATCTACTTCATCGTGTTCCTGGTCAAGCCAGTGCACAAACGAAAGTCTTTGGCCTCGTCGTCGGCGGAATTCGCGGCCGCGGCAGGCGGTACTCGCAGCGCACGGATGTCAGCATGAGCAATCAATCGACAACGTTGGGCCCCAACAAAGTCACGGGCGTCACGGTCGCGCGCCCCAACCGCACCGCGTCGGTCCAGACCTACATTCCGGAGGTCGCCAAGGGCCTCGGCATCACGATGAAGCACTTCTTTCAAAACACGAAAGAAATGGTCTTCGGCCAACGCAACGACCCAGTAACCGAGGGCATCGAAGACGGCATCAATTGCGTCTCGTATCCCGAACAAAAGCGCCCGTATCCAGCGCGCTCGCGCGGGGTTCACCGCCTCACGCAACGCGACGACGGCTCGCCGCGTTGCGTCGCATGCCTGTGCTGCTCGACCGCGTGCCCCGCCCAGTGCATCCACATCGAAGCCGCCGAATACCCCGAGGGCGATCCCCGCCGCGGCTACGAGCGCTTCCCGCAACGCTTCGTCATTGATGAACTCCGCTGCATCTTCTGCGGCTTCTGCGTAGAAGCATGCCCGTGTGACGCCATCCGGATGGATACGGGCATTCACGCCGCGCCGTACGACTCGAGAGAGCAGTTCATCTTCGAGAAGGACGTGTTGATGGGCTTCCCAGGCCGGGATGGCTCTCATCTCACGGCTAACCCGCGGCACGAGCCTGGAGAAGGTTCGCACCCGGGCTTGGATCGCGACAAGCACTGACGAGATCGGTTTGCCGGAGCCTCCGGGCTCCGGCGAACTTCTGTCTACTCCGGTTCGCCCGGGCGCACGGATGACGGTTCAGTTCGCACGTCGCCGAGCGGAGTCATACGACGCTGCCGACAAACTCGGGTGCGCGCGCAGCGCGGCACGCTCGCGCCGGGGCGCGCGGAAAGCAGTCCAGCCGCGTGCCCGGAAATACGTCGAGCTTTCTGACTTTGGCAGGATCAGATCACGATCTGCGATCGAGGCGAGGCCCACGAGAGCTGACCGAACAGGCGCGTGCTTTGGTTGGGCGTAGCGCGGGCGGCCAAGCGTCACCGTCCGAGCGTGCGAAAGCGAGAGTCTCTAGCCGCCGCGCCGGAGGCGCCGCGAGTCCCTCATTTGGCGGCTGGATACGTGGAATTACGTACCCGTGAGCGATTACTAGAACCTGGGGCGATTCGGCGCTAAACCAGCGGGCGAGTCATGGAATACGAACCAGTCATTGGGCTTGAAGTTCACGCGCAGTTGCTTACGAAGAGCAAGTTGTTCTGCGCCTGCTCGACCGACTTCGGCGGGGAGCCGAACACCAATGTTTGCCCGGTGTGTTTGGGGTTGCCGGGGTCGTTGCCCGTGCTGAACCGGCAAGCGGTGAAGTTTGCGGTGCAGACGGGGCTCGCACTCGGTTGCACGGTCCATGAGAAGAGCATTTTCGCGCGGAAGAATTATTTCTATCCGGATTTGCCCAAGGGCTATCAGATCAGTCAGTTCGAAGAGCCCATCGCCACCCGCGGGCATCTCGACATCGAGGTCGATGGCGTCACGCGCCGAGTGGGCATCACGCGCGCGCACATGGAAGAGGACGCGGGCAAGAACGTGCACGGCGTCGCGGGGGACTCGCTGGTGGATTTGAACCGCGCGGGCACGCCCTTGTGCGAAATCGTCGGCGAGCCGGATTTGCGCTCGAGCGCCGAGGCCGCGGCATACCTGCGCGCACTGCGCGATGTGCTGGTGTTCATTGGCGTCAACGACGGCAATCTGGAAGAGGGCAGCTTTCGCTGCGACGCGAACGTCTCGATTCGCCCCGTGGGTACCGAAAAGTTCGGCACGCGCTGCGAGCTGAAGAACATCAATTCGTTCAAATTCGTGCAGAAGGCGATCGACGCGGAAATCATCCGCCAAACGGCGATCTTGGACGCAGGCGGCACGGTTCGGCAGGAAACCCGCAGCTTCGATCCGGACACCGGTCTGACCCAAACGCTGCGCGCCAAAGACGACGCGCACGACTATCGCTATTTCCCGGAGCCGGATCTGCCGCCGCTACGCGTGGACGCCGCGTTCATTGCGGCCGAGCGCGCGGCCTTGCGCGAGTTGCCCGTAGCCGTGCGCAAGCGCTGGGTCGAAGAGCTCGGTCTCACACTCGCGACCGCCCAGACGCTCAGCGGGCACCCGAAGTACGTCAGCTTCTTCGAAGACGTGTGTAAATCGTTCGATCAACCGGTGAAGGTCGCCAACTTCGTGGCCAACGAGGTGCTGCGCGGCGCGAAATCGCACGGCCTCGACGCCACGTTCACGGTCACTCCGGCGCAGGTCGCCGAGCTGCTCGCGTTGGTGGAGGGCGGCGAAATCAGCGGCAAGCAGGCAAAAGAGGTGTTCGCCGCGCTCGAGGGCACGGACAAGAGCGCGCGTTCGATCGTGCAAGAGCGCGGTCTGCGCGTGGTCTCCGACAGCGCGTCGCTCGAAAAGCTGTGCCTGCAACTGATCGAGAAGTTCCCGAGCCAAGCCGCGTCGGTGCGGGCAGGGAAGAAGAGCTTGCTCGGCTTCTTCATGGGCCAAGCCATGAAGGAAACCGGCGGCTCTGCCGATCCCAAGTTGATTAGCGCGCTGTTCGAGAAGCTGCTCGGAGGCGGCGCATGACGGCAACACGCAGCTTGAAGATCTATGACCCAAAGCCGCCCTGGCTGAAGGTGCGTGCGCCCGGCGGCGAGAACTACACGCGTCTGAAGCAAACCTTGCGCGAGTTGGATCTGTACACGGTGTGCGAAGAAGCACGCTGTCCGAACGTCGCGGAGTGTTGGGCGTCGGGCACCGCCACGGTGATGCTGCTCGGTCATACGTGTACGCGCGGTTGCCGCTTTTGTGCGGTCACAACCGGCAATCCACGCGGCGCGGTCGACCCCCGCGAGCCCGAACACGTGGCCCGCGCGATCTCCAAGCTCGGCCTTCGCTACGTGGTGCTGACCATGGTCGATCGCGATGACCTGCTCGATGGCGGCGCGTCGCACATGGCCCGCGCGGTGTTGGCGTTGCGTGAGCACAGCCCGGGGCTGCTGGTGGAAACCTTGGTCGGTGATTTCGGCGGTCGCATGCGTGACGTCAACAGCATGGTCGACTCCGCGCCAGACGTGTTCGCGCACAACATCGAAGTGTCGCGGCGCATGACGCCGAAGATTCGCGACCAGCGCTGTGACTACGATCTCTCGCTGGGCGTCCTGGCCCACGCGAAAGCGCGCCACCCGGATCGCTTCGTGAAGAGCTCGATCATGGTCGGGGTGGGTGAGACCGATGACGAGGTGCTGGAGACGATGCACGACTTGCGCAAAGCGGGCGTGGACATCCTGACCCTCGGCCAGTACCTGCGCCCCACCGCCAAACATGCCCCAGTCGAGCGCTACGTAACGCCGGAGCGCTTCGATGAGTACGCACGCGAGGGGCGCGAAATGGGCTTCGCATTCGTCGCTTCCGGGCCGCTCGTGCGTTCGAGCTATCACGCCGCAGAGGGCTTCGTGGAAGCTCGTCTGCGACCGTCCGACGTGACGGTCGCGCCGGCAGTGCGCGTCGACGCTGCGCAAGACCCGGACGCAGTGGGCGTGCCGAGCGCTGTTTTCCCGCTGTCGGAGCGCCCGGACTTGGACCGTGCGCCGCTGATCCGCCCGGAATCACTGGTCCGACGCTGACGGGCAATGACTCGGCGGCCATCTTCGGTTAGCGTGGTTGAGCCCTAATCGAGGGAAAAAACTGATGCCCGCTCCGGACTCCAGTCTGATCGGTAAGGTCGCACGCAAGTTGACCCAAGCCCCCGCCTACGCCTCGACCGAGAGCGGGCGCGGCTCGCTGTTGAGTTTGGCGGCCAGTTCCTACGGCTGGAAATCCGACAACGACGAGCTCACGCAGCCGACGGGGTTCGATCCCGATGCGGCGCGCCTGTTCGAAGCCATGGTGGAGGGCGCGTTCTTGGTCGCCAACGCCGATGGCGATTTCGACGACACCGAGCAAGCCGCCTTTCAGCACGTGGTCGTGAGTGCCTGCGCGGGTCGTGTCGCGGAGCGTCAAGTGTCGGCCTTGCTCGCCGATCTGCAAGATCAGCTGGGCGAAGACGGCATGCAGAAGCGCATCGAGATGGTGGCGCAGGCCATCACCCGTGAGGATCACGCGCGCGAGGTGCTCCGGGTTTCATCACTTCTGGCGTACGTGTCGGGTGGAGTAAGCTCGGTCGAACGCGAAGTGCTGGACAAGCTGGCGGCGAAATTCAAACTAAAGAATGCAGCGGTCGAACAAGCCATCGAAGAGGCTGCCCACGCGCTGACCGAATAGAGCGCAAGGTTCGAGCGTTTCCGCAAGCAAGGCGCGCTCGACCGGCCCTTTCGCTGGCCTGCCGCTGTTACTTTCGCCCAAGAAATCCGAAATCTGAATGGATATGTTGCCCGAAAAGTCTTCGACTTGGAGGCCGGAACAGCCGGCGAAAGTCATCCGTGTGTTGTCCGACGATGGCACGCTCGATCCGCGTCACGATCCTCGCTTGAGCGAAAGCGATGTGATCGAAATCTACCGCTGGATGGTGACCACCCGGCAGCTCGACGAACGCCTGGTCGCGCTGCAACGGCAGGGACGCATCGGCTTTCACGTCGGCTCGCTCGGCGAGGAGGCGGCGATCATCGGCTCCGCCTTTGCCATCCGTAAGAGCGACTGGCTGTTCCCCTGTTACCGTGAGTTCGGCGCGGCGCTGATGCGTGGGCTCGAACTGCAAAAGTTCATGGACAACATGTTCGGCAACGCCAACGACACGGTGCAGGGCCGGCAGATGCCGAACCACATCACGTCGCGCGCAACCGGCTTCACCTCCGTGAGCTCGCCGGTGGGCACGCAAATCACGCAGGCCGTCGGCTTCTCCTGGGGCGCCAAGATCGACGGCAAGAATGTGGCGAGTTTGGTGTACTTCGGTGACGGCGCCACCAGCTCCACCGACTTCCACAGCGGGATGAACTTTGCCGGCGTGTTCAAGGTGCCGGTGGTCTTCTTCTGTCGCAACAACGGTTGGGCGATCAGCGTTCCGGCCGAGCGACAAACGGCCACCCAAACCTTCGCCGAGAAAGCCGCCGCCTATGGCATCCCCGGCGTGCGCGTCGACGGCAACGACATTTTCGCAGTCGTGAGCGTGGTGCGTGAAGCCGTCCGTCGCGGTGAACAGGGTCTCGGTCCGACGTTGATCGAAGCGGTCACCTACCGCATGGGCGGCCACTCCACGAGTGACGATCCCAATCGCTACCGCGCAACGGATGATCTGAAGCCGTGGGCCGAGCGCGATCCGCTGGCGCGGCTCCGCCAGTACCTCGAGCGCCGCAAAGCTTGGGATGATCGCCAAGAGCAAGCGCTGATCGCAGACATCGATCAGCGCTTCCGCGCTGCCGTGAGCGTCAGCGAAAAGACGCCCCCACCGCCGCTCGAATCGATTTTCGACGACGTGTACCAAAAGCCGCCGTGGCACCTGCAAGAGCAGCGCGCCGAGCTCTTGCGCGGTCCGCGCGCACCGTCCTCTCATTGAGCGAAATGCTCGAATTTTCTTTTCCCCGGCGCACAGCCTCGGAGCGATAGCGATGCCGCAGATGAACATGGTGATGGCCGTCAACGAGGCGCTTCGCTCGGCGATGCGCCGCGACAAGCGCGTCGTCGTGATGGGTGAAGACGTGGGCAAGGTGGGCGGCGTGTTCCGCGTCACCGCGGGCCTGCAAGAGGAATTCGGCGAAGAGCGCGTGATCGACACGCCGCTCAGCGAAAACGGCATCGTCGGCTGCGCGGTCGGCATGGCCTTGTACGGCATGGTGCCGGTGGTCGAAATCCAGTTCGCCGATTTCATTTGGCCGGCCTACGACCAGATCGTGAACGAGCTGGCCAAGTACCGCTATCGGTCGGGCGGCGAGTACCCGGCCAAGGTCGTGATTCGCACCCCCGTCGGCGGCGGCATCAAGGGCGGGCACTATCACTCCCAACATCCCGAGTCCGCCTTCATCCACGTCTCCGGTTTGAAGGTGGTCTGCCCGTCCAACCCGTATGACGCCAAGGGCCTGTTGCTGGCCTCGATTCAGGATCCCGACCCGGTTTTGTTCTTCGAGCCCAAGCGGGTGTATCGCGCGGCCAAGGGTGACGTGCCCGAGAACGATTACATCGTGCCGCTCGAGAGCGCGAAGGTGGTGCGCCCGGGTCGCCACGTGACGGTCTTGGCCTACGGCGCCATGCTGTATGAAGCGCTCGACGCCGCCGCGAAGGCTGCGGAAAAGGGCGTCGAGGCCGAGGTCATCGACCTACGCACGCTGTGGCCGGTCGACATGGCGACGATCGTCACGAGCGTGAAACACACCGGACGACTGGTGGTCGTTCACGAGGCCGCGCGCACCTGCGGTTTCGGTGCCGAACTCGTGTCCTTGGTCGTGGAGCGGTGTTTCTACCATCTGGAAGCGCCGCCCGTGCGTGTGACCGGCTTCGATACTCCGTTCCCGTACACCCTGGAGATGGAGTATATGCCGCTCTCCCACCGCATTTTGCCGGCGCTCTTGGACTCGGTACGCTCGTAAAACCCCGTGCCCGTAAACGTGCCCGTGCGCGTGCCCGAAAAGTCGAGCTCCGGAACCGCGCGTCGTCACGCACTGGTGCACGCGGGCTGCTGAGAGGCAACCCAACCAAAGGCTAGAAGAGGGGGCGCTCGCGATCCAGCAGCGCACCTCGTACGGCTGCGTTGTTCCGCTCGGAGCACGAGAGTTCGGGCACGGGCACGGGCACGGGCACGTTTACGGGCGCCGTAGGGTCTGCTCTTGACCTGCATCCCGATCCCAGCGAGAAAAGCGGCCCATGGCGAAGTTCGAGTTCAAGTTGCCGGATATCGGCGAAGGCGTTGCTGAGGGTGAAATCGTCAACTGGCTGGTTCAAGCCGGCGACGACGTCACCGAGAATCAAGAGATGGTCGAGGTGATGACGGACAAGGCGACCGTCACCATCGGCGCGCCCAAGGCTGGCAAGGTCAGCGAGCTCCGCTTCAAGGTCGGTGACACGGTTCCAGTCGGTCAAGTGCTGGTCGTGTTCGAGACCGGCGGTGAAGGTGCCGCCGCTGCGCCGGCTGCCGCCGCACCGGCCCCGGCCGCCCCCGCCACACCGGCTGCTGCCGCACCGGCCCCGGCCGCCCCGGCTCCCGCTGCAAAGTCCGAAGGACCAGTCGCCAGCGCCGTGGGCGACATTCGCGAGTCGTTGCCCGGCATGACCGCGACGCCCGCAAAGAACGGCGGTACCGACTTCTACGCGGAGCGGCCGCTGGCCGCACCGGCGACGCGTAAGCTCGCTCGTGAGCTCGGGGTGGACTTGCGGCGCGTGGAGCCGAGCGGCTCTGCCGGCCGAGTGACTCGCGAGGACGTCGAACGCAGCGTGAACGGCGCGCCGTCCCCAGCCGCGGCCCCGGCCGAGGCACCCGTTGCCAAAGCGCCGCCCGCGCCCGCGGCACCGCCTTCGCGGCAAGCCACGGACGAGCGCGTGCCAATCCGCGGTCTTCGCAAGCGCATCTTCGAGAGCATGGCGCGCTCCAAGCACACGGCAGCACACTTCCACTACGTGGATGAGGTCGACGTTGGCGCCATCACGAGCTTGAAGGACCGCTCCAAGCCGTTCGCCGAAAAGGCGGGCGTGAAGCTCACGTTCTTGCCGTTCCTGGTCAAAGCCGTGGTCGCCGCTCTCAAGCGTCATCCGCGGCTGAACTCGAACATCGACGAAGCCGCGATGGAACTCGTGGTTCGCAAGAGCTACGACATCGGCATCGCGACCTCGACCGAGGCCGGCCTGATCGTGCCAGTGGTTCGCGGCTGCGACCGCCTGAGCATCATCGAGATCGCCCGCGAGATCGAGCGAGTGGCCCGCGCCGCGCGCGACGGCAAGAGCCAGAAAGAGGACCTCGGTGGCTCTTCATTCACCATCACTTCGCTGGGCAAGCTTGGCGGGCTGATTGCGCCCCCCATCATCAACTACCCCGAAGTCGGCATCATGGGCGTCCACGCTATCAAGAAGAAGCCGGTGGTGCGCGGCGACCAGATCGTGATCGGCGAGGTGATGAATCTGAGCTTCTCATTCGATCATCGCATCATCGATGGCGACGTCGGTGCAAACTTCGCGCAAGAGATCATTTCCTACCTGCACGAGCCCGATCGCCTGATCGTCGAGATGGGCTGAGTCGCTGAGTCGGTGCCACCCGCACCGTCACCGAGACTCACCGACACGCTCCTACATGCCCACACAGAGATCGCCGTCCCTGTCGTCCCGGTGTGGGCAGCCCGGCCCGGGCGGGAGGGGCGGAGTTGTGCGATTCGGTGGGTGTCGTGCTTCGACAATTCAAGCAGTTCACGCTATTGATTTACGCCGATCGCTCGGTCGTTGGATCGCGCGTATTGGGTGTAGCCGGGTGTCGGTAAGTCGTCAGTTTTGGAGTCTTTGACAGCGATGAAGGGTCTGTTCAGTGTTGCCGCGTTTGCGCTCGTCTTACACAGCGCGGGGGTCGCGTACGCGGTTGAGGAGAGCGCTGAACCAACCCCCGCTCAAGTCCGTTCGGCGGCGGAAGCGTTCGATCGCGGTCGTGAGGCGTACAAGACCGAGGACTACCTCGAAGCCGCGGAGCAGTTCGAAAGCGCAGACGCCAATGCACCCAGTGCAGCCGCGCTAGAACTTGCGATTCGAGCACGCGATAAAGCCGGTCAGCTCGATCGTGCGGCCACGCTCGCCGCGCTCGCGCTCGCGCGCCACCCGGACGACCCGAACATTCAGAAGATCGCGCCTCCCATCGTGGAGCGGGCCAAGGCTGAACTGTTCGAGCTCGACCTGAAGTGCGATGAAGCCTGCGACGTGACGGTCGGTGGCAAGATCACGCCCGGTCGCCGTGCGACGGATCGCACGCTTTTTCTGGCTCCCGGGCACTACAACGTGCGCGCGGGCTGGTCTGGTGATCGCTCCGCGTCCAAGTCGGTCGATGGCAACAAAGGCGAGACGGGTTCGCTGGAATTCAGCGCCCCCCAGGTCGCTCCGGCGGCGCCGGTGGTCGTACCCGTGACCCCGCCGCCCGCGGACAAACCCGCGGACGAGGGCACCCAGACCGGATCGGGAAAGCTGCCGAAAGCCGTGTTCTGGGTCGGCGTCGGGCTCACGGGCGTGCTCGCCAGTACGACTGTTTGGAGCGGCATCGACGCGCAAAACAACCCCGGTCCGGATCGAGTCCGTGACGCGTGCAAGACCGTGGATAGCGGCGGCAACCACAGCGCCGAGTGTGACTCACTCTACAATCAAGGCCTCGACAAACAACACCGAACCAATCTGCTGCTCGGCGTGAGCGCGGGTGTCGGCATTGCCACGGCGGTGGTGGGCGCGTTTTTCACCGACTGGAGCGGCGCGAAGAAGTCGGACGCGGAGCACGCCAAGCAGGCGCCTTCCCCAGGCATTTCCGTACAGCCGTGGGTGGCGATCGGTTCGGGGGCGAGCGTCGGGGCGCTCGGAAGGTTCTAGCGGGTGGCGAAACTGTTCGACCCCAGCGCTGGGCGACAGCGCGTGGATCGCTATGAGCTGGTGGGCGAAATCGCGTCCGGCGGCATGGCGACGGTGTACCTCGCGCGGTTGACCGGCGTCGGCGGCTTCCAGCGCTTCGTCGCGATCAAACGCCTGCATCCGCACCTCGCGACCGAAAAAGAATTCGTCGAAATGTTCTTGGATGAAGCGCGCATTGCTGCGCGCATTCATCACCCGAACGTCGTCCCCATCCTCGAAGTGGGCGCGAGCGCGGTCGGCTACTACCTGGTGATGGAGTATATCGAGGGTGATACCTTGGCGCGTCTCTTGGCCCGCGCGGCCACTCGCGGCAAGCGTTTGCCCGTGGGGATCGCCCTGCGCATCGCGCTCGACATGCTCGCTGGTTTGCACGCAGCCCACGAGCTCCGTGACGACGCGGGTGAGGCGGTGCACTTGGTGCATCGCGACGTTTCACCGCAAAACGTGCTGGTGGGCGTGGACGGCATCTCGCGCATCACCGACTTCGGCGTGGCGCGCGCGGCCAGCCGCTTGACCGCGACACGCGTGGGTCAGCTCAAGGGCAAGATCGCCTACATGGCACCCGAGCAAGCCGCGGGTGAAGAAGCCATCGACCGCCGAGCGGACGTGTTTGCGGCGGGCATCGTGGTTTGGGAGGAGCTCGCCGCCAAGCGTCTGTTCAAGGCCGAGAACGAGGCCGCGACCCTGTCTCGCGTGATGACCGACGCCATCACGCCGTTGACCACGATCGTACCCAGCCTGAGCACGGCGCTCTCCAACGTCGTGCTGCGCGCGCTCGAGCGCTCGCCCGATCAACGCTTTGCGAGTTGCGCGCAATTCGCCGACGCGCTCGAGGCGGCTGCCACCGGCAACGAGAGCATCGCCACGCCGCGCGAACTCGCGGCGTACGTGAGTGAGGTCATGGGCGACGAAGTGCTCGCCCAACGCGAGGCCGTGCGCGCGTGGATCGCGCGCAGCGAGCCGAGTCAGATCGGCGCCGACAAGCCGAGCCATTCGCCCTCGACCAGCGTGTCGGCTGCCGCGATGAGCCTGCCCGGCCTCGACGCCACGCAGGGCGCGCCCACGCAGAACACGGCGCCCAAGGGGCGTAGCCCCGCGCGCCTGTTTGCGCTCGTCACGCTGTTGCTGCTGCTGGTCGGCGCAGGTAGCTTCGTGTTCGCGCGCCAAACGAGCCCCGATCGTCGCACGCCGGCGGCTGGCACCGCGCCGCCCGTGCTCGCTGCACCGGCACCCAGTGCGCTGCCGCCCCCCGTCCCGCCCACGCCGATCCCGGAAACGCCCCCGGCCAGCGCAGCGAGCGCCGCGTCTGCAACTGGGCCTGAAGTCACTCCGCCGCCCAAGCCGGTGATCTGGCAACGCCCGCGGGCTGTCGCCGTGCCCGACTCAGCGGCCAAGAAGAAAAAAAAGGCGGACGACGACGTAGACCTCCGAAACCCCTATCGCCAGTAGCCGCGCGCTGACCGTCTGGACAGTGCATCCCGCGGCCGGGCGTTGACAGGCGAGGGGTCGGCTGCTAGTTGTCCCGCGCCCTACTGGTCCCCTGGGTACAACCGGAGTGTTTTCGCGAGGTTGTCCAGGTGCACCCGAGTCCCGTTCGAGAACCCCGTGGCCGTCAAGAGATTCAGCTTATTCACTGGCAATGCCAACCCGGCATTGGCGACCGAGATCGCGAAGGTGCTCGACACCCCGCTCGGTGAAGCACGCGTCTCGCGCTTCAGTGACGGCGAGACCTTCTGCGAGATCCGGGAGAACGTGCGTGGCTTGGACACGTACGTGATTCAGCCCACGTGCTCGCCGGTGAACGACAATTTGATGGAGCTGCTCATCATGTGCGACGCCCTGCGTCGCGCTTCGGCAAACTCCATCACCGCCGTGATGCCGTACTACGGCTATGCACGCCAAGATCGCAAAGTCGCGCCGCGCACGCCCATCACCTCCAAGCTGGTTGCGGATCTGCTGGTTTCCGCGGGCGTCTCTCGGGTGCTCTCGGTCGATCTGCACGCCGGGCAGATTCAGGGCTTTTTCAACATCCCGCTCGACAACTTGTACGCGCTGCCGGTGTTCCTCGACGACTACTTGAAGGCGCGCTTCACCAAGGAATCGGTGTTCGTCGCTCCGGACGCCGGCGGTGTGGAGCGCACGCGCGCTTA
>Ga0134124_10002808_pt1 | contig 14048 bp, 9 predicted proteins | sample KB304_FD_96880 | JGI IMG/M metagenome (GOLD analysis project Ga0134124, IMG submission 96880) | Terrestrial soil microbial communities without Nitrogen fertilizer from Kellogg Biological Station, Michigan, USA - KB3-0-4 | ecosystem: Environmental > Terrestrial > Soil > Unclassified ... | reverse complement strand
CTCACGAAAAACGGCTATACCCAAAAATCCAAACTGGCGATCGGGGGGCGCAGCAACGGCGGGCTGTTGGTGGGTGCAGTGATCACCCAACGCCCTGACTTGTTCGGCGCGGCATTGCCCGGGGTGGGCGTGCTCGACATGTTGCGCTTCAACCAGTTCACGATCGGTTGGGCCTGGGAGTCCGACTACGGCTCGCCCGAGAACCCTGCCGAGTTTGCAGCGCTCCGAGCTTACTCGCCCTATCACAACACCAAACCCGGCACGGCCTACCCTGCGACGTTGATCTACACCGCCGATCATGACGACCGCGTGGTGCCACTCCACAGCTACAAATTCGCTGCTGCTCTCCAGCACGCTCAAGCGGGAAGCGCGCCGATCCTGATTCGCATCGACACCAAAGCCGGTCACGGTGCGGGCAAGCCCACCTCGAAACAAATCGAAGAATGGGCCGATTTGTGGGGCTTCCTCGTCGCACAGCTCGGCATCGATCCGGCGACGATCGCGCGCTAGTCCGACGTTGTCCCGGGGCAGCCGTGCGGGGCGCTCGCGAGTTGCCCAGCGCACCTCACAGCTGCGCGGACTGCCTCGGGTGACGAAAGTCGCTTCCGCGTTTTCGCACATTATTGCAACGGAAGGGGAGACGCATTGACGCGCTCGAAGGCGCGCGGCACTGTCACTAGTGGCGATTCAGACTCGGCGTACGCCTCGCCAGGTCTGATGAAAGGGAGATCGATGCTCGGCGACGGGGTACTGGCGGAAGAAGACAAGTGGCGCACGCTGGTCGCGGTCTGGCCAGGCTTCGTATTGACCATCGACGCGGAAAATCGGCTCACCTCGCTGAATCGAAACACTTATCGCATGGATGTCTCGCGCGACATCGGACGGGACTTTTTCGAGTTCGTTTCGCCGGATGCGACGGCGAATCTTCATCACGATTTGGCGGCGGCACGCGCCGGTGAGGCAGTCGTTCGGCGCGCGCGCACGCAACTCTTGGACGGCCGCTATCGTTGGTTCGAAACTCGTTTCGTCGCGTTTCACACGCGCAGCGTGTTGATTGTCAGTCGTGACGTGACCGAAGAGGAGACGGCAAAGCAGGCCCTGCGACTACTCGCCGAGGCGTCGCGAGAGTTTTCCGAGTCGACCGACGACTATGAACGGTTGCTGCACGTCATTGCGCGCCGACTGGCTGAAGTGATCGGTGACATCTGCGCGGTTCGGGCGCTGAGCGAAGACGGAACCACGCTCGAGCCTGGGGCGGCTCATCATCCGAATCCAGAAGTCGCGGTGTGGGCTCAGGAGCTGCTCACGCGCCACCGGCAAGGCGTCGGCGAGGGAGCGATGGGGCGGGTGGTGCTCACGGGTGAGCCGCTGTTCATTCCCCATATCTCGACCGAAGACTACGCGAAAACTACTTCGCCTCAGTACCGAGCCATCCTCGAACGCTTGCAGGTGGGCAGCGTGCTCGTGGTACCGATGTATTGCCGCGGCAAGGTCGTGGGGGCCGCCGCCCTTCTCCGCTCGGGGACCGAGAACCCCTACACGGAGCAAGACCTGCAGCTGCTGCAGAACTTGGCCGACCATGCCGCGCTAGCCATCACCAACGCGCGCTCGTTTGCGGCCGAACGAATCGCCCGCGCCGCCGCCGTCAGCGCCAACGAGACGCTGCGCAAGTCCGACGTTGCGCACCGGCTGTTGTTCGAGGCGAGCCCCACTCCGCTGCTGGTTTTCGATTCGGAGACGCTCGAGTTGCTTGCTGCCAACCCCGCCATGACGCGCCTCTACGGCTACGAGCAAGAAGAGCTGCTGCGGATGACGATTTTGGACCTGGGCCTGGACGCGGACCGCGACTCGGCCAAGCAAACCGTGGCGTCGCTGGGCGACCGTGATGCCGTCGGAGTTCGCCGTCATCGTCGTAAGGACGGTTCGTCGTTCTTCGCAGAGTACGTCTCGCGAACGCTGTCGTTCGCCGGCCGGCGCGCCCGCTTGACCATCATCAGTGACATCACGGCTCGTCGCGAGGCGGAAGAAATGCGCTCGCTCTTGGCTGCGATCGTGCATTCGTCCAACGACGCGGTGGTGAGCAAACGGCTCGACGGAACGATCACCAGTTGGAATCATGCTGCCGAGCAGCTGTTTGGCTACAGCGCCGCCGAAGCCGTCGGACGACCGATCAGCCTCGTAATCCCCGTTGATCGGCTGACTGAAGAGGATTCGCTGCTCGCGCGCATTGCCAATGGTGAAAGGATTCGACACCACGAAACGCTACGTCGGCGCAAAGACGGCAGTCTGGTGGCGGTGTCGATCTCACTCGCACCAATCTTCGATGCCTCCGGCAAAGTGATTGGCGCGTCGAAGACCGCTCGCGACCTCAGCGCGTTGCGCGACGCGGAACGCACCCTCAAGAGTACGGAGGATCAGCTGCGTCAGGCGCAAAAGATGGAGGCAGTCGGGCGCTTGGCGGGCGGCATCGCCCACGACTTCAACAATCTGTTGTCCGTCATTCTGAGCTACAGCGATCTGATCTTGGCCGAACTCAGACCAGTGGATCCGCTGGTGGCTGACGTAGAAGAGGTGCGCAAAGCAGCCATGCGCGCCGCCGAGCTCACCCGACAGCTACTGGTGTTCAGTCGACAACAAGTGATCACACCGAAGGTGCTCGATCTGAACGAGGTCGTCACGTCCGTGGACCGCATGGTTGCGCGAATATTGGGTGAGGACATCGAGTTGGTCTCCGTACCGGCGGCGGGGCTCCGTCACGTGCTGGCCGATCGCAACAACGTCGAGCAAGTGATTTTGAATCTGGTCGTGAATGCGCGCGACGCGATGCCCACGGGCGGCAAGCTCACGATCGAGACGGGCAATGCGGAGCTCGACAGCGAGTACGCCCGAGAGCACCCCGGTGTGCGGCCGGGACCGTACGTGATGCTTGCCGTATCCGACACCGGTGTCGGCATGGATCGCGCGACCCAAGCGCGCGTTTTCGAGCCGTTCTTCACGACCAAGGAGGTGGGCAGAGGCACCGGGCTTGGTCTGTCGACGGTGTTCGGCATTGCTCAGCAATCAAGCGGCAGTGTTTGGGTGTACAGCGAGCTGGGCAAAGGGACCACGTTCAAGGTGTACTTTCCCATCGTCGATGCCGCGCTGGACGTTACCGGACCAGAGATCGCGCCGGCCGCCCTGCGCGGTACGGAGACGATTCTTTTGGTCGAGGATCAAGAGCAGGTGCGCTTGGTGGCCAACGCCATCCTCAAACGTCATGGTTATCGCGTGCTCGTGGCTTCACATGCCGATGAGGCGATTCGCCTGCGCGATTCGCATGCAGGTCCGATTCAATTGCTCCTGACTGACGTCGTCATGCCGCAAGGAAGCGGAGTCGAGCTGGCCAAACGACTGCTCTTGGGCAACCCCGGACTGAAAGTTCTCTATATGTCCGGCTACACGGATGACAGCGTCGTCCGTCATGGCGTGCTCGAAAGCGAGATGGCGTTTCTGCAAAAGCCCTTCACGCCCGAGTCTTTGACCCGGAAAGTCCGAGAAGTGCTGAATTCGTCCGTAGCTGCGCTAGCTTAGCAGCCGGTCATGGATCGCGACGACAGCCCGCTGGAGCGGGAACCAGGTTCGGCCCTGCCGGCGGCGAGTCCGCTTCGTGAATTGGCAGCGCTGTTCTTGCGCTTGGGCGTGACGGCGTTTGGCGGGCCCGCGGCGCACATCGCCATGATGGAAGACGAAGTCGTCCGTCGCCGTCGCTGGCTGAGCCATGCCGAGTTCCTCGATCTCCTGGGCATGACCAATTTGATTCCAGGGCCGAATTCGACCGAGATGGCGATTCACATCGGTCAGCAGCGCGCTGGTGTGCGCGGCTTGCTGGTAGCCGGCAGCGCGTTCATCTTGCCTGCGGCCGTCATTACGGGAGGGCTCGGCTGGGCCTACGTCCGCTACGGTACCCAGCCGGGGCTACGCGGACTATTGTATGGGGTCAAGCCGGTGATGATCGCCGTCGTGCTGCAGGCATTGATCGGCTTGGCGCCCAAGGCGATCAAGAGCCGATCCTTGTTGGCCATCGGGCTCTCGACCGCGATTGCGGTTGCGTTTGGCGCGAATGAACTGCTGTGTCTCGGGCTCGCAGGTCTGGTCGAGTTGGGGGTGAGCAAGCGACTGGCCGCGCCACCGCTGGTTTTCAGCGGCCTGGGATCGTCGAGCGCGCTGGCTGCGGGGGTCGCGAAAGTCGTCGTGGCTCCGTTCAGCCTGCCCGCGCTGTTTTTGGTCTTCGCCAAGATTGGCTCGGTGCTGTTCGGCAGCGGCTACGTGCTGTTGGCTTTCTTGCGCAGCGATTTCGTCGAGCAGCGGCATTGGCTGAGCGAAGCGCAATTGCTCGACGCCGTTGCGATCGGTCAAGTCACTCCCGGCCCCGTGTTCACCACGGCAACGTTCATCGGCTACCTGCTCGCCGGTCCGGCCGGAGCGTCGTGCGCGACGCTCGGCATCTTCTTGCCCGCGTTCGTGTTCGTGGCTCTGAGTGGCTTGGTCTTGCCGAAGATCCGTCGCTCAGAGGCGTTGGGGGCAATCCTCGACGGCGTGAATGTCGCGTCACTGTCGCTGATGGCTGTCGTGACGCTGCAGCTCTGCCGCGCAGCTTTGGTCGATCTGCCGACCGTGTTGCTCGCGGCTGCGAGCGCCGTGTTGCTGCTTCGCTTCAAACTGAACTCGACCTGGTTGATCGCGATGGGCGCGCTGGTCGGCGTGGCGTCGCAGAGTTTTCGCTGAGTCGCAGCTCCGGCCATCGTGCGAGGGCACTCCGCCCCAATCAAGCAGCGACTCCGTAGGGGGAGTCCCCCGAACTTGCGCTGAACGCTGCCTGAATGCTCGCAAACTCGCGCGGCGCGTGGTTGGAACGAGAAGTGCTTTCTGCGGCCGCATGAGTCGAAAGTTGCTCGTGGGCACCGTGCTGCTCAGCGCCGGCATTCTCGTGGCCGTGTTCGGCTTGAGCTCTCCCAAGCCGGTCTATGCGCGCTCGGTCTCCGAATTCGTCGCGCAACCAAGCTACGACCAATTCGCGCGGGTCTACGGCACACTCGTTCCGGGCACGCTGTGCAGGCGAGACGATCCGTGTGAATACCGTTTTCGTTTGGCCGATCAGCGCTCGCAGCTCGCGGTGAGCTATCCCCACTGCCTCGTTCCAGACACCTTTCGGGTGCAGCCTGGAATCGACCTGCAGATGACGGTCGAGGGCACGTTGTGCGCCAACTGTCATCAATTCGAGGCGTCAGTGATGTTCGTCAAAGAGCCGAGAAAGTACGAGTTCAAGCGGATGGATGGGGCAGTCGAGGCGACCCATGCGCGGTATCCAGCGATGCCAGTGTGCCCCGATCCCTGAAAATTCGAGCTCGAGGATTCAGCGAAACGGCAGCGTTACGGCCTCGTCCGCCAGCGGAACCACCCACTCTTGATCCTTTTCGAGCCCGTGCACATCGATCTGAACCGCCGTCCCATTCTGGCTGAGAAGGAGGTAGTTGAACGGCCGCGGCCAAGGCAGCTTCGACAAATCCGGCGGCGCCCCCGAACGGCGCCAATGCGGGCGAGGACCACCGCCCCCCGCTGAAATGATGAACACTTTGGCCGGTCGTCGATCCGCGGCATCGCGTCGAAAGGCGTACCGTTCGAAGCCATGTGCGTGCGCGGAAATCAGCGCGAGTCCGCGCTGGCTGTCGAACAACTCCTTGGCGAATTCGCGCGCGTCCGCCTGATCACCCGCAACCAACGGGCTTTGCGTGTATGGTGATTGATGCACGAACAAGAGCGCGCCGTACTGTTCGTTTGCCGGCGCTTGGTCGACTTTTCGCAACTCGCCACGTAGCCACGCGAGCTGCCCCTGCCACTCGGCTTCGCAACCATGCGCTCCGAGCCCCGGCCCCGGGCACAGCTGGCCGCGATTGCCGTCGAGGACGATCATCCGCACGTGATGCCAATCGAAGGCATAGTGCGTGCGCGCGATGAACCCGGCGAATCGCTGGTTCAAATATTGGGTCACGCGGGTGCGGTTGCCCATGTAGTCGTGATTGCCCATGACCGGGAAAAACCAGCGAGCTTGCGGCTCGGACGTCGGAGCGCTCGTAGAATCGCGGCGTAGCGGCGCCATCAACTCGTCGAAGTAGCTCCAATTGTCGTCGCCCGACGAAAAGACCATGTCGCCGAGCAAGACGAGCCCGCGGAATTGCTGCTTCGCGAGGTCGCTCACCAGCCAGCGCTGTTCGGCGAGGTTATTCTCAGCGAGCACCAGCCGACCCCAGAACGAGGTTCGCTGCACATCGCCGATCACCGCCAGCCGGTCCTCGCGTTCCAAGCGGTCGCTGCGCGGATAGAGCAGAGAGCCCGCGGCTGGCGGCAGGGGCGCGACGGCGTTCTGCGCGGTGCTCGGGCAGACTCCGGTCAGGACCGCGAGAAACGCCAGCACCGTTCGCTGAGCCAGCATCCGCATTCAGCTTGGATAATACGGAATCAGGTCATTGTGCCATCCGTGCCGGAGCTCCGCGGCGATTCGCGGGCGAAACCGCACACGGCCGAGCGATGCGCCTTGTCAGGGCGCCGGGCCCATGGGCAAATCCGGCCCGGAGCCGTTGATGGAAGTATTCGAGATCATCATCGCGTTGTTGCTTGCCGGCGCCGGACTCACGGCGCTGTCGCGGCGGATCGGTACGCCTTACCCCGCGTTGGTGGCGCTGGCGGGCGCCGCGCTCGCGCTGATCCCAGGTACCCCGACGCTCGTCCTGGAGCCTGACCTGGCCCTGGCATTGTTCGTCGCACCCGTGCTGCTCGACGCCGCTTTCGACGCATCCCAGCGTGATTTGCGGTCGAATTGGCGCTCGGTCGTGGGCCTAGCGCTGGGCGCGGTCGCACTCACCGTGGTCGCCGTGGCGGTCACTGCGCGGCTCTTGGTTCCAGCGATGCCTTGGGCGGTCGCGATCGCCCTCGGCGCAATCGTGGCGCCGCCCGACGCCGCAGCGGCCACCGCGGTGCTGAAGCAACTGCATCCGCCGCATCAGCTGCTCGTCATCCTCGAGGGTGAGAGCCTGTTCAACGACGCGAGCTCGTTGCTCATTTATCGCCTCGCGCTGGGCGCAGCGCTGGCTGGCACGCTGACTCCCGCGCACGCGGTTCCCGTGCTGTTCACCGTGACGATTGGTAGCGCCCTCTTGGGACTCGTGCTCGCGCGCGTCATGGCGGGCATCACCAGCGGCATCAAGGACGTGGACATCGCAGTGGTCGTGCAATTTTGCGGCACGTTCGGCGTCTGGATGCTGGCCGAACGTTTGCACCTTTCGGGCATTCTGACCATGGTCGTATTCGCGATGGCGGTCGCTCGCCGGACCGGAGGCGTGATCCCGGCGCGCATCAGGATCCCGTCCTATGCGGTTTGGGAGTTTGCCGTGTTCGTGCTGAACGTGCTCGCGTTCATCTTGGTCGGTTTTCAATTGAAGGGCATTTTGCGGCGGATCGACACGACTACGCTGCTGACTTACAGCGGCATTGCCGTGGCCGTTTGCGGGGCGACCATCATCGCCCGCGTCGCGTACGTTGCGGGTGCTGCGGCGCTCGACCGTTGGTGGTGTCGTGAGCGCGGCAAGTCCGCAGCGCGGCCACGTGCACCGCGGCTTTCCAAGCGCGCGGCCGCGGTGGTCGGCTGGTGCGGCATGCGGGGCATCGTCACGCTCGCGGCGGCCCTGGCGCTGCCCACGGGCGGCGCAGACGGCCAAGCGTTCCCGTATCGCGACTTGGTCGTGTTCATTTCGTTTTCGGTCGTGCTCGGTACGCTCGTGGTCCAAGGGATGACGCTACGCCCGCTGATGGGATGGCTACGGCTCGAAGATGACGGAGCCGTGGAGCGCGAGGTGCGCCTCGGTCGGGTGGAGACGCTCCGCGCCGCGCTGACCGCGATTGGCTCCGTGCCCTCCAGCGAGGCGTCGGAAGTGCACCGTCGCCGCTATCAGCTGATGTTGGCCCGGGTCGAAAGCGCGCCCGCTATTGGTGACGAACCAGACGAAGCCGGTCAGCAGGCGGAGGCGGGCAACCGTGAGGGCCGCATGGTGGACGGCCATGCTTTGAGAGCTGCCACCTCTGCCGAACGCGGCCGGCTGCTGGCGCTGCGCGCGGCCGGCACGATTGGCGATCACGCCTTTCAGCGCATCGAGCAGGAACTCGATTGGGAGGAGCTGTATCTCGAGCGCAGCAGCGAAGGCTGAGGGCCAAAAAGCGGCGATTCACGCTTGGCAGAATACTCATTGATCGGCATCCTGTGGTCCGTAAGGTCATAGGGTAGTGACTCAGTCTCCGCGCATGTTCGATCCGATCGGCGTGCCGCCGTCATCGCGGCCGTCGCGCTCGCTCGACCCAGCGTTGCTGGAGGCGCTGTCGCGCGCGTTCAGCGGTCACGCCGGGCAGGATCAGCTGATTGACGCCAGCGATCTGCAGCGTGCTCTGCGCATGCGCAACGAATTTCTGGCTCAGCGCATGCTCGCGATTCTCGATCGCGATGGTGACGGCCGCGTCAGCCGCGAGGAATTCATGGCGGCCGTGCGCCGGCTCGTCTTTGGCAGCGCTCGCGACAAACTTCGGCTGGCCTTTCAGATTCATGATCTGGACGGCAACGGGCGGATCGAGCCGGAAGAAATTCAGCGCATGATCGCCTTGAACCTCGACGAAGAGGCCGGCTCGGACGCCTCCGGCGTGCACTCGACGCGACGGCGCCAGGCGCGCGTCGACGAGCTGACTCACTTGCTGTTGTCGACGGCTGACGATGACGGCAGTAAAAGCCTGTGTTTCGAAGAATTCGAACGAGTGACCGCCGCCGATCCCAAGCTCCTCGAGCTGATCTCGAAAAACGAAGCGAGCTGGCTCTTTCCCGAGGGTGAAGGCCCGAACCCGCAGCAGCCGCATGCCAAGTGGCGCGTCAAGTTGTCGCGCCTTGCCGAAAATCGCCGATCGCTGCTGATGTTCTTCGGACTACTCGCGCTCGTCAATGTTGGGCTGTTCATCGGCAACGCCCTCCGCTATCAGGGGCAAGGCCCGTGGGTCATGCTGGCGCACGGCGCGGGTGGTTGCCTCAACTTGGCCGGTGCGCTGGTGCTCTTGCCGGTCTGCCGCCACATTCTGCATTGGGCGCGGCTCACGGCGGCTGGCCGCTTTTTGCCGCTCGATGACGCCTTGCTGATCCATCGCGTGTTGGGCGTGGGGCTGTTCGTGCTTGGGTTGATCCACTCCGCTGCGCACTTCGTGAACTATTCGCGGAATGGCGGCATCTGGGCGTCCATCAGCGGGACGCCCGCGGGACGCACTGGTTTTCTGCTGCTGCTCGTGTCCGGCGTGATGTGGGCATTCTCGCTGCGCCGGATCCGAAAGAGTGGCCGCTTCGAGCTCTTTTACTACACGCACTTCGCGTACGTTGCCTGGTTCGTGCTGGCGTTGAGCCACGGTCCGCGTTTCTACAAGTTCGCGCTCTTGCCGCTGCTCGCGTTCGGCTTCGAGTGGCTGCTCCGAAGGCGCCGACGCGTGCATCAGGCGCGCCTACTTTCGCTCTCGGGTCTGAGTTCGGGTGTGACGCGTGTCGAACTGGAGCGCCCGCCGGGATTCGGACAGCGCCCAGGCGATTACGCATTCCTGCGGATCCCGCGTTTGGCTCGCTTCGAATGGCATCCGTTCACGATCAGCAGCGCCCCCGACGCGGAACGGCTGTGCTTTCACGTGCGCAGCGAGGGTGACTGGACCCAGGCCTTGCGTCGAATGGCTGACGATCGCGACGCCTTGGAAGAGGTAGTGGTGAACATCGACGGCCCGTTCGGGACGCCGACGCGCGGCATCTTCGGTGCGCGTCACGCGGTCTTGGTCGGCGCGGGGATCGGCGTCACCCCCTTTGCCAGCGTGCTGGAAAGCATGGTTGCACGGGCCTACGCCGGTGAAAATCAGCTGGAAAAGCTGTATTTCTTCTGGCTCAACCGTGACTCTCGGTCGTTCGAGTGGTTCGCCGAGTTGCTGCTCCGGGTGGAGCAGACGGATCATCGACAGCTGGTAGACGTCCAAATCTGCATGACCGGCGGACGGGGCAACGTCGCCGCGCTGGCGCTGAATCTCGCGCGCAATCTCTCCCACGAGATTGGCAAGCCGGACTGGGTGACCGGGCTACGGACTCAGACGCGCGTTGGCGCGCCCGATTTCGACGTCGAGCTCGCCGCGATCGCGGGGCGCCACGCGCCGGATCAGGTCGACGTGTTCTTTTGTGGGCCGCCCGGTCTGGGCCGCAAACTGTTCGCGAGTTGCCAGCGCCTCGGCCTGCCCTTTCACCAAGAGGTCTTCTAGCGCAGCAATGGCGCCAAGTCCGCGCTGGACAGGGTGTTCCAGAACAGCACGGTTCGATCTCGTCCGAGCGCTACTCGGTCGAGTGCGGCAGCGAAAGCCTTCGCCGTGTAGGTATCGTCGAGCGCGAGACCACAGCGCGCGGCCGCTCGGCTTGCTCGTTCGCTGGGGAGAGTCGGAACACCGTAGCCTCCACCGAGGTAGTCCAGCGCGACCTCGAATCGCCTCGAAACCTCGGCTCGGGCTGGATGCTCGAGCAGTTCCTGGGCGAGTCGGCGCGCTTTGTGAGCGAAGACCCTGGCCGGTTCAGCAACGGCGATAGCCAAGACGCGGGTTCGAAGCTTGGTCTGCATCAAGCCGGCGCACAGCCCGGCTGCGGTCCCCCCAGAGCCGAGTGGCAGAATGATCAGATCGGGTTCAGGCAGCAAATTCGCGCGGACCTGCGCCTCGAGCTCGGCCGCGGCCACGACCAGGCCAAGCGAGCCGAGTCGATTGGAACCACCCGCGGGGATTAAATAAGAGCCCTCGGCTACGCGGAGCGCCAATTGCCCTGCAGCTTCTGTGTACGACGCAGCCGGGATCAGCTGCACGCCTTGGGCGATGGTTGCGGCTGCGGACAGGAGGACGTGCGCTGACTGCGCGCGAGGCAGGACGACCGCCTCCACCGAGAAGCCGGCGGCTTTGCCGAAGACTCCGGTGGCGAGCACGTGGTGGCTACCCACGGCGCCGAGCGTCACGATGCGCGTCGCACCGAGTCGGATCGCATCGTCCAGCAATGGTCCGAGCTTTCGCACCTTGCTGCCGCCGTATAGCGGATTGGTCAGATCGTCGCGTTTGACCCAGAGTGCCGTTTTCGGCGTCGACAGTGGCTCGAGGCACTCGACTGGCGTCGGGTAGTTGCCGAACTCGAGCATGACGCGAAGTTAGCAGAGGCCTTCACCGGCTGTCCAAAGCGCCGCGGTCGGGTAGGGCTGTGACGCTTTGCCCGTGACAGTCGGCCGCGATCGTGGCCGAGCTGCGTAGCGGTGTCACTGAGGCGAGGTTGCGTCTCATTCTAGGCTTCCGCCTTCAAATAACAGCCGACCCTCGCAAATATTCAATCGGAAGTGCTGCGTACGCCAGGGACGACAGCTCGGCAAGGCGCGAGTTGGACGCCAGCCCGAGCTGGTACGCTAGCTGCAAAGACTCGCTCAATCCGCGAACTGACTCGCGGTGTGTTCATCCTAGGGAGTCTTATCATGAGTGTTCGAATCACGTCCGCCTTGTCTGCGATTGCTCTTTTTTCCGGCGTGCTGATCGTGCCGCAAGTTGCCCACGCGAAAGCGCTCGATCAATGTGGTGGCGTGTACCTGAGCGCGGATTCCCACTGTGAATTCAAGCCGATTCAGGAGTGTCAGACGACGTGTTCGACCACCTCCGTGGAGCAGGTCTGTGCGCAAAAGACGTATGAGACGTGCAGCCAGAGTTGCACGGTTTCGGACGTCACGAGCTGCAAGAAGACCCACACCGAATCTTGTTCGAAAGAGTGCGAAACCATCAGCACCAAGAGCTCACACGACGTGTGCGTCAGCGAATGTTCGGATAGCTGTACCTCGAGCGCCGTTTCCGGTCATCACTTCGGCGGGGATCATGGGAAATGCCAGAAGAGTTGCGAGCACGACTGCAACGTTCAATGCGAGAGCAGCAGCACGAGCGACCAAAGCACCGATTGCGAGACCAAGTGCTTGAGCGTGATCGAGAATCAATGCAAAGAAGAAGTGAATCGGGATTGCGTGCTCAGCTGTCAAACCGACAACTACGAGAGCTGCGAAACCGAGACGGTGAACACGTGCAACACGACCTGTAAAGACAAGGGCGGCGCGCTCTTCTGCGACGGTCAATTCATCGGCGCCAGTAACTTGCAGGACTGCGCGGATCAGCTGGCCAGCGAGTTCTCGTTCAATATCGACGTGACTGCGCATGCCGTGGCCACGGTCACCAACAACAGCACTGGCTCGAAGACCGACGCCAAATGCTCGTTTGCGCCGCCCACCCGCGGTCAGGGCGGCGCGGCTGCGCTCGGTGCGTTGGCTGCGCTCGGCCTGGTGTTGAGCCGTCGTCGTCGCGCATGAGGCAGGCCCCCCGAGTTCGGGGGGGGCAGCACATGATGGGAGCAGCTCGGGTCGAAGCGGTCCGAGCTGCTGGCGCAGTGCAGCAAGGGTCGGGCGCCCGGGCCCCAGAAGCAGCGGGCAACACGCCGCGGGCAGTGAGGAAAGTAAAGCCGAGCACAGCGAGCCAATTGGCTGGAGTGGCTCGGTTGACGCGTGCCCGACGAGGCTTCAATATTCGAGCCGGGTGGTCGGATGTTGAGTCTCAATCGAGTCGCGCTCGCTTCGTGTCTGTGCCTGGCGGTCGGGTGCGGCCAAGCAACGGGTCGCGAGCGGCAACTCGGAAGCAGCGCGGGTAGCGCAGGGGCGTCAGCGGTTTCGAGCGCCGGCAGCGGCGCTGCGGGCAGTGCGCCGGTGAACGCCGGAGGCGCTGGCGGAGTGAGCCCTGCCGGTGCGGAGACGGCTGCGGGAGGGCTCGAGGAAGGTGAAGGCGGCGCCTCCGGAGCTAGTAACCCTTCTGGGTTGTCTGAATTGCAGTCGATCCTCGACAGTTATCACTCGTTCGCTCCACAGACCCCAGAGCCAGTCAGTGTCTCTGGCTACCTCTTCGGGCTGTGCCGGTCGCCGACCTTGCCCGAGACTGAATTCTTGAAGAGCATTCACGGCGACGGGCGTTATCTGCAAGATTGGGCGAATCCGTTGGCGGCCCAGGCGCTCGCCAGTGAGCAGCCGGTGACGTTCCCGGTGGGGGCCGTGATCGTGAAAGAGAAATACGCTGGACCAAAGACACTACAGCCGGACTTGGTGGCGATTGGCCTGATGATCAAGCGCGCACCCGGCTTCGATTCGGCTCAGGGCGACTGGGACTACGCGTACTACGAGCCTGCGCTCGGCATCGTCCAGACAGAGGAGCAATCGGCGTATTGCGCGAAGTGCCATGCAGGCGCTGCCGCGACCGACTTCGTGTACGTGGATGGTTTGAAACCCTAATCGACGGTCTCTCATTGCCCTGGCGGTTGCGCCGAGAGCCCGAACAGGTCGAAAAGCTTGGGCGAACCAAAGCGGGTGATCCGCGAGATTTGGCCGTTTCGCAGCTCGAGCAACGTGATTCCGCCCGGTTCGAAGCGAGCCTCCGGCGTCGTGGCGCGGCGATACACAGCGACCGCGGGGCCGCCGTTGGCCGTGATCGGCACTAGCCGACGTTGTCCCGGAAGGGCGCTCCACATGGTCGCAAAGAATTGGCCGATCGCTTCACGGCCCGCGAACCACTCGGGTTGCGGCGGCATCGAGAACAGCGCGTCGTCCGTGAGCAGCGCGGTGAATGCTGCCGCATCGCCGCTCTCCCAGGTCTCGATGAAGCGCTGCAACAGCGCGCTGTCCGCGCTCGACAGCGGGGCAGGGGGGCTCTCCACGCGGCGCGCCTCGACGCTCTTGCGCGCGCGTTGCAGTAGCGAATTGACGGAAACTAGGCTGGTTTCCAGCAGCTCCGCGACCTCTTGGGGCTTCCATTCGAGGACGTCGACCAGGAGTAGCGCGGCGCGTTGCTTGGGTGACAAGTACTGGAGCGCGCTGATGAATGCCAGCCCGATGCTCTCGCGCAATGGGACTCGCGCATCG
>Ga0134124_10002805_pt1 | contig 14062 bp, 6 predicted proteins | sample KB304_FD_96880 | JGI IMG/M metagenome (GOLD analysis project Ga0134124, IMG submission 96880) | Terrestrial soil microbial communities without Nitrogen fertilizer from Kellogg Biological Station, Michigan, USA - KB3-0-4 | ecosystem: Environmental > Terrestrial > Soil > Unclassified ... | reverse complement strand
TCCACCTGAATCGCTGCCAGTCCACCTCTCCGATTCTGATGCGCCGCGGGCGACACCGCCCGATGGGGCGGACAACTTGAGAGGTCGCTGCGCTGCAATGGACGGTCCGTCGATGCGCGGACTCGCCGCGCTGGGCCTTCAGGCCCGCGGTGCCAGTCGCGCGAACGGCACAAACACCGGTAGTCGCTTACCCTCTCGCTGGAACAGCATTTCATCCGCGTGTCGTCGAGCTGACGGCGTCGCGCACCGAGGATGCGGTGTGCACGGCATCGCCAGTGTCCGGCACCACGCTTGCTGAGACGCAGCCGCGCAAGTCTGTCGCACTCGAACAGCACTTGCGAGGAGGCTGATATGCGGCACACGTTCGTCGTCGTGGCGTGCATCGTCGCGGTCGTGCTGGCGGCGCGGCCGGCCCGCGCACAGAATGGGACGGTCGATCTCCCACTCGTCACGGTGGACGTCACGTATCCCTTGCAGGGACCAAACCTGTTGAAGGTGTGCCCGATTGTGGGGTGCACGTTCGCGACGCTCCAGTCTGCGATCGAGGCAGCCCAACCGGGCGACACGATTCTGCTCAAGGCGGGCAGCGTGCACAGCGGACCGATCCGATTGAAGTACAAGCCGAATAACACCCAGCAGAAGTGGATCGTCATCCGCAGCGACAGCACGGCGTTCGACGCCACTGGCAGCCTCAAGCCCGGCACACGGGTCGGTCCGACTGACAACGGCCAGATGGCCATCATCAATTCGGGACCGGCCAACGAGCGGGCCATCACGACGCTGCCGTCGAACCCATCGACGGCGCAAGGCGGCACCTACTACCGGCTCGTGGGCCTCGAGATCCGGCCCGATCCGGCGCAGACCGTCGTCACGCAGCTCGTCGAGCTCGGCAACGACAACACGAGCGCGCAGACCGCCGACCACATCATCATCGACCGCTGTTACGTGCACGGAGTCGATGATTACAGCCAGCCGACGCACGGGAACTACACGCGCGGGATTGCGCTGAACGGTACCTACATGGCGGTCATCAACTCGCACGTCAGCGATTTCCACAGCACCAACGGCGACGCGCAGGCCATTTCCGGCTGGAACGGCGACGGCCCGTTCAAGATCGAGAACAACTTCCTATCTGCCGGCCACGAGAACATCCTTTTCGGTGGCCAGGACCCGAGCCTCGTCGGACGTATGGCGTCCGACGTGGAGATTCGCGGCAATCACCTCGCGAAGAATGAGCTGTGGCGGAACATCTATCAGGTGAGCAACCTGCTCGAGATCAAAAGTGGCCGACGGATGCTGATCGAGAACAACCTCATGGAGTATGCGTGGCACGATCGTCAGGACGGCACCGCGATCGTGCTCAAAGCCACCGATCAGAGCGACGCGGACCACCCGGAGATGAGCGTCGTCGACATCACCTTCCGGAACAACATCGTCCGCCATGCGGCCGGGGGCATTCGCATCAGCCGCGAGAACGGCACCACCGGTCCGCTCGGCGACTTCCTCATCGAGAACAACCTCTTCGACGACATCGACACCGTGCATTGGAGCATCTCGGGCGAGTGGTCGGACCTGCTGCAGATCACGAGCGCGCCCGGACTCCCCGATCCCCAATACATCTTCGTCCGCAATAACACGTTCGTGAACGAGAATGCGCAGGACCGTGGCCACATCATCGAGTTCTATCAGGTCAACGTGCAGTCCCTCGAGTTCACCGAGAACCTGGTCAAGAGGAACGCCTACGGCGTGAAAGGCGCGTTTACGGAAGGCCAGGCCTCGTGGGACGGTCACACGTCGAACAGCGACGGCGGCTTTACGCGCAACGGGATCGCGGCGTGCCCTTCATCGTCGACGTATAACTGGACCGGCGTCGACAACCTCTGTCTCGACGAAACGACATGGGCGGCGCAGTTCACGAACTACAACGGCGGCAGCGGCGGAGACTACCACCTCGTCTGTCCGGACGATGGCAGCCAGAATCCGTGCACGCCGAATCAGTACTGGAGCCACTTCGGGCATGACATCGGTGCCGACATCAACGCGCTCGAATGCGCCGTGCTGGGCGTGTGCGGATCGAGCGGCGAAACGGTGCTGCTCGAAGACGGCTTCAACGGCAGCGGGGCGCCGGACCCGGCGACGTGGGTCGTGGGCGTGATCAGTGGCAGCACGGAGAACCCGGCGATTTCGGTTGCCCAAACCAACGGTCTTCTGCAAATCGGTCCGCTGGCGGCGACCGCCACGTGGAACGGCCTCTATACCCTGGGCACATTCAGTTTCACCGGGGCCTACGCGTCGGCCGCGTTCACCAGCGTGGCCTCCGGCGCGCACGACTACACGATGCTGGCTGTCGTGAAGGACGTGAACAACTTCTATCGCCTGTACGTGCACGCCGGCTTTCTCTATTTCGAGAAGAAGATCGCCGGCACGAAAACACCCATCGGCACAGCGATTCCCTACAGCACGACGCAGCACGCGTTCGTGGCCATTGCCAACCAGAACGGCAACGTCGTGTTCATGACCGCGCCGGCGGGAGGGCCGTGGCAGACGCAGGCCAGCGTTGCGTGGGATGCGCTTATACCGCTCACCGGCCTCAGGTTCGAGCTCAAGGCCGGAGCGGACGGCAACGATGCTGGCACGCGCAGCGCGCAGTTCGACGTCTTCAAGGCCGCGATTCCCTGAGCCTCAGTCGTCTGCCCAGCCCGGCATCGCGGTCTGCAGCGTCACCTGCAGGCCGCGGTTGTGTCCACCGATGCAGGCGACCAGCTTGTCGCCTTTGTGAATGAGCAGCGCGCTCGGATGGGACTGGACGGAGCCAATCTGCACCTGCCCGACGGGGCCGGCCTTGAGGAGCGAGAGCTCGACCTGGTCTCGATGCTGGAACACGAGCGAACCGGGCTCGGGCACTGCCACCGGTACGACGGCTGCCGTGACCTCGCCGTTCGGGCCGGCAGGTCTGAGCCACAGGCGCAGCTTCGAGCCCCACTCGATCATCAGCGCCGGCGACGGTTCGAGCCCCAGGCGGCGCGTGAACGCATTACTGAACGTCGCGGGGTTCCCTGACCGCGACAGCCGCACGAGCGCGCGCCGCCACGCCGACGCGCGTCCGCCGTAGATCTCCTGCACGGCGAGCGCCGTGTGCCGATCGCCGTCCTGCCCCCAGTGGTGCGCGCACCGGTACGTCGTCGCCAGCCGCACGACCTCGTCCTTGACCTTCTCGCTGTCGCGGAAGCCCATGATGATCGCGATCTCGACCGCGACGGTGCCCGCAGGAAACAGGTTCAGGCCCAGCATCGCCTGGCTCTGCGTGGTCGTAAAGCGCAAGGAAATGTAGCCGCCCAGCACGCCACGCCACGCATCCATCACCTGGCGCACGAAATCGAGGTATCGCGTCGACGACGCATCGAAGAAGTACTCGAGGCCCCACACTTTCGGACTCGCCTCGAAGTCGGCGAAGAATTGATCATAGGTGGCGCCTGTCGGCCTCCGGCCCGAGGTGACGTAGTACGAGCGGTCGAACACCACCTGATCGGGCTGCTGCCCCTCGAACACCTTGCGCGCGATCGCGGCCCAGATGTCGTTATGCGCGGCCGCGAAGGTGACCGCGAAGACGCCGAGCGAGATCGGGTCGACGGGAACCGGCGGGAGCAGCGGCAGGATCGGAGCGGCGACCGGACCGAGCGCGAGCAGGGCCTGGTCCAACGCCAACAGGTGGAACACGCCCGACCCCGGGTCGTTGAATACTTGCTGCGCCATCTGGATCGTGTGTGTATCCGCGCTGGCCATCGGGCTGGCAGGCACCTGCGGCCCCCCGGTGATGTCGCGGTCGCGGACCGGCGCGCCGTCCTGGTCGACCATCTCCCAGCGTTGCGACACGTACGCCGCGTCGCGCGCGTAGGGATCGATCGTCACGATCAGGCCGCGCAGCTCCGGCGCATGCCGTGGCAGCGTCCCGGCGGGCGTCGCCGGCGTCGACAATGGCGACGCGAACTCGGTCTGGTACGACGCGCCTCCGCGCGCGGCGCGTTCGAGGCGGGAGCGGATCGTCGTGCCCGAGCCGTCCCAGGCGCGGCGCACGCGGTTCTGACGCAGCGCATAGCGGCGCGGCACGGCCAGCAGGTAGGCGTAGTGGATGCCGAAGCGCCCGCACGCGACCAGGGCCGAAAAGAACACGTCGTCGTCGCGGATGACCGAGATGGGGCCGGCCGGGTTGCGGGCGTCCGGCGCCGCCAGTGGATAGGACGGGAACGATTCGTCGTCGGTCACCGCTTGCGAGCGGCCGCGCTCGATCCAGTACTCGGCCGCGCCCGCGCCGACGAGGTGGATGGCACGCACCACTTCCGTGACGTCGGCGTGATCGAAGTCGCTGCCGTGCACGCCGGTACCGAACGCGCCTGCGAGCCGCTGGCCCTGGCTGCCACCGAGCGTCGGCATCGCGTATCCCAGCCCCCACAACCGTTCGTTGAGCGTCGCGAGCCGCGTGCCCGCTGTGGCGAGCACGAGTAACGTGTCCGCACCGCCACCCGCCTGCGGTTGCAGCGTGTCGATCAACATCGCGGACGGCGGCGACGTGATCTGCTCTCCCGACAGGCGACTCATCGACATGTCGACGAGGATCGGTCCCGCGCCGCGCTCGTCCGCGAGGGCCGCGCCCGTGAACGACCACGCGGACCCGACGGCGTGGACCGACCGGTTGGCGTCCTCCGCCGTCTTCACGATCCACACCGTTTCGTCGATCGTGGTCGGGCGATACAGCGTGACGCCGTCGAGCGCGCGATCGGGGTCGTCGTTCCAGGGCGTCCAGCGCGGCAGCCGCACCGTTCGCGTCGACATCTGGGCCGCGGTCACCGAGGCGATGTCACGCATGGCGTGCCTATGCCGGCGACTGTGTCCGGGCGCGCAGTTCGTCGATCGCGCGTTGCTGGGTGATGGTGTAGAGGGTCAGCTCCTCGACCTTCTCGAGCAGTGCCATGAGCAGGCCCGTGACGTCGACGCCATGTTCGGCGATTGCCGCCGCCGACGGAACTCCGGGCAGGTGGCGTGCCTGCTCGACGTACGCCGCCAGTTCGGCCAGCGGCCGCAACCGGTACGACGGTTCGAACACGTGATCGGGCACCGAGATGGTCCAATCCTGGATCCTGATCTTGCCGTCGCCGCCGGTCAGTCGCAGGGTGATATTGCCCTCGCTGTCGCACAGCCTGACCTCTCCGCCGCGGCCTTTACTGCCATCGGTCTCCTTGCCGCCGAGCACGAGTTGTGCGGTGCGCGCGTCGACCATCGCGTGCGTCGCGCCCTGCTCGGAAGCGAGCGTGATCCGGCCGGACACACCGTTGCCGCCGAACGCGCCCACGGCGGTCTTCGTGGTGATCGTCTGTGGCGGAGCGCCCGCGAAGGGGACGGTGAACTGGAAGGTCTCCTCTACCTCCGCGCTCAGCCTCACCGTCTCCTGGCCGTTGCGCTTGATCACCACGCGATCGTTGAAGTCTGCCATCGGCGTGTTCTCCCGGGCGGATCGTACATCTATCCGGGCCGGCACTCGCGGCCTGCTGGCTGACGCGTGCGCCTTTCCGAACGTCGGAGGAACACACGCACGTGAGGGCTGGCCTTCCTTGCGCGCATCAGAAGTCCGGAATCGACCCGCGGATTGCTGGACTTCGCCGGTTTTGCGATTTCAATGACACTCACAATGTCACCCGCAACGAATCACTCCGGGGTCTTCTGCGCCTCTCTGTGCGTAAGTGCGGTCTTTCACGTTTCCTTCGAGCTGAAGGTGATGCGCACAACTCGAGCGGACTGGCCGGAAGCGAACGATCGATCGCATCGAAGCCAACGCACTGACCTGTGAGCCAATGCGCTGGACTGGCTAGCCAATGCGTTGGCCGGTCGAGGCAATGCGCTGGCCGATGAGCGACATCACACGCGCGTCGCTCACGATTTTTCTCGCTTGCGATACCTTGAGCGACGCGTAACTCGAGTACCATCGCCGGCGTTCCCACTCGACAAATGCCTCCGACTTCGGCAGCGCGCGGTTCCACTCTTCCCTCAAGCTCGTTTGCAGGAGTACGCGTCCATGTTCTCTACGCTTAGCGTCGCTGATGCGGTGCTCGCGCAACTGTCGCTTCAATTCATCAACCTCGCAGGCGGGACGTCGACTCCCGATGTGATCTTCATCACCGACGACGCGACCTACAACCGCGTCACGTTGCAGATCGCGTTGACCTCCGGCTCGGTAACGCTGTCACCCGGAACGATTCCCGACCCGACCACGCCGCCGTCGACGGGTACGACCCTGTACCTCGATCTCAGCGGCCTCCAGCTTTCGGCGAGCGTGTGGAGCACGATGACGTTCGCGGGCAAAGGATGGACGTTCCAGACGTTTCCGTCCCAGGGCGTCGTCGGCATGACGCCGACGACCTCAATCCCGCTGACGTCGGGAACATCCGGCGCGATCGCCATCACGATCGGCGGTCTCGTCGTCCCGGCGGCGCTGCCGACGCCGCAGGTTCAAATCTACGCGAGCTATTACGGCGTCCCGACCGTCACCGGGAACTACATATCGTTCGCCGTGGCGGTCAGGAATCGTCCCGACGACACGTCGAAGAATCTGGCCGATGCGCTGGGTGTGACCTTGAGCGCGAACGGCATCGTCAACAGCATCATGCCGCTGCTGCAGGCCGGCAATCTCTTCTCTCTGCAGTTCGTGAGCCAGCAGCAGGCGCAGGTCCAAGCCGGCCCCAACACGCTCTTCAGCGTGACCTTCGCGTACGGCGCGCCCACGGACAGGTACGGCTTCGGTGCGCTGACCGACGTCGGCAACGCACAGCAGATCAAGGTGCTGCCGGGGGTCAACGCCGCGCAGTGGACAATCAACGACAACCCCGGCGCCCAGAGCCCGTACTGGACGCTGCAGCCGCCCAACGGCGCACCGATCGTCGGCACCGGCGTGCAGTCGATCGTCGGAATCGACTTCTCGAACATCGTCACCACGTACCAGCCGGGGCCGACCGTGATGTTGGTCTCGTACGCGGACGTGCCAGGCTACCAGGACGGGACGTTCGTGCTCGTCTTGAACAAGGTCGCGCACGCCCAGGTCAGCGCGCTCGCGGTGACGCCGAATCCCGCCCACTTCTCGCACGGCTCCGCCAAGGTGACCGTCTCGTGGACGACCGCGGGCGCGCAGATCCTCGAGCTGACACAGAACGGCCAGACGACGCCGGTGACGGGCGAGACGCAGACGACGACCGTGCTCGAAGCCGAGCGCACGGTATTCACGCTGAAAGCGACCGGCGCGCCCGGCACCGTCGCGAACGAGGACTATCAGACGGTGTCGGCGATTGCGCTCCCGGTGATCAACTCGTTCACCGGCGCCCCCACCGAGATCTACTCGGGCTCGCTCTCGCACGACGCGCGGTTCGCGTGGGCGGTCGACTCGATCGACGGGGTGAAGCTGTCCTCGACGGGCGATGCGTTTTCCGGACAGTCGTTCGAGGCGACCGACAGCACCTCGGCGTCGATCCGCGAGCCGCAGATGGTGACGCTGGCGCCGACGACGGCGGCGAATCCGCTGACGCTGACGCGCCGGCTGGTCATCTCGGCGTTCACGCCGGCGCCGCAAACCTATCCGCTCCCGTTCACGCCGGCGGTCCTCGCGGCGTCCCCCAGCGGACCGTTCATCGCGATCGCCGGACCGTCGGGCTCGCTCACCATCGTCGACACCGTGCAGTACGCCGTGGTGAGCACGATCCCGATGGGCCACGTGGTGACGGCGATGGCCTTCTCGGCCGACGGTTCCACGCTTGCGACGGCGAACGCGGACAAGACCGCGTCGGTCGTCGGCGTCGGCGCCGGGACGGGCGGTCTACCCGTGTTCGGGGCGCCGAGCACGGTGTCGCTGAGCGCCGCCCCGCAGCAGGTGATCTTCGCGCCGAACGGATCGCGCGTCTTCGTCACGGTCGATCCCGGCGGCGGTGCCAACGGGCAGGTCGTCTCGCTGACGCCCGGGTCGAGCGGTTATCAGATCGAGGCCACAAACACCGTCGGCAAGGCGCCGCGCGGGTTGACGCTCGACGCCGCCGGCGCGCGCCTGTTCGTCGCCAACTCGGGCGACGACACCGTGTGCGCGATCGGGCTGACGCAGCAGGGCACGCTCGGCGGCGTGACGATGACCTGCCAGGTTGCCGGCGGCCCGACCGGCCTCGCGGCAACGCCGAGCGGCCAGCAACTGCTCGTGTCGTGCGCGACAGCGGGCAAGGTCGTCGTCATCGATCCGGACCATCCGCAGTACGGCCAGCGGAACACGCTGACCGTAGGATCCATGCCCGGACCGATCGCCATTACGCCGACTGGTGGGTACGCATTCGTCGCCAACACCGGCAGCGGGACGCTCTCGCTGATCGACTGCTGGGGTCTGCCGTCGGATGCCGAGGTGCTCGGATCGCCGATCGCGGTCGGGAGCAGCGGCAGCACGCCGACCGGGATCAATATCTCGCCCGACGGTCTGCAGGTCCTCGTCGCGAACGCGAACGGCTTTACGCTCGTCACGCTCGCGACCTACCGCGCTGCGGGCGCACCCGTGAGCATGCCGAACCGGCCGACGAGCGCCGCCGCGACGCCGGACGGCTTGAAGGTGTTCCTGTGGCATGACGCGTCGATACCGGCGCAGGCCGCGAGCCCCGGCATTCTCGCCTACTCGACGACCTCGGGGCTTTCGACGAACGTGCTCGCGAACAAGAACGTTCTCCGGTGCGTCGCTTCGCCCGATCCGCTCGCCAAGCAGGCGTTCGCGATCGTCTCTGGCGATCTGAACCTCTACGTGATCGCGACCGACACGCTCGACACCACCTCGACGACGCTGGGCCTCGTGGCGGGTACGGCGCCAGTCGCGCTCGCGATCGACGGCGAAGGAGAGACGCTGTTCGTCGTCGCCGCCGACGCGAACCGGAACCTCTCGCTCGTCGTGCTGACACAGTCGCACGCCACGTGGCAGGCGGCCGGGACGGCGACGCTCTACACGGCCACGAAGAGCGGCCGGATTCTGCTGCAGTCGACGCCGGACGGCACGACGTTGTTCCTCCTGGACATCGCCGGCGCCACCGTCCGCGTCATCCGGAAGACCGGGTCCGCCTACGCGCTCTCACCGACCGCGATTCCCGCCGACGCGACTGCGCTCGACGTCGCGATCCTGCCCGACGGTTCGACGGCCTATGTCCTCAACGCCGGCCAGACCACGAATACGATCACCGTCGTCGATCTGGCGACGCTGACCTCGGACGTCGTCGCGATCCCGCAGGCGTACGTGAACCTGCAAGGCATCGAAGCGTCGCCGGACGGCCGGCGGCTGTTCGCCACCGACAGCAACGCCGCGGCCCTGCGCCTGATCGATCCGCAATCGATCCGGATCCTGCAGACCATTCCCCTCGCCGCCGACCCGAGCACGGCGGCCGGCGCGGCGGGGCTGGCGGTGATGCCCGACGGATCGAAGATCTTCACCGCGAACACCGTCAGCCAGACCCTCGGCATCGTCGAGCAGACGCAGATGGGCACGTCGTCTGTAGCCGGAGCCATGCTGAGCCGCCGTCTCAGCCTCGGCGATCAACCGTACTCCGGCCTGTTCATCCGTCACTACATGGGCGAAACGCCCGGCGCGCCCACCGACGGCTGGTCGGCGTCACCGGACGCGATCCTGTTTGGCGCCACCATCCAGCCGGACCTGACCCAGTTCACGTCCCAGGCTGGCTACGCGACGGACTTCGGCTCGACGGTCAACACGGGCGGAACGCCGAACAACGTGTACTTCCGCGGGCTCAACACGACCGCGGCGCCGATCACCTCGCGCGCGTACTTCTATTACACGCAGGGCAGCCTCGCGTTGTGGCCGGCGGACTGGCGCAGCGACCAGGTCACGGTGAACACTGTCCCCCAGAACTGGGTCGACATCACGGCGCCGGCCACCGGGGTCGGCGTCTGTTCATTCCCACTCGTCTGGACGCCTCAGCAGCCGCCCGGGGGCGATCACTACTGCGTGATCGGCTGGGTGGTCAACGGCGCCAATCCGCAGCCGCCGCCCCTGTCGCAGTGGAACAGCTTTGCCACGCTCCAAGATTTGATCAATTTCATCGTCTCGAACCACAACATGGCGTGGCGCAACACGGTCGACGTGCCCCAGCCGCCGCCCGATTTCAGCTACAACACGGCCGTCGGGGTGAAGAGCGGCGGCGGCACGCTCTATCTCTCGATCACGTGGGTCGGGGGGCTGCCGATGGACGGCAGTTTCGCAGTCAACCTCCAAGGACCTGACCCGAACAACTCGATCGCGGTACCGAAGAGCCCGCTGTCACAGTATCAGGGCGGCTACAGCCCGCGCTCTCCGCTGGTCTTCCCGCCGAACTTCTCGACGAGCCTGCAGGTGTACCACTGGCCCGGCGCAACTCCTGTTCCACCGACCGCGAAGATTCAAATCACCCTTGGCGGCCAGGTCGCGCCGTCGCTGCAGCGCGACATCGAACGCATGTATCGTCCCAGGGGATTGCGGACGCCGATTCGACGGTTCGCCGGCATCAATATCGTCATCATCGGGAGCGTGACCTTCAACCTGCTGTTCGGCTCTTCGGGCCGCGCGGAGCGTGTGCGATGAGTACAGTTGCAACCAGGATCAAGGACGCAGTCGCTCTTACCGGCATCGTCGTCCGCCAGACACTCGACAAGGCGAGCGGCGTCTGGACCAACTCGCCGGATGTCATCGTGACCGGCACGAATCCAGCCTTCGACCCCGGGTCGCTCATCGATCCAAACGCGTACGACTGGTACTTCTCGCAGGCGCCGGTGATCGGTTCCCCGAACAACCTCTATATCCGCGGCCTGAACTACACGCCGACCGGCTCGCAGACGTCGATGGTCTACCTGTACTTCGCGCAGAGCGATCAGCTGCTCGATCCGACGAAGTGGCAGTCGTCGGGCTTCACCGTCGCCGGCGCGGCGCAGAACTTCACGGCGCTCAGCGCGATCAGCCAGTACCAGTTCGTCGTCACCACGCCACCAGTGATGTGGACGCCGCCCCAGCCGACGACACAAGGCGCGACGTACTTCCTGATCTCGTGGATCGACAACTCGACGCTTCCGAAACCGCCGGTGTTTCCGACGACGCCGTTCTCGAACCTGGCGGCGCTCGTCACGTACATCCAGCAGAACCCGAGCCTGGCCGTCCTCGACACCATCTACCGCGGCGCGTTCCTGCGGCAGTATCCGGCACAGACGGCGCAGCAGGACGGCACCGGCGCGCAGACGAGCCCCGACCTCCTCATCGTCGGCACGGCGGCGGCGCCGGACGCGTCGTCGTTTACCAGTCCGAGCTCGTACAGCCCGGGCACGGTGACGGCGGCCGTGTCGCTCGGGCTCCGCAACTTCGTGTATGTCCGTGCGATCAACACGCAGCCCGGCCCCGGGACGGCGCGCGTCTACCTGTATTGGGCATCGACGTCGAACGTCTCGCCGGTCAGCTGGAGCCCGACATCATTCACGTTTGCGGGCCGGACGCAGAACTGGGTCGACCTCTCCGCGACGGCCGCCAACCAGGTGATGGTGTCGACGGTCCCGCTCGTCTGGAATGCGCCGGCGAGCGGGTCGTACATCCTCATTGCGTACGTCGACAACACCGCCAACCCGAAGCCGCCCGACTTCACGGCGTTCGGCTACATCAACGTGCAGGCGGTGACGTCGTTCGTCGCCGCGCACCCGCAGATCGTCTGGGTCGCGGTCGTGGCCACGACCGCGCCGCAGCCGACGATGACGTCGGAGACGGCGATCGCGGGGGGCACGGGCATCAACAAGTACTACGTCGGGATCCAGTGCTCGAACGTGCCGATAGACGGCACCGTGTCGCTCTCGATCCCCGGGCCCGACGCGGCCGACACGATCGTGGTCACGTCAATGAAGGTGCCGGATCCGAACGCATTCGTCGGCTGGCCCGTCACCTATCCGGATCACTTTCAGACCAGCGCGGTGCTGTCCTACACGGCCGGGGCGACGCCGGTCGGATCCGCGAGCATTGTCGCGCAGCTCGTCCCGCGTCCTGGACAGTGATCCATGACTGATCGCGCGGCGCACCTCGCCGCCTTCGAGCGCCTCGCGGACCTGCTCCGCACCTCGGCCGCCGCGAACGCGCGCGCGCTGCAGGTCCACCGTGGGTCGCCCGCGGGCGACGCGATCGATCGCCAGCTCGAGCACACGCTCGATCGGCTGGCGCTCCTCTACGGCCGCGGTACTTACGAGAACCTGGACACGACCGAGATCTTCGAGGCGGCGATCCAGCTCGAGCTGTCGCTGGCGCATGACGTCGAACCGCTGGCGGCCGGCGCCGCCGCGGCGCACCGCGAACGCGCGACGGCGCTCGTGGCCGCGGCCCGGCGCGGCGTCCGCCTGCACCTCAACTCCCCCGTGGCGGTGCCTGAGGCGCTGCGGGCCGTCTACGTCGCGCCGCTCTCGCCCGATCTCGAGCGCTCGCTTCACGAGCTCCACGAACCGTATCTGCTGTGGCGCGGCGGCGCCGTCGTCATCGTGCGTGAATCGGCGCTCGCGGCGATGCGGGAGCCTGGCACCGAGGTCGCCGTGTTGTTCCTCGATCCCGACGAGCTCCTCGATCTCGACGGCCGCGGGGATCGGCCGGCGCTGGAGGCGGAGCTCGAGCGGCGGCTCGCGGCGGCTCGCGCGGCGCCGGATGGCGTCGGCGACTCGCGCGAGCGGCACCTCGTGCGGCTGCTGCTCCGGTACGGCACGGTGCTGCGGAACCTGCGCGGCCGTCTCGCGGCCGATCATCCCGCGGCACACGCGGCGCTGCTGCCGATCCTCGCCGGTCAGCGCGCGCAACTCGAAGCCGCGTTGGTCGCGGCCCCGCCGACGCGCGCGGCGCTCGAGGATCCGCTGGCCGTATCGATCGCTCTCGAGCGCGAGCTGCAGGCGCTTCTCACGCGGTGGGCGAACGAGGTGGACGACGCCGCCGGATTGCGCGACCGTTTCCGCGCAGTGGCCGAAGCGGGCACCCGTCTCCCCGATCTCGAGCGGTTCCGGCCGTAGGGATTGCGCGCGCATGCCGCCACCCGTCCGAACGACCGACGCCGACTATCACTTCCACTGCTACGACTACGCGGGATCCGCGCCGTGGACGCTCTCGGCTCCGCAGCCGGCTCGAAACAACCTGTGCTTCTACAGCATGGATCAGGATCTCCAGGGGCTGCTGGCCACCGGGCTGGCCAACGGCGTCCCGAACATCGCGCTCACGAATCTCGGCGCCCCGATCACGGACGACGGCGGGAATCGGAATATCACGGCGCTGTCGTTCGGCGGGCCGGCGCCGCTCGCCGGCACGCCCGAAGTCGTCATCACCGGCGGTATCCACGCGCGGGAATGGGTCGCGCCGGAGATGACGTATCTGCTCGCGGAATATCTGATCAGGAACTACCCGGCGGCCGCCGTCGGTCTCAACGTTTACCAGCAGTGGATCAGGAACATCGTCAACGGGCGGCGGATCCACATCATCCCGATGCTGAATCCGGCGGGCTGCGACTACAGCGTCTTTTCGCCGGCGGTAGCCGCGCGTATGTGGCGGCGCAACCGGCGTCCGATGCCGGCCACCGCGGTGAACTGGCTCGCCGCGCTCACCAACCCGGCGACCGGCGGCGCCTGGCCGCCGTTTCAGAATGCGGCAACGGCCGCCGGCGTCACGAGCTACGACGTCCCGCGGTACGCACCTGGTGCGCCCGTTGTGTATGACACCACCCAGCTACCCAACGCGGCGACCGTGGGCGCCGACCTCAATCGCAATTACCAGACGGGGGCGTACGGACACAATTGCCCGCCGAACTTGAACAATTCCAGTCCCAACACCCAGAGTTACTTCGGTCCGCGCGCGGCCTCTGAATTGGAGACGCGAAACGTGCAGGCGTTCATCGGGCTGCGACCCAACGTCGCGACCTCGATCGACTACCACTCCTACTCGCAGTTGATCCTGTTTCCGTCCGAGCTTTTCAACGGCGGAGCCGTCAACGGCAACTTCTCGCGGCTCGGCGAGATC
>Ga0134124_10002804_pt1 | contig 14064 bp, 10 predicted proteins | sample KB304_FD_96880 | JGI IMG/M metagenome (GOLD analysis project Ga0134124, IMG submission 96880) | Terrestrial soil microbial communities without Nitrogen fertilizer from Kellogg Biological Station, Michigan, USA - KB3-0-4 | ecosystem: Environmental > Terrestrial > Soil > Unclassified ... | reverse complement strand
GTCTGGGACACCGAGCACAACAACGGCGTGCTGATCTACCTGCTGCTCGCAGATCATGCGGTGGAGGTGGTGGCTGACCGCGGCATCCACGCAAAAGTCGGCGATGCAGCCTGGCAGGAGATCTGCGACGCCATGCAGCCGCTGCTGAAGGACGGACGCTACGAGAAAGGGGTGCTCACCGGTCTGAGCCTGGCAGGGCAACTGCTGGAGCGCCATTTCCCCACAGCCGGAGGCCGTGGCAACGAGCTACCCGACGCGCCCATCGTGCTCTAGGGCAATCGCAGAGGGCATCCCTTCGCCACCGCCGTTTCTGGTGTTCACCTAGTGCTTTTCCAGTCCAATCAAGTGCAAAGAATCTGATTGCGCTTGGTTGTATTTGTGCCGCTGCATGACACCCAGCATGGTGATGGCCACGAACAGGCCGAAGCACACCGTGATGACGGCGATGGAAATGTCGGCCTTGATCATGGTCGAGTACAGCGCCAGCATGAGCAGCACCGACACGTTCTCGTTGAAGTTCTGCACCGCGATGGAATGCCCGGCCGAGAGCAGCAAATGGCCGCGGTGCTGCAAGAGGGCGTTCATGGGCACCACGAAAAAGCCGGCCAGGCCGCCGATCACCAGCAGCATGAAGTAGACCAGCGGCATCCAGGTCGTGAACACCATGAGCGTCACGGCAATGCCCATGGCGATGCCCATCGGCAGCACGGACAGGGACTTGCGCAGCGGAACGAAGCGCGCCGCCAGCACCGCGCCCAGGGCAACACCGAGGGCGGTGACTCCCTGCAGCACGGCGCCCTTGTCCAGACGCAGCCCGAGGTAGGTTTCGGCCCAGCGCAGCACGATGAACTGCAGGGTGGCGCCCGCGCCCCAGAACAGCGTGGTCACGGCGAGCGAGATCTGACCCAGCTTGTCGCGCCACAGCGTGGCCAGGCAGCGCCCGAAATCCACGGCCAGCGTGATCGGGTTGGAATACTGGCGTCTGTAGCGCGCGCCGGTGTCCGGGATGTACAGGTTGAAAATGGCGGCGGTCAGGTACAGGCCGGCGATGACCACGATGGCCGCCTCCGCCGGCGTGTCGACGCCGGTGTCGAACGCGGGTAAATCAAACGACAGCAATGCCGCCGATATGCGCGGGCTGATGAGCGCCCCGCCCAGCACCGTCCCCAGGATGATGGAAGCCACGGTCAGGCCCTCGATCCAGCCGTTGGCGGCCACCAGTTTTTCCGGCGGCAGCATCTCGGTGAGGATGCCGTACTTGGCGGGCGAATACGCGGCCGCGCCCAGACCGACCACGGCGTAGGCGAGCAATACCGTCAGGTATTCCGGGGCGCCCGGTATGGGCAGCAGGTCGTAGAAAAACATCATGGCGCAGCCGGCGATCTTGATGCTGTTGGTGAGCAGCATCACCCGCCCCTTGGGCAGGGCGTCGGCCAGCGGACCCACGAAGGGAGCCAGCACCACGTAGGATATGGTGAAAAAGAACTTCAGCAGCGGCGTCATCCAGGCCGGGCCGTCGAGCTGCGCCAGCAGCGCGATGGAGGCGATGAGCAGCGAGTTGTCCGCCAGCGACGAGAAGAACTGCGCCGCCATGATGATGTAGAAGCCGCGCTTCATGCGTGGAAATCAATGCTCATTTGAAAACGGCGCGGAGGGGACGGCGGCGAGGCCTGTTGCGGCCCGCTTCATTGAACGCTGTGCGCTCTTTTTTGCAATGCGAGTGTCGTACGTTTCCAGCAGCCCGCTTTATACCATGACCCCATGTCACCAAGGCATTTCCGAGCAGCCGGCCGCAGCGGGCTGCGCGCATGGAGAAGCTGTGGGCTCGCCGCCCCGAGCCTTAAATGTGGTCAAATTCGCACCATGCCCAAGCGGTCACCTCTTTCCCGGCGCACGGCCTGATGCGCCCCATCAAGGCCACCATCAGCGCTTCTGCATTGCAGCACAACCTGGCCGTGGTGCGCCGCTGCGCGCCGCAGGCCCGGATCTGGTCCGTGGTGAAGGCCAATGCGTACGGCCACGGCCTGTTCCGCCTGCTGCCGGCGCTCACCGGGCCGGGGGGCGCCGATGGCTTCGCCCTCCTGGAGTTCGACGCCGCCGAGTCGCTGCGCGATGCCCGCGTGACGCAGCCGGTGCTGATGCTGGAAGGCTTCTTTTCGCCGGCCGAACTCGAAACCTGTTCGCGCCTCGCGCTCACCGTTGTGGTGCACGAGGCCGAGCAACTGCACATGCTGGAAGCCGCGCCCCTCGCCAGTCCGGTGGACGTGTACTTCAAGCTCAATACCGGCATGAACCGGCTGGGCTTTGGCGAAACGGCGGCCGTGGGAGCCTGGAAACGGCTGTCGGCCACGCCCAACGTGCGCAGCATCACGGTCATGACCCATTTCGCCGAAGCGGACGGAACAAGGGGCGTGGCGGGACAACTGGCAAAGCTGGACGAGGTGTTGGCCAATATGCCGGGGGCATCGCCTTTGCCGAAAAGCTGCGCCAATTCGGCGGCCATATTGCGCTATCCGGAATCGCATGCCGACTGGGTACGCCCGGGCATCATGCAATACGGCTGCACGCCCTTTGCTGAAGATCAAGTTTCATTGAACACACACTCGGCGGAAAGGCTGGGGCTGAAGCCGGTGATGACGCTGAAGAGCCGGATCATCGCGGTGCAGGACCTGAAGCCGGGCGAGCGGATGGGGTACGGGGGTATTTACACCGCGGAGCGGGCCATGCGCATCGGGGTGGTGGCGGTGGGATATGCGGACGGCTATCCGCGCCATGCGCCAGGCTCAAACGAAAAAGGGACGCCGATTTTGGTGGACGGGGTTCGAACCCGCACGGTTGGCCGGGTATCGATGGACATGATCTTTGCGGATATAACCGAGATACCAAACGCCGGGGTTGGGAGTGAAGTCACGCTATGGGGCGAGGGGCTCTCTGCCGACGACGTTGCTTTTGCAGCCGGTACGGTCAGCTATGAATTGCTCTGTGCGCTGGCGCCGCGAGTGCCTGTCGATGTGGTGGCGTAATGGCCAAGGTTAAGTCTGTTTATAGCTGCACTGAATGCGGCGCGCAGTCGCCCAAGTGGCAGGGCCAATGTCCGTCCTGCGGCCAATGGAACACGCTGGTTGAATCCATTGCCGATACGGCGGCCCCGCGCAATCGCTTCTCCTCCGTGGCCGGCGCAAAAAGCGCCCAGGTTCAGAAGCTCGCCGATGTCAAAGCGCGCGAAATGCCCCGCATGCCCACGGGCGTGGCAGAGTTCGACCGCGTCCTGGGCGGCGGACTCGTCGCAGGCCAGGTGGTGCTGATCGGCGGCGACCCGGGCGTGGGCAAATCTACCTTGCTGCTCCAGTCGCTCGCGGCCATGAGCGCTTCGCTGCCGGCCCTGTACGTGAGCGGTGAGGAGTCGGCCGAGCAGGTGGCGCTACGCGGCCAGCGTCTGTCCCTGGAAGGGGAATCCCTTGAACTGCTGGCCGAAATCCAATTGGAAAAAATCCTCGCGACGCTGGAAGCGGCGCGTCCGGCTATCGCGGTGATCGACTCCATCCAGACCGTGTATTCCGAGGCGCTGACCTCGGCGCCAGGCTCGGTGGCGCAGGTACGCGAGTGCGCCGCGCAACTCACCCGCTTCGCCAAGCAAAGCGGCTGCGTCATCGTGCTGGTGGGCCACGTCACCAAGGAGGGCGCGCTGGCCGGCCCGCGCGTGCTCGAGCACATCGTCGACACAGTCCTCTACTTCGAGGGTGACACCCACCAGAGCTTCCGGTTGGTGCGCGCATTCAAGAACCGCTTTGGCGCGGTGAACGAGCTGGGCGTATTCGCCATGACCGACCGCGGCCTGAAAGGCGTATCCAATCCGTCGGCCATTTTCCTCTCCACCCACAGCCAGCCCGTGCCGGGTTCGTGCGTGCTCGTGACCCAGGAGGGCACACGGCCGCTGCTGGTGGAAGTGCAGGCGCTGGTGGACGCGGCGCACGCGCCCAACCCGCGCCGGTTATCGGTAGGGTTGGAGCAGAATCGTCTGGCCATGCTGCTGGCGGTATTGCATAGGCATGCCGGCATAGCTTGCTATGACCAGGATGTATTTGTGAACGCAGTGGGGGGTGTGCGAATCACCGAACCTGCAGCCGACCTGGCGGTGTTGTTGGCCGTGGTTTCATCGCTCACCAGCCGGCCATTGCCCACAAAGTTAGCGGTATTCGGCGAAATAGGACTGGCGGGTGAGGTACGGCCGGCGCCACGCGGGCAGGAGAGATTACGGGAAGCCGCGAAACTGGGGTTCACGCGCGCCGTGATTCCGCGCGCGAACATGCCCAAGTCGGGCATCGAGGGAATGGAGATACTGGCCGTGGACCGCGTGGCGGACGCCATACGCAGCCTGAGAGAAATGCACTAGTGCGCGAGGGAGAAGGGTGAAAAGTTGGGAAGACTTAGCCCCTCTCCCCCAGGGAGAGGGGCTGGGGAGAGGGCAACGTGAAAATAGACATCAAGCAGCCTTCTCTTGGCTTCTTTACTGCGCTGCGTAACCCTTCGCCTTCAGCATTGCCTGCACCGGCTTGGAAACTCCGGTGAATTCCTCGGTGTGGCTAAAGTCGAATAATTTACCCGTTTGCGCGGCAAAGTCTTCCAGGCTTGCCGGCGTGGCCGGGTCGAAGCTCACGCCCTCGGTGCGGAACAATCTCACCGCCGTGTAGAACCCACCCGCTGAACCGATAGTCTGCCCCGACACATTGCACTCCTCGCTGCACATCCACGCCACGGCCGTCGACACGTGCTCCGGCTTCATGAACTTGATCACCGACGGGTCCATCAGGCTGCCGGTCATGCGCGTGTCGGCCGCGGGCGAGATGGTGTTGATCTTGATGTTGGCGCGTTCGCCCTCGTGGCGCAGGCAGTACATCAAGCCCAGCATGGCGGTCTTGGCCGCGCCGTAGTTGCTCTGGCCGAAGTTGCCGACCAGGCCGGAGGCCGAGCTGGTCAGCACGATGCGGCCGTACTTTTTTTCGTTCATGATGGGCCAGGCGGCCTTGGTGCAGTACATGGTGCCCATGAAGTGCACCTGCATGACGGTCTCGAAGTCCTCGACCGGCATCTTGGAGAAGCTCTTGTCGCGCAGGATGCCGGCGTTGTTCACCAGGATGTCCAGGCCGCCGAAGGCCTTGACGGCGGTGCTGATGATGTTCTGCGCGCCGGCCCAAGTGGCCACGCTGTCGTAACTGGCGGCGGCCTGGCCGCCTGCGGCCTTGATCTCGTTCACCACCTTGTCGGCGGCGGAGGCGTCGCCGCCCTTGCCGTCCACGCTGCCGCCCGGATCGTTCACCACCACCTTGGCGCCGCGCGAGGCGAGCAGCAGGGCGTGGGCGCGGCCCAGGCCGTTGCCCGCGCCGGTGACGATGGCGACGCGGTTGTCGAAACGAATGGTCATGGCGAAACTCTCCTCTGGTCAATCGGAATTTTTGGGTGCGGCATTTTACTCCATGGTCGGGGCGGCGGCCGGAGTGCGGCTAGGGGGCGCGGGCCGAGGAGTTGCAGTACAGGCGACTGAAGGCCGAGAGGCAACGGGGTGGCCTAAGGCTGCGAGTCAATAAGGGCGCGCGCCGCGGCCACCCCGTTGCGCGCCGCCGCCTCGAGCGTGCCGGGATAATCGCCTGCGATGTAATCGCCTGCCAGCACAAGGCCGGGCAGCGGCGTGCGCATGGCCGGCCGCGCGGTGCCCGGCCGGCACGACCAGGTGGCGCGGCGCTCGGTGATGGAGCGCATCCACAGCGGCGCATCGAGGTGCCCGGTGGCGCCGGCGATCTCGGCGGCCACGCGCGCCTCGATGTCCTCGCGCGGCAGTTCCTCGTGGCGGCCCGAGGCGCTGATGACGGCGGCCATGAGCCCGGCGTGGCGCGCCGCATTGGGCCCGATGATCTGGCCGCGGTCGAAAGCCCATTGCGTGAGCCCGCCGGTGAAGCCCAGCATGGGCGCGGGCAACCGCACGTGCGGCGGATACTGCAGGTAGCAGGTGAGTATGGGTTCGTAGGCGAGCTCGGCCAGCAGCGCGCACGCGGGCTGCAACTCGGCCACCCCTTCCAGCACGGCGTGCGCGTGCTGCGGAGCCACGGCGACCACCACGCTGTCGAATTCGGCCGTCTTCCCGCGGGCGTGCACGCTGTAGCGGCCTTGATCGTGTGCGATGCGCTGCACCGCCGCGCCCAGTTCCACCCGCGCGCCCATGGCCTTCAGGCGCTCGGCCGCCGGCTCGGGGAACAGACGCCCCAGGTCCACGCGCGGGATGAGCAGGTCGCTGTGGTCGCGGCCGCCGCCCAGGCCGTCGCGCAGCACGTGTGCGAACACCTGCGCCGAGGCCATGTCGGGCCGCGTGTTCAGGGCCGACACGCACAGCGGCTCCCACAGGTAGCGCTTGAGCGTCTCGCTCTGGCCGTGCGCGGTCAGGAACTCGCTCACCGTGACGTCGGGCTGGACGCGGAAGCGGCGCCAGCGCAGGCCCGTCATCATGCGCGCCGCCGCCCAGGCCTCGGCTCGGCTGAGCGAGGCGCAGCCGAGCAGCGCCGAGGCCAGGTTGAAGGGATAGGGCAGGCGCGCGGCGCGCAGGCGGAAGCCATCCACGTAGCGCAGTTCCAGCGGCATGCGCACCAGCGCGCGTTCTACGTCCACCCCCGCCACACGGATGAGCCGCAGCGCCTCGCGGTAGGCGCCGATGAGCACGTGCTGGCCGTTGTCGAGGCGCAGCGGTTGGTCATCCGCGGTCTCGCCCGGTTCGCCCGGCCGCTCTCCAACCGCGCGCTCGCTCAGCACCACGCTGCGCGCCCGGCCGCCCAAGGTGCGCGAGGCTTCGAACACCGTGACGCGGCGTCCGGCGCGCGCCAGGATGAGCGCGGCGGCCAGGCCCGACCAGCCTCCGCCGATGACGGCCACCGACTTTGGGGTGATCAATTGTGCAAGTTGCTTTTAAGCAATTGAAATTCCGATGGGACGGGGTTGGCGATTGACTCTGTTGTTGCGGTAGAGATCGATGACCAAACGCTCCGCGTCTTTGTCTTGAATTAGGCCGTTCCGAAACCCGCAGCTATCCCCTGAACCATACCTTGCACGCCAGCCACAGCTTCCGCAACGGCGTGAGCGAGGTGCGTTGCTTCAGTACCTGGTAGCCGTCCGCGGCGATCTCGTCGAGCAGGGTGCGGTAAATGGCGGCCATCATGAGCCCCGGGCGCTGCGCGCGGCGGTCTTCGTCGGCCAGCAGCGCCAGGGCCTCGTCGTAGCAGCGCTGGGCGCGCTCGCCCTGGAAGGCCATGAGCCTGGCGAAGTTCCCGGTCTGGCGCGCGTTCAGGATGTCGGCAGCGCTGACGTCGAAGCGCTTCAACTCGTCCATGGGCAAGTAGATGCGGTTCTTGCGCGCATCCTCGCCCACGTCGCGGATGATGTTGGTGAGCTGGAAAGCCAGGCCCAGCTTGCCCGCGTATTGCAGCGTGCGCGGGTTGCGGTAGCCGAAAATCCCGGCAGCCAGCTCGCCCACCACGCCCGCCACGCGGTGGCAGTAGGTGGAGAGGCCGGCATAGTCGAGATAACGGCTCTGGGTCAGGTCCATCTCCATGCCGTCCATGACGGCGCTCAGGCGCTCGTGGGTGATGGCGAACGGCGCGATGGCCGGCGCGAGCGCGCGCGTGACCGGATGATTGGGGTGGCCCGCATAGAGCTGCGCCACCTCGGTGCGCCACCACGCCAGCTTGGCCGCGGCCACCGAGGGGTCGCTGGGCTCGTCCACCGCGTCGTCCACCTCGCGGCAGAAGGCATACAGGGCGGTGATGGCCCGGCGCCGCTCGGGCGGCAGGAACATGAAGGAATAGTAGAAGCTCGACCCGCTGCGGGCGGCCTTGTCCTGGCAGTATTCGTCGGGGGTCATGGGCCCGGGGCAGGCGAGGTTTTGACGCTGTCTTGTTCGCTGTTTTGTTTTGGTCGGCTACATCCGCAGCGCGCGCGCAAGGAGCAGCGGCCAGTCCCATCCGCGCAGCACCGGGCGGCGGCGGAACACGTCGTAGCCCGCGGCCTCGATTTTCTCCAGGATGCGCAGGCCGCCCTGCACCATGAGGCGCAGCTCGAAGCCGATGCGTCCCGGCAGGCGTTTGGCGAGCGGCGCGCCGGATTCTAGCATCGCGCGCGCGCGTTCCACCTGGAACGCCATGAGCGCGCGCCACTGCGGACCCGCGTCCTGGTTCGCCAGCATGGCTTCGGTGAGGCCGTAACGCGCCATCTCGTCGGCCGGCAGGTAGATGCGGTTCTTGGCGAGGTCCACGGCCACGTCCTGCCAGAAATTGATCAGTTGCAGGGCTGAACAGATGGCATCGGATTTGGCGACGTTGTCGGGCTGGGTGGCGTGGTACAGGTGCAGCAGCAGCCGGCCCACGGGCGCGGCCGAGCGCGAGCAGTAGTGCAGCACTTCGCCGAAATTGGCGTAGCGCTCCTTGACCACGTCCTGCGAGAACGCGTCCAGCAGGTCGTAGAAGGGCGCAAGCGGCAGGCGAAATTCCGCCACCATGGCGGCGACTTCCGCGAACAGCGGTGTTTGCGGCGCCTTTCCCCCGCGGATGCGGTCCAGTTCGGCGCGGTAGGCGTCCAGTTTGGCCAGCCGTTCGGCCGGAGCATCCTGGCCCTCGTCGGCGAAGTCGTCGGCCGAGCGGGCGAAGCGGTAGATTACCCCCACCGGCGCGCGCAGCCTTTGCGGCAGGAACAGCGACGCCACGGGAAAATTCTCGTAGTGGCCGACCGAGGCGCCGGCGCTCAATCCGGGGCTGGAAGAGGAGAAGGACATCTTGAAGAAGGGGCTGTTTTTGAAGCGTTTTTATGCTCTTGGGCAGACAGTATAGGGGCATTTGCGCTACAATCCGCAGGTTGAAGTTCCGATCCCGGCGCGTGCGTCCCGGTCCCCTGATTTCGCCAGCGTTTTGACGGGCCGTTTTTCGGCGGCGACGGGGGGAGGAGGGGGGCGCCCGCTTTAAAGCCCGGTCGATCGTGGTCGTGAAGGCGGCGAAGGTGGCGGAATTGGTAGACGCACTGGATTTAGGTTCCAGCGCCTCACGGCATGGGGGTTCGAGTCCCTTCCTTCGCACCAGCCAGCCTTGATCGGAACCTCAGCCATTCGCCCATTGAATGGGCACATTGAAACCGCAACCCTAATTCCCACAAAGATTCCCACAAGCCACATGCAGACTCAACTGGAAACCATCAGCTCCCTCGAACGCCGCGTGACCATGGCCGTGCCTTCGGACCAGATCGAAAAGGAAGTGAACGAGCGCCTGAAGCGCCTGTCGGGCACGGTGCGCATGGCGGGTTTCCGCCCGGGCAAGGTGCCGCTGAAAATCATTTCCCAGCAGTATGGTCCGCAGGTGCGTTCCGAAGTGGTGGGCGACGCCGTGCAGAAGGCCTTCACCGCCGTGGTGAACGAGCAGAACCTGCGCGTGGCGGGCTATCCGCGCATCGAGCCCAAGCAGGACGCCGAGGCCAACACCCTGGCCTTTTCCGCCACCTTCGAGGTGTATCCCGAGGTGAAGCCGGGCGACGTGTCCGCGGCGCGCATCGAGCGGCCCACGCTGCAGGTGTCCGACGCCGAGATCGACAAGACCATCGAGATCATGCGCAAGCAGCGCACCACTTTCCGCGAGGTGTCGCGCGCCGCCCAGAACGGCGATCGCGTGACCGTGGATTTCACCGGCCGCATCGACGGCGTGGAGTTCGCCGGCGGCAAGGGCTCGGGCGTGAGCGTGGAATTGGGGGGCGGGCGCATGCTGCCCGACTTTGAAGCCGGCCTGGCCGGCGCCACGGCCGGGCAAACCAAGACCTTCGATGTCAAGTTCCCCGACGATTACGCCGGCAAGGAAGTGGCCGGCAAGACGGCCACGTTCGAGGCCGCCGTCACCAAGGTGGAGGAGCCGGTGCTGCCCGAAGTCGACGCCGAGTTCGCCAGGAGCCTGGGCGTGGCCGACGGCGACATCGCCAAGATGCGCGAGGAAATCCGCGGCAACGTCGAACGCGAGGTTAAAAAGCGCATCGAGAACGACGTGAAACAGAAGGTGATGCAGGCGCTGGTGGATGCCACCCCGGTGGAAGTGCCCAAGGCGCTTGTTGAAATGGAGACGCAGCGCCTGGTGCAGTCGGCGCGCGCCGACCTGGAAGCGCGCGGCATCAAGATGGACAACTGCCCATCAATCCCGAAGTGTTCGAGTCGCAGGCCAAGCGCCGCGTCACGCTGGGGCTGATCCTGGCCGAGGTGGTGAAAGCCAATGAGCTCAACCCCAAGCCCGAGGAGGTGCGCGCCAAGGTTGACGAGTACGCCAGCACCTATGAGCAGCCGGGTGAGGTGGTAAAATGGATTTATTCGGAGCCGCAGCGCCTGGCCGAATTCGAGGGCATGGCGATCGAGGGCAAGGTGGTCGATTGGGTCCTCGCCCGCGCCAAGGTTGAAGACAAGCCAGTCAGCTTCGACGAACTGATGGAGAAGGCGACATGAGCGGCATGGATTGGTCGTCCCGGAACAGCGCCCATTCGGCAATCGCGATGGGCGGGTACCAAGAGCGCAGTTACCAGGAACCTCAAGGCCTGGGCATGGTGCCCATGGTCATCGAGCAAAGCGGCCGCGGCGAGCGCGCCTACGACATCTACTCGCGCCTGCTGAAAGAGCGCGTGGTGTTCCTGGTCGGGCCGGTGAACGAACTGTCGGCCAACCTCATCGTGGCCCAGTTGCTGTTCCTGGAATCGGAAAACCCCGACAAGGACATCTTTTTCTACATCAACTCGCCCGGCGGGTCGGTGTCGGCCGGCATGGCCATTTACGACACCATGCAGTTCATCAAGCCGGACGTGTCGACGCTGTGCGTGGGCCAGGCGGCCAGCATGGGCGCCCACCTGCTGTGCGCCGGCGCCAAGGGCAAGCGCTTCTGCCTGCCCAATTCGCGCGTCATGATCCACCAGCCCATGGGCGGCTTCCAGGGGCAGGCCACCGACATCGAAATCCACGCCAAGGAAATCCTGTTCCTGCGCGAAAAGCTCAATCAGATCATGGCCCGCCACACCGGCCAGCCCATCGAGACCATCGCCCGTGACACCGAGCGGGACAATTTCCTGTCCGCGGAAGAGGCCGTGAAATACGGCATCGTCGACAAGGTCTTGAGCAGCCGGGCCGAGGCGGCGGCCGCGGCGGGCTAGGTTCGGGGTTCCATCCCGCGCCAGGGTGTGAAACTTGAACTATTTGGTGCTCTGAGAATTTTGATAGGATGAAGTCTCAATGACCGAGAAATCCACCGGCGAGAAGCTGCTGTACTGCTCCTTCTGCGGCAAGAGCCAGCACGAGGTCAGGAAGCTCATCGCCGGTCCGTCGGTATTCATCTGCGACGAATGCATAGAGCTGTGCAACGACATCATCCGCGAGGAGAGCGCGGCTGAGAAGGGCGGCAAGGCGGTCAAGTCCGACCTGCCCACGCCCAAGGAAATCTGCCAGATCCTGGACGAGTACGTGATCGGCCAGGAGCAGGCCAAGAAAATCCTGTCGGTGGCGGTGTACAACCACTACAAGCGCCTCAAGCACCTGACCAAGACCGACGACGTCGAGCTGGCCAAGTCCAACATCCTGCTCGTGGGCCCCACCGGCTCGGGCAAGACGCTGCTCGCCCAGACCCTGGCGCGCCTTTTGAACGTGCCCTTCGTCATCGCCGACGCCACCACCCTTACCGAGGCCGGCTACGTGGGCGAGGACGTCGAGAATATCATCCAGAAGCTGCTGCAGAACTGCGACTACGACGTGGACAAGGCCAAGCGCGGCATTGTCTACATCGACGAGATCGACAAGATTTCGCGCAAGTCGGACAACCCCTCCATCACCCGCGACGTGTCGGGCGAAGGGGTGCAGCAGGCGCTCTTGAAGCTCATCGAGGGCACCATCGCCTCGGTGCCGCCGCAGGGCGGCCGCAAGCACCCCAACCAGGATTTCGTGCAGGTGGACACCACCAACATCCTGTTCATCTGCGGGGGCGCTTTCGACGGGCTGGAGAAAATCATCCGCAACCGCTCCGAGAAGAGCGGCATCGGCTTCGGCGCCGACGTGAGGAGCCTGTCCAATTCCAAGGACATCGGCGCGGTGCTGCGCACGGTGGAGCCGGAAGACCTGATCAAATTCGGCCTCATCCCCGAGTTCGTGGGCCGGCTGCCGGTGGTGGCCACGCTGGAGGAACTGGACGAGAAGGCGCTGATCCAGATTCTCACCGAGCCCAAGAACGCCCTCATCAAGCAGTACCACAAGCTGTTCGCCATGGAAGGGGTGGAGCTGGAAGTGCGCCCAGGCGGCCTCAACGCCATCGCGCACAAGGCGCTGGCCCGCAAGACCGGCGCGCGCGGCCTACGCTCCATCCTGGAGCAGGTGCTGCTCGATATCATGTTCGACCTGCCCACCATGGAAAATGTCAGCAAGGCGGTGGTGGACGAAGCCACCATCCTCGGTGAAGGCAAGCCGCTGCTGATTTATTCCGAGCAACCCAAGGTGGCGGGATCGGCCTGAATCCGGGCCGCCAGGCTCGCTGCGCCCAGAAGGTTAACTGCGGCTCCCACAGGCCCTCCAAGGACCATTGCCGCGGTCATTATTGGCATTTCCAGCCTGTTCGCCGGACCGTTCGTTCACGGACGGCGCTAGACTGGAATCCAATGCTGTTCAGTCCCCCTGATGGAATGTCTCGGAGTTTGGCGGATTTGCAAAAATCGAGCGGTTTCAATGCTTCTGGCATGTAAATCGCATGTAAATCTGCTAATCCCTTGACTTTGGGTGGTTGATTTTCGAATGCGGCACCCGCACACTGTTTTGGTCAACTCTTTTCTGGAAACCCCATGACAACTGAGGAATTAACGCCCGAACCCGTCCAGCTCCCGCTGTTGCCGCTTCGGGATGTAGTGGTGTTTCCGCACATGGTCATCCCGCTGTTCGTGGGCCGGCCGAAGTCCATCAAGGCCATGGAAATCGCCATGGAGGCCGGCAAGTCCATCCTGCTGGTGGCACAGAAGTCGGCCGCCAAGGACGAGCCCAGCCACGAGGACCTGTACCAGATCGGCTGCATCTCCAACATCCTGCAGATGCTGAAGCTGCCCGACGGCACGGTGAAGGTGCTGGTCGAGGGCTCGCAGCGCGCCCGCATCAGCGGCATCGAGGACGTGCGCAGCCACTACGTGGCCGAGGCCCTGCCGGTGAGCGCCGACGAGGGCGAGCGCACCGAGGTGGAGGCCATGCGCCGCGCCTTGGTGGCGCAGTTCGACCAGTACGTGAAGCTGAACAAGAAGATCCCGCCCGAGATCCTGACTTCGCTGGCGGGCATCGAGGAGGCCGGCCGCCTCGCCGACACCATCGCCGCGCACCTGCCGCTCAAGCTGGAGCAGAAGCAGGAAGTGCTGGAGATGTTCGACGTGAAGACGCGCCTCGAGCACCTCTTGTCGCAGCTCGAGACCGAGATCGACATCCTGCAGGTGGAAAAGCGCATCCGCGGCCGCGTCAAGCGCCAGATGGAGAAGAGCCAGCGCGAGTACTACCTGAACGAGCAGGTCAAGGCCATCCAGAAGGAGCTGGGCGAGGGCGAGGACGGCGCCGACATTGAGGAGATGGACAAGCGCGTCAAGGCCGCGCGCATGCCCAAGGACGCGCGCAAGAAGGCCGAGGCCGAGCTGAAGAAGCTGCGCCTCATGTCGCCCATGTCGGCCGAGGCCACGGTGGTGCGCAACTACATCGAGACCCTGGTCAACCTGCCATGGAAGAAGAAGAGCAAGATCTCGCGCGACATCGGCGCGGCCGAGAAAATCCTCGACGCCGACCACTACGGCCTGGAAAAGGTCAAGGAACGCATCCTCGAGTACCTCGCGGTGCAGTCGCGCGTGGACCAGATGAAGGCGCCCATCCTGTGCCTGGTCGGGCCCCCCGGCGTGGGCAAGACCTCGCTTGGGCAGTCCATCGCCAAGGCCACCAACCGCAAGTTCGTGCGCATGTCGCTGGGCGGCGTGCGCGACGAGGCCGAGATCCGCGGCCACCGCCGCACCTAC
>Ga0134124_10002803_pt1 | contig 14069 bp, 25 predicted proteins | sample KB304_FD_96880 | JGI IMG/M metagenome (GOLD analysis project Ga0134124, IMG submission 96880) | Terrestrial soil microbial communities without Nitrogen fertilizer from Kellogg Biological Station, Michigan, USA - KB3-0-4 | ecosystem: Environmental > Terrestrial > Soil > Unclassified ... | reverse complement strand
CGGGAAGGGCGCCGCCGTCACCGCAGCCAGGTATGCGGCCCGGTTCATGCCCACGGTGGTCACCCGGTCGGCGATCTCGGTCGTCCGGAAGCCCTCCGGGATCACCAGCTTGGAGACCGGCGCGGCGGTCGGACCCTTGTCCAGCTGGGCGATGATCACGTCGTAGTCCCAGAACTCCTCTTTCAGCGTGTTCCCGAACCGGGTGTGCTGGCCCTGCTCCCGCAGCGCCGCTAGCGGCAGCAGGATCCGGTACCAGGCACAGCCGGCGAAATCGGCCTGCCAGCCGAAGATCTTCACAGGACCACCCCTGGGTGTAGCTGTCGCATGATCTCGATCGGCACCGGTCGGTACCGGTCGCGGAAGCTGCGCGGGCTGCGCCCCGCCTGCAGATGGGCCTGGTACAGTGCGTTCTGCTCGGCGAAGGTCAAGTCTTCGAACTCCACCCGCAGGCTGTGCCGGGGCGGTAGCTTTGCCCGGTCCAGCTTCTCCCAGTCGATGAACCCGACCGCCTCGGGGTCGCTGTACGGCCCGGCCTGCGGGTCGTCGATGGTCCGGTCGGTCCAGGCTTCGAACGGTTGCCACCCTCGGGCGGTCGCGGCGGTGGCAGCGCCCCGGTCTGGCCCGTCGACGCACCACAGCTGCTGGTACAGCTGGTCGATCCGGTTGTGGGTGCGGGTGGTGACCCGGTCGAACGTCGCATGCCGCCACAAGTGCAGGTTCGACCGGGGCAGGTCGCTGATGCTGGACAGGTAGACCAGCCCGTACCCGCCGCGCCCCATCGCCTGCAGCCGGCGGGCCACCCCGGTCGGGTCGACCAGTGCCAGGACCGGAGCAACCCGGGCGATCCGTTGTGCGATCGCCGGGGTGACGCTGGCCTGCCGCCCGCTGTGTAGCCCTTCGACGGTTTTACCCCAGACGGCTGCTTCGAGCGCGATCTGGTACAGGCTCATTCCCTGCTCGAGCAGCGTGGCGATGTGCAGCCGGGTGGGGAGGGCGTCGATGCGTGACTGCCAGGTCCCGTAGGCGAGGGCGCGGGTGCGTCGGGCTTTCAACTGCCGTCGGTATTCGGCGCAGTCGGTGCAGCCGATGTGGTAGCGGGCTCGGTGGTTGGGGCAGATTCGTGGCGGTGGCGGGACCATGGATCTCTCCGGGGCGGGAAGGCGTCCAGTAAGGCAGCAGGCGGTTCGGTCAGTTCGGTGGCTCCCCAGGGGGTGAGCCAGACGGGGCAGTCATGGTCACGGGCCAGTCCGACACAGTTGGCGGTACCGGATGACCGGCCGGGCGGGCCTGGGAAGGCGAGGCAGGCGGTCGCGTAGGGCCAGTTCTCGGTCCACATGTGGGCGTTGCGGATCGGACCGGCGCGGCGGCCCATCCGCCAATCAGCCGAGTACGGGACGTGGTAAATGTCGGGGTTGTCCTGTTCTTCGACCCAGGTGCGGACGATCTCGTCCAGTCCACGTTCGGCGGCGCCGTGTACGACTTTGAACAGTTCGCCTCGGGCGATGGCTACGTCGCGCAGTAGCCCGAGCGCCTGCCGGGGCAGGACGGGCGGGGCGTAGAACCGCCAACCGGTGGCGACGATCAGCATGCGGCTTTCCATCCGGGGCGGGATTCGCGGGCGACGGCAGCCATGATCCGCTCGGCGCAGCGGCGGTGCAGGTAGCGGGTGCCGTCCAGGGTCTCGAGGGTGCTGCACGGTTTGCGGCAGCCGGCGCACAAGCCCACCCGGGGCGGGGCGGATCTGCGCAGCCAGTTCACGGCAGGTCCTGCTCCGGCGGGCCGGTCTCACCCTCGTCCGCCTCGTCCGGCGGTTCGGGGGTGGGGGTGGTGGCGGCGTCCCCGGCGGGGTCGATGTCACGCCAGCGGCTGCCGCCGGGGCGGGATCCGTGGTTCCCGAATGGACCCTCATACTCGGCGACCCATGCCTTAGCCTTGTCCAGCCAAGCCCCGGCGAGCGGCGACGGGTCGCCGGTGACGATCACGTTGATCAACTCAGCGGCCCGCTCGAGCAGGTCCTGGTCTTTGCTATTCACCCTCGTCCTCCTTGCCCGGGTTCAACACCCGCTCCAAACCGGACTGGATCGCTTCCAGTTCGTGGCGCAACTCGGCCTCGCTGATCCTATCGGTCTGGAACACCCGGCGGGCGTAGTCCGCCCAATACCGGACCCCCACCCGCAGCCGGGCCACCTCCTGGTCCGACAGCCGGTCAGCCGCCAACCGCAGCGTCGTCGCGGACAGTTCAACGTCGCCGTCCTCGTCCAGCGTCCCCTGCGCGGTCCGCGAGACGTACAACGCCCGCATCACCTTGCGCAGCGCCTCGTCCTGCTCCGGGTTGGCGACCTCCAGCCCGGTGATCCGCAGTTCGACCGAACGGTCCTTGTCCTCGTCCGGGGCCGGCTCGTTGCGGACTGCGTGCTTCAACTCCCCGACCACCATGATCCGGGCGCCCCGGTTGCGGTACAGCCGGTCGGCGTAAAGCTCGACCGCCTCCTGGGCGGAGGTGGATGGTTTGCCGCTGATCTTAACGGTGGTCACGAGTGGTTTCCCTCCTGGATGGTTCCCGCAAGCAAAACATGTGTCACACTGGATGTCAATCAGGCGAGGTCGGGTTCAAGATCCCAACACGGGGTGACCCGCGCCAACGCCCGCGACTGCTGCCGGTCGACCTCGGTGAACGGATGCTGCAGCATCGCCGCTGCGATCGCACAGCACACCGCCGCCTCGGCCAGGTTGTGGTCCGCCTGCCCATTCGGCCGGTCGATCTTGAAGAACGGCCACTGCTCCCGGACCGCCTTGATCATCCGGGCCTTAGCCACCGCCCCTGACCCCAGCTGGCCCGTCCCGGTTGCGTAGATCTTCAACTGCGGCGACGGGGCGATATACACCGGGATCCGGTCGGTCAACAGGACGTCGATGATCAGACACCACATGTACGACCGTTCGATCTGCCCCCCGTACGACTGGGCCATGTCCAGCCCCTCGATACACACCGCGTCCGGTTTGAACCCGGCCGCGTACCCGCCGATCTGCAACGCCAGCGCGGTCAGCTTCGGGATCCGTATCCCCCACGGCTGGGTGGTCAGCTTGTCCTCGCCGAATAGGCGGCACTCGCCGTTGGACAGCGCCACCCCGGTTGCGCGCAGCGACATGTCGATCCCGGCTGTCCGGATCCCGGGCTGTTCCACGGCCAGCGGCAACGGCAGTGGCAGCGCGATGACGGTCATCGCCCCACCCAAAGGGATGGGAACGGCGGCGGTGACGGCGGCATCTTCGACTCGGACTGCCGTCCGGGCGACTCGGCCAGCCCGTCGCGGTAGTGCACCCAAGCCTGCTCCACCTTAGCCTCGTCACCTCCCGCCAGGAACCAGATCATCCCGTACATCTCCTCGATCGCCTCATATGCGTCGCCCAGGTTCTCGATCATGCCGACCAGGTTGCGGTTGTTCAACAACCGCCCCCGCTTGTCTACGACATGGGCATACGAACCGGCCATCGCCCATCCACTCCTTCCGTCGGTTTCTGGTTCCTACGCAGGTACTCGGCGAACGAGGCGTCCTGCTTCTGCTTCCACTCGACCTGCAGCTGGTGCAACTGCGGCACGGTCAGGTTGCCCAGGGCGGGGTACAGCCGTCCGATCCGCCACACCACCCGGGCGGCTGCGAACGCATCATAGGCCGACCCGTGTGCGGATGCAGCATCCCAGGGGATTCGGTATTGGTTCGCGAGGGCCTCGAGCTTGCGGCTGCCCTTGCGGTACGGGTCGACTGCCTTGTCCAGGACGAACGCATCCACTGCGAAGATCTGACACCGGTCGGTCAGCGGCGCCACCCCGTACAGTCGGCAGTTCCGGTCCAACATGGTCAGGTCGAACGGGACGTTCATCCCGACCAGCGGGGTCTGTTCGTCGACCATGATCGACAAGACCTGGCACAACGCCTCGAGCGTCTCAGCTGGGTCCGCGCCGTTCTCCTTCAGGAACTGCAGCGAGATCTTGTGTATCTCATATCCACCGGGCGGGTCAGTCAGCCCGGGGTGCAGCAGGTACTCGGTGGTCTCGGCGGGCGGGGCAGTCCGGGGGATGTTGATGACCGACGCCGACAGGATCAAATCCCGCTCGGTGTCGACACCGGTCGTCTCGCAGTCGAACCCGACCATCGGCCCATCGACCCAGGTCACCGGACCCACCCCGCCCGGCGTAGCCCCTCGAACAGCTGCTCGGCCGGTTGGTGCCAACGCATCCACACCTGGCCGTTGGTGTACGCGCTGGTCTGGGTGGGGATCGGGCCCTGCCGGTCCAGGACTATCCTGGAAAGCTCGACCTGCCACTCGCCGTCCGCGTCCATATATCGGCGCCGCACCTCGACCATCGGCCCGTCGTCCGGGGAGTCTTCATGCGGGAACAGCACCACCCCGTCACGGCCGTCCGGCAAGGCTCCGGTGGTCCGCTGGACGTGCCACAACTCATCAGCACCGGACATCTCGCTGGCCGTCTTGTAGACCGGCAGCCACAAGGTGATCTTCATGCCGCGAACCACATGAACAGCCAGATCAGGCCGAACACGCACGCGACCGGGATCAAAGTCACCAGCCCGATCACAGACCCGGCGTCCAGCTTCGGACGCCACCACTCCCACGAGGATAGGCACCGGCCGGCATGTCGCAGCTGGTCCTGCCACACCCACAACAGCATCGGGCCGGCCACAGCCGCGATCGGCAGCATGAGATAAAGGGCGGTGGTCATTTTCTCCTCCGGTACAGCTTGGCGTCGGGGCAGGTCGCGAAGTGCGGTAGGTGCAACGTCCCCGGGGTTTTGGTTGCGATCTGGGGAACGGTCAGGACCACCGCGAGCGGCGCGTCCAGCCCAGTGTCGCGTAGCTGGATGTTGCCCTCAGAGTCGGGTTCGGCGTTGACCAGCATCCGGTCTTTGCCGGTCGCGGCCCACACCACCGGGGTGTCTTTGCACTTGTCGGAGCCGCACCACGCCCCGACCGGGAACCGGCTACCGGTCAGATCCATCGCCGTCCCCGTCCAAGTCGGCCGCGATCTGCCCGTAACGGCGTTGGTACACCTCAACCAGCGGTTCGGCCTTCTCCCGCTCCCACCAACCGTTCAGATACACCAAGGTCCGTTCGAACTCAGCCCGTTCGACGAAGATCGCGCTGTGCACGACCCGGCGCAGCGGGTGGGCCGGGTCGGGGCAACTGCCGATGAAGATCCCGACCTTCCCGTCCTCCATGATGGCCGACCACATGATCTTCAGGTGGTTCTCTTCCGCCAAGTGGGCAAAAAGCTCGTACGCGACCGGGAACCCATCGGGTTGTGCTTTGCCGTCCCAACCGAACGGGGCAGGTTCACGAGCCATGACGCGACCCCAACCAAGGCAGGAACCCCTCAAGCTCGGCGGCGGTCGCCCGAGCCAACTCGCCGGGCTGCCCGCGCCACTCGCCGTACAACTCCCGCAGCTTCGACATAGACCACTGCCGGGCGCCGGCCAACGTCGCGACCTGGTTCCACAGCGCCATACGGTCGGGGGATGGTGAACTCGACGGTGCGGGTGAGGAGGTCGACGAACTGGTTGATCCCGGTCCGGCAGTACCGGCAGGGGCAGCGGCGTTGCCCGACGGCGGCGGGTCGGCGAGCAAGGCCCGGCGGGACTGCCACGCCTGCCGCAGCGCGTCCACCTGCTCCTGTTGGAGCTTGCCGATGTTGTCCTGGATGTGGCCGCTGACCTGCTTGAGCTTGTCCAGTGTGTCCGCCTGGGCGATCCCACGCCACAAGCTGTTGAAGTCCCATGTGTCCTCGGCGGGGGTTGCGGTGGCGGGCAGTGCGAGCGGTTGCGGGCCGGCGGCGAGCGCGGGGGCGGGGCGGGCCTCCAATGCCGGGGCGGCGGGTGCGCCGAGCAGCGCCACCGCCGGGGTCATATCGATGTGTAGTACCGGGACCATGAACCGGGAGATCATCGTCTTATCGGCGTTGCGCGGGTCCGGGACCTCCGCCTGCCGTTCCTCCATCTCCAGACGGGCCGGGATGTGCCGACCCAACGCGGTCAGCAGATCCACCGCACCAGGTAGCTCGGCAGCCGCGTTGTACCCGTGCGACTCCAGACGCCACACCCCCATCCCGGGGGTGTCGGCGAGCATCAGAGACACCCGGGTGGTCGGTTTGCAGCCGGCTTGTTTCTTGCTCGCCGGGTCCGGGCCGCAGACACACAGCTGGTCCTCCAAAAGCTCCCGCAGCCCGTCGCACCGGCGGGAACACCGGCCGTTGGTCCATTGCTCGTAGTACTGGCTGCAGGCGTTCGGCGGGACGATGACCTGCAGGCTGGTCTTGTCGATCACGACCTGCCATTGTTGGGCGCCGTGGTCGGGTTGCCACGGCTCCGGCTCCCCGCCGTACACCAGCGCGACCTGCTGGATCAGGGTCTCGGAACGGGAGGTCAGCCGGAACCGGTCGAGCTTGACCGGCTCTTTGTATTCTTTGCCGGCGCGGCTGGTTTTCGGACGGCTGGTGCCGAGCCGGATCCGGCCGACTTCGACCTGTCGGGCTTGGACGTCGGCCAGCCGGCGCGGGATCGGGAGGGTCATGTGTTGCGCACCGCCTCGAGGGTCTGTTCGAATGTCGGCTCGTGTGGTTTGCGGTTGACCTCGCCGACCAGCGTCAGCCAGGCGGCGAGCCGGAACGCGGCGGCGCTGTCGAGCAGCCGCCCGGACGGGTTGAGCAGGATGGTGGTCTGCAGACCGGTACTGCCGACCATGAAATCGTTGGTCGTGTTGATCGGGGCGGGCGTGGTCACGGTGGTCCTTCCCTCAGAACGGCAGCTGCTCGTCCAACAGAGCCAGCTGTGGCGGGCCGATCTTGAACTTCGACGACATCGTCGCAGTGGTCACCGAACCGGCGGTTTTGATCAACTCCGCGTTGGCGGCGATGTCGTTCGAGATCGCCGCTTGGACGCGGGCTTTCTGCGCCTGGGCGACCGGCGGTAGCGGCGGCAGGTCGGGCAGCGGCGGTTCCTCCTCAGACAGCCAGGAATCCAACGGGTCCGGCTCGAACGGCTCCGCGATTGCGATTGCTTCCTGGACCGCCGCGAAATCAACCCCAGCCGGATCTACGGCCCACGGGTCGCCGGGAAGATCGGCCGGGATGGGCATCTGGTCCAACGGCGGATCGAACGGCTTCTTCCCGACCCCGTTGATCCACCGGTACGCGGTCAGGACACCCAGGAACGCATCGAACGCGCCATCGTCCGACAGCATCGACTTGAACGTGTACGACTCGGGTCGCAGCTGCAACACCGCCCGCGCCCAGGTCGACGGCGCCGGGAACTCCTGCCCGTCCGGCAGCATCGCCACCTGGCACCGTTCGTACGCTACCGCCTGCAACGGCATGTCGTAGTACAGCCGCTCGTCGGGCTTCTCCCGGGTTTTGTAGTCCACCCGGATTAGAGCCCCGTCGTCGACCTCCCGCAGCCCGACCCGATCGAGGAACTCATCCGCCAGCCGCGACGCTCCCCGCCGGATCCACACCGCCCCGTCCGACGTGCCGGCGTAGCCGTGTTGACGGTTCAACAGCGTCACCTCGGTCTGCTCCCACGAACCGGCCCCCTCCGGGCCGTTCGGGTGCAACCCGTAGTCGGTTACCCACTGGTGGAACTGGTCCATATACGGGCGGACCTCCGGGCGCAGCGAGATCTGCGACCCGCCCCCGAGGATCCACGCGTTGATCGCCTCGTGGACCTCCGTCCCCTCCTGCGAGCGGCGGTTCGACTCGGCCTCATGCCGCCACGCGATCCGACGCCACCAGCACCGCTCACACCGGCCACACGGGCACCGCTCGCAGCTGCTGCCCCGGCCGTGTTTCAGGTAGCACTTGTTGAAGGTGTTCCCGCAGGCTGGGGTCATCTGCGCGGCCCAGATCGCCGGCAGGTTGTCCACCGCGTAATCCGCCGCGACCATCCCGGCCCAGATCTTCAACGCCGCCTTGTCCACCAGATCCAGGATGGTGGTGACCGAGTCGAACCGTTCGTTGGTCAGCGGGTGTACGTAGTACTTGCCGCCGGCTGGGTTGGTCTGACGGTTGGCCGGTTCAGCCATGCCGCTTCCTGCCGATTTTCACTCCGAGAAGAGACCGTCGATGCTGGACAGCCGAGGTCGAACGCCCGAGTTGCCGAGCAGCCTCGCGTGACCCCAGGCTTGCGTCCGCCAGGACGGCCAAAGCCGCTGTATCCCAAGGCTGGCCGCTGTTAGTGGCATGCTCCTGACTGTCGCGATTCCGCCTGGCTTGGGCGATGTTTTCGGTCACGTTCCTGCCCTGTTTGCAATCCGGGCAGTAGCAGTTGCGCCTGTGATGGCGTACGTTCTTGATTCTGCGGCTGGCTGGTTCAGCCATCAGACAGCTCCTGTTCAAAAAGACGCTGGACGACAGCGGCGGGGATCCGCCACCGCCTGCCGGGGCGGACGGCCTCGATCCGGCCGGTCCTGGCCCAATCAGACACGGTCCGGCGCGACAGGCGCAACATCTTGGCGACCTCGCCGGTGGTGTAGGTGCAACGTTCGCGTGGCGGGTGGTAAGTCATCGGAGGTGGCGCTCCTGCGGGTCCGGTGTCAGGTCACGTGGCTGACTGGGGCGGCGGTGCCGATCCAGCTGTGGATCTGCCCGTCGGTCACCACCGGGTCGACGGTGTTGGTCAACAGCCACTCCTGGGCTGCTGCTTTCCGGGCCTGCTCGACCTCGGCCCGAACCTGTCTCTGGTTGGCCGCCCCGGTGATCTCATACCGGGAGAACCGGTCCCACCGGTGCTGCCCGATCCGTTCCTGGTAGTGCTCGTCGCGTCGACGCAGCCACCGCTGCGCCAACCCGTCCAACGCCCAGAACACCCGGTCGGACAGACGCTGCCACAACAGCGACAGCACAGCCATGGTCGGGCGGATCAGCCGCTGCGGCAGCGGTTCGGACCGGGTTCGCAGCAGCGCACCAAGTTCGTCCTCCAGCAGCCGCAGCTTGAAGTGAGCCAACGTGGCCTCCACCCCCGACCCGAGCGTGTACACCACCGCCAGGACCGGCAGCCAGTACACACCGGTCAAGAACGCGGCAACAGTCAACACGGACACGGCGGGCACGGTACGGACCAGCCAGGACAACATCGGAACCTCCGGGGGTTCAGGCTGCTTGCTGTTGGACGCTGCTCTCGTGCACGCGCAGCCAACGACGCGGCACCTCGTGGGTGATGTACACCCGGGACTTCGAATCGGTCACGCCCCGGTTGATGATCTCCATCATCTCGTCCCGGATGGCGACGAAGGTAGCGGGCGGATCGCTGCCGCGCCGCTTCTGGATGAACTCGATCGGGTCGCACCCGAGCCGAGAGGCGACCAGCTGGTACAACGGCCGGTCGGCCAGAGGTGTAGGGGTATCTGCCATCGGTCAAGCAAACCACGGCAAAGTGAAACCCGTCAAGCAACTTGGCGTGGCACGTCGCTTGACACATCGGCTGTGGGTTGGTATGCTCGGATCCATGACCCTGACACCGGTTGACCCCGCCCTGCCCACTGCCCACGACCTCGGCCTGCAACGGTTCGGAGAAGTCATCGCCCGGCTTGAGCAGCTGGGCTGGCGCCGCCTGCGAGTCGACACCCTCGTGTGGGAGGCTGACCAGATCAACCCCCGGGCGCTGCCCACCGTCCGGCACCACTACGACCACGGGGTGTGGGAACTGTACTACGAACTGGACAAATACTGGAACCCCGACGTCGCGCCGTTCAACGTCGCCCGGCTCAACCAGGCCGACCTGCCCACCGCCAACCAGGTGCTGACCCAGCTGTTCGGGAGGCACCTGAAGCGATACACCCTGCCCAGCGCATGATCCAGGAGCTTAGCGCCGTCGAACGGGCCGCGCTGCAGATCATCGTCAACGGTGCCACCACCGCCGTCGAGGTGTTCCAAGACGGACCAGCCAAAGCCGCCGACGGAACACAGGTCGACGACACCACCTGCCGGCAGATCGCGCTGCTCGCCGCCAACCTCACCCACGCCATCGCCCGCTACCCCCACGTCCTGCTCGAACTCGCCACCCAGGAGGAACCGACATGACCCGAGGCACCATCCAAGTCATCGCAGGCGGACAGTACGGATCCGAAGCGAAAGGCGCCGTCGCCGGCTACCTGGCCGCCGAACAGGAGCAGATGCTCGCGATCCGGGTCGCCGGCCCCAACGCCGGGCACTCAGTGGTCGACCCGATCACCGGGGAGAAATACGCCCTGCGGCAGATCCCAGTCGCCGCCGTCACCAACCCCGACGCGTTGTTGTGCATCGCCGCCGGATCGGAGATCGACCCGTACGTGCTGCACGAAGAGATCGCCTGGCTCGAGCGCGGCGGGATCCACACCCGCGACCGGCTGTTGATTGACCCGGCCGCGACCTGGCTCACCCAGGACCACAAGGACCGCGAGACCACCGCCGGGCTGGTCGGGCGGATCGGGTCGACCGGGAAAGGGATCGGCGCCGCCCGCGCCGCCCGGATCATGCGCGAGGCCCGCACCGTCGGGCAGCACCGGCCCGAGTTTGAACAGTACGGGCACGTCGGGTCGGTCGCGGCTGCCGCCCGGTCCGCGTTGCGCGATGGCACCACGGTCCAGATTGAAGGGACGCAAGGGTACGGGTTGGGGCTGCACGGGCAGCACTACCCGCAGTGCACCTCCTCGGACTGCACCGCGCTGGATTTCCTGCAGATGGCGCAGGTCAACCCGTGGGAGGCCGAGCAGCTGCAGGTGTGGCTGGTGTTCCGGCCCTACCCGATCCGGGTCGCCGGCAACAGTGGGTACCTGTACGGCGAGACCAGCTGGGAGGCGCTCGGGCTGCCCCCGGAGATGACCACCGTCACCAAGAAGATCCGCCGGGTTGGTTTGTGGGACGGCGGGCTCGCATACGCTGCGGTGCAAGCCAACGGCGGGCCGCGCGTGGTGTGGCCGGTGTTGACCATGGCCGACCAGATCGACCCCGCCCTAGCCGGTGTCACCGATTCGGACGTGGTGCTCGGGTCGGACCTGCTCGGGCAGTTCCTGAAGATCTTCGAAGCTGACGTCGGGCTCGAACCGTGCATGATCACCACCTCCGACCGTACCTGTGTGAGGCTGTGATGGCCCGCCGCCGTGCCGAACCGCACGCCGCGAACTGCGCCCACTGCCACCGGATAACCGCCCTGAAAAACGGGAAGCTCGCCCGGCACAAGACCGACCAGCACCACGACCGGGACGGGAACCGGCTGTGGTGTCCCGCGTCCGGTACCGTCGACTGGTACCGCCAAGGCGACCTCGGCACCACCTGGCGCTTGGAACACCAACGGTGCTACATCTGCCACCGGTCGGTCGGGCTCGACCCGGACAGCGGGGTCCTGCTGCCGCACCTGTACGGAGACCAGATCTGCGACGGGTCCGGCGATCCCGGGTATGTTCGTGACGACAGCGACAACTTCACCAACGCAGGCAGCAGCTTCGGCTGGGGGCCCGCCGCGATCAACGAGGACAGCCTGCCGACCCCAGAACAGGACCTCGCCGATTGGTGGCGGCAACGTTGCGAAGGCGAAATCGACATGGTGGTTGCGAAAGCCATCGAATACGGCGCCACCGACCTGCGCGACCTCGGCCGGATCTTCCTGGAGATGTGCGGACGCGAAGCCATCGACGACGCCTACGCCACCGAGGCCGGGATTGCGTTCTACGCCCAAGGGAAGCTGGCCCGGATCGTCGCCGCGATCCGCGAAGGACGCCGGCCCAGCTTCGATTCGTGGCTCGACCTCGGCGTCTACGCCCGGATGGCCCAACGGGTCCACGACCGAGGCGGCTGGCCCGGTGTCTAGCCGGCCCCTGCTCCGCCTGGCCCCCGCCTGCATCTACTGGACCTGGTTCATCCTGGCCTACTGTACCGGCAGCTGACCATGCCCACCCGGATATCCACCGCAGACGAGCACTACTGGGAACAGCAAGCCCGACACCTGGTCCGGTGCGACGTCTGCCCCGCCCCGGTCGACCAACCATGCCAATACCCGACCAGCGGAGTCGAAGCCTCGGTGTGCTGCCACACCAGCCGGATGATCGCCGCCGTCAACCACCCCGATTGGGCCGGAAGGAAACCCAAATGGCTACCGGTGAATCGATGCGCGACTGGCTCGCCCCCCAAACCCGACGAGCCGACTGCCCCGAACCCGGCTGCAACATGTGGGCCGGGCATCAAGGGCTACACTCAATCGCCCCACCCCGGGCCGGACACACCATCCCCGGCTGGGCAGTGACCCTGTTCGCGCTCACCGCCGGGCTGGTCATGCTGGCCGCCGCCGCCCGGCTCGATCTGAAAACCGCCCTGCTCGCCGGCTGCGGCGAGCTGCTGGTCGGCACCGCGATCGCCGCAATCAACGAGATGAGGAAACACTGATGGGCACACCCTGGGGCGACCAACCCCCACTCGTCTACTTCGCCGAACCGATCGACAAAGCCCACGGGCAGAACTTCGCCATCGCCGCCGCCATGCACGGCACACTCACCACCTGGGGCTGCACCACCTACCGCCCCAGCGCAGCCTGGAAAACCACCCACCTGGACTGGCGGGTCGAACACCTCAACCGGCAAGCGCTACGCCTGGCCGACCTGATCGTCGCCTACCTCGACGAACACACCCCATCGATCGGGGTCCCCGCCGAGATCGAAGCCGCCACCGCCCAGAAGATCCCCGCCATCGTCCACTACACCGGACAATCGTTCGCCCTGGCTGGCAACCCGCTGGTCACCGTCATCCGAGACACCGCCGACCTGGTCGCAGCGGTGATGCGGGCGTTGAAAGACCACCCCCGCCCGGATCGGGCCGCCGACCACCACCTGGCCCGGACCCTGATGTCCCAAGATCCGATCTCGCTCGGCACGGTCACACTCAACCAGGCTGCGGCTCTGGTCGCCAACGTCACCCAACCCGAGCCGATCCGGCTGGTCGTCACCGACGGCGCCACCCCACCCCAGCGGGTCTACCCCGACGACGCCGGGATCGACCTCACCACCGCCGCCGAGATCGTCATCGAACCTGGGCAGTACATCGACGTCCCCACCCAAGTCGAAGCCACCCAACTCCCCACCGGGTATTGGGGTCTGATCACCGGCCGGTCCAGCGCGTTGCGGAAATGGCGCCTGCACATCCCGAACGCGGTGATCGACCCCGGTTGGCGTGGCCCGCTGTTCGTCGGGGTGTGGAACCTCGGCGGGAACCCCGTCACTGTCAAAGCCGGCGACCGGCTCGGCCAGCTGATCCTCATCCCGAACCACCCCGCCCCGATCGAAGTCGTCGCGGCGGTTGAAGACCACCCCCGGGGTTTGAAAGGTTTCGGTTCGAGCGGGTGAACGACGACGAATGGGTCGTGCTCGAGTACAACCAGGCCAGCGGCCAACCCCGCCTGGCCTGCGACGAGCTGCACACCCGCGACCAGGCCACCGACTGCGCCGAGACACAACGCGAACTGTACCCCGGACGGCGGGAGTGGTACGAGATCCGGCAGCTGGCCCCCGCGATCGGGGACTGGCCGTGACACCCGACCTCGACCGGCCCCACCAATGGCGGCCCACCCGGCTCGGCATCACCCAGATCCTGGTGACCGAACGGATCACCATCCACCGCGTCAACTACCTGTGGTGGTGCGGCTGGTGCGGCCAACAAACCAGACAACCCGACTACCCCGGCGGGGTGTGCAACCAACACCGCCTCGCTGAACTCACCGGCCGGACCTACACCATCGACACCAAACCGAACCTCCCAGGAAGGCCACCCAACCGGACATGGCACTCGACTACCAATGCGTGTACTGCCGCCCCCAACCCCACGCACGATTCCACAACGGCACATTGATAGAGATCGTTCTGCACCACCTCGGGCGGCGCTGCTTCGGCGACATCACCCGGCTCACACCCACCGAATGGGACAGTTACGCCCCCGCCCACGTGGATACAGAGCTGCGCCAGAAATGGGTCCAGAACTGGCAGCGCGAACATGCACCCGCCACCGCGACAGCCCGACCGGACCGGGCACGGCCCGCCGGG
>Ga0134124_10002799_pt1 | contig 14081 bp, 13 predicted proteins | sample KB304_FD_96880 | JGI IMG/M metagenome (GOLD analysis project Ga0134124, IMG submission 96880) | Terrestrial soil microbial communities without Nitrogen fertilizer from Kellogg Biological Station, Michigan, USA - KB3-0-4 | ecosystem: Environmental > Terrestrial > Soil > Unclassified ... | reverse complement strand
CTTCAGGCCCAGCTTGCCGCCGCTCGCGTTGTCGTAGAGGATCAGCGGCACCGGGTTCAGGGTGTGGGCGGTCTTCGCCTTGAACGAACCGTCCTTGTTTGCGGCCGGCTGCTTGGTCTTCTTGTCGAGTTCGTACATTTCGTCGGCATTGCCGTGGTCGGCGGTGATCAGCGCGACGCCGCCCAGGGCGTCGATCACCGGCAGCAGGCGGGCCAGCTGCAGATCGACGGCTTCGACGGCCATCGTCGCAGCGCGGAAGTTGCCGGTGTGGCCGACCATGTCGCCGTTGGCGTAATTGCAGCGCAGCGTGCGGTACTGGCCGGATTGCAAGGCGGCGATCATGGCGTCGGTGATTTCGGCGGCCTTCATCCACGGCCGCTGCTCGAAGGGCACGACGTCGCTCGGCACTTCCTGCCAGGTTTCGCCCGCGAACTTGCCGGAACGATTGCCGTTCCAGAAATAGGTGACGTGGCCGAACTTCTGGGTTTCGGAGCAGGCGAACTGGGCGATGCCCGATTTGGCGAACCATTCGCCGGTGGTGTCCTTGATCGCCGGCGGGGCGACCAGGAAACGGGCCGGCAGCTTGAGGTCGCCGTCGTATTGCAGCATGCCGGCGTAGGTCACCTGCGGCGTGCGGACCCGGTCGAACTTGTCGAAAGCGGCTTCCTCGAAGGCACGGGTAATCTCGATGGCGCGGTCGCCGCGGAAGTTGAAGAAAACGACCGCGTCGCCATCCTCGATCGTGCCGATGGCCTTGCCGTGCTCGCCGATCACGAAGGCCGGCAAGTCCTGGTCGATGGTGCCCGGATGCTGCGCGCGCAGGCCATTGACCGCTGCCGTGGCGTTGGCGAACTGCTGGCCTTCGCCCAGCACGTGGGTCTTCCAGCCTTTTTCGACCATGCGCCAGTTGGCGTCGTAGCGATCCATGGTGATGTACTGGCGGCCGCCGCCGGAGGCGATGCGGGCATCGAAGCCATCGGTGCTGAGTTCGGCGAGGAAGGCTTCGAAGGGCACGACGTACTCGAGGGCGCTGGTTTCCGGCACGTCGCGGCCGTCGAGCAGGGCATGAATGCGCACGGTTTTGACGCCCTCGGCCTTGGCCCGGACGACCATGGCCTTCAGGTGGTCGATGTGGCTATGAACATTGCCGTCGGAGAAGAGGCCCATGAAATGCACGACGCCGCGGCCAGCCTTGGCGGCCGCGACGATCTGCTGCCAGGCTTCGCCCTGCCAGATGGCGCCGCTGGCGATCGCGTTCGAGACCAGCGCCGCACCCTGGCTATAGACCTGGCCGGCGCCGATGGCGTTGTGGCCGACCTCGGAATTGCCCATGTCGTCGTCGGACGGCATGCCGACCGCCGTGCCGTGGGCGCGCAGGCGGATGTTCGGGTAATTGGCGAAGAGACGGTCGAGGGTCGGCTTGCGGGCGGCGGCGATGGCGCTGCCGACATCGGACTTGGGCAGGCCGTAGCCGTCCATCACGATGATGACGACGGGGCCCTGGATGCCGGCGAAAGTGGAGAGCTTTTTTAGCATGAGGTCGATTCCAGCGAATTGAACAGGCAAGCGCGCCATCCCGGACGGCACGGAAAACCGCAATTTTACCCGCGAATCGGCCCTCGCCGGCCGCGCTCAGGCCGCGTCCGGCTCGCGAACGTAGGGTTCGCGCAGCTCGACCGGCTTCAGCCCCTTCTTGCGCATCCGGATATTCAGCATCTCGACGCAGACCGAGAAGGCCATCGCGAAGTAGATGTAGCCCTTCGGCACATGATGGCCGAAACCGTCGGCGATCAGCACGACGCCGACCACGACCAGGAAGGACAGCGCCAGCATCTTGATCGTCGGGTGATCCGAGACGAAGCGCCCGATATGACGGGCAAACAGCATCATCAGGCCAACCGAGGCGACGACGGCGGCGATCATCACGCCGACCTCGCTGACCATGCCGACCGCGGTGATGATCGAATCGAGCGAGAAGACGAGGTCGATGACCATGATCTGCGCGATGACCCCGGCGAAGCTCGAAGCCACCTTGTGCGACTCGGAGCCTTCCTCGCCTTCGAGCAGCTGGTGGACCTCGCCGGTACTCTTCCAGATCAGGAACAGGCCGCCGGCGATCAGGATCAGGTCACGCCCGGAGACACCGGCGCCGAACAGCGTGAACACCGGCGCGGTCAGGCCGACGATCCACGACAGCACGAGGAGCAGGGCGATGCGCATGAACATCGCGAGGAACAGGCCGATGCGCCGCGCCAGCTCCTGCTTGGCCTTGGGCAGCCGGTCGACGAGGATCGAGATGAAAATGATGTTGTCGATGCCGAGCACCAGTTCCAGCGCAGTCAGCGTGAAAAAGGCGATCCAGATTTCGGGGGAGAGCAGGAATTCGAGCATGGGAACAATGGCCGTTGGCTTCAGATCGGGGCATTGTAGTGAGCGGCCGCAGCCCGAACCAGCCAATGAGGCGTCACCAACCATTCGAAAAAACCGAAGCATCAGCCGGCTTAACCGCTAACAGCGCGGTTAAGCAGGTGCAGTCTAAGCCGCGTTTTGGTCCCTGCTCCCGTGCTTTCCCAGCCAGCGCTCGAGCTTGTCCGCCAGATCAGCGACCGCGACCGGCTTGACCAGAAAATCATCCATCCCGGCGTCGAGACAGCGCTGGCGATCGTCCGCGAAAGCGCCGGCGGTCAGGGCGATGATCGGCAGACGGGCGCCGCCGGTCGCCGCCTCCCATTGGCGGATTGCCGCCGCCGCCTGAAAGCCGTCCATCACCGGCATCTGGATATCCATGAGCACCAGGCCGGGGCGCATGCCCTGGCGGATGGCTTCGAGCGCCGCGAGGCCGTTCTCCACGCTGCTCGTCGTCACCCCCAATTTCCTGAGCAGGGCCTCGACCACCTTGCGGTTCGTCCGGTTATCCTCGACGATCAGGACATCCTCGCCCTGGCCGTTTCCGGCTCGGCTCGCCTGGCCGGGCGCCCGCTCGGCGGCACGACTGTCCTCAGCCTCGCCCAGCCACTCGGCCTCGACCCGCACCCAGAAGCGCGCCCCGCGGCCGGGTTCGCTGTCGACGCCGACTTCGCCGTTCATCAGTTCGGCCAGGCTGCGAATGATCGAAAGTCCGAGACCCGTCCCGCCATACTGACGGGTGGTCGAGCTATCGAGTTGTGAAAACGGTTTGAACAGCAAGGCCTGCTTGTCGTGCGCAATGCCGATCCCGCTGTCGCTGACCGACAATTCGAGGATGGCTCGGCGGTCCGTGCGTTCGATCTCGGCGATATCGATCCGGACAAAACCGGCAGCGGTGAATTTGATGGCGTTGCTGAGCAGATTCGAAAGCACCTGGCGCAAGCGAACCGGGTCGGCGCGGTAGCGCGCTCCGCTCGCCCCCCGCCAGGCGGTCGTGATTTCCAGGCCCTTGGCGGCCGCCTGTTCGGCGAAGAGCGCGGCGACTTCCCCGACCAAGGCCGCGGGATCGAAAGCGACGGGCAGCAGCTCGAGCTTGCCGGCCTCGACCTTGGAGAGGTCGAGAACATCGTTGAGCAACACGAGCAGGGTCTGGCCGGAGTTGAGCACGGTCCGCGCGTAATCGCTCCGCTCCTCCTCGGTCGGGTGAGGCATCAACAGCAACTGCGCCATGCCCAGGATGCCGTTCAGGGGGGTGCGGATTTCGTGGCTCATGGTCGCCAGGAAATTGGATTTGGCCTGGCTCGCCCGTTCCGCCTCCTGCTTGAGGCGCGCCATTTCGGCCATATCGGCTTCGCGCTGCGCCAGATTGCGAATCAGCATATGCAGCCCGAGCATCAGGACCAGCACGCTGAACAGGGTGACGCTGGCTATCGTCCACGCCGAGCGTCGCCAGCCCGCCAGGAAGAGATCATCGGTGACGACTATGGCGACAACCAACGGATAGCGCTCCGTCCTGCGCACGGCCGACAGCCGGAGTACCGGTTCCCCCGTCGAAAAGCGCGGCGTATCGCGCAGGACGACCCCTTCGTTCTGATTGAGGACCTCGATGACTTCATGCGCCGTACCACTTTTGTTGACCGAGCCGATCACTTCGTCCCGATGCGGCCAGCGCGTCAGCAAGGTCAGGTCATCGCGAAACAGGCTGATCGTCGCTCCCTCGCCCAGATGGTGTGCCACCCGCTCGAAATAGCTGGTAATCACCTCGACCGAGATGCCGACCAGCACAAGGCCGAGAAAATTCCCATGGTCGTCGTTGAGGCGGCGGCTGATGTAGAAGGTCCACTTGCCGTTGCCTTTGTTGCGTACCGGCTGGCTGATGAAGTCGCCGACCCCGGGATTGTCGCGATGGACCTTGAAATAGTCGCGCTCGGCCAGGTTGATCGGCGGCACCGGATAGGAACGGCTGAAATTGATGTTGTCGCCATTGGCGGCGACGATGGTGGCGACCTCGAGCTGCGGCAGGCCATGGATCTTTTCGCGCAGGACCTCGAACATCTCGGGCGTCGCCAGGCGGGCGCGAAAGCTGGCTTGATCCGTCACCTTGGCCTGATGGACACGCTCGGTCAGTGCATCGAGGACCAGATAGGCGGCAAAAACCGTCTGCGAAGTATGTTCGGAGAGAATCAGCGACAGGGTGCCCATCTGCTGGCTCCAATCCTCGATTTCCCGTTTGCGGGTGGCGACGATGGCGACCACCGCGACGATGACGATGGCCAGGATCAGCGTCAGGCCGAACAATCTGACCAGACGGGTCATTTTGGGCTTGTTATGAATTACATCCATGTCTCTCTTCCAGTCGGGGAAGTTTAGCAGCGCCGCCGCCATCGCCGTACCACCTGGATCAAAAAACGGAGGCCACGGCCGGCCGCCGCGACAGCCAATTTTCATTTCCTGAAACCGCCCTGTGGGATAATTGCGGCCTCTCGGCTAAATACGCAGCAGGCATGGCAAAAGATTCACCGATCCAGTTCAAAGGCACGACGCTGAAGATCATTCAGGCGCAACTGCGCACCACCGACCCCGCCACGCTGCACCAGGCGCTCGCCGAATTGACCGGCAACAGCCCGGACTTTTTCGAGAACGAGTTGTCGGTGCTCGATTTCAGCCAGGCCGACGCCTTGCCGGCGGCCGCCGACTGGCCGGGCATCGTCCAGCTGCTGCGCAATTCCGGCCTCAATGCCGTGGCCACCCGTGGCCTGCCCGAAGCCCTGGCCAACGCCGCCGCCGAGGCCGGCCTGCCGACCATCGGCGCCGATGCGCTGGGCCGGCCGCGCGCCAAGGCGGAAGCCCCCGAACCGGCGCCCGCCCCACCGCCGGCCCCGGTCGCCGCCCCCGCACCGCCGCCCGAAGCCGCGCCGCGCACCGTCACCCTCGACAAGCCGCTGCGTTCCGGCCAGCGTTTCTATGCCCGGGGCAGCGACCTGATCGTCATGGCCATGGTCAGCGCCGGCGCCGAAGTCATCGCCGACGGCAACATCCACGTCTATGCCCCGCTGCGCGGCCGCGCCCTGGCCGGTGCCAGCGGCGACAAGACGGCGCGCATCTTCACGACCAGCCTGGAGGCCGAACTGGTTTCGGTGGCCGGGCTGTACCGCACTTTCGAGGCCGGCGTGCCGGCCGAACTGGCCCGCCAGCCAGCCACCGTCAGCCTGCTCGAGGACGGCGGCGAGGCCCGCCTGAACATCGCGCCCCTGGCGCTTCGATAAACCCATTCCAACAAAACCCAGCGAGAAATCACCGTGACCAGAATCGTCGTCGTAACTTCCGGCAAAGGCGGGGTCGGCAAGACCACCACCAGCGCCAGCTTCTCCACCGGCCTCGCCCAGCGCGGCTTCAAGACGGCCGTCATCGACTTCGACGTCGGCCTCCGTAACCTAGACCTGATCATGGGCTGCGAACGCCGCGTCGTCTATGACCTGATCAACGTCATCAACGGCGAAGCGACGCTGACCCAGGCCCTGATCAAGGACAAGCACACCGACAACCTGTGGGTGCTGCCGGCTTCGCAGACCCGCGACAAGGATGCGCTGACCGAAGAGGGCGTCGAAAAGGTCATCAAGGAACTCGAACACCAGGGCTTCGAATACATCGTCTGCGACTCGCCGGCCGGTATCGAGTCGGGCGCCGTGATGGCCCTGACCTTCGCCGACGAGGCCCTGGTCGTGACCAACCCGGAAGTCTCCTCGGTGCGCGACTCCGACCGCATCCTCGGCATCCTGCAGTCCAAGTCGCGGCGCGCCATCGAAGGCCGCGACCCGGTCAAGGAGCACCTGCTCATCACGCGCTACAACCCGACCCGCGTCGAAGCCGGCGAAATGCTGTCCTACAAGGACATCCAGGAAATCCTGCGGGTGCCCATCATCGGTGTCATCCCGGAATCCGAGGAAGTCCTGCAGGCCTCCAACCAGGGCTCGCCGGTCATCCACCAGAAGGAAACCGACGCCGCCGAGGCCTACCACGACGTGATCACCCGCTTCCTCGGCGAGGACAAGCCGTTGCGCTTCGTGGACTACGTCAAGCCGGGCATCTTGAAGCGCCTGTTCGGAGGCAAGTGACATGTCCTGGCTCCAGAAACTGTTCGGCAACCAGCCGAAAACCGCCCAGGTCGCCAAGGAACGCCTGCAGCTGATCATCGCCCACGAGCGCGATGGCGGCGGCAGCAGCGTCAATTTCCTGCCCGACCTGCAGCGCGAGCTGATCGCCGTAATCTCCAAGTACGTCAAGGTCAATACCGAGGACATCCGCGTTTCCCTGGAAAAACAGGGCAACTACGAGGTCCTCGAAGTCAATATCGTTCTTCCCGAAAAGGGCTGAGACGACTAGCATCGGGGCATTCCGCCGCGAGGAAACCCCGATGCCCGCCCTGCTCAAACCCAGCGAACTGGTCCGCCAGCTCTCCGAACACGTGATCGGCCAGGAGGCGGCCAAGAAGACGCTGGCCGTCGCCATCTACGCCCATTTCCGGCGCATGGCGGCCAGCACCGCCCTCGACAGCGTCGAGCTGACCAAGAGCAACATCCTGCTGATCGGCCCGACCGGCACCGGCAAGACCCTGCTCTGCGAAACCCTGGCCCGCATTCTCGACCTCCCCTTCGTCACCGCCGACGCCACCTCGCTGGCCCAGACCCAGTTCGTCGGCGACGAGATCGAAGCCATCCTGCATCGCCTGGTCGACCGCGCCGGCGGCGACCTGGCGCTGGCCCAGCGCGGCATCGTCTTCGTCGACGAGGTCGACAAGCTCAAGGCGGTCGGCGGCGAACCGCGCGGCACCTCCGGCGAAAGCGTCCAGCACGCCCTGCTCAAGATCATGGAAGGGGCGCCGGTCCGCCTCAAGGACGGCCGCCACATCGACACCACCCACATCCTGTTCATCTGCGGCGGCGCCTTCGTCGGCCTCGAGCGCATCCTGACCAAGACCCACAGCTTCGGCTTCATCTCGACCGGCGGCGGCGACGACCAGCAGATCCTCGAACGCCTGAACGCCCGCATCAAGCCCACCGACCTGCTCGAATTCGGCCTGATCCCCGAGTTCGCCGGTCGCCTGCCGATCGTCGCCCGCCTGCACGACCTGTCGCACGACATGCTGATCCGCATCATGACCGAGCCGAAAAACGCCATCGCCAAGCAGTTCGCCGCCATGCTCAAGGCCGACGGCGTCGAACTGCATATCGCGCCCGAGGTCTATCGCCAGATCGCCGAACTGGCTATCGAGTACAAGGCCGGGGCACGCAGCCTGCGCGGCATCTTCGAGGAGATGATGACCGACGTGCTCTACGCCGTGCCCGACAACCCGGCGATCCGCCAGGTCAGCATCCACTCGCTGTTCGAGCCGGCCGAACTGACGCTGGGCAACCCGTAAGGCATGGCTTCCGCCCTCGCCAACGGCATCCGCCTCGCCTACGAAAGTTTCGGCCCCGAGCGCGCCCCGGCCGTCCTGCTGATCATGGGCCTCGGCGGCCAGATGACGCGCTGGAATAGCGAACTCTGCGAGCTGCTGGTCGCCCGCGGCTACCGGGTGATCCGCTTCGACAACCGCGACAGCGGCCTGTCCACGCATTTCGCTGAGGCCCCGGTTCCCGACCTGCGCGCCCTGCAGCGCGGCGAGCCCGTCGCCGTGCCCTACACCCTGGACGACATGGCCGCCGACAGCATCGGCCTGCTCGACGCCCTCGACATCGACCGCGCCCACTTGGCCGGCGCCTCGATGGGCGGCGCCATCGCCCAGATCGCCGCCGCCCGCTATCCGGGGCGCGTGTTGTCGCTGACCAGCATCATGTCGAGCAGCGGCAACCCGGCCCTGCCGCCGCCGACGCCGGCCGCCGCCACGGCACTGTTCGCCCCCCTGCCCCGCCAGCGCGACCGGGACAGCATCGTCGCCGACAGCATGGCGCGCTATGCGACGCTGGAAAGCCCGGCCTACCCGACCGAGCGCGCACGCCTGCGGCGGATGTTCACCGCCGAATACGAGCGCAATTTCGATCCGCGCGGCGTCGGCCGCCAGCTCGCCGCGATCATCGCCAGCGGCGACCGCCGCCCGCTACTGCAAACCATCACGGCGCCCGCCGTCGTCGTGCATGGCGCCGCCGACCAGTTGATCCCGGCCGCCTGCGGCGAGGATGTCGCCCGCCACATCGCCGGCGCCGAACTGCGCCTGATCGCCGGCATGGGCCACGATTTCCCGGTCGCCCTCAGCGCCGTGATCGCCGATGCCATCTGTACTGCCGCCGGGCGTGCCTGAAAGCCGATGAGCAGCGGCAAACCCTGGTTTCTCTATCTGATCGAGTGCACCGACGGCAGCATCTACACCGGCATCACGGTGGATGTCGCCGCCCGCTACGCCGCCCACCTCGAGGGCCGCGGCGCCCGCTACACACGCTCGCACCCGCCCTTGCGGCTGCTGGCCAGCGAGGCCTACGCCGACCGGTCGGCGGCCTCGAAGGCGGAATACCGGGTCAAGCTGCTCAGCGCGGCACAAAAACGGGCCTTGGCGGCGCAGCTGACAGCGGGCGAACTGGCGACGACGCCCGCCGGCTGATCTCGCTCAAACCAGCCGGTGCGGCGCCTCGGCGAAGTACTGGTAGATCGCCCGTTCGACCCCGGGGTCGATCATCGTCTCCGGGTGCTTGCCCAGTGGGCAGGCCAGGCGCGGCGTGGTGCCGAAGAGGCGGCAAACCAGCGGCCGTTCGGCATACACCTGGCAGCCGGCGGGGCCGAGATGCGGGCAGCTCCACTCGGCCAGCGCGGCCGCATGCGCCGCGGCGCTGCGCACCGGCAGGCGGGCCATTTCCTCGCTGGAGGCGGTGACCGGGCCACAGCAATCGTGACAGCCCGGTTCGCATACGAAACCCGGGATCTGGCGGCGGAAAAAGCGCAGCTTTTGGATGTTGTCGCTCACGCCAGCCGCCTTCCGGGACGCGCTTGGGCGCGGGCCAGCTTTTGCGCATACTTGACGAAATCGACGTTGCCTTCCTTGCCCAGCGCGACGGCCCGCCGTTCGATGGTGGACCAGCACGGCGCAAAGTCTGGATTGCGAAAGGCGAAGACGATGTGATTGCCGTCGTTGGAAACCGGCAGGACCAGCGTGTTCGCACCGAACACCGTGCGGATCATCGCGAGATGGGCCTGGCGCGGTTCGTCCTCGCCAGCCAGGTTGGCCACCATCAGGCCGTCGGCGGCCAGCGCCCGGTGTACGTCGGCGTAGAAGTTGCGGCTGCTGACCGAATCGGGAAAACCATGGCGATCGAAAGCGTCCATCATGATCACCGCCGGCCGCTCCGGACAATCGGCAACATAGGCCGCGGCATCGCCGAGGATCACCCGGAAACGTTCGTCGTCCGCCGGAATGCGGAACTGTTCGCGGAAGGCCAGGACGTGGGGATTGACTTCGACGACCCGGATCTGCGCCGCCGGCAGGCGCCGGTAGCAGTACTTGGCGAGCGAGCCGCCGCCCAGGCCGAGCATCAGGATATTGGCCGGCGGCTGTTCCATGAAGAGCAGGAAGCTCATCATTTTCCGGGTGTAGAGCAGTTCGAGATCGAAGGGCCGCTTCAGGCGCATCGCGCTCTGCGCGTAGTGCAGCGAGAAATACAGGGTCCGCGCGTAGCCGTCGTCGATGACGAAAGGCTTGTCGTAGACGCCATGAATGACCTGCTCGAGCAGGGCCCGGCGATCGGCATCGCCGGGCTCGATCATTTTGACGACGCCGCAATCGACCGCGAACGGACTGGGCAGCTCGATGAAGGGGGGGCTGGCGGCAGCTTCCATGACCGGCTATTTGGCGTGGGCGGCACGCAGCACGCTGAGGATGCCGCGCATGATCTCAAGCGGCTCGGGCGGGCAGCCGGCCACCGTCAGATCGACCGGGATGACCTCGGCGACGCGGCCCAGGGTGGCGTAGCTCGCCCCGAAGACGCCGCCGTTGCAGGCGCAATCGCCGACAGCGACGACCAGCTTGGGTTCCGGCGTGGCGTCGTAGGTCCGTTTCAGGGCAAACGCCATATGCCGGGAAACCGGGCCGGTGACCAGCAACAGGTCGGCGTGCCGCGGACTGGCCACGAACTTGATGCCCAGTCCTTCGAGGTTGTAATAGGGGTTGTTCAGGGCGTGGATTTCCAGCTCGCAGCCATTGCAGGAACCGGCATCGACCTGGCGGATGGTCAGCGCCCGGCCGAGAACGTCGAGGATTTCCTGCTGCAGGCGGGCCGGGGCCGCGGTGGGGTCGAGCGCCGGCGTCGGCGGCGCTTCGGTGCGAATGCCGTTGCGGGCAATCTGATAAAGGATTTTCAGCATCAGCGATCGTGCCCCGAATAACTGAGGTTGAAGGACTTGTTGATCAGCGGGAAATCGGGAACGATGTTCCCCATCACCGCATGTTCGAGCACCGGCCAATTCTGCCACGACGGATCGTGGCAATGGCAGCGCCGGATCTCCTCGCCCTCGGTTTCCAGGGCGACGAAGACTTCGCCCCGCCAGCCCTCGACCCAGCCGGCCCCACCGCCGGCGCCGGCCGCCTCGGCGAGCGCCACCTTGACCTCGCCCGCCGGCAACTGGACGACCATGCCGCGGATCAGGCGCAGGGACTCGAGGATTTCCTCGAAGCGCACGGTGACGCGGGCGGCGACATCGCCATTGCGATGGCTGGCCATGTGGACTTCTAAGTCGGCATAGGGCGCCATCGGGAAGCCGGCGCGCAGGTCGATCGCCATGCCGCTGGCCCGCCCGGCCATGCCGGTCAGGCCGAGTTGCGCAGCCAGTTGCGGCGTGACGCGACCGGTCGTGATGAAACGGTCCTGCAGGCCGGCATGGTTCTCGTAGATGGCGCGCAGGGTTTTGACTTCCTTCTCGATGGCGTTGCACTGAGCGAGGAGCGGCGCGATGCCCGCGGCCTCGAGATCGACGGCGACGCCGCCGGGCACGATGCAATCCATCAGGAAGCGATGGCCGAACAGGCGCTTGTTGAGGCGCAGCCAGTCCTCCTTGAGCCGCATGAACTGGGCCAGGCCGAAGGCGAAGGCGGCGTCGTTGCCGAGGGCGCCGAGGTCGCCGAGGTGATTGGCCACCCGCTCGCGCTCCAGCATCAGGGCGCGCAGCCAGCCGGCGCGCGGCGGCGGTTCGGTGCCGCGGATCGCCTCCAGCGCCATGCAGTAGGCCCAGGCGAAGGCCACCGTCGAATCGCCGGACACCCGCCCGGCCAGGCGATGGCCCTCGCCGGCGGCGAATTTCTCGAAGCGCTTGTCGATGCCCTTGTGCGTGTAGCCGAGACGCTCTTCCAGACGCAGCACCTTCTCGCCGACCACGGAAAAACGGAAATGCCCGGGCTCGATGATCCCGGCATGGACCGGGCCGACCGCTATTTCATGCACGCCCTCGCCTTCGACCCGGACGAAGGGATAGTCGCCGGCCGCCCGCTCGGGAAAGCGTTCGTCGCCGCTCGCCGTGTGGCGCAGCGGAAAATAGTGGTCGGCCCAGGCCCCGTGGCGCAGCCAGGGACGGCCGGGTTCCTCGGCATCGCAAGCGACGCCGAGCAGATCGGCGACCGCCCGTTGCATGCGCCCGGCACAGGGGAACAGGCCGCCGAGGTCGGGAAAGTGCGATTGCCCATCGGCCAGCGGCAGGTCGAGCCAGAGCAGGCCCTGGCCCGTGGCATAGGCGGCCGCCACCACGTACTGACCAGCACGGTCGCTGCCCCACAAGCTGACCAGACGGCCGCCCCCTTCGGCGATGGCGCAGGCGGCGGACAACCAGTCGGCTGCGCCGCACTGGCCGCGCCAGATCGGCAGCGGGGTAGGCAGGCGTTGCAGGTCGCTGCACAGTTCGGCAAATTGCATGGCTCAACCTCCTCCGATCAGGCGGGCCGCCTGCTGATACCAGGCGCTGAGGTAAGGCGGAATGTACAGGCCGAGCATCAGGCCGAGCCCGAGATGCAGGAAGACCGGGATCAGGGCCGGCGGGTGGGCCAGCGGCTTCAACTCGGTGGCGCCGAAGACCATCGGCTGGACACGGCTGAAGACGGCGGCGAAGGCTACCCCGAGCGCGAGGAGCAGGAAGGGTGTAGCCCACGGCAGATCGCGCATGGCCGTGGTCAGGATCAGGAATTCGCTGGCGAAGACGCCGAACGGCGGCATGCCGAGGATGGCCAGCGAGCCGAGCATCATGCCCCAGCCGACGGTCGGGCTGACCTTCAGCAGGCCGCGGATGTCGTCCATGATCTGCGTCCCGGCCTTCTGGGTGGCGTGGCCGACGGCGAAGAAGATCGCCGACTTGATCAGCGAATGCACGGTCATGTGCAGCAGGCCGGCGAAATTGGCGATCGGGCCGCCCATCCCGAAGGCGAAGGTCATCAGTCCCATGTGCTCGATCGAGGAGTAGGCGAACATGCGCTTGACGTCCTTCTGGCGGGACAGGAAGAAGGCCGCGGCGACCACCGAGAGCAGGCCGAAGCCGATCATCAGATTGCCGGCGAAGGGGCTGTGCAGCGCGCCGTCGGTCAGCACCTTGCAGCGCAGGACGGCGTAGAGCGCGACATTGAGCAGCAGGCCGGAGAGCACCGCCGAGATCGGCGTCGGGCCTTCGGCATGGGCATCGGGCAGCCAGTTGTGGACGGGCACCAGGCCGACCTTGGTGCCGTAGCCGAGGAGCAGGAAAACGAAGGCCAGCGAGATGATGGCCGGATTGAGCTGGGTCTTCACGGCATCGAGGTTGGTCCACAGCAAGGCATCGACGCCGTCGGGAATCACGCGGTCGGCCGCCATGTAGAGCAGGATGGTGCCGAACAGGGCCTGGGCGATGCCGACGCCGCACAGGATGAAGTACTTCCAGGCGGCTTCCAGGCTGGCCGGGGTGCGATAGACCGAAACCAGCAGCACGGTGGTCAGGGTCGCCGCTTCCATGGCCACCCAGAGGATGCCCAGGTTGTTGGTGGTCAGCGCGAGCAGCATGGTGAAAGCGAAGAACTGGTACATGCTGTGATAGAGCCGCATGCGCCGCGGCGTCATCTTGCCGTGATCCTGCTCGACCCGCATGTAGGGCCGCGAGAAGATGGCCGTGGTCAGACCGACGAAGGCGGTCAGGGTGACCAGGAAGACGTTCAGCGGATCGATGAAGAACTGCTGGTCGAGGGCGAACAGCGAGCCGCGGGCGATGACCTCCATGGTCAGGACGATGGCGGCGATGAAGCTGCCCAGGCTGAACAGCACATTGACGTCGCGGGCGTAGTCGCGATGGCCGATGAAGGCGAGGACCAGGCCGCCGGCCAGCGGGATGCCGAAAACGAAGGGCAGCGCATCCATGGCTTCAGTCTTCCTTGAGCTTTTCGAGGTGGCTGATGTCCAGGCTGTCGAACTGTTCCCGGATCTGGAACATGAAGACGCCGAGAATCAGGATGCCGACCAGCACGTCGAGCGCGATGCCGAGCTCGACGACCATCGGCATGCCGTAGGTCGCCGACGTCGCCGCGAAGAACAGGGCGTTTTCCATGGCCAGGAAGCCGATCACCTGCGGCACGGCCTTGGCCCGGGTGATCATCATCAGGAAGGAAAGCAGCACGCAGGCCAGCGCGATGCCCAGCGTGCCGCGCGACACGGTTTCCGAAAAGCGGGCGATCGGCAGCGAGACGT
>Ga0134124_10002798_pt1 | contig 14085 bp, 11 predicted proteins | sample KB304_FD_96880 | JGI IMG/M metagenome (GOLD analysis project Ga0134124, IMG submission 96880) | Terrestrial soil microbial communities without Nitrogen fertilizer from Kellogg Biological Station, Michigan, USA - KB3-0-4 | ecosystem: Environmental > Terrestrial > Soil > Unclassified ... | reverse complement strand
GTTAGGCAGGAATGCCACCTTCAGCCGGGAGCCGACTTCCGGATCGCTGTTCACCACATGGGCGACATTGTTGATCAGCTTTATAATGAGTTTTGCCATGAAGTAGCCGGGCGCAGCCTTGCCGCCGAACAGCACGCAGCGGTTTGTCCACTCTGCGGTATCCCCCCGCTTGATCCGGTCGTACAGGTGAATGACGTGAAGGATGTTCAGGAGCTGGCGCTTGTATTCATGAATCCTTTTGACCTGGACATCGAAAAGCGAGTCGGGATCGAAGACAACCCCGCACTCTTCAAGAACGAGCGCGGCAAGCCGTTCCTTGTTTTTTCTCCTTACGCTCTGCCAGCGGCTGCGAAATGCCTGATCCTCGGCAAGCGGGGCTATGGCCGAGATCTGGCTCAGATCCCGTACCCAATCCCGGCCGATGGTATCATCGAGGAGATGGCGAAGCTCTGGATTGCACCAGGAGAGCCAGCGGCGGGGAGTTACACCGTTTGTCTTGTTATTGAATTGCTTCGGCCAGAGCTCGTAGAAGTCCTTGAAAAGACCTTCTGCAAGGAGTTTCGAATGCAGGGCAGCGACCCCGTTGACGGAAAAGCTGCCGACTATCGCCAGGTATGCCATCCTGACCTGCGGCACCTGACCGTCTTCGATGATCGACATCCGGTGCCGTCGCTCAAGGTCGCCCGGCCAGCGACTGGCGACTTCTGCCAGGAACCTGGCATTGATCTCAAGGATGATATCGAGGATGCGGGGCAGAAGCCTTCTGAAAAGATCCAGCGGCCATCTTTCGAGCGCTTCCGGCAGAAGGGTGTGGTTTGTGTACGCCATGGTCTTGCGGGTGATTTCCCAGGCCCTGTCCCACTCCAGCCCGTGTTCATCCATGAGGAGGCGCATCAGTTCCGGCACTGCGCAGCTCGGATGGGTATCGTTGAGCTGAAAGACATTTTTATCGGCAAATTCCGAGAAGTCTCCTTTCTTGACCACCATCCATCTGGCAAGGATATCCTGGAGGCTTGCCGATGCCAGAAAATACTGCTGCTTCAGCCGCAGCTCCTTGCCGTTTTCGCTGGCATCGTTCGGATAGAGGACCATGGTGATGTTTTCCGCGGCATTCTTGGTGGCAACGGATTCCGGATAGCTTCCGGCATTGAACTCGCCAAGATCGAACTCGTCGGTCGCCGCCGCCTTCCATAACCGCAGGGTGTTGACAGTCCCGTTCATATAACCGGGGATAGGGATGTCATAGGGGACAGCGAGGACATCGAGGGTATCGACCCAGCGGATACATGGTTTTCCGGAGGCATCATGGTAAAATTCGCTCCACCCCCCGTAATGAACCTTCTGGCTGTATTCGGGTCTCGCCAGCTCCCACGGGTTGCTGCCGCGCAGCCAGTGATCCGGCTCCTCGACCTGCCTGCCGTGTTCGATCCGCTGGCGGAACATCCCGTATTCATACCTTATGCCGTACCCGGCTACCGGGAGCTGAAGGGTGGCGCAACTGTCCAGAAAACAGGCTGCAAGTCTGCCAAGACCTCCGTTCCCCAGTCCCGCATCATGTTCGGCTTCGACCAGATCCTCAAGTTCAAGCCCCACAGAGTGCAGGGCATCGCCCATCTTCTCCGTAATACCCAGACTCAGGGCGGCATTTCCAAGAGTGCGTCCCATCAGGAACTCCAGGGATAGATAATAGCCGCGCTTGCAGTCGCTCTCCTCGTAGGCGTAACGGGTATTTTTCCAGCGCTCCATCAGACGGTCTCGTACGGTAAGCGCCAGCGCAAGATAGTGATAGTGGGCAGAACGGCAGTATTTATCCTGTCCCAGGCTGTGTGTGAAGTAGTGGCGGAAGCCGCGGACCAGGCCGGGAATATCCATGGCCAGCGGCGGTGCATTCGTAAGCCCGGGGCTGTAGATTTTCTTTCTTTTACTTGTTGTCATTGTGGCATCCTTCCGTTTATGAGCTTTTCATAGTATACCTGTAGCGGCGAAATTTTCATCTTACATCTTTTCACCATTTGGAGTAATTTTTACTGCCACAGGAGTTGCAATGACTAACCTTATCACAGCCGCCGGGCTGATCAAGTTGCAGGACGAGTTCGACCATCTCTGGAGGGTGGAGCGCCCGAAGGTGGTTCAGGGGGTTTCCGAAGCCGCTGCCGAAGGCGACCGTTCGGAAAATGCCGAGTATATCTACGGCAAGAAAAGGCTGCGGGAGATCGACCGGAAGCTGAAGCACCTAGGGGGGAGGCTGAAAGTTCTGAAGGTGGTTGCTCCTCCGGTAAATCCGCATTCTGTCTCTTTCGGCTGCTGGGTTACCTACGAGGACGAGGAGGGGAACGAACGCTGCTACCAGCTTGTCGGACCGGACGAGTTTGATGTGGCGGCCGGCAGAATCAGTGTAGATTCACCTGTTGGTCAGGCACTTCTGCAGAAAAAGGTAGACGACGAGGTGACCATCCGTCGCCCTTCGGGTGAACTTGTTGTGGTGATAACCGGAGTAAGGGGTGCGTGAGGCGTAAGGAGGGGACATGTCTGAAATAAGAGAAGATTTCCGTAGCGAATCGGACAGCATGGGAAAGATCGAGGTCCCGGCTGATGTGTACTGGGGGGCGCAGACCCAGAGGGCGCTGGTCCATTTCCGGATCGGCGCTGAAAAGATCCCGCTGGGAGTCATAAGGGCGATGGGGCTCTTGAAGAAAGCTGCTGCCGCCGTAAACATGGAGCTGGGAATTTTACCTCCGGATAAAGGGGAACTGATAATCCAGGCGGCTGAAGAGGTCATCTCCGGGGCGCTTGACGATCATTTCCCGCTTCCGGTATGGCAGACCGGCAGCGGTACACAGTGCAACATGAACGTGAACGAGGTCATCTCAAACCGCGCCATAGAGATCTATGGCGGGGTTATGGGAAGTAAGAGTCCGATCCACCCGAACGATCATGTCAATATGTCGCAGTCTTCCAATGACACTTTTCCGACTGCCATGCATATCGCTGCTGTAATGGCCATTCATGACCGTCTGATTCCGGCTGTCCGCGGGGTTCATACGGCAATCGTCGCCAAGGGGGGAGAGTTTGCCGATGTCGTCAAGATGGGGCGGACTCACCTGCAGGACGCAATACCTCTGACGGTCGGGCAGGAGATGTCCGGGTGGGCAAGTCTTCTGGAGCGGGACATTGAACGGATTAACCTTGCCGCTGACGGACTGCACGATCTTGCCATTGGAGGCACGGCCATAGGGACAGGTTTGAACGCCCCGCTGCACTTTGCTGAAAAGATGGCAACAAAGATCGCAGAAGATACCGGTTTTCCCTTCCGCTCGCATCCGAACAAGTTCGCGGCGCTCTCTGCCCATGACGAGCTGCTCTTTGCCCATGGTGCAGTAACGACACTCTCTGCGTCGCTCATGAAGATTGCCAATGATATCCGCTGGCTGGCTTCCGGTCCGCGTTGCGGGCTGGGGGAGTTTCATATCCCGGAGAATGAGCCGGGTTCATCCATCATGCCGGGAAAGATAAATCCGACGCAGTGTGAAGCGATGACCATGATTGCGGTCCAGGTCCACGGGAACAATGCCGCGATAGCGTTCGCAGGGTCGCAGGGTAATTTCGAGTTGAACGTATTCAAGCCGGTTATGATCCATAATTTTCTGCAATCGGTAAACCTGCTGGCCGATGCCTGCCGCTCATTTACCGACCACCTTCTGGATGGGCTGACTGTCAACAGGGAGCAGATAAAAAAGCACCTCGATAACTCATTGATGCTCGTGACCGCTCTTGCGCCGCGCATCGGTTATGACCGGGCGGCGGAAATTGCTCATACCGCGTTGCACGAAGGGTTGACTCTTCGAGAGGCTTGTCTGAAGTTGGGATATTTGAATGAGGAGGAGTTTGACGAGCTTGTTGTTCCGGAAAAGATGACCCGACCAGGCTAATGCAGCAGCATGGGGGAGCTTTCCGGTCACTCCATGGGAAGATCGCTGTGAATTCCGGCTGAAAAGTCCATCAGAGTGTCGATCCGGACAACCAGCCTCGATTCCACCTGGGGAGTCCCGGGCATTTCCGCTTCCGGGGCGTAGCCGTCGATCATGGCAATCCCCTCACTCCTTTCAACGCGTCCGAGTAACTGATAACCGCTGCAGGAAACCGGATCGGTGACAATAACCGCCACCCGGGGGTTAGCTGTCACATTTTGCAGGGTTGTCACGCAGAACCAGGCTTCAAGGACCAGATGGTCGGGATCAGGTACTTTCAGGTCACTGCCTGCAGCGAGGTGGGGCCGACCGAGGCTGTCGGCCGAGGCAACGAATGCATACGTCTTACTCTCGATAAAACGCTTGACGTTTTCCGTTATCATAGCCTGCCTACCTTTTTGTCCTCAGAAAAATGCCGTCCCTTCCGGTATAAGTGTTATTTAACAGGTATCATCCGGGAGTCAAGTGCCGGAAGTCGTCAAGGCTCAAAGGGATCAATTCCGGGAATCCGGGCTTTCAGCTCCCTGTTCTCCTGCAGAGCCGCCCTCAGCTCGGCAATGAGCCGTTCTTCGTTCAGAAGCATCTGTCTTATGCGCGATACGGTAAGCGCCGTTGTCAGGAAGGAGATCAGGCGCATGAACATTTCCCAGTAAATGAAGAAAGCCTTTGAGTAAGGGTGATGGGTGTACTTGTCCGACAGGTACCAGCAGAGCGCCGAAGCAAAGGCCATGGTGAGACCTGATTTCTTGCCGCAAAGCCAGGCGGAAATCGAAACAGGAATGAAGTAGAAGATGAAGAAGCCGAACTCGTAGCCTGTTGCGTAGTCGAGCCAACCGATTATTACCAGGGTCATCAGGCTTATGGCGTTCACCAGCAGAGGATTTTCCGGTTTATCAAGGCTAAAAAATGAGCGAAACGCCACCATGACTCCTTATTGCTGATTCGGCATATCCTGTCTTCAATCCGCTTTTTTCCGCAGCAGGTAGCCTGAATAGGCAAGGAGTTCCTGCCCTTCCTGTGTAACAACCCTGACCGTCTCACCCTTACCACGCCCAAGGCCGCAGATCACCGCTTCCGTCTCGGAAAGCGGCGCCAGGGCCAGGCTCAGGGTCTGATCGGTAAAGACCGGCATGGTGTACTCCGCTTTGAGGAGACCATCTTCATAGCGCAATCGGACTTTATCCACCAGGATGGTGTCGTCACCGGCATTGATGATTTCGTACTCTCCCGACCGCTGCTGCCATTTATCAGGGACCGGTTCCGTTTTCAGCTGCTCGCCGGCGAGGAACTCGCTGCCGTCAATGACAACCTTGAGGATATTGCGACCGGTGACCATCTCCCGGTCGATATAAATGTGGTCCAGTTTGCCAAGGCTTGCCGGAAAGAGTCCGAGAAATTTGTAGTTCATCTCCAGAAGTCCGTCAGGCCGGGGGACAAGGCGCACGGTCCGGTTGAACAGCCCGGCTTCCAGATAATCCGATTTTTTTCTCACCTCGACCAGGCCGGCGATTGTGTCGTAGTGTCCCTCATAGGCCTTCAGATCCTCCTGGGTCAGCGGTTTCCTCTCTTCCTTGTCATTTTTTACCGGTTGTTGCTTCCGTATCGGCTGGGCAGTACCGAACCTGGCTTCTAGGGCAAGCATCTGCTGCTCCTTGCTTTCCGGGCTTTTGAGTTCTTCCTTGCGGGAAGCTTGCGTTGGCTGCTGCGGGGGCGGCTGGGTGATGCCGGATTTGGCTTCGAGGGCGAGTTTCAGCGTCTCGGTAGCCACACTGTTGACCAGACTGCCGGCAGAAGCAGAGTTGGCCAGTACCACTACCCCCAGTTTCTGCTCGGGGAGAATAATCAGCTGACTGCGGTGGTAAAGGGTTGCCCCGCTGTGATGGGCGACCGGACCGGCATTTTTGATATCGATCCCGCCGGTACTGCCAAGCATCCAGCCAAGACCGATACGGAAAGAGAAATCCAGAGGGACATTGCTGTTCTGTGGGTGGAGCATTTCAGACAGCGTCCCGGATTTCAGGATCTGGTGCTCCTTGGACCAGCCGTCGGCAAAAAACATTGACATGAATCGGGACAGATCAAGCACCGACGTGTTCAACCCGCCGGCAGGAATGTCCCGCAAGGGGGTCTCCTCCGCTTCCTCGTTTGCGCGGTAAGCTTTGGATCCCAAGGAGGAACGGTCTATTTTCGGGGAAAAGGAGGAGTTTGTCATCCTGAGCGGCAGAAACAGCGAGATGCTCATATATGTAGCAAAGTCGCGATCGACGATCTTTTCCAGGGTCTGACCGAGGAGCGTCATGCCGACATTGGAGTAGGCAAAGACATAGCCGGGAGGATTGGCAGCGTACTCATCCCGCAGAAGGGTCACCTCCTCGGCGAGCGATGCCGGGCTTCTGGACCACATCCCCTTTAACATGTCGGAGGGGAGCCCCGAATGGTGGGTCAGGAGGCTGCGGGCGGTGATCGGGTCGGCGCCTGAGAAACGGCTCTTGATTGAAAACTCCGGCAGGTAGCGCTGTAGCGGCCGGTCGATGTTCAGAAGCCCATCATCGACCAACTGCATGGCTGCGGTTGCCGTGAACAGCTTGGAGATCGAGCCCGCGCGATAAATGGTGTCAGGGGTGGCTGCAATCCCTCCGGCCTTGTCGGCGTAGCCAAATCCCTCCGCCCAGACCACCTTCTGGTCATCCACCAGGGCGATACTGAGGCCGGTTACCTGCTGCTTCTCCATCTCCTGGCGGATCAAGGCGGAGATGTACTCCCTGGCAGGTCCGTAATCCCCGCGGGCCGCAGGCGCCGGTTTCTTCAACGGCGTGGCAGCACAGCCGGCCAGGATGAACATGGATATGGCGGTCAAGAGTCCAGCCTTCAAATTTGTCATCATCAACCCCCATAAATCCGGTTATGTGGCTCTGTCCGGCGAATCATGTCAGGTAAGCAGGCCGAGAGTACCCCAGTTCCACATTTTTTTCATGTTAAAACTTCAATTTAGAGCTATCGGTATGGATCTTCGACCGCTGTTATCGTCCCGCCAATCGTGGCACTGTCTTTCAGCGGGGTCCTGTCTTTCACCGCAAAGACCTCTACCCCTGCCTTCCCTTCGAGCGGGCAGACTTTTTCGCAGATGCCGCACCCGTTGCACAGCTCCTCGACCACATACGGGGCTTTCACCTTGCGGCTTACCCCATCGAAACCGGTAATTGTCTGAATCTCGGATCGTATCGCTTTCTGCGGGATCGGGCAGTGCTCCTCGCAGACAATGCAGTCGATACGTTTGGCAAAGGGGATGCAGTGGTTCTTGTCGAAGACGGCCTTGCCTATGACCTGCCGTTTTTTCTCTTCCGGCGGCAGGTCGGGAATCGCCCCGGTCGGGCAGACCTGGCCGCAGAGGGTGCAGTTGTACTCGCAGTAGCCGAGCCGCGGGATCAGCACCGGAGTGTAGAGCCCTTCGATCCCGGCCTGGGAAAGTGCCGGGTAGAGGGCGCTGCGCAGGCAGACCTTCATGCACTCCCCGCATCTGACGCACTTCTTCAGGAACTCGTCTTCACTTCTGACGCCCGGCGGCCGGAGCAGTTTCGACTCCTTTTCCGGGTCCCGGAAGCGCAGCAGTCGTGCCATCATGAATCCGGAAAAGATCCCGCCGAGGAACACCCGCCGTTCCATGAAAGGTGTTGTTTCAGCGCGAAAACCGAAGGAGAAGCTGACCTTGCCGGTCGGGCAGGCATGAACGCAGCTCATGCAGGAGAAGCACTCCTCTTTCTGCATGAGCTCCCGGTCGAATCCGGACGGGCAGGCAGCGGCGCATTTGCGGCAGGGCGAACAGGGGGCTTCGGGGGCTCTCACCAGCGGCGAAAAGCGGGCGGCGATGCCGACAAGCGTCCCTAGTGGGCAGAGATGGCGGCACCAGGTCCGTTCGCCGTAGCGTTCGAGAAAGATGATGATCCCGAGCAGGGCGGCAGAGGTAAAGGCCAGCGGATAGAGCGCTTCGCGGAACGGGAGGAGATAGCCGGAGATCAGCTTGTAGCCGGGCGCCAAGAGATCCCGGTTGTCGCCGAGCAGCTGGTACAGTTCCCGCCAGCTGCCGCGCACCGAATCGCCCAGCAGCGGGTGGACGAAAAAGGTCATGGCGCGTAGGAGGATGGCGATCGGATCTAGCAGCCCGGCCAGGTTGAGATTGAAGAGGCTGGCAGAGAGAAGAGGGAGGAGGAGCCAGTACTTGATGCTCCGGTTGAAGGTCAGGGGAGTAGCAGCCTTATTTATCCGCTTCGTAACCAGATCGAGGATCGTCCCTAGCGGGCAGAGCCAGCCGCAGAAGAACCTCCCCAAGAGCAGGGAGAGCAGGAGCACCAGCACTCCCGGCAGCAGCAGCGGTACCCAAGCTTTTGCCGCCAGCATCGTGCTGAGCGCGGTCAGCGGGTTGGCGCGGAAAAAGCCGTTGACCGCAGCGACGATCCGGTCGCTCCCCCGGTACTCCGTCATAAGGAAGAGGACTGCGAAGGCGGCGAGGAAGAGGAGCTGGGAGATGCGATAGGGGGGTAATTTTGTCAGGATTTTCATGCTCCTTTCATGACGGAGTGATTTCATTCAGTTCACGATGACTGATTATCTCACTGCCATCTGATCATCTCGTTTTGCAGATCGAGTTGATACTGGAAATCGCCAAGAAAATCGAGTCCAAGAAGCCCGTCGTGTTTTTCCTTTTCGCCGACAAAGTGGAGGATTGTGACCTCAAGGGGTGATTTCACCCGGAATCCGACGGAAACCGAATCCACCTTCGCCACATGGATATCGGCTGTGCTGCCGTCTGCCAGCTGGGTCGTGGTCTTTCGCGCTGCCGCCAGGTCGATGCCGAGACGAGCTGCAAGCTCCTCGGAGATGCAGGTGGTCGCGGAGCCGGTGTCGAGGATAAGGACCACTTTCTCCGTTTTGTTGCCGTTTTTGAAGAGAACCGGGACGTGGATATTGCTATCGACGATCACCACCTTGGTCGTCTGACGGGCGGAGGGGATATCCTTGCGGACGATTGCCCTGCTGCGGTAGTGGCCGGGTATTTTCTCCGGGCTGTCGACGAAGTGGATAACCCCTTCATCGTCAATGAACTGATAGAAATCGACCGCTTCTTCAAGCGGTGCATCATGTACCTGTGAAGTGGCTGCTGATGCGCAGGGGATGGAGGGTAGGCATGTGGTGGTGGAGGTCGAGAACCAGACATGTAAGGCGATAAATAGCGTTGCTACGGCCCGCCAGCGGATTGAATCGTTTTCAATCTTCAAATGGCTCCAATAAAGCTTCATCGCTATCGCTCCAAATATCCTAAAGACGCAGTTAATCTGGCAATCATCCAGGGTGAATTCCAGTTTAAGTCTACCACATAGTACGGGTAGTTCACATCATGCGGCACAACTGGGCGCATGCGATCCCCAGCCAGGTGCCGACGATATTGCCCAGGATCGCCAACAGCAGGCCGACGGAGGCCAGACCCGGGTGGTAGACCTCGGCCACTACCGGCGCCGAGGCGACCCCGCCGATGTTGGCCTGGCTGGCGGCTGCGACCAGGAACATGGGCGCTCGCAGCAGGCGGGCTCCCACCAGTGAGAATGCCACATGGACCGCGACGATCACCAGGCCGGCGGCGATCAGCACCAGGGCAGAGCCGATGCTGGCCACCGATGCCTTGGCGCCGATGGCCGTCAGCACGAAATAGAGCAGATCGTAGCCGGTTCTTGTGGCGCCGGAACGCTCCAGGTTGCGGGCCGGGGAAAACGACAGCAGGATGCCGATGAGGGTCACGACCATGATCGTCCAGGTGTAGGTGGTGACTACATCACGTATCTGCGGCAGCAGGCGGGCGATGAGATGCGCCGCGCCGCCCCCGGCAAAGGCAACAGCCAGGGCGATAACGATACCGGACGTTGTCCGGCGACTGACGCTCGTCGCCAGATGCTGCACGACCTGCTCGCCCAAGTGGTCGAGGATGGCGCGATCGGAGCGGTTCCAGCGGTCGAAGGCCGGCTGCAGGCCGACCATGGCGATCATGATGCCCATCCAGAGGTACGGCACGACCGTATCCACAATCACCATCGGTGCGAAGACCGCATCGGGGACCGACAGCGCCTCCTTGACCGCGATCATGTTGGCGCTGCCGCCGGTCCAGGAGGCTGAAAGCGCGCCGAAGCCGGACCAGAACTGCGGCCCGATCAGCGGTTTGAACAGGGCAAAAGAGATGGCAGCGCCGGCGATGATACCAGCGGCGCCGATGAAGAACATGGCCAGCGCAGTCGGTCCCAGCCGCAGGATCGCCTTCATGTCCACCGGCAGCAGGAGCAGTACCAGGCTCGCCGGCAGCAGCCATGTGGTGATCATGCCGTACACCGCACTTTTGGCGGTTATCAGCCCGAAGGTTGCGGCAAGCATGGGGAGGAAATAGATCCAGAACACCGCGGGGAGCAGGTCGAACCAGCGTTTCGTCCGGCCATGGCGGGACAGCCAGAGGACCAGGGCCTCGATGGTCAACAGGACAACTACAATGAGTACGGGTTGGGTGATCACGGGAAGTGCGGCTCGACCCCGATGCCGTGACCGGCGCGGTGCAGATCGAATCTGCCGCTGCTGTCAAGGTACGGAGAGTGTGCCAGCTCTCCCTTGAGGAAAAACGTGGTATCCAGGTCCATGAACTCGAAACAGCCCAGCCCGGCGGCAAAGTGGGCCGACGCCGTGATCGCCAGGGCGCTCTCCATCATCGCTCCCAGCATCAGCCGTATCCCCTGGGAGCTGGCCAGCCGGGCGATTTCCGCGCCTTCCAGGATGCCGCTTTTCATGAACTTGACGTTGATGGCGCTGACGGCGCCATTGTCGATGGCCCGCCGGGCATCGGCCAGGGAGCCGACACTCTCATCGGCACAGACCAGCGTGCCGCTCCCGGCAAGCGCCGACGTAATCGCAGCCAGGCCGTCCCAGTCGTGCTTCGGCACCGGCTGTTCCAGCAATACCGGCTGCACACCGCACGTATCGAGCCGGTCCAGGAACGCCAGCATCCGGTCGGCACTGAAGCCCATGTTTGCGTCCAGGATCAGCTCGCTGTCGGGCGCAATCTCCCGCACCGCAAGGATGCGGCTGAGGTCCAGCGCCTCGTCTATGCCGATCTTGATCTTGAAAGATTTGAATCCCTGTGCCGCGAATTGCCGCGCCGCTGCCCGGGCTTCATCAATAGAGCCGATGACGATGGTGATGTCGGTGCTAAACGACAGCAGCGGCTCCTGTGCCGCCGCCGGAGCAAAGAGCCGGTAAAACGGGACCCCCTGCTCGCGGGAGACGACATCCAGCAGGGCCATCTCAAGGGCTGCCAGGCCGGCATGATTGCCCGCAAAGGCGGGTGAGAATTCCCGGCAGACCTCTTCCGGATCGTCGATCCTGCGTCCTCGCAACGCTGCGGCCGCGGCCTGCAGATTGGTCAGCGTTGCGGCCACGGTTTCGCCGGTAATGTGGGTCGCAACGGCTGCTTCACCATAACCGCATAAGCCGTCACTGGTCCGGAGCCGGAGGAAGACGTTCGCCAGCTCGTCATGCTGACCCGTGGCAATCCGGAACGGAGTGACCAGCGGCGCCCGGATTATGGCAGCCACCGCGTCATCTATTACAAACGATACTCTTTCCATATCATGTCCCTCCAGAGAGTCGGGGAAAAGCCTAGCGGAGAAAATCGAGCAGCAGCATTACATTTAAACCTGTCACTATGGCGGCGATGCTCCAGAGGAGGGCTGCGCCGAAGGGGGTGTTGGCATGGGTTCCCATGACTTTTTTCGATGAGGTGAGATAGATCTGGAGGAAAATGGTCCAGGGGAGCTGGATGCTGAGCAGAACCTGGGAGTAAATGAGACCTTTGAAAGTATCTTCAATGAAGAAGACCGCCGCCGCTCCGGCCACCAGGGTCAGAATGATGCCGATTTTCGTGTGCAGGTCACTGCTGTTGAACGGTTCGCCGAAAATACCGGCAAAAATGCTCCCCCCGGCCATGCCGGCGGTGATGGAGGAGGCAATCCCGGCCAGCAGCAGGGCAACGGCAAAGACCTGGGCGGCGGTGTTTCCCAGCAGCGGATGAAGCATCCGCTCCGCCTGGGAGAGTTCGGTAACAGCGATATTGTTGCAGTAAAAAGTGGCCGCGGCCATCAGGATCATGGCGCTGTTGATCGCCCACCCCACCCCCATGGAGATGAGGGTGTCGAGAAACTCGAATCTCAGCTGGTAGCGGATGACCGCTTCATTGGCACGGTTCCACTGTCTGCTCTGGATAATCTCCGAGTGCAGGAAGAGATTGTGGGGCATGACGACTGCGCCGAGAACGCTCATGATGATCGGCAGGGCGCCGGGAGGGAAGGCAGGGGTGATCCAGCCGGAGGCTGCCGAATGCCAGTCGGTCGGGCAGATCCAGAGTTCGAAAATGAAGGATAGTCCGATGAGGGAGACGAAGCCGATGATGACGCGTTCCAGCTTTTGGTAGGCGGTGCCGAAAAGAAGCCAGAGCACGAGCCCAAGAAGGAGCAGGGTGCCGATTTTCAAGGGGAGCTTGAAGAGCATATTGAGGGCGATTGCTCCCCCCAGCAGCTCTGCCGTGGCTGTTGCGCAGGCAGCAATGCAGGCTGAACCGAGCAGCGGCCGTGATATGAAGGGTGGCAGATGGCGGGTGGCTGCTTCCGAGATGCACTCTCCGGTGACTATGCCGAGATGTGCCGAGTTATGCTGCAAGAGGATCAGCATGATGGTGGAGAGGGTGACCATCCAAAGGAGACGGTAGCCGTAAAGTGAACCTGCCGCGACATTTGCCGCCCAGTTGCCGGGATCGATGAAGCCGACGGTCACCAGTAGGCCGGGGCCGATAAATTTCCTGATGTCCGAAAATACCGCTTTTGTGTGTTCATTCCAGCTGAAAAGTCCGGATAGATTCATAATGCAGGGACACCTGTAGATTTCAGACCTTTAGAATCTTCATCCTCTCTACTCTCATCTCACCAAGCCCGCGCCGGTGCGCTTCCAGGGTCACGGAGATATCCTCCGGCTTCAGTCCGAACAGGGTCGTCGCATAGGCATCAGCCGCAACGATGTCGGTTGAGGCAATTACCTTGTTCAGCTTTTTGACATCCCTGATGTCCCCTCCTTGCGGGCCGTGTGCAGTCAGGATACGGGTTGCATCGACTACCACGAGATGCGTCTTGAAAACCGAATTGATGTCGGCAAGTGCAACATCGAGATTTTTATGGATTGAGCCGCGATTGCCCCCCATGATCCCCATCACGTTCTTCATCCCTATGGTCAGCTTGGAAAGCCCGTGATGCTTGAGCACGGGCACATTGATGAAGACATCGGCAGAAAGCGCTTCGCCGTACAGGTCCCACTCTCCCAGGGCCTTGCCGTTGAGCACAACCTTCTTGAAACGCTCCTCTTCGATATGTTTTACTTCGACCCCTTTAAGCCCTTTCAGTGCTGCTTCGATGCCGCTGTTAGTGTAGCATCTCCGTTCGTCGTTGCAGGTCCTGTCGAATACCTTGACCTTTTTCGCTCCGGCCTGCAGGCATTCCTCCACGACTGCGCGTACTACCAGGGGATTGGTATTTGCCGCCAGCTCGGATGTTCTGTCCCACCCCATGTTGGGCTTGACGACTACGGTGCTGCCGGGTTTGACAAAGCGCTTCATTCCGCCGAGCGCATTGATGGCGTTTCTGGTGATCAGTGCAGCGTCAGCCCCTTCTCCGACCGCGACGACCGGACCTGTCGCGGCAAAGAGTTCCCGGAGCATGCTGCTCCAGAGTAGTGTGGAAAGGCCAAGCAGTTTTATGAAGCGTCTTCTCTTCATTTCTTCACCTCGTCAAACCGAAACCAAAGCATAAAACCTAAATAATAATCTTCGAACCGCAAAGGACGCAAAGGACGCTAAGAAAACATACAAAAGCTTTTCGGGTTTAAATTCAAAACCTTATTTTAGCTCTTCCTTGCGTTCTTCGCGTACTTTGCGGTTCAGGGATGTTCAGGTATTGTCCTAAATGTTGTTCAGTAATTCATTTTGTTGGAGCGGCCGTCTCTTTCACCTCTTCAATCTCCGGGCACTGGCTCTTGTGCTGAATCC
>Ga0134124_10002796_pt1 | contig 14094 bp, 14 predicted proteins | sample KB304_FD_96880 | JGI IMG/M metagenome (GOLD analysis project Ga0134124, IMG submission 96880) | Terrestrial soil microbial communities without Nitrogen fertilizer from Kellogg Biological Station, Michigan, USA - KB3-0-4 | ecosystem: Environmental > Terrestrial > Soil > Unclassified ... | reverse complement strand
GTCGCCGACGCGGACGAGATCGCCCGTGTCGTCCCGGTCGTGCGCGCCCTCCGGTCGGCCTTGCCCGACATGCCGATCAGCGTCGACACGACGAAGCCCGCGGTCGCCTCGACCGCCCTCGACCCGGGGGCGAACCTCGTCAACGACGTCTGGGGCGTCGCCCTCGACGACGGGCTTCCGCGCCTCGCGGCCGAGCGTGGCGTGCCCATCGTGCTCATGCACAATCGCGCCGAGGCGCGCTACACGAACCTGATCGCGGAGATCCTCGGCGACCTCCAGCAGGCGATCGAGCGAGCGCTCCGAGCCGGGGTCGCCTGGGACGCGATCGTGGTCGATCCAGGGTTCGGGTTCGGCAAGACCGCGGCGCACAACCTGGTCCTGCTCCGGGAGCTGGCGAGTCTCCAGGTCCTCGGCCGGCCGATCCTGCTCGGCACGTCCCGCAAGTCGACCCTCGGCAAGGTCCTCGACCTGCCCGCGGACGAGCGGCTCGAAGCGACCCTCGCGACGACCGCGCTCGGCATCGCGGCCGGCGTCGACATCGTCCGCGTCCACGACGTCCGGCCCAACGTCCGGACCGCGCGCATGGCCGATGCGATCGTCCGGGGCGCGCCGGGGCCGGTCCTCGAGACGGGCGCGATCGAGGACCGTGCGCGATGACCGACCGGATCGTCCTGCGCAACATCCGGCTCCAAGGCCGGCACGGCGTCCACGACCACGAGCGCGCGGCCCTCCAGCCGTTCGAGGTGGACGTCGAGCTCGTGCTCGACCTGCGCCCGGCCGGCAGCGCCGACGACCTCGCGAAGACCGTCGACTACGGCCCGGTCTACGAGCTCGTCGCCCGGGTCGTCGAGGGTCCCTCGATCCGCCTGCTCGAGGCGATGGCGGAGGCGATCAGCCGCGAGATCCTGGCGGCCTTCCCGGTCGACGAGGTCGTCGTCCGGGTCCGCAAGCCGGCCGTGCAGCTGGGCGGCCCGCTCGACCACGCGGCCGTCGAGATCCAGCGCCGCCGCTCCGCTGGTTGACGCGCCGGAGCCCGAGCCGGAGCCCGAGCCCGACCGACCCTAGCTGAGGTCCTTCGGCCGGATGCCGAGGGTGACGGTCACGTTCTTGTGCTCCTGGCCGCGGATCACCTCGAGCGTGATCTTGTCGCCGGGCGCGAACTGGGTCAGGAGCGCATCGAGCGGATGCTGCGCGTCGATCGACTGGCCGTTGATCGCGATGACGATGTCGCCGGTCTTGATCCCGGCATTGGCCGCCGGGCTCGACGGCCGGACGGCGTCCTCGCCGGTCGGCTGGCCGTTCGGGTCGAGGATCTGCACGTAGGCGCCGGCGCCGACCGGCAGCTTGAGCGACTTGACGAGCTGCGGATCGATCGAGACGTACTGGATCCCGATGTACGGCCGGGCGAGGGTCTGGCCGGCCAGCGCCTGGCGCATGATCGGACGGGCGATGTCGATCGGGATCGAGAAGCCGATGCCGGTCGAGTCGCGGGCGATCGCGGTGTTGACGCCGATCACCGCCCCGGTCGCGTCGAGGAGCGGCCCGCCGCTGTTCCCGGGGTTGATCGCCGCGTCGGTCTGGATGAGGTTCCGGAGGTGGCCGCCGTCGGTCGTGATGTCGCGCCCGAGCGCAGACACGATCCCGCTCGTCACGCTGTTGTCGAACGTGCCCAGGGGACTGCCGATCGCGACGACGAGCTCGCCGACTTTCAGCCCATCCGAGTCGCCGATCGTCGCGGCGGGCAGGCCCGTGGCGTCGACCTTGATGATCGCGAGGTCGGTCAGGGTGTCGATCCCGTAGATCGTCGCGTCGTACTTCGTGCCGTCCTTGAGCTGGACGGTCAGATCCGTCGTCCCGGCGGCGACGTGGCGGTTGGTCAGGATCCAGCCGGCCGAGTCGAAGATGATCCCGGAGCCGACGCCGTTCTGCTCCTGCTGGGTCGCGGAGTTCGGATCGATGCCCTTCGTGTAGATGCGGACCACGGACGGTCCGGCCTTGGCCGCGACGTCGATGATCGCGGACGACTCGTCGAGCGTGACCGGCTGCTTGATCGTGGCCGAATTCGCGTTCTGGTTGCTCGTGGCCGCGACCGGCGCCCGGTCGAAGGCCCCGCTCGCGGTCAGGGCGACGACCGTTCCGCCCGAGGCGAGGATGGCCGCGGCAAGCGCTGCCATGACGACGGTCCCGGTCCCGGCGCCGCGTCGCGGTGCTGCGACGGCCGGCGGGCTCGCGGCCGGCGCCGTCGTCTCGAACCAGTGCTCCGGGGTCGGTTCGCGGCGCGGCCAGCTCTGCGTCCAGTCGGTTCGCGGCTCGGGCGAGGGCGAGAAGGAGGCAGCTCCGGCCGGCGGAGCCGACGACGCGGGCGTGACCGGCGTCACGGGCTGGGAGTAGGGCGTCTGCGGATCGGACGAGGAATCGGCCGCCGGATCGCGCTCGATCGGTTGCCAGGCAGCGACGTCGTGCGGCTGCGTCTCGTCGTTCGGATCGGTGAATGGATCGGTCATCGGGGCAGGTCTCGCATGGGTGCGTGGGACGCGGGCGGCGGGTGGGGGTCCGCCACGCGGAGGAACGGAGTGTCCAGCCTAGCCTGAGGACTCGCGGTTCAGGCGCGGCGCCCCGGTCGGTGAAGAATCCACCACCTTGGCACCGCCCGTCGGGGGCTCGGGGGCCGGGGCCGCCGCCGCGCCCGCATCGTCCTCGCGGCGAGGATCGGCCGGCAGGGTCACCGTGAACGTCGTCCCGGTGCCGAGCGAGCTGACCACCTCGACGCTGCCGCGATGCATGTCGACGATCGAGCGGACGATCGCGAGGCCCAGCCCGGAACCGCTGCCGCGTGCCTCGTTGGCCCGCGAGCCGCGGAAGAAGCGATCGAAGATCCGGGGCAGCTCGGCCGGCACGATCCCGACCCCGGTGTCGGCGACCACGATCCGGGCCGCGCCGTCCGGCGCCGCGGCCACGCTGACGCTGACCGACCCGCCGGGCTCCGTGAACTTGATCGCGTTGCCGACGAGGTTCGTGACGACCTGCCCGATCCGTTGCGGATCGTGGCGCAGGCGGATCGGCGCCGGCGCGAGCTCGAGGCGCAACGCGACGCCCCGTCGACGGGCCGCCGGTCGTGCCTGCTCGACTGCCGATTCGACCGCGGCCCGGAGATCGTCCGGACGCAGGTCGAGGAGGACGAGCCCCGAATCGAGCTTGGAGAGCTCGAGCAGGTTCTGGGCCAGCCAGTCGAGCCGCTCGAGCTGGATCCGGCTGTTGTTCAGGAATTCCGCCCGCGCCGCCGGATCGTCGCCGGCGCGCTGGGTCAGGAGCTCGTTGAACGTGAGGAGGGCCGCGATCGGGGTCCGCAGCTCGTGCGACACGTCGGCCAGGAAATCGCGGCTCCGATCGCGGTCCCGCCGAATCATCGCGACGCTCGCCTCGAGCTGGTCGGCCATCGCATTGAACTGGACCGCGAGCGCGGCCAGCTCCGATGAGCCGGCGCGGACGTCGTCGTGCGGGATCCGGCTCGAGAGCTCGCCACCGGCGAGGGCGCGCGACGCCTCGGTCAGCCGGCGCAGCGGGGTGGTCACCCGCAGGGCCATCGCGGCGGCGACGATCACGGCGATCCCGAGCGCCAGGACGCCGACCGCCGCCGTGACGGTCGTGACGTTGTCGATGGCCGCCTGGCGGAACGTGTACGGATTCGAGAGCCGGACGACGATGACGTACGGATACGGGCTGTTCTGGGCGGGCCGCACGCGCGGATCGGCGACGAGCGATTCCTTCTGCAGGCCGGACCGACCCGGGAGGTCGGCCGCCGCGTGGAACGTCCCGTTGCGGGCGGGCACGATCCCGACGACGTCGCCCGAGCCGACGGACGGCAGGCCGAGCGTGTAGTCGACGTCCGCCTCGGCCAGCAGATCGGCGATGAACGACACGCGATCCGGTTGCTGGAGGGCGGCGACGACCCGCGGATTGACCTCGTTGTCGTTGAACACGACGGGCTCGATCCGCGCGACATCACCGGGGGCCACCGGATCGATCCTGGCCACGTCGGCCGCGAGGAAGTCGATGTACGCGGCGACGAGATCGGTCTTCGCCCGGATGTCCTCCCGCTGCTGGGTCCGGAACTCGTCGTCGAGCCGGTTGAGCACGAACACCGTGACGAGGAGCAGGGTCAGGCCGACCACGCTCGCGAATCCGAGGGTGAGCCGGCTCTGGAGGGTCTTCGGACCGGCCCGTCGGATCATCGCCGGGATGAGCCGCGGCCGCCGCTTCCGGAGACGGGCCAGGCGACCGGCCGTGGCCGGCTCGGTGGCCGCCTCGCCGTCTCCCGCCCATCCGCCGCCGGCCGGTTCGGCCCGGCCGATCGGGTCGATCCCGGCTGGATCCCGGATCGGGTTCGGCGAGGCGTCCGCGGCCGTGCCCCGGTTACCGTTCGGCGAAGGCGTAGCCGACGCCGCGGACCGTCATGACGAACGCCGGAACGGCCGGGTCGTCCTCGATCTTGTCGCGGAGATGGCTGACGTGGACGTTGATCGTCTTCTCGTCCTGATCGAGGGCCTCGTAGTCGCGCAGGAGCTCGAGGAGCTCGCTCCGGGTGTAGACCCGACCGGGGCGCGAGGCGAGGTGGCGCAGGATCTCGAACTCGGTCGGGGTCAGGCTGATCCGCCGATCGCCACGCTGGACGCGGCGCCGCTCGAGGTCGATGACGAGGTCGCCGTGGCGGATGACCCGCCCGCCCGCGGCGTCACTGAGGTCGCCGTACGCCCGCCGGAGCAGGGCCTTGATCCGGCTCATCAGCTCGCGCAGCCCGAACGGCTTCGTCAGGTAGTCGTCCGCGCCGAGCTCGAGCCCGATCACCTTGTCGACCTCGTCGTCGCGCGCCGTCAGCACCAGCACCGGTGCCTTCGAGCCGGATGCCCGGAGCCGGCGCAGGACCTCGAACCCGTCCATGCCGGGCAGCCGGACATCGAGCACGACGAGGTCCGGCGCCTGGTTGGTCGCGAAGTCGAGCCCTTCCTCGCCGCTCTTCGCGACCGCCACCTGGTAGCCCTCCTGCTGCAGGGCGTACTGGATCCCGCGGGCGACCGCGAATTCGTCCTCGACGATCAGGATCGTGGCACTCATGGCGGGCCGACTGTACACCGGGCCGCCTCGGACCGGGCCGGCCGCCTTCACGGGGCCGCATCGCTCGTGTGTCGTGATAAGGTGTGCGCCCGCTCCGGGCGCCCCGACCGCACCGTCGGCGAGCCGCGCCCCGGCACCACCTGACATCCACACCGAGGTCCCGCTCCGATGTCCACCGCCACGACCAGCCGTCTGAGCCTCGACGCCGAGCCGCGCGCGCTGGTCGGCAAGAAGGTTGCCACCCTGCGCCGCGTCGGCCGCCTGCCCGCGGTCGTGTACGGCCACGGTGTCGGTTCCGAGAACGTGTCCATCGACGCCCATGACTTCGAGCTCCTGCGCCGGAAGGCCGGCCAGAACGAGCTGATCGACCTGTCGGTCGACGGCAAGAAGGCCCGCCCGGTCCTCGTCCACAGCGTCCAGGTCCACCCGGTCAATCGCCGCCCGCTCCACGTCGACCTGTTCCTGGTCCGGATGACCGAGGAGCTGACGGTCGATGTGCCGCTGGTCCCGATCGGGATCTCGAACGCGGTCGAGAACCTCAACGGCACGCTCATGCACCAGCTCGACTCCGTCCGGATCAAGGCCCTGCCGGACCACCTTCCGCAGTCGATCGAGTACTCGATCGAGTCGCTCGTCGACTTCGACGCGGTCGTCAAGGTCTCGGACCTCACGATCCCCGGCGATGTCACCCTGCTGACCGACGCGGACGAGGTCGTCGCCAAGGTTCTCGCCTCGCGGCTCCAGGCCGAGGCCGCGGAGCTCGCCGCCGAGACCGCGGAGGCCGTTGCCGAGGCCGGCGAGGCCGCCGAGGCTGCCGAGGGTGGCGAGGCTGCCGAGGGCGAGGGTGGCGCCGCGACGAGCGAGGGCGACGACGCGGAGAGCTGAGCCCGGGTCGATCAGCCCGGCGGCCGGCGGTTCGTGAACCCGGCGTCGCCGACATCGACCAGCTCGATCCGGTTGCCGAACGGGTCGCTGATGTAGCAGCAGTCCACGTCCGTGGCGGCGTCGTCCTCGACCGGGACGTGGGCGTCGGCCAGCGCCCGGCGAGCGGCCGCGAGGTCGGCGACGATGAGACACGGATGGCTCTTCTTCGCGGCCATGAACCGCTCGTCGACGCCGAGGTGGATCGCCGTCCCGCCGGGGCCGACGAACCAGCACCCGCCGCGACCGGCGAAGGCGGCCGGCTTGTCGACCTCGCGCAGCCCCAGGATGTCCGCGTAGAACCGGCGCGCCTCGCGCTCGCCTCGCGGCGGCATCGCGAGCTGGACGTGATCGAGGCCGATGACGCCGATCCCGATCGCGGCGTCGTCGCGGTCCGCGCTCATCGGCGGATCCCGCGGACGGCGACCGTCGGCTGACGGAGGGCGAGCTGCTCCGGACGGCGCCGGGCGAGCCGGGTCCGGAGCGCGTGATCGAACCGGGCGCGGACGTCCGGCTCCAGGTGCTGGACGAGATCCTCCTCGTCGAACTCCGCCATGAAGCCGACGAAGCCGTCGATCGTGAACTCGTGAACGAGCTCGCTCGCCCTGGCCGTGACCGCGGCGAAGCCGGCCCGTCGCATCTGGGTCGCGGCGGCCGCGGGGCTGGGCAGATCGCCCGGCCGGTCGTTCCACTCGCGCGGCTCCTCGCCGACGTCCTCGAGGGCATCGTCGAAGTCGGCGTCGGGCGCCCAGATCCCGTCGTGGGCCAGCCACGACACCCAGCCGAAGACGCCGCCCGGGCGGAGGACCCGGTGGGTCTCGCGCAGGGCACGGAACCGGTTCGGCACGAGCTGGAGGACGAACGACGAAACCGCCGCATCGACGCTGCCGTCGTCGAGCCCGAGGTCGTCGGCGAAGGCGGTGCGGAGCTCGAGACGGGCGCGCTGCTCCTCGGTCAGCAGGCGATCCGCCTCAGCCGACGCAGCGGCGACCATCCCGCTCGACGCGTCGATCGCGGTGACGCGGACCTGCGGCCAGCGTCGAAGGAGCTCGATCGCCAGCGTCCCCGTGCCCGTTCCCACGTCGAGGATCCGGGTCGCTCCGGCCTCGATCGCGCCGGCGACCTCGTCGATCGCCGCGAGTGCGGCCGGGGCGATGACGGGCGCCCACCAGCGCGCATAGCCCTCGGCGATCCGGTCGTACCGCTCAGCCTGGTCGGTCATCGCCCCCAATCGTGCCACGCGGCCGGGTCGCGCAACACAGCCCTGCGCCGGGTCGTCTCCGCTGGGCAGCCTGGCCTCGAATGCTCACCCTCCGGTTCGCTTCCGTCCGGACACGCTCGTCCGGTCGCGATCCCGATGAGCAGCCTGCGCCGTCAGGCGCCACGAACGGGAGCCCGCATGACCCGACCCGTCGCCCTCCGGATCCTCGTCCTCGCCGCCGGCGTCGGGCTGATCGCCCAGGCGGTCCTGCTCGACAACCTGCTCGGCGTGAATGCGCCGATCCTGGCGGCATTGCTGCTCGTCGCGGCGTTCGTCCTCCGCCCGGTGGACAGCCGGATCGACCCCCTCGACCGGTGGCTGCCGCCGGCCGCCCTGGCGATCGGCGCGTCCATTGCCGTTCGCGCCGATCCGACTCTGCTCGCCCTCGATCTCGGCGCGGCCTGCGTCCTCCTCGGGGCCTCGATCGCCGCGATCGCCGGGGTCGCGGTCACCCGGCGGTCGGCCGTCGGCGTGGTCGAGCTGGCGTTCCTCGTCCTCGGCTGGGCCGGGGTCGGGATCCTGAGCGTGACCGCCGCGGCCAGACGACCCGATCCGGGCGCGGGCGGGGATCCAGACTCCGGCCGGACGCGCATCCCGTCATGGGCCGGGCCGATCGTCCGCGGCCTCCTGATCGCGATCCCGGTCCTGTTCGTGTTCGGGAGCCTGTTCTCGTCGGCGGATGTCGCGTTCGATCGGTTGATGGGCCGCCTCTTCAGCTGGGACCTCGACCTCGGCCAGATCCCGATCCGCCTGGCCGTTGCCTTTCTGATCGCGTGGGCCGTGGCCGGCCTGCTCGCGGTCGCCGCCGGCGCGTTGAGCGCGGCGGAGACGCCCGGACCGCCGCCCCCGCCCGCTCCACCGAGGCCGCAGTCGCTCGGGGCCGCGGCGCTCGGCCTCCCCGGCGCCGACGGGTCCGTGACGGCGGGCCCGCCCATCCGTCTCGGCGCGATCGAGTCGGCCACGATCCTGATCGCCGTCGACGTCCTCTTCGCCGTGTTCGTCGTCCTCCAGATCGCCTACCTGTTCGGTGGCCTCGACACGCTGGCGGCGACCGGCCTGCCCTACGCGCAATACGCCCGAAGCGGCTTCTTCGAGCTCGTCTGGGTCGCCCTGCTCGCCGGCGGGCTCCTCGCGACCGTCCACGCGATCGCCCTGCGCCGGACGCCGGCCCTGGTCGGGGCGGGGCTGGCGCTCGCCGGTTTGACCGCGGTCGTGCTGGCGTCGGCGCTCCTCCGGCTGCGGATCTACCAGGACGCCTACGGCTGGACCGAGCTGCGCTTCTACGTCCTCGCGACGATCGTCTGGCTGGCGATCGGGATCGGGGTCACGATCGTGCTCCTCGCTCGCGACCGGATGCGCTGGCTGCTGCACGGGCTGGCGATCGCGGCGGTCGTCGTCCTCGTCGGGATCAACCTCGTCGGGCCGTCGCGGCTGATCGCCGAGCAGAACGTCGCCCGGGTACTCGATCCGTCGCTCGTCCCGGCCGATGGCCGGACCGGGCTGGACGTGACGTACGCGATCCGGCTCGGTGACGACGCGATCCCAGCCCTCGTCTCGGCGCTGCCGGCGCTGGATCCGGCCGATCGCGCCGAGCTTGAACGGCGGCTCCGTTCACGGAGGGAAGCGCTTGCGGCCGCCGAGACGACCGGCTGGCCGTCGTGGAACCTCGGACGTGAGGCGGCGCGAACGGCGCTGACGAGCCTCGGGCGCTGACGGCGAGCGCAACCGCGCTCCGTCAGGCCTCGGGAGCCGGGGCCGCCAGCGGAGCGGGCGAATCGGCCGATGCACCAGGGCCGATCGGCGGGAACCCGCCGGGTCGCCGCCAGCCGAGCCGCCGGGCGACCGCCAGCCCGACGGCAAGGAGGACCGACATCACGGCGATGATGGGAATCCAGACGATCGCGAACACGATCAGGAAGCTCGCCACGGCCTGCCCGACGCCGATCAGCGTCGCCGACGCCCGATCGACTTCGGCTGCCGGATCCCATTTGGCAGCGGCCTCGCTGACGGCGACGAGCTCCGTTCCGTAGGTGACGGTCAGGGTCGCCAGTGCGGCCTGATCCGCCAGCGTCGCCTGCTGGGCCGAAAGCCTCTCGATCTCGCCTCGCGTATCTGTCAGGCGCGCCTCGATCTCGAGCAGGTCGGAGGTCTTCGGCGCCTGGGCCGCGTAGCCGACGAGAGCCGTTTCGCTCGCCTTCAGGTTGCGAATGCGCGCCTCGAGATCGACGAGCTGGCCGGTGACCTCCAATGCATCGGTCTGCTCGTCGACCTCGGTTCCGAGGCGGCGGATCGCGTCGAGCGCGTCCTCCCAGCGGGCGACCGGGATCCGGTAGGTGACCGTGGCCACGATCTTGTCGTCGGACCGCTGTTGGCGCGACGCGCCGATGTAGCCGCCGAGTCCACGGACCGCGTCACGAGCAGCGAGCACGGCCTTGTCGGTGTCGTCCACCGTCAGCTGGAGTGAGCCCGTCCGAACGATCTTCGTGTCGTCGACGATCGCCTGCTGGCCGTCCCCACCGCCTTGCGATCCAGCGCCGCCATTGCTCCCGGCAGACGAAGCCGCCTGAGCCGGTCCACCGATCGGAACCGCGGCCGCGCCTCGGCCGGCGGGTGTCGCGGCGGACGATCCGGAACACGCGGCGACGACCAGAGCGACCCAGATGAACACGACGCGACGGGCGATCGAGCCGGTCCGCCGGTCGGTGCGAGCGGAAACGCGCATGGCGTCGTCCTCCTTCGGTCACCGGATCGTCTCGCGGCCCGGGCCGGGGGGACGCCGGTCGCGGCTCCAGGGTTCCGTCGCCGCCGGGCGGCAGCGTCGTCGCCGGCCGACGGAGGACCCAACTACACTCGGGTCATGCGCCTGCCCTTCGATCCGCCGCTCGAGCCGATGCTGGCCAAGGCGAGCGACGGCCTGCCCTCGGGCGACGGCTGGATGTTCGAGCCGAAATGGGACGGCTTCCGCGCGATCGTCTTCCGTGACGGCGACGAGGTCCTGATCCAGAGTCGCGACCTCAAGCCGCTCGACCGCTACTTTCCCGAGCTCGCCGCCCCGATCCGGGCGAGCTTTCCGGAGCGCTGCGTCGTCGATGGCGAAGTCGTAATCTCGAAGGACGGCGAGCTCGATTTCGAGGCGCTCCTCCTGCGGATCCATCCGGCCGCGTCGCGGGTGAAGATGCTGGCCCAGGAGAGTCCCGCGAGCTTCGTGGGCTGGGACCTCCTCGCGCTCGGCGACGAGGACCTCCGCGACGTGCCCCAGGCCCAGCGTCGGGCGCGGCTGGAGGCTGCCTTCAAGGATGTCGAGCCGCCCATCCACCTGACCCCGGCGACCCTCGATCGCGCCCTCGCGGCCGACTGGTTCGATCGGTTCGAGGGCGCCGGCCTCGACGGGGTCGTCGCCAAGAAGCTCGATTCCGCGTACCAGCCGGGCAAGCGGGCGATGCTCAAGATCAAGCACCAGCGCACGGCGGACTGCGTCGTCGCCGGGTTCCGCTGGCACAAGAACGGGCCCGGGACGCACGTCGGCTCGCTCCTGCTCGGGCTCTACGACGACGACGGCAAGCTCCACCACGTCGGGGTCACGTCGTCGTTCACCTGGGACAAGCGTGAAGCCCTCGTCGGCGTCCTCGAACCGCTCCGCGAGGACGCCTCGGACGGTCACCCCTGGCACGAGTGGGCCGAGTGGGCGTCGATGGGCGCCGCGGACGCCTCGGGTCAGCGGCTCCCCGGCGCGACGAGTCGCTGGAACCGCGGCAAGGACCTCTCCTGGGAGCCGCTCCGGGCCGAGCGCGTCGTCGAGGTCGCCTACGACCATCTCCAGGGCGACCGGTTCCGCCACGGCACGACGTTCGTCCGCTGGCGAGACGACAAGTCCCCCGCGGACTGTCGGTACGACCAGCTCGAGGAGACGCCGGCCTACGAGATCGCGAAGATCTTCGGCTCCTGAGGCGATGGCACCCGACACTGACGCGACTTCCCTCGAGGCGCGCTTCGAGCAACTGGCCCGAGCGCTCGCCGGCGAGCCGGGCGTGGAGCTTGCCGCCGGCCGACGCGGATTCGGCCGCGGGGCGCTCCAGGTCGGCGGGCGGATCTTCGCGATGGTCAGTCACGATCGACTCGTGCTCAAGCTGCCACGTCGGCGCGTCGCCGAGCTGATCGCCTCGGGCGCGGGCACAGCGTTCGACGCCGGCAAGGGCAAGCCACTCGCGGAGTGGATTGCGCTGGGCGACGCCGACGACCCGACCTGGCGCAAGCTTGCCCGCGAAGCGGCAGCCTTCGTCGGCGGCGCGTGACGCCGTCCGACCTGCCGATCGGGGGCCGGACTAGCGGCTGAGCTTGGTGTCCGGGACGAGGAACGAGCCGGCGAAGAACGCGAACCCGAGGGCAAGGACCGAGATCCCCTTGAGGTCGACGCCGACCGCATCGACAACGAACAGGATCACGGCGATCAACAGGCACAGGGTCCGGAGTGTCAGTTGCATCGCGAGCCTCCGCTGGATCGATGGACGATCGGATGATGCGGCTACTCGCACGGATAGTCGATTCCGTTGAAGGAGAGCAGGGTCATCGGATGGCGATCGGACTGCGGGTAGCCGCTCCCGTTCCTGAGCACATCTCCGTCGTGCGCGACGGCTCGATTTCGGGCGTCATAGACGACGAGGTCGGGCTCGAACCGGGCCGAGAACCCCGGGGGCCAGCGGATCGGGTGGGCCATTCCCCCGTCGACGTCGACGACCCAGACCGGCGGCGTTCGAGCGGGATCGCCATGGAGGAGCAGGTCGGAGAAGCCGACCGATCCGCAGCCGCCCTGCGGGGCACGTCCCAGGCCCGCGCCCGGCGCGACATCGAGGGGAACCACCCCGGTCTCCGACGACGCCGCAGCCGAAGGATCGACCGATGGGACTGTTGGAACGGTCGACGCGCAGGCCGCCGCGAGAACCCCGGCGAGGCCGATGCCCGCCAGCAGGCGTCTCACGCGCGGAGGCTCAGGATTCGAACGACGACGACGCAGGCACGCGGCAATCGCTGCGCGCCGTCCGATCCGCACGCGTTCCTCAGCGAGTCAGCCGGCGGTCGTGCCGGGGGCGCTCGCCTGCCACACGGCGACCGGCAGCGGGAGGCCCTTGAGCTCGACGCGGCCGATCGGCGCGAATTCCGCCACGCCGCGAGGCAGGGCGATCACGACTCCCTCCTCGACGAGGACCTGACCTGGTTTCGCCTGACCGGCGATCCGCGAGGCGAGGTTGACCGTCTGCCCGAAGACATCGCCGTCGCGGACGACGACGCGCCCGGCGGCGATTCCGGCATGCGCCGGCGGGAGGCCCTCCTCGGCGACCCGCCGGACGAGCGCGAGGGTCGCGCCGAGCGCCGACGAGCGATCCTGGAAGAGGAGCAGGACGCCGTCGCCGAGAACCTTCACGATCCGGCCGTCGACCTTCCGGACGCACTCCTCTGCCAACGATCGCAGCCGGTCGGCCGCCGCGGCTGCCGCCTCGTCGCCGCGCTCGACCGTCATCGTCGCGTAGCCCGACAGGTCGACGAACGCGACCGCCGGCGGGTGGTCCGGCCGGCCCTCCAGCCGACCTGCCCGGACGAGGGCGTTCTCGAAGGCGTTGATGATCCGGGCATTGAGCGTCCGTTCCAGGGCGCGCTCCTGCAGCCACGCGGTCATCAGCCGGCCGATCTCGGCGCCGCGCAGCGACGCATTCTGGGCCGGATCGGCGGGGTCGGTCGCCGGGCCCTGGCCGAGCGACGTGGCCCCACCCTGGGTGTCGAGCCTCGGTTGGGCGACCTCGTCCCAGATGTCGAGCCAGGCTTCGTTCACCCGGCGGGTCGCCTCACCCGCGATCCGCGCGAGACGGACGTCCGCATCGCCGCCGGGATCCACCTCGGCCCAGACCGAGGCGAAGCCGGTGACCACCCGTTCCTCATCCACGCGGAGGCGCTCGTCCGGCGCCGGCTCGGTGAACCCCAGAGCCGAGTAGATCAAGCCCAGGCGCCGACCCACCTCGCCGAGCTCCGCCACGACCTCCGCATAGGTTCGCGTGGAGCGCTCCCGTGGCACGGCGAACATCTGACCGATCGCCGACACGCCGGCGCCGGCTTGATCGAACGCCCAGCCGAGATCGTCGCGGCTGATGCCTGAGGCGAGCAGCGCCTGGACGGTCGAGAGCGTCGCGCTGTCGCGGGCGTCGAACCGACCGTCGGGGAGGGGCCGGAGCTGGCCGCGCGCGACCAGCCATTCGAGCAGGTCGACGGGCGCTCGCGCCTCCGCCGCCAGCTCGGGCAGGGACAGGTGGCGCTCCCGAACGGGGCTGGTCGACGGCGAGTGGACCTCCATCGACGGATTAAACCATCGCCTGCCCGGAGCTCGCGTCGGGATCGATCAGGCTCCGATCTCGGCCGCCGACCTCACCGGCCCCGTCGAGTCCGGTGGGACCGGCTCGATGGTTGGCCGGCGGACCTCCTGCGAGTTCACTCCGCCGTCGGCTTCCTCCGCGGCGCCCGCTCGAGCTGCCCGGACCGGTCCGGCCACTCGAAGCCGGCCCACGGGTCGTAGTCGGGATCCAGGCCCTCCTGCGGCGGCCGGTCCGCCTCCGGCACGTGGATCAGGTTCACCCGGACCCGATACCAGAGCGACGAGCGGCCGCGCATCCCGTCGGTCAGAACGTCGGCGGGCTCGAGATGCTTCGCCGCCTCGGGATGGCGGATCTTCCAGCGCTCGAGACCCTCGAGCGCCTCGGCCTTGGACGCCGCACGGCTGATCTCGATCACCGGGATGTTCGTCTTGCGCCGTCCGG
>Ga0134124_10002795_pt1 | contig 14096 bp, 11 predicted proteins | sample KB304_FD_96880 | JGI IMG/M metagenome (GOLD analysis project Ga0134124, IMG submission 96880) | Terrestrial soil microbial communities without Nitrogen fertilizer from Kellogg Biological Station, Michigan, USA - KB3-0-4 | ecosystem: Environmental > Terrestrial > Soil > Unclassified ... | reverse complement strand
GCTCGGCGAGCGGCGCCGACTGCGGGTCCACCGCCGGCATCAGCGCCGGTGCCAGCCGGCCCGGCCAGAAGGCGACGTCGGCGATCCTGCTCAAGCCGGTCGCCTCGACCGGGATCGACGTGCTCACCCGGACCGTGGAGGAACGCCTGCGCGACCCGCTGGCGACGGCGAGCGGCGGGTTCATCCTGGATTCCTGGGGCGGCGCGATCGGCCGGGTCGGCCCGGCGGAGACCGCGTTCGTGCACCGGAGCGCGATCGCCAGCGTCCAGTACTTCGCCGGCTACCCGGCGGGCGCGGCGGCCGAGGTCGTCGACGCCGCGCACGGCTGGGTGCGCGACCTCACCGCCGCCGTCGCGCCCTACGTCTCCGACCAGGCCTACCAGAACTACATCGACCCCGAGCTCGTCGACTGGCCGCGGGCCTACTACGGCGCCAATCTGCCTCGGCTGACAGCCGTCAAGCGCCACTACGACCCGAACAACCTGTTCCACTTCCCCCAGAGCATCCCGCTGGACTGACCCCACCGAGGACCCCCGGCCCGGTTCCGGCCGACCGCCGGACCGTGAAGAGACGCCTCGAGCAGGGAGTCGACGTCAACCGGCTCGAGGCGCCTGACGTCAGTACAGCGCGGGACACGGACAGATCGCTACTGTCAGCGTCTGGTCCGCCCCTGTCCGCGAGTTATCCCCACGCCGACCGCACCGCTCGCCGACCCGCGCCCGATGGTCGCCGACGTGATACACAACACGCCCGGGCGTACGGCGCGTCGCGTTCGCGACGCGCCGCAGCGACTCGCACCATATGTACTCAAGTCGTCTCTCTCAGCGGCGAGTCAGCTTGCGCTGCGTACAGAGCGTAAGTACAAACTCGGTTCTGGTGATGCAGCGCGACCGGTCGTGATGGCGGGTGACCGCCACCGCGCCGCCCGAGGCGGGGCCCCGGACGGCGCGGCGGCGGCCTGAGCCGCCCCCGGGCACGAGGGCGTCGCCGGTCCCTCGTCGTCAGCCGACCGGTCGCCGGTCGCCGGGTCATTGAGAGGTCTGACGTGAAGAAGATTCTGTGGCCCTACGGTTTCTGGCTCTTCGTGGCCTTCTACGTCGTGACCGCGCCGACGGACGCGGCGAACTTCGTCCACACCGCGTTCGGCTGGCTGGGCGAGATGGCCAACGGCGTCTCCGACTTCGTCAGCCAGACCGCCGCGTAGGGCGATCGGCCGGAACCGCCAAGCGAAGTAGACAGTGGTCACGCTGCCCACGAGTAGACGCCATGGCCGCTTTTCGCGGCAGTGCCCACTTTCATGCCTTGCCGGCCATGGGACGGGTGACGGCCACGACGGCGGTCCAGGCGGAGATGTCGGAGACGACGACGCCCCAGCGGGCGCCCTTCGCGGCGATCACCACGCCGTCGCCGATGTACATGCCGACGTGGCCGGGGGCGGCGACCGTGCCGTCGCTGCCGGCGATGAACAGCAGGTCGCCGGGCTGGAGGTCTGCGCCGGAGACGCGGGGGCCGGCGGCGAGCTGGTCGGTGGTCACCCGGGGGAGCTGGACGCCGATCGTCCGGTAGGCGGCCTGGACCAGCGACGAGCAGTCCCACGCGTCCGGCCCGGTAGCGCCCCAGACGTAGGCCTTGCCGACCTGTGAGCGCATGAAGGCCACCACCGGCGCCACGGCCTCGGGCGGCACCGTCGCCCCGGCAGTGAGCGCGTCGCCGTACTCGCGCGCCTTCGCCAGGATGGTGCGCACGTAGTTGCGCGTCTCCGGGAACGGCGGGATGCCGGAGAACGCCAGCACCGCGCCCGGGCCCGCGTTGTAGGCGGCGAGCATCTTCTCCTGGCCGGAGCCGGGCACCGCGGCCACCGACGCGGCGACCGCGCAGTCGTACCGGGCGGCGGCCGGGATCGCGTCCGTCGGGTTCCAGACGTCGCCGCCCCCGCCGTGCGCGGCCCAGGTGGCCGGCATGAACTGCGCGATGCCCATCGCGCCGACCGGCGATGACGCACGCGGATTGAAGCCGGACTCCTGGTACAGCTGAGCCGCGAGCAGCGCCGGCGTCACCTCGGCGCAGCCCGCGTCATTCGCGGCCGACACGATCAGGCCGAGGAACTCCGGTGGGATGCCCTTGGCGTTGACGATGGTGCGGGGCGCACCGTCGTCCCCCCCGAGGAACGGCCCGGCGATCAGCACTACGACCAGGCAGATGAACAACATCATCCCGCCGACGGCCGCCACGCCGCCGGCGCCGAGCCACAGCATCCAGCGTCGGCCGCCGAGCCTCCCCCGTGCCATCCCCGCCTCGCCCTCCCCTAGCGCCCGGGTGCGTCTCCGGCGCTGCCGGACAGATCGGCCCCGGCGATCTGCCAGCGGCCGGTGGTGTCGCGCAGCAGCGTCACCGTCGGAGTGGAGACGGACTGCGCCGGCGTGGAGTTGTTGGTCGAGTAATCCGTCCGGGCGTTGAGCAGGTAGACGACCCGGCCGGTGGTGGCGGTGTCGCCGAGTGCGGTGGCGGCGAGCACCGTCACGGTCGAGCGGGCGCCGGCCGAGCGCAGGTCGTTCCAGGCCTCGCCGTCGCCGGCACCCGGCGACGCCGTGGTGGCGCCAGTGCCGGTGGCGCTCGTCAGCTGGGCGAGGAAGTCGGGGGTGAAGCAGTGGTCGGCGGCGGCGCGCTGGACGCCGGCGCCGAGGTCCGCGTCGGTGCGCGCGTCGAACGACTGCCAGCGGGCGAAGCAGTAGGCGGCGACCGCGGCCGGGTCTGACCCGTCGGGGGGCGTGCTGGCGCCCGCCGGCGCCGACGCGGTCGACAGCGGCGGGCCGGGCGCCTGGCTCGCCCCCGGCGGCGGCCCGGTGGTCGCCGGCGGGGTCGCCGAGGCGGCCGCGCGCTCGGCCGAATCGCGCACCGCCGAGCAGCCCGCGGCGGCGAACGTGACGAGAAGCACGGCGGTCAGGGCGGTTTTCCGCAGCCCGGTTTCCCACCGCCCAGCCGTCCGCTGCCTGGCCGGGCTGGGCTCGGCCGGGCTGGGCTCCGCCGGGCGGGCAGGCGCGGCGGCGGCGGGCAGCGCCGCCGAGTCCTGGGCAGTGGCCGGGCCTTGCCTCACTCCCGGCCGTCCAGCCAGTCCCGCACCCGGCCGCGGCGGACCCGCCACTGGTGCCCGACCTTGCGGGCCGGGATGGCGCGTTCGGACAGTAGCCGCAGCACGGTGCTCTCGGAGAGGCGAAGCCAGGCGACGAGCTCGTCCACGGTCAGCACGTCGTCGTCGTCATCCCGCGCCGGCGGGTCGTACCTGCCGGCCGGTGCGACTCGCCGGGAGGACTCGAGACGCTGGGGAGGCTGGCCGGCGGAGGCTCCCTCGGGTGCCGTCGGGACACCCTCCTGCATGGCGGCTGCCCCTTTCGCCCGGGTCAGTCGGTCGCACATTCCACGTGGATCGCCGCGGTGGATCCACCGCGCGTCCCACCCCGCGCCGATGGCACCCCAGGAAGCACGACACCTTGGCATTCGGGACACAACCACGCAGTCGCGGCCCAATGATGGTGACGGACGGTGTACCACCCTAGGTAACCATGGTTAGGCTCTGTGGGAGCTTGTCATACTTCTACGTCCCGGGTTATCCGAATCTGGTGGCGACCCGCCGCAAGTGACGGTAAGTAATCCCAACTGGAGCCAAACGGCCTGAACCAGCCAGGAGGGCGACGGCACGTGAGCAATGTGCCACCGACACCGTACGGCGAAGAAGGCGACGCGCGACCGGTATCGCTCATCGGTGCCCAGCTGTCCGCGGCCGGGTCACTCGCCGGCGAGGAGGACACGGACGCCCGTCCCGACCGGGACGAGGACGCCCGCGCCGGCCGCGGCCGGCGCCGTCACCGCCGCCGGGGCGACACCGCGCCGCGCGTCACGCCCGAGAGTGACGAGGTCTTCCACCTCGACGACCGCCCGGCTCAGGACGACCGCCCAGCTCACGACGTCCGCGTGGCCGACCTCAGCCGCCCGGCCCACGTCGACGACCGCCCGACCGTGCCGATGCCCCCGGCTCGTACCGCGCGTCCGCACGTCGCCGTCCGGCCGCCGGCCGACCCGGCCCGCGCCCGCGCTTCGGCTGGCCCGATCGGTGCCGCCGGCCCGACCGGTGCCGCGAGTCGGGCCGGTGCCGCCGGCCGAGCGGGCCCGGCGCGGGAGGCAGACGACGGCCGCTCCGGGCCAGCCGCGGCGCTGCGGACGGAGGCCCACGGGCCGGCAGGCCTGGAGCCGCCAGGCCCGCAACCGGCGACCGACCACGACACGTCGATCCACGTCGACGGCCCGACCCGGCCGCTCCAACAGTCCGCCCAGCAGGGACCGCCCGCGCCCGGCGCGGCACCCGGCCCGCCGGGACGCGCCACGGGCCCGGCTTCCCCGCAGGGTCCCGCCACGCCACGCGACCAGCGGTCGAGCGGTTGGCTTCCGGCGACGCCGCACGCCACGGCCCCCGGCGGCGAGGCGGACGACGAACCGTCGACGCCACCCATCGGCCTGCGGCCGCCGGCCCGGCCGCAGGCCGCCCCGCCCTCAGTGCTGCCGCCATCCAGCCGCCCGGCGCAGTGGCCCGCGGCGGGCACGACGCCGCCGACCCGCCCGTCCGTCACCCCGCCCCCGGCCGATCCGGCCGCGACGGCACGCAGCCAGCCCGCCGCGCCGGCCGCCGCCAACCCGTGGACGATCCCGCCGCCCCGCGCCCGGGCCGCGGCCACCCCGGCCCTGGAGCCCCAACTCGCCGACGCGGACCGCGGGGGCTCCCACGCCGACTCGGGTCCCAGCGGCTCGGGTCCCAGCGACGAGCACTTCGGTGACACAAGCGGCAGTGACACGGGCCACGACGGCGCCGAGCACGACGTCTGGACCCCGCACCCCGAAGGAGACGCTCCCCGAGCGGCCGAGCCCGCGCATCCGGCCCTGCCCGCCGTGCCTGCCGGCGCCGCCGTCGCCCGGCGGTTCACGCCGCCGGGCGGCGACTGGGATGACGACTTCGGCGACTGGGACGAGATCCCACTGCGGGAGTCGCTGCCGGACCGCGCCGCCGTCGACCTGCCGGGCTCCTGGCGGGTCGGGATCACCTCGGCGTTCCCGTACTCCGGGACGACGACGCTGGTCGGCATCCTCGGGCTGGTGCTCGCGGGCGCCCGGGCTGAGTCGGTGCTCGGCGTGGACCTCTGCCCGCCCGCCTGGCCGGACGAGAAGCCGGACGAGCCGCGCGGCGACCCGCTGAGCCCTCGGGTCGGGCTGCCCGGCGAGGTCACCGTCGCCGACGTGGCCCGCCGCCGGGGCGGCACGCCAGCGGCCCTGCGCGCGCTGCTCGGCTCCCCGGGCGGCGCCGGGCCCGCGCTCGACGTAGAGCCGCTGCGCCGCGGCGAGACGTCCGACGGCGCGGGGGCGACGGTGGTTCCCGCGGACGACACGGTCACCCCCGGAGCGCTGCGCACGGCGCTCGGCCAGCTAACCCGGGCCTACCCGCTGGTGCTGATGGACGCCCCGGTCGCGGCCCCGCTCACCCCGACGGCGCTGCGGTCGGCCGACCTGATCATCGTCGTGAGCCTCGCCGCTCCCGCCGACCTGGACCGCACGGCCGCCGCGCTGCGCGACCCGGCAGCCCCGCTGCTGCCCGTCGACCGGGACGGCCGGCGGCCACCCGTGATCGTCGCGGTCGTCTCGCCGCGCCGCGGCCGCTGGTCACCGCGCACGCGGGCGGCCGCCGGGCGGCTCGCGCGCCACGTCGACTCCATCGTGGGAATTCCGTATGAAAGCCGGCTCGACCCGAGCAAGCGTGCGCCTATACGGATCCCGCGACTGCGCGCCAGTACCCGCCGGTCGTATCTACGACTTGGCGTCGCCGTAGTGGAGGCCCTGGTTCGGCTCGCCGCCGAAGAAACAGTCAAGGCACGGGCGACGGCCCACGACGCGACCAGGCCCGCACCTGGCCACTCAGGACACAGCGGGAGCACTCCAAAAACGCTGCGGACGCCCGTCGTATGATTCGCCAGACTCGCGGTCCCGGGGCCGTGGCGGGGCCCGTGTAGTAGAGCACGTGCCCGCGGGAAGGAACACAATGATCGTCGACGCCGCGTCCGCGCGGACGACAGTGCTGCTCGCGACCGTCAAGGTCAACCCAGACGAGTCCAAAGCTCCTGGAATCAACGCGCTGAAAGACCTGGTCAACGGCCTGGCCGCCTATGCCATCATCGCCGCCGTAGCGGCCGTGCTGCTCGGCGGCATCGCCTGGGCGCTCGGCGAGCGCATGGGCCTGGACCGGGCGTCCTCCATGGGCAAGAGCGGCGTGCTCGCCGGCTTCGGGCTGGCATTCCTCGTCGGCGCCGCCGCCGCCTTCGTCAACTTCTTCCTCGCCACCGGCAGCAGTGCCTCGTCCGGAGTCCCGAAGGCCGACAACACAGGCGGCATGCGCCCACCGGCCGTCGTCCAGCTGGTGGACGCCCCCGGCGTGGTCCATGACGAACCTTCCGCATCTTCCTGAGATGTTCTCCAGGTACCGGCGGGCCGGTCTTGGGATGATGTCCCGGTCAGCAGGGAAGGGGAGTGCGGGTTGGCCAGCCTCACGGAGCTCGCGACCAGGCGGCTGGGCGCGGTACTCGCCGGGACGTGCATCGTCACCGCGGCCGCCGCGGGCTCCGCGGGCGTAGTCATCGGCCAGCACACCTCCGGCGGCGGTTCGTCCGGCAACGACGCCGGCGGCCCGGGCGCTACGTCTGCCACCACCTCCCAGCCGTCGCCGGCTGCGACCGTAGTCACCGTGATACCCTCCGCGACCTCTGTCGGCGCCGACAATACCGCCGCCCCAACCGGCTCCCTGCCAGGCGCGCCGAGCCGCGTCAACCAGTTCGGCATCCCGGTCGGCTATCCGCACACCGAACCCGGCGCCATCAGCGCCTGCGGCAACTACGTCTCGGCCTATATGGCTGCAGGAAATCGCGAACCAACCCGAATACGAAACGTTCTAAACTCTATCTCAATTTCAGGTGTTGCAGATAAGGTGTCGAAATCAATCATTGACACCGACACTCAAACCGAAAAAAATTTCGGAATTCAATCAATCAACTCACCTGAGGCGGCATTCAATCTTCGGGTAGTCGGATACCATACGCAAAGCTTTACACCGGCGAAGGCGTCCGTCCAGATCTGGGCGAACGCAAGCGTCGGGGTTTACGGCAGTTCCGCCGAACTAGCTCCGCAAGAAAGCTGGGGGACCGACGTTTGTACGGTCGCCTGGACAGGGGGCGACTGGAAACTTGCCGATGCCGGCAATGGTCCAGACGGTCCATCACCGACCGACCGCGCTTCCGAACAGTTTCAGCGTTTCATTCTGCAGGGAGCACCGTCGTGACGTCGCCCGAGACCCTGGCCATTGGCATTAACCCTCTTACCGGCATCAAAGACGCCGTTACCGGTGCCGTCACTGGCACAGCCGATTCTTTTCTGAGTTCTATCGGCACTGCGTTCTGTAACATGGCGGCCGATCTTTCGTCGTCGGTGTTCAGCTTCGCGGCGCAGAAGACGGCCGTTGACCTGCGGGCCGACTACGTGGTGAAGAACTACAACATCGCGTTCGGCATCGCGGTGCTGGTTGTCACCGGACTGTTCCTGTGCGCCTGCATCGTGGGGGCCGTGCGCGGCGACCCGCATATCTTCGCCCGCGCGCTCGCGGCGACCGGGACGGCGATCCTGGGCTCGTTCGTCGCGTTGACGCTGCTGCAGATGGTGCTGACCGCCTCCGACGGCATGGCGGACGCATTCGGTGACGGACAGCCCCTCGGCGCGAGCCTTGTCGGGCAACTGAGGGCCCTGCCGCAACAGGGAAACTTCGCGCTGGACATGGTGCTGTCGCTGCTGGTCGCGCTGTTCTCGTTCGCGCTGTTCGTGGTGCTTTACATCCGTAAGGTCGCAATCATCGCGGTGGCCGTGTTCATCCCGATCTACCTCGCGGGCCAGCCGTCGATGTCCACGAGCGCCTGGATGAAGCGGGCCACCGAGTTCCTGATCGCGCTGATCTTCGCGAAGCCGGTGATCTACGCCATCTTCTCGCTGGGCGCCGGGATGGCCAGCGACAACACCGGCTCGGCCACCGACCAGACCCTGACGATTCTCAGCGGCGTCGTCGTGATGATCGCCGCGGTGTTCTCGCCGTTCCTGCTCGTGCAGTTGTTCGGTTTCGCCGACGTGCACCTGATGCGCGCGGTCGGCAGCGCGGGCCGGCGCAGCGCCGCGTCCTTCGGGCAGGGCGCGGGAGCGCTGCTCGGCTCCACCTCCCGGGACACGTTCCGCGGCATCGGCGCCCGGCTGCAGACACGCAACCGCGGGGTGCTCGGCGACGCCATCCCGGCCGGCGCGCCGGCCGCTGTCGGCTCGGGCCGCCCGACGGTCCGGGCCGGGCGCCCCGGCACCGTCCGTCCGGGCGCGGCGCGCCCCGGCGCCGGTGGCGGGCGCCCGCGGGTCGGCCGGCCGGCGATCGCGGCGAGCGCGGGCGGCGGCACGGCCGGCGCCGGCTCGATCGGCAGCGGGTCGGTGGGCGCGGGCACCAGCGCCGTGCGCGGCCGGGCGGCCATTCCCGCGCGCGCCGCGGCGCCCCGGGTGCCGGCGCGCCTCGGCGCCACGCGCGCAACCGCCCCAGCCCCCGGCACGTCTCACACTTCGGCCGCCCGACCGGTGGCCGCGCCGACGACCCGCGCGACGCCGGCCGCGCGCCCGCCGGTGCCGTCGCCGACGCGGCCACGGGTCCCCGGCGGCACCCATGGCGGCGGCTGACGGGCCCAGCGGCGACGGACCCGCCGGCCCGAGGCCCGGCTCCGTCAGCCAGTGGCGGGGTCCACTGGTCCCGAGCCGCCCGGCAACCGGTTGTTCGCGCACAGCGTTGGACTTCCGGCGGCACTCGCCTAGTACTGCGTTGGAATAGGGGACATGGTCGCGGAACGCAGCTATCGGTTCGGCCCGCTGGAGCGCGGCGGCATCCTGCTCGGCCTGCGCTGGCCGCAGCTCGGCCTGCTGGTCGGGGTGATGGTCTGCGTCATCGGTGCGCTGCGCTCCCCGCTGCTGCTGGCGCCCGCCTGGCTGCTGGTGGCGGTGGCCCTCGGTTTTGTGGCGTTCGTCCGGGTCGAGGATCGTAATCTCGACCAGTGGGTGCCGATTCTGTTCGGCTACACGATGCAGAAGGTGACGGGCGAGACGTTGTTCCGCGGGGGCGTGTTCCGGCTGGGCCCGGACGAGGACCAGATCACCAGGACCGTGCTGCCCGGTCCGCTGGCGAACCTCGTCATGCTGTCCGTCCCGGTCGGCAACGGCCGCTACGTGGCCGTCGTCAAGGACGCCGGCAAGCAGACCTACACGGCCGTCCTGCAGGTCCAGGGCAGCCAGTTCGCGCTGCTGGAGTCGGGCGACCAGCAGGCCAGGGTTGACGCCTGGGGTGAGCTGCTGGCCGGCCTGACCGCCGGCGGCGGCCGGCTGGCCCGCATCCAGTGGCTGGAGCGGACGCTGCCGGACTCAGGCGACCAGCTACAGCGGCACTGGCGGGTCCGCGGCCACCACGACGACTCGTGGGCGGCGCAGGCCTACCAGGAGGTGATCGACGCGGCCGGCCCGGTGGCCCAGCGGCACGAGACTTTCCTGTCGTTCCAGCTGCGCGCCAAGGACGCCCGCCGGGCCATCCAGCGGGCCGGCGGCGGCGACCGGGCGGCCTGCGCGGTGCTGCTCGGCGAGCTGCGCACGATGGAGGCCGCGCTCGCCCGCGCCTCGATCAGCACGGTCGGCTGGCTGCCGCCACGCGCCCTGGCCGCCGTGATCCGCACGACGTACGACCCGTACTCGGTCGACTCGATCGACGCCCGCGGCGGCGCGTCCACCGACCTCGCGGGCGGTCTGAAGGGCCTGCCGTCCGGGATCGACCCGGCGGTCGCCGGCCCGGTCCGCGCGGTCGCGTCCTGGGACCACTACCGCACCGACTCGGGCTTCCACACCACCTACTGGATCAACGGCTGGCCCCGGGTACCGTCGCCGGCCGCGTTCCTCGCCCCGCTGCTGATGGAGACGACCTGCCGGCGCAGCGTTTCGCTGGTCGTCGAGCCGCTGCCGGGCCGCAAGGCCGAGAAGGCGGTCAACCGCCGCCGGATGGCCCACCTCGGGGAGCAGCAGATGCGTGACAAGGTCGGCAAGGTGACGACGCAGCGCGACGTCGCCGAGGCCGACGAGGTGGAGCGCCGCGAGCAGGAGCTGGTCGCTGGCTTCGGCGCGTTCCGCTTCCACGGCTTCGTGACGGTCTCCGCCGACGACCTGGACAGCCTGGCGGACGCCTGCGGTGAGGCGGAGACGCTGGCCTCCCGCAGCCGGCTGGAGATGGTGCGCCTCGTCGGCGAGCAGGACCAGGGCTTCAACGTCGGCGCGCTGCCGCTCGCCGTGGGCGTCTCATGAGCCCCGAGCCCGGCGACCGGCCGCCGGCCCACGGGGAGACGAGCGGGGAGCCGTCGCGCGACGCGCTGCCGGCCGCCAACCTGCCCGTGGTCGCGGACCGCCCGTGGGCCATCGAGGGCCCGGCGGGCGCCGGCGCGCCGGGCCAGGACGACGCCTGGGACGACGCCTATCGAGACGCCCAGGGCGGGTACGGCGGCTACAGTCAGGGTCACGAGTACGACCTGGGTGACGAGTACGACGAGAGCCACCGATACGACGAGGGCGACGATCCGGCCACCGTCGAGGCGGGCGGCCAGGGCGAGGACGGCCACGGCGCCCTCGTCCGCCAGGACGACGCGGCGCTCGGCGGCCGGCCGGTCGTGGCCGCACCGGCGCGCTCCCCGGCCCGTGCCCCCGGTTACGACGCCGCCACCTACCCGGACGGCTCCGCGGGCCGCGGCCGCCGCGCCGCCCAGCCCGCCAAGGGCTCCGGGCGCGGCCGTCGGGCCCAGAAGGCCGCGGAGGCGGCCGAGCGGGCGGCGGCCCGGCGGGCGAGCGCGGCCCGGCGCCGCGGCGCCCAGCCGTCCCCGTTGCGCGGCCTGTTCCGCGGCCAGACCTACCACAAGCTGCGCCTTCCCGCCCACATGGAGACGACGGCGCAGATCGCGGGGATCTACCCGTTCGTCGTCGACTCGGGTCTCGACGCGCCGGGCATGTTCATCGGCCGGCACGTCTGGTCCGGCAACTCGTTCGTGTTCGACGTCTTCGAGCTCTACCGCCAGCAGGTCATCGAGAACCCGAACTTCGCCGTCTTCGGCGAGGTCGGTTCCCGCAAGTCGTCGCTGCTGAAGACGCTGATCTCGCGCGGCTCGGCGTTCGGCTACCAGGCCGCGGTGCCCTGCGACCCGAAGGGCGAGTACACCAGGCTGGCCCGCCGGCTCGGCTGCGAGCCGACCTACATCGGCCCCGGCATGTCGACCCGGTTGAACCCGCTGGACGCGCCGCCGCGCCCGCGCGGCATCCACGACCACGACTGGGCCCGCGAGGTGAAGCGGGCCCGCTCGTCGCTGCTCGCGTCGCTGATCGAGACGGCCAAGGGCATGCCGCTCGCGCCGGCGGAGCACACCGCGATCGACCTCGCCCTCGACGTCGTCTCCCGCCAGATCACCGGCGCGACGACGGACCGCTGGGCGACCCCGCTGTTGCCGCAGGTCCTGGACGCGATGACGGAACCGAGCGAGGACGACTGCGCCGGCCTGCCGATGACCGCGGTCGAGCTGCGCGACGCCTCCCGGGACGCGACGCTGACGCTGCGCCGGCTGACGAACGGCGCGCTGGGCGGTCTGTTCGACGGCCCGACGACGTCGCCGCTGGACTTCGACAAGCCGATCGCGGTGCTGAACCTGGAGCGGGTCCAGGGCTCCGACGAGATGATCGCCCTGATCATGACGTGCGCGCAGGGCTGGATGGAGGCCGCGCTGATGCGCCAGGACGGCGTGCAGCGCTATGTGGTCTACGACGAGTGCTGGCGGCTGATGCGCTTCGCCGGCCTGGTCCGGCGGCTGTCCGCGCAGCAGAAGCTGGCCCGGCAGTGGGGCTGCGCGAACGCGATCGTCGCCCACCGGATCTCCGACCTGCTGTCCGCCTCACCGGACTCGGTGGAGATCGCCAAGGGCCTGCTCGCCGAGACCTCGACTCGCATCCTCTACAAGCAGGCCACCGACCAGGTCCCCGCGACGCAGGAGGCCCTCGGCCTGACCGATGTCGCCGCCGACCTGCTGCCCCGGCTGGACCCGGGCTTCGCGCTCTGGCTGATCGGCCAGCGGGCGTTCTACGTCGAGCACGTCGTCGGCGACCTGGAGATCCCGGTCGTGCTGAACGGCTCGAAGATGCACGGCGAGGTCGACGACACCAACCTGACCCTCGAGGACCTCGACCCGGCCGAGCTGGACCCGCCCGGCATGAGCCCCGACGACTTCGCCGACGGCCGCTGGGAGCCCGCCCACGACGACGACGCCTACGCGGAGGCCCTCGAGGACGGGTACGACGAGGCCTTCGACGTCACCGCCTACCGCGACGACGAGGAGCCCGACGGCACCGGCGTCCGCGTCCCCCCGGGTTACCAGTCCTACTAAGCCGCGGCTAAAGGTGCTCGCGGCGGCGCAGGCTGCGCAGCTTGGCCAGTGGGGACCAGGTGGGCGGCGGGCCGGTGACCTCGTAGGCCGGCAGGACGCGCCTGGCCACGTCGACGAGCATCGCGACGTCGAGCGGGCGCAGCACGACACCGGCGGACAGCACGTACTCGGCGACGCCCCCTGCCGGCAGCAACAGCACACCTTCGACGAGCGCGAGTCCGCCGGGGACGTCGGCGCGGGCGAAGGCGAGCACGGTCTGCGCCTGCAGCTGCCAGCCTTCGGGCAGCTCGGCGAGCAGCGCGGCGCTCACCTGCTCGCCGGTCCAGGCGACCAGACCGAGCCGGGCCCGCAGCGGCGCCTTGCCGGCCCAGACGCCGGCTCCGCTGGAGCGGACGGGGCCGCGGTGCGCGTCGGTCTCGACGACCCAGACGCCCGAGGCGCCGATGATCAGGTGGTCGATGTTGCCGGCCGTGTCGGACGTCGACCGGTCGTGCAGGACGGTGTAGCCGGCGCGGTTCAACCGGTCCAGCGCCCGCGCGGTGCGCCGCTCGGCCGCCGCGTCCCGCCGCCAGGACTCGATCTCTGGGGGGATCCGGAAGAACCGGGCGGCCGCGACCGCGAGCACGAACAGAGCCGTGGCGAAGGCCGCGCGCACCAGGACGGAGGCGGAGCCGTGGGCAACCAGCCCGATCAGGACGACGACGAGCGCGGCGCCGAGCGCGGCCGACCCGGCGGTGATCGCTGCCCGGGCACGGCGGTCCTCCCGTTCCGCGACGTACAGCGCCCGGCGCCGCCGGTACTCCGCCATCGCCGAACGACCAGGCGTCGCCTGATCCAGCCCCCCGCTCAACCGCCACCACCTTTCGGCACCACGCGGCACCACACGGCAAACTCTGACATGGGGCGGTCACCACACGCTATCGGGGATTCCTGGCCTGATGGCCAGCATTCCATCGAAACATCACGGTGAGGCTAGGACAACACACGTACCGCACACTGGTTGAGCAGCGTTCCCTCTTGCCTTGGCCTCCATCGGTTTACCTAACCCGATGCGGGTGCATCGAGACGACGGTGCGCGGCTGATCCGTCGAGACGGGTACGTGGCACAGGCATTCGACGCCGCACGGGAAGGCAGGACACAACGGGCGTCAACCCAGACTGGCCTAATCACCGACATACGCTCTGACAAAGGCTCCGACGCGGGAGGTCCCCGCACCGCACCCCGCCCACCAGGTCCCGCCCGCACCACCGCGGCGGGCACGGTCCCGGGAGGATGCATGCCAGCCCGTCCGACCTCGTCATCCGCCGCCTCCCCTTCGGCTCCCGCCGCGGCGGCGTCCTCCGCGACGTCTCCGGCGCCGTCCGTCTCGCCGGCGCCTGCCAGCCCGTCCTCCTCGACGTCTCCGGCGCCTGCCGCCTCTCCCGCGCCGGCCGGGTCGTCCTCCGCGACGTCTCCGGCGCCGTCCGTCTCGCCGGCGCCTGCCAGCCTGTCCTCCGCGGCGGGTCTGCGGCCGACGCTCGCCCCGGGCGCTCCGTTCG
>Ga0134124_10002794_pt1 | contig 14096 bp, 11 predicted proteins | sample KB304_FD_96880 | JGI IMG/M metagenome (GOLD analysis project Ga0134124, IMG submission 96880) | Terrestrial soil microbial communities without Nitrogen fertilizer from Kellogg Biological Station, Michigan, USA - KB3-0-4 | ecosystem: Environmental > Terrestrial > Soil > Unclassified ... | reverse complement strand
GTCACAGGTCCGAAGCCGTCACAGAGTCCAGCTGGGTCACGGCGCGGCGGCGACCCCGCCACCCTGACACAGGGCACGCGCCGCGTGGCCGTCAGTGTCACCTCCCCCACACCGGGGATGTGACGGGGGACGGCGCGTCGCGGCCGGCGCGGGCCACCGGAGATCGCCACGGCGGCTCCGGACGCGTCCGCGCGTCAATCCGGCGCGGGCGCGTCGCCTCTGAAATTCCGGATCTTCCTGATAACCTGACTATTTGCATTTTCTGAAGGAGCGTGACGCGTGACCCAGCAGACCTGGCTCACCCAGGAGGCTTACGACCGGCTTCGCTCCGAGCTCGAATACCTCACGACCATCGGCCGGACCGAGCTGGCGAACAAGATCGAGGCGGCGCGCGAGGAGGGTGACCTCAAGGAGAACGGTGGTTACCACGCGGCCAAGGAGGAGCAGGGCAAGCAGGAGGCCCGCATCCGCCAGCTCATGGATCTGCTGCGCGATGCGAAGGTGGGTGAGTCCGCGGCCAGCAGCGGGGTGGCCGGGCCGGGCACCGTCGTCGAGGTGCGCTTCCCGGGCGAGAAGGACACCGAGAAGTTCCTGATCGGCTCCCGCGAGGACCACAGCCCGACCATCGACGTTTTCTCTCCCGCGTCCCCGCTGGGCGGTGCGGTCACCGGGCACAAGCCCGGCGAGAAGGTCAGTTACACGCTGCCGAACGGCCGCGACGCGTCCGTGGAGATCGTTTCCGTCTCGCCGTACGCCCAGTAGCGGCACGCCGCCCGGGCCGCGGCCGGGGCAGCGCCGGCCCGGCCTCGGCCACACCGGTCACATTCAGCGCATAAAAAGCCACGCATGGCGACCGGGCTACGCGTCTTCCGCTCCGCCTGACGACGTTCCGCGTCGAGGGCGCCCGACACCCGTCAACGGGTGGGCAACTCGCGACGACTTTGTGAACCAGGCCGGCTCGGGCGCGGGCTGGCGGTAGCGTCGGTGGGGTGGTAGATCTACCGGTCCCGCCCCGTCCCACCCCGCCGCAGGCCCCGACGCCCCAGCAGGGCGCCGTCGCCGCGACCGGGGAACAGCCGGATCCGACGACGCTGCGGGAGCTGCGCGCCGCCGGCCACATCCACCGGCCGGTGCGCACGGAGCTGCGCGACAACCTGCTGGCCCGGATGGCGTCAGGCGAGCCTCGGTTCCCGGGGATCGTGGGCTTCGAGGACACGGTGCTGCCCCAGGTCGAGCGCGCGCTGCTCGCCGGGCACGACATCGTCTTCCTCGGTGAACGCGGCCAGGGCAAGACCCGGCTGATCCGCACGCTTGTCGGGCTGCTGGACGAGTGGTCGCCGGCGATCGCCGGCTGCGAGATCAGCGACCACCCGTACGCGCCGGTCTGTGGCCGCTGCCGCGCGCTGTACGCCGAGCTCGGCGACGAGCTGCCCGTCGTCTGGCGGCACCGCGACGAGCGGTTCGGTGAGAAGCTCGCGACCCCGGACACGTCGGTCGGCGACCTGATCGGCGATGTCGACCCGGTGAAGGTCGCAGAGGGCCGCACCCTCGGCGACCCGGAGACCGTCCACTACGGCCTGGTCCCCCGCTGCAACCGTGGCATCTTCAGCGTCAACGAGCTGCCCGACCTCGCCGAACGCATCCAGGTGGCGCTGCTCAACGTGCTGGAGGAACGGGACATCCAGGTCCGCGGCTACCTGCTGCGGCTGCCGCTGGACCTGCTGCTGGTCGCGTCGGCGAACCCGGAGGACTACACGAACCGGGGACGGATCATCACGCCGCTCAAGGACCGGTTCGGCGCCGAGGTGCGCACCCACTACCCGCTGCGGCTCGACGACGAGCTGCGGCTGATCCGGCAGGAGGCGGTGCTCGCCTGGGAGGGCTCGCCGCTGGGCACTCCGGTGCTGCCCGACCACCTCGTCGAGATCGTCGCCCGGTTCACCCGGCTCGTCCGGGACGCGCCGCAGGTCGACCAGCGTTCGGGGGTCTCTGCCCGGCTGGCCGTGGCCGCCGCCGAGACGGTCGCCGCCTCGGCGGTGCGCCGGGCGGCGCTGACCGGCGAGGACACCCCGACCGCGCGCGTCGTCGACCTCGCCTCGATCGTCCCGGCCGTGCGCGGCAAGGTCGAGTTCGAGGCGCTGGAGGAGGGCCGCGAGGACGAGATCCTCACCCACCTGCTGCGCCGGGCGGTCGCCGAGACCTACCGGGCGCGCCTCGCGGGCACTGACCTCGCCGGCCTGCAGAAGCGGTTCGACGCGGAGGGCGCGGTGGAGACCGGCGAGCTCGTGACCGCCGCGGAGCTGCTGCGGCGCGTCGGCCCGGTGCCGGGCCTGGCGGGAATGCTGGCGAAGCTCGGGGTGGACGGCGCCGAGTCGCCCGGCCTCGCCGCCGCGACGCTGGAGCTGGCGATGGAGGGCCTGCACCTCAACCGCAGGCTCGCGAAGGAGGAGCTGCCGGGCAGAACGGTCTACGGCGGCTGACCGAAATGAACTGAAGCAGAGGCACGGGATGCACCGGTGAGCAGCAGTTCCTTCCGCTACGGGCCATGGACCGGCGGGCCTGACCCGCTCGCCTTCCCGTTCGCGGCGACCGACGCCCTCGACGAGATGTCCCGCCAGGTGCTGGACGGCCGCACCGCGCGGGAGGCACTGGACTCGCTGCTGCGCCGGGGCATGAACGGCCGGCGCGGGCTCGACGACCTGCGCCGCGCCGTCGACCGGCGGCGCCGGGACGTGCGCTCCCGCGGCCGGCTCGACGGGACGCTGCAGGAGGTCAGACGGCTGCTCGACACCGCCGTCGGCCAGGAACGGGCCGCGCTGTTCCCCGATCCTTCCGACGAGGCCCGGATGCGCGAGGCCGAACTGGACGCGCTTCCGAGCGACGCGTCCCGGGCCGTCCGGGAACTGGCCGACTACGACTGGCGCTCCGAGCAGGCCAGGCAGACCTACGAGCAGATCGCCGACCTGCTGCGCCGCGAGGTGCTCGACTCGCAGTTCCGGGGCATGAAGGAGGCGCTGCAGGGCGCTACCCCCGAGGACCTGAGCCGGGTGCGCGAGATGGTCAGCGCGCTCAACGAGCTGCTCGCGCAGGACGCCCGCGGCGAGGACACCGACGAGGCGTTCCGGGACTTCATGGCCGAGTTCGGCGAGTTCTTCCCCGAACAGCCGGAGAACCTCGACGAACTGATCGACGCGCTGGCCAGGCGTTCGGCGGCCGCGGCACGGCTGCTCGCCGGCCTGTCCCCCAGGCAGCGCCAGGAGCTGGCCGAGCTGATGTCGGCCGCGATGCAGGACCTGGGGCTGGCCGACGAGCTGTCCCAGCTCGGCGACGCGCTGCGCGCGGCCCGGCCGAACCTGAACTGGGGCATGCGCCCGTCCGGCCGCCCGAGCGGCTTCGGCGACTCGCGCGGCGGCGAGGGCGGCCTCGGACTCGGCGACGCGACGACGGCCCTGGAGGAGCTCGCCGAGCTGGACGAGCTGGCCGCGGCGCTCAGCCAGGACTATCCGGGCGCCTCGCTCGACGACGTCGACCCGGAGGCGATCGCCGCGGCGCTCGGCCGCTCGGCCGTCGACGACCTGCGCGAGCTGCAGCAGATCGAGCGCGAGCTGGAGCGGGCCGGGTTCCTGACCCGCAGCTCGGGCCGCCTCGAGCTGACCCCCCGGGCCGTCCGCCGGATCGGCCAGACGGCACTGGCCCGGATCTTCCGGCAGATCTCGTCCGGTGCGCGGGGCGACCACGCGCAGGCCGACGCGGGCGGCGCCGGCGAGCTGATCGGTACCACCAGGCGCTGGGAGTTCGGCGACACCCAGCCGCTGGACGTCGTGCGCACAGTGCGCAACGCGGTGCTGCGCACGGCCGCCGAATCGCGGGACGGCGCGTCCCGGGACCAGCCCCGTGCGCCGGGCCGGGCGATCCGGCTCACGGTCGACGACTTCGCCGTCGCCGAGACGGAACGGCGCACGTCGGGCGCCGTCTGCCTGCTGGTCGACCTGTCGTACTCGATGGCGCTGCGGGGGACCTGGGGGACCGCGAAGTCGACCGCGCTCGCGCTGCACACCCTGGTCACGACCAAGTTCCCGCAGGACAAGATCCACCTGATCGGCTTCTCGGACTACGCCCGGGAGCTGCGGCCGGTGGAGCTGGCGGGCCTGGACTCGGAAATGGTCCAGGGCACGAACCTGCAGCACGCGCTGCTGATCGCCGGCCGGCTGCTGTCGAAGTACCCGGAGTCGGAGCCGGTCGTCATGGTCGTCACCGACGGCGAGCCGACGGCGCACCTGCGGCGCGACGGGACGCCGGCCTTCTCCTGGCCGCCGATGCCCGAGACGTTGGAGCTGACACTCGCCGAGGTCGACCGGCTGACCCGCCGGGGCGTGCGGATCAACGTCTTCATGCTGGACACCGAGCCCCGGCTGGTCAGGTTCGTCGAGGAAATGGCCCGGCGCAACGGCGGCCGGGTGCTCTCCCCCGACCCGAACACCCTCGGCCAGTACGTCGTCCACGACTACCTGCGCTCCCGGGGCGGGCGGCGATCCGCCGCCTGACCAGCCCCGCGGCTGCGGCTTCGGGCTGTTGGCCGTACCTGCCCGGGCTGGCCCAGCACGGGGGGTAGGCGAGGCGGCCGTCATTCACTGTTACCGTCCGCAGCCATGTCCTCACAGGTCGGGGTGGGATCTTCCAACAACGGGGGCCCGGAGGGCGGTGCGAGCACGCCGGGCTCCAGGCCGGCGGGACCTGGCCGCCACCGCGCCGGCTCCGGCCGGCGGCTCGCCGGCCGGAGCGGGCCTCGAGGGCGCGGGCTCGGCAGGGACGCCGCTGGGCTTGGCGGCGGTCGGCGGCGCGGGGGCGCTCGGCGACGCCGCGGGCTGGCGGTGCTCGGTGTGCTCGCCGCGGCTGTCGCCGCCCTGCTGGCGGTGCTGACGTCCCCCGGCCCGGCCCCGACAGCGTCGTCTTCCGGGGAACCGGCCACGGCGGCCAGCAGTCCCGCGACGGGATCGGTCTCGTCCTTCCGCCAGGACCAGAGCGACGCCGAGCTGACCGGGTACTGGACGCCGGCCCGCCGGGCGAAGGCGATCGACGCGAGCGTCCTGAGCCGCGGGGACAGGATGTCGCGGGAGGCCGAGCCCGGGCGGGAGGCCCTGCTCGGCAGTCAGGTCGCGCCCTACGCCGGCGGCGGGCCGACCACGCGGCTGGAGGGCGCGCTGTTCACCACCATCGGCGGCACCGACTTCGCCTGCTCGGCGTCCGTCGTGAACGCCCCGGGCCACGACCTGGTCATGACCGCCGGCCACTGCCTGCATTCGGGCGGCCTGTGGGGCTCGTTCGCGACCAACGTCATCTTCATTCCCGGCTACGCGCACGGCGCGGCGCCCTACGGGACCTGGCACGCGCGGCAGCTCACCGTCAGCACGGGCTGGGGCTACCGGCGCGACTTCGACGAGGACGCCGGCTTCGCGGCATTCCGCCCGATCGGCGGCCGGCACCTGCAGGACGTGGTCGGCGGTGGCTTCTCGATCGCCTTCGCCCAGGGCTCGGCGCCGACCGGAATCGTCGGGCCGCAGCTGGTGCTCGGCTACCCGAAGCTGCCGCCGTTCGACGGTTCGACGCTGATGTCCTGCAGCGGCATGCCGACGCCCGACCCGCGGGGCGGACACTCGCTCGGCCTGCCCTGCGCCATGACGGCGGGCGCCAGCGGAGGCGCCTGGCTGTCCGGCTTCCACGACGGCACGGGCACGCTCGACGCCCTGGTCAGCTACGCGTACTCGGCGAGTCCGGGCACCATCTACGGCACCTGGTTCGGTCCTTCGATCCGCCAGCTCTACGACCACGCGGCCGGGCTGTGACGACGACCCACCGGGCCGCCCACCCTGGCGGCGAACGGACGTGCGGGGTGAGTAGCGTCGTCGCATGCCGCACAGCGGGGCGTATGGCCTGATACTCGCGTTGCACGTGCTCGCCGCGCTGCTGGTCGTCGGCCCGTTGGTGTTCGCCGGGCTGTGCCTGCCGGCGCTGGCCTTCGTCGGGCTGCGCGCGCTGCCGGTACTGAAGCCGGCGCCGCTGCTGCTGCGGGTCGCCGGCGCGGCCTCGCTCGGCGTCGTCGCGCTCGGGATGGTGCTGGTGCCGAAGGGGCCGTTCGGCAGCGTCCGTGGCTACCGCGACGGCTGGATCACCAGTTCGGTGGCGCTGTGGGCGATCGCGACACTGATCACGGTGACGATCCTGGCCAGCGGGGTCAGGACCGCCGTCACCGAGATCGAGCAGCAGGGCATGGCCGCGCGCCACCGGCTGCCCTGGCTCGCGCTCGCCGGCCTCGTCAGCACGGCCTGCTGGATCGCGATCGTCTTCCTGATGGTCATGAAGCCCGGCATGTGACCAACGCGGGGGCAACGGGCGCGAAGTGGCTGGCCCCCGCATCAATCTGTCGGGCGCAAGCGCCCGAACCGCTACCCGACACCCAGCGCGAACACTATAAGCAGCGATGACATTACTTTGAGTAAAGTAACGTCGATGCGGACGGTGGCGGAGGCGGGTGGCTCGTGATCTTTCCGACAATCAACTTCGCCGCCTTCTTCCTGGTCGTGCTGGCCGTGTCCTGGCTGCTGATGCCGCGGCCGCGGTACTGGAAGCCGTTCATCCTCGCGGCGAGCTACTTCTTCTACGGCTATGCCGACGCTCGCTTCGTCCTGCTGCTGGCCACCTCGACGCTGGTCAACCAGGCGGCGGCGGTCGCGCTCGCCCGCCGGCCGGAACCGGTGCCCCGGCCCGGCCGGCGAAGGTTCACCGCCCGGTCCGCCATCGTCGCCGCGGCCGTCACCGCCGACCTGGGCCTGCTGGGCTGGTTCAAGTACTACGGGTTCTTCGCGCTGTCCGTGGACCGGGCGCTCGGCAACCTCGGGCTTGGGGCACCGCTGCCGCTACTACAGGTCGCGCTGCCGATTGGGATCTCGTTCTTCACGTTCCAGGCGCTGTCGTACGTCATCGACGTCTGGCGCGGCGACACCCGGCCAGCCAGGCTGATCGACTTCGCCGTCTACGAGGCGTTCTTCCCCCACCTGGTGGCCGGGCCGATCGTGCGCGCCCGGGAGTTCATCCCCCAGCTGGCCAGCCCCCGCGACCGGACCGCCGTCCCCGCGACCCGGGCCGTCTTCCTGATCTGCGGCGGACTGGTCAAGAAGGTGGTGCTCGCGGACCTGCTGGCCCGCCGGCTGGTGGACCCCGTGTTCACCATCCCCGGACAGCACTCGTCGGTCGAGGTGCTGGTCGCGGTCTACGGGTACGCGGTGCAGATCTACTGCGACTTCTCCGCCTACTCGGACATCGCCATCGGGGTCGCGCTGCTGCTCGGGTTCCGGTTCCCGGAGAACTTCGACCGGCCGTACGCGGCCACCAGCCTGCAGGACTTCTGGCGGCGCTGGCACCTGACGCTGTCGCGCTGGCTGCGCGACTACGTCTACATCCCCCTCGGCGGCAGCCGACGCGGACGCCGGCGCACCCAGCTCAACCTGATGCTCACCATGGTGCTGGGCGGACTCTGGCACGGCGCCGCCTGGACGTTCGTCTGCTGGGGTGCCCTGCACGGCGCCGGCCTCGCCACCGAACGCGCCCTGGACCGGCGGCGTACCCGCCGCCGGGCCCCCGCCCACGTACCGGCCACGGCCAGCCTGGCGACCATCCCGCTCCCCCGGGATGGCCACGAGTTGCCGGATCTCGTCCCGCTCGGCCCACCGGGCCTCGCGCCGGCGGTCGGCCCTCTCCCAGCGGTCGGCGCCGTCACGGCGGCCGACGCCGTCACGGCGGCCGACACCGTCACGGCGGCCGACGGCGTCACGGCGGTCGACGGCGTCACGGCGGTCGACGGCGTCACGGCGGTCGACGGCGTCACGGCGGTCGGCCGCGGTGCGACGGCCAGTGCCCTGGCGCCAGTCCGGCCCGACAACGAGGCAGCGAGCGGGCCGGTCCCGAGCCCGGCGGCGGGCCGCGTCGCTCGGCACCCAGGTGCCTGGCGGTGGGGGCGGCGCCTGCTCACCTTCCATTTGGTCTGCGGCGCGTGGGTGCTGTTCCGGTCTCCGGACCTGGCCACCGCCGGCGAGATCCTGCACCGGCTCGGGACGGGCGGGTTCGCGATCGGTCTGGTCACGCCGCCGGTCATCGTGGCCATCGCCGTCGGGCTGGGACTCGCCGCGGTGCCCAGACGCTGGTGGGCCACGGCACAGGGCCTGTTCGACCGGCTGCCGCTGGCCGCCCAGATCGGCGGGGTCGCCGTGTTCCTGCTCGTGATGTACGCGGCTGTCGGGCAGCAGGACGTCGCGCCCTTCATCTACTTCCGCTTCTAGGGCGATCCCCCCGAACCGGGCGCGGAGCGCCCTTGAGCGGCTCCGCCTCGGTTCGGGCGCTGAGCGCTGTAACTATCCGTGTCGCTAATGCACACGATAGGTAGCGACGTGGCAGGCTCGTGGTCCGTGGAGACCGAGCTGGACGAGGCACCGGCGGACGGGCTGCCGACGGGCAGAGAACTGCCGGGCGCGGTGCCGGACGACGGGACGGCTGGGAGCGCGCCGGCGTCGACGGCGGTGGTTCCGGCGCCGCGGGCGTTCGCTCTGGTCGCGGGGTCACTCGCCGTCGTCGCGCTGCTGCGAGCACCCGCCGCGGTGCACACCGGCGAGGGGATGCCGCCAGGCACCACCCGGGACCTCGTGCTCGCGCTGGCGCACCCGCTGGACCGCGTTACCCGTGCCCTCGGCCTCGACTGGCCCGACGAACGGCTAGGCGCGCTGTTCGGGCACGGGCCCACCCGCGGCGGCTGGAACCTCGCGACCGCGGCGAGCCTGGTGCCGGACGCCCCAGGCACGCCCGTCCCCGTGCCACGCGCCGCCCTGGGCGCACCGGCGGCGCCGACGCCGGCGCCACCCCGGGTTCCGACGGCCGCCGATCCGTTGCGTCTCCTGGTCACCGGCGACTCCCTCACCGAATCGCTTGGCCCGGTGATCGCGAGCACCGCGCCGGCGACGGTGCGGGCGCAGACCGACACGCGGTACGGCACGGGACTGGTGCGGCCGGACTTCTTCGACTGGGCCAGCCATGCCCAGGAGCAGGTCGCCGCGCGGGAGCCGGAAGCCGTCGTCGTCGCGCTCGGCGCGAACGACGGCCAGGGCATCACGCTGCCGAACGGCCAGGTCCTGCCCGCGGGCTCACCTGCCTGGGTGGACGAGTACCGGCGCCGGGCTCTCGTCGTGCTGCGGATCTGGACCGGTGCCGGCCGGCGCCGGGTCTACTGGGTCAGCCTGCCGCCGGCCCGGTCGAGCCGGATGGACGCCTACTTCCACCAACTCAACGGCGCGGTCGCCGACGCGGTCCGCCAGGTGCCCGGGGCGAGGTTCCTCGACCTCGGGCCCGGGCTCTCCGACCACGGGCATTACAGCGACTACCTACGCGACGCCGCCGGGCAGGCGATCCTGGCCAGGACGCGCGACGGGGTGCACTACACGCCGGACGGCGCCCGCATCGTCGCCGCGCCGGTGCTGGCGGCGCTCACCGCCGACTATCGCCTCTCCGAGCCGCCGGCCGCGCCGCCTCGCTAGCCGGCGAGCGGACAGGGTGGGTGGCCGCGACCAGCGGGGGTATTCCTGGGGGGATGAGACTGGGTCAGTGCACGGCGGAGGTGGCGAAGCCGAAGCCCGGGCCCTCGAGATCGAGGCGGGCGGCGGTGATGATGTCGTGAGCCTCCGACATCAGCACGGCTCGGCTGGGAGCGGCGAGATCCAGACCGGCCAGCAGGTCGAGCAGCTCGTCGGCGAGGACGCTGATCTGGTCCGGGAGGCCGTGGACGGCCAGTCGCGGCGGCTGCGCGTCCGCGGGTGCTCCCGAGCCGGCGGCCCGGCTCAACCGGGCCAGGTCCTGGGCCAGCGCCACGGTCCGCTGGGCGCGGGTACCGCCGCGGGCCGCGTTGACACCCCAGGCGGTCGGGCTCCAGGCACGCAGCCTGTTGAGCAGCCGGTTGACCTCACGGGCCAGTCCGGGGACCGATTCCGACATTCAGGCAGGTTACCTGACGATGACGACGCCGGGTCTTGCTCTCCTGTTCATCGTGATGCACCCTCGCTTCATGGTCCGTTGATGCCGGGTTCAGCCAGGAGGCGCGCATGTCTCAGTTCCGCTCTGTTCAGACCCAGCAGACTCACGACAGTCTCATCGAGCGCCTTCCGAAGGTCACCGGCCACGATCTGGCCCACTGGCTCGCGCGGGTAGAGGAGGGACCGGGCCTGCTGCGGTTCACGGAACGGGTGAACTGGCTGCGCGACGAGCACAACCTGCCACACAACTACGCCGCGGCCCTCGTCCACGAGGCCGACCTCCGCCGTCGCGCGATCAGAGCCTGACAGCCTCCACCGTTCCGCAGCTTCACCGCTCTGCCCCACCGCCCGATCACGACGCCTCGCCGCCGGATCGGGCGGTGCCAGGCAGCCCGTCCCAGCCAGCCACCGCACAGCAACCGAACAGCGCTCAGTGCCCGGTTCCGGCCGACCGCCCGCCGTTAACGGCGCAGCTTGGACAGCAGGCGAAGCATCTCCATGTAGACCCAGATGAAGCCGATGAGCAGGCCGTAGGCGCACACCCAGGCGTCCGACCGGGGCGCTCGCGCGGCGATCATCCGCTCGATGCTGTCGAAGTCGAGGATGAACTGCAGGCTGGCGACCACCAGCACCACCACGCTGAACAGGATGCCCAGCGGCGTGGCGTCGTTGATGACCGGCAGGTGGCTGCCCGTCGTCAGTCGCAGCAGCACGTCGATGATGCTCAGGATGACGACCGCGAGCAGCACGGTGCCGACGATGCGGGCCATTCGCGGTGTGGCCCGCAGGTGCCGGCTGCGGTAGGCGAGCAGCATCGTCACGAAGATCACGGCGGTACCGAGCAGCGCCTGCGGAATGATGCCCGCGTAGACGTTCTCGTACAGGTGGGACGCGCCGCCCGCCATCACACCGGCCAGCACGCCGAAGACGCAGATGAGCGCGGGGCTGACGCGGCCGGTGAAGTTGATCACCAGGCTCAGCACGAACGCCGCGATACCGGCGCCGAACACCAGACCGGGGGCTCCCTCGGCCAACATCCAGCCGGCGGCCCCGCCCACGCTGGTGATGGCGAACAGTCCGAGCGTGTGCATGACGACGTCGTCGATGGTCAGGGAGCTCGGCTGCCGGTAGATACGGGCGAGCTCCTCGGGGGTCGGCGTCCCGCCTCCGGACGACGGTGGCCACGCCGACTGGCCGGCGGCCGGCGCCCCGGAACGCAGGCGGGTGAAAACCGGGTTACTCGATCGGGTTCTCGCCATCAGGATCGCCGCTCCCTAACGCTGGCCAGCCAGGCGGCGACCTGCCGCCGGCGATGCGCCCGGTGACGCCCACCCAGCACCCACCGCACACGATAGGACGCCGTCACGCGGCCTTGGGTCGCAACCGCCTGCGTCGTCCAGCCGTTGGCACGGACGAGCTCACCCGCGACCCGGGCACCGTCGCGCCAGGACGCGATGGCGTCACGGGCAGTGACCATCTGGTCGACCAGAGACTGTCCGCGGCGCCCGCGGAAGCAGAGCGCCCGCATCCCGACACGTAAATGCGATGGCGACCTACAAAGGGTGGCCTTCCGAAGTCAAGAAAGGCAATCACGGGGTCAAGCCCGCCGACGGGCCGATGGAGGGCGGCCCCGGGCGGAATCAGCGCCCAGGCCGCGAGAGCGCCACTGGTACCGCGTCGACGGCAGGCGGAGGGCAAACCAGACGAGACCTGGGAGATCAGGAGAGCGCCGTGCACCGTGCGAACCCCGATCGCGTGCCGGTGGTCGGAGTCGAACCGACACTCGAGCTGTTTTTAGGACAGCCTCCTCTACCTTTGGGATACACCGGCTCGTCTACATCGCTGGTATTTCTACCACGCTACGTAGGTTCTGGGAATGACACAACCTGGAGAAATCATCCGGACGCCAGGCGTACTGGGCACTCGTCACCCTTCGTGACGTAACGGTAAACAAAGCGCGGGCGGCTCGGCGCGGACCGTCATGGCTGGTCGCCCGCCCATCACTGCCTGGCCGCTCAGATGTCTCTGCTGAGCTCCGTCGGCTGCGAGCTACGGCCTCGTACTCGCTTCGCTCCCACGAGACCTCCGCTCGCCGCCTCCTGCGCTCAGACGGGACCCAGCGGGCCGGCCGCGCCGCTGGCGGCCGCCGCCCGGGTGGCCGCGTTCACCAGCCGCGGCTCGACGGCGGTCGCGCGCCGGAACTCCGCGCGCGGATCCGCGAGCGAGCCGAGGGAGACAATCTCCCGCTCGAAGAACATCGCCAGCGCCCAGTCCGCGAGCACTCTTGCCTTGCGGTTGAAGGTGGGCAGCCTGCTGAGGTGGTAGGCGCGGTGCATGAACCAGGCCGGCCAGCCGCGCAGCTTGACGCCGTAGACGTCGGCGACGCCGCGGTGCAGGCCCAGCGAGGCCACGCTGCCGGCGTACTTGTGGTGGTAGGGCTCGATGGGCTCACCGCGCAGCTCGGCGAGCAGGTTCGCGGCGAGCCTGCGGGCCTGGCGCACGGCGTGCTGGGCCGACGGACTGGTGAAGGTGCCCGGCGCCGCGGTCAGGTCCGGCACGGCCGCGCAGTCGCCGGCCGTCCACGCGTCGGCGACGCCCTCGATCTGCAGGAACGGGGTCGCCCGCAGCCGGCCCTTGTCGTCCAGGGGCAGGTCGGTCCGGGCGAGCATCGGATGGGCGCGCACCCCGGCAGTCCACACGATCGTGTCCGCGTCGAAGGCGCAGCCGTCGTCGAGCTCGACCCGGCCGCCGCGCAGGCTGGTGACCCTGGTGTTGAGCCGTACCTCGATGCCGCGGTGCTCCAGCTGCTTCACGGTGTACAGGCCCATTGCCCGCGACACCTCCGGAAGAATTCGGTCCGTCGCCTCGACGAGAACCCAGCGCAGATCAGCGGGCCGGAGGTTCGGATAATAAGAACAGGCGGTACGTGACATGTCCTCGAGCTCGGCGAGGGCCTCGATTCCGGCATATCCGCCGCCGATGAAAACGAAGGTCAGCGCGCGGACACGCTCCGCCGGATCACGCGTCGAGGCCGCGGCGTCGAGGCGGTTTATCACCTTGTTACGGAGATAAATGGCCTCGGCGACCGACTTGAATCCGATGCCGAGCTCACCGAGGCCCGGGATCGGCAGCGTGCGCGCGACGGAGCCGGGCGCCATCACGAGAATGTCATAGTCAAGATCGTACTCGTCGCCGCCGACCGTGCGGACCGTCGCCCTGCGCTGTGCGTGCGCGACCCGGGTGACGCGGCCGCTCACCACGTCGCAGCCCCGAAGGATCTTACGCAGGGACACCACCACGTGCCGCGGCTCCAGGTTCCCCGCCGCCGCCTCGGGCAGGAACGGCTGGTAGGTCATGTACGAGTTGGGCTCGACCACGGTCACCCGCGCCTCGCCCCGCCGCAGCCGCTGGCGCAGTCGCAAAGCCGTGTACATCCCGACGTAACCACCGCCGACGACCAGGATGCGCGGGGTTCGACCATTCGCCATGGGAAAGCGGTACCCAGGCCACCTGCCGGTACGCCATCGCTGGGAGGGCTCTCGCCTCGGCGACGCGACGGGAAGATGAGGGACGTGACCTGGGCCACGAATAGCATTTACTCCCGACCGCCATCACCTCGTGGCGCGGCGGCCCTCCGTCACCCGGAGCGGGCGACGCCCATGCGGCGAATCGGCTATGACCCAGCCGACAGCGGTGATATCGACCACGGGTTCGAGGCCAGGCGACGGACCTCTGGGCATTTCGGTAGGTACAGGAGACGTCTTCCGGCCGGTTTGCCTCCGGCGAGATGGCCGTCGTACCGGTCCAAGGGTCACCAGACCGGACCTTCCGTCCTTTCGGGTGGACAGGCCGCGGGCCCGTCGACTATTCGCGGCGAGGGGCCTCGGCGCTCGGGTGCCGCGCCGGCCCGGCCGCGTGCCCGGCCGCCGCGCCCAGCACGTCCTCGAGCATCGTCGCGGTGACCCGGCCGGTGAACGTGTTCTGCTGGCTGGGGTGAAAGCAGCCGAGCACCAGCAGCGGGCCGCT
>Ga0134124_10002793_pt1 | contig 14097 bp, 9 predicted proteins | sample KB304_FD_96880 | JGI IMG/M metagenome (GOLD analysis project Ga0134124, IMG submission 96880) | Terrestrial soil microbial communities without Nitrogen fertilizer from Kellogg Biological Station, Michigan, USA - KB3-0-4 | ecosystem: Environmental > Terrestrial > Soil > Unclassified ... | reverse complement strand
TACTACCTGGCCAGACAACTGCTCGCGGAAAGGCTCGCGACAGCTTCACGCGATTTTCCCGCAGGCACTCAGCCGCCGGTGCTTTCGTCAGCCGCCTCGCGACTTGGTGAAGTAATGCAATTCTATGTAGCGAAAGACGGCGGAGAAGAAGACAAGAAGGAACTAAAAGAAACCGCCGATTACTTGCTTCGTTACAAACTGCAAACTGTACCCGGCATCATTCGCATCACTTCGCATGGTGGCGAACGTCGCCAGTACGAAGTCGTACTCAATCACGACCAGATGCGTACCTACAACGTCTCTTTGGATGAAGTGATCAAGGCGCTAGGTGAATCGAACGAAAATTTCTCGGGCGGCTTTGTTACCGGCACGGCGACCGAAATGGATGTTCGTGGTCTTGGCCGCATCAATTCTCTGGAAGACGTTGGTCGTGTGGTGGTGACCGTTCGTAATGGAGTTCCAGTGCTGATACGGGATCTTGCTGAAGTGCGTGACGGTTCTGCCGTGCGTCGTGGCATCGCTCGTGTCGGTGGCCGCGAAGCGGTCGTCATGACGGTCACTAAGCAGTTTGGTTCAGATACGTTGACGGTCGTCGAGAGCGCGAAAAAAGCCCTCGGAGAACTGAATCCGTTTTTACCCGCTGGAGTCAAAACTGTTGTTTTCTTCGATCAGGCAGAACTTATCAACGTCGCTACTAAGACACTTGAGGAGGCCCTCTTGCTCGGTGGCGCCGCTGTGGTGCTGATCATCTTTCTTTTCCTTGGCAATCTCCGCTCGACCCTAATTGCGGCCATCACGATCCCCATAGCCGTTGTTATCAGTTTCATCTTCCTCCGCGCTGCCGGTGTCACCCTAAACATCATGTCTCTTGGTGGCTTGGCGGTAGGGTTGGGAATCATGATCGATGCCGCGATCGTCGATACCGAGAATATCTTCCGACACCTGAGGCAAAATCCGGATGACGCATTGCTTGCCACGTTGCGCGGTGCAAGCGAGGTTCGCCGCCCAGCAGCATACTCGACGGCAATCATTATCGTAGTCTTCCTGCCACTCTTGTTTCTCACAGGATTGGAGGGAAAGATCCTTGCGCCGTTCGCCATCACGGTCGTCGTGCTAATGGCCGTGGGTTTGTTCCTGTCACTAACACTGACACCGGCGCTTTGTTATACGCTGCTTAGAAAGGTCGCGCCGCGATTAAAAGAAGATAGCTGGTTGGCGCGTCGCTGCGAGCGCGTCTACGAACCCGTGCTTCGCGGATCGCTCCGTCGCCCGATGCTGGCTGTAGGCGCCGCGGCGGGTATTTTCGTTTTGTCGCTTGTGTTGCTGCCGTTCCTGGGTACCGAATTACTGCCGCGAATGGATGAAGGCGCACTGCTGTTGCAGATGAACACGCCGACAGGGACAAGTCTTGCCGAGACCGATCGTGTTGCGTCCCAGGTGACCAAGGTACTTCAGGGCGGTCCCGATATCGCCGCGATCATCCAGCCCACTGGACGCGCTGAAGGATCAGAAGACCCGATGCCGGTTACTACGGCCGAGCACATTATTCAGCTCGTGCCGCGCGACAAGCGCAAACACACCATTCCCGAGATCGAGACGTGGGTGCGCGAGCAGCTCGAAAAAGTGCCAGGCGTTTCATCTTCGATAACAACGCCACTAAATATGCGCATCGATGAATCTATCTCCGGCACATCTGCGGCGCTGGCCGTGAAGATATTCGGAAGCGATCTCGATGTGTTGGCCCAGAAAGGAGCGGACGTCAAAGAGGTAGTAGAGAAGATTCCCGGCGTCGTTGATCTTCGGCTGGAGCAGCTCGAAGGTGTGCCACAGATAATCATTGCCGTTGATCGAGAACGCGCAGCACGGTTCGGGCTAAACCCGAGTGAAATAGGACATTCTGTCGAAGCACTATTAGGCGGCACAGAAGTGACGACTGTTATTAAGGATCAGCTCAAAGAGTATCCGGTCGTTGTCCGTCTGAGCGAGGAGCGACGCAATACGCCAGAACAGATCGCGAATCTGCTGATCGACACTCCGACGGGACAGAAAGTTCCGCTCGGAGATGTTGCTGCGGTGCGAGTACAGCGTGGTCCCGCAACTATCAAGCGTGAGGATCAGGTGCGCCGCGTGCAACTAACGATGAACGTCGAAGGCAGGGATATTGGTTCGGTGGTGAGAGACATTGAAAAAGGCTTGGTTGGTGTGAAACTGCCTCCCGGATATTTCGTTTCTTTCGGTGGCGGTTATGAACGACAACAAGAGCTCTCCGGTCAAATCGCCGCCGCCTTTATTGTCTCAGCACTTCTTGTGTTCCTCCTTCTTTACATAGCCTTCCGCTCGATCAGGCAGGCGTTCTTAATCATTGCCACTATTCCACTGGCGCTCGCCGGCGGATTCATCGCGTTGTGGATTACAGGCACGACGCTCAACGTCTCGTCGATGATTGGACTCCTGGCCCATTTCGGCCTCTCGGTGCAGAAGGGTCTAATCCTTGTCGAATATGTAAACCAGTTGCGGTCAGAGGGTCATAGTCTTCGTGAAGCGCTCTACCTCGGTGCTCATACGCGAATGCGCCCGGTGCTCATGACTGCCGCATCCGCAGGTTTAGGTGTGTTGCCCATTGCTATCGGCTGGGGTGCCGGCGCGGAATTGCAACAACCCATGGCCATCGCTCTCATCGGAGGACTTATCACCTCAACAATTCTTACGCTTATAGCGCTGCCCGCGCTCTATGAACTGACTGAAGGGCTGCATACGCGCATCAATCGATCGTGGACTACCTGGCGTGAAGGGAATGTTGCTGCCGCAGTGACACCCAGCGCGACTGGCGAATAATCAAATGAAGGATGGCAGAATCATTATTTAAGAACGTTTTGTTCTGAGCTGTTAAGGAGAAGACGAAATGGGGCACGGCCATGATCATGGTACTTCGCTGACGGCGCGACGTTTGCTCCTATCGGTCGCAATCACAATAGCATTTGTGATCGGTGAGGCCGCTGCCGGCTACTTCTCAAACTCTCTGGCGCTGATGTCGGACGCGGGCCATAACTTCGCTGACGCGCTCGCTTTAATCCTGTCGTGGTATGGCCTTTGGATCGCGCGTCGTCCATCTTCGGAAAGGCACTCATATGGTTATCACCGAGTCGGTATCCTCACTGCCCTAGTGAATGCGGTCGCTCTGGTCGTTATTGCCTTGTTCGTCTTTTGGGAATCCGTCTCTCGGCTGCGCTACCCTGAGCCGGTACAGAGCAGGCCAATGATCATAGTTGCACTCATCGCAATACTCCTCAACACGGTAATTAGTTTTTGGCTTCACAAAGCCGCGAAGGACGACCTGAATGTGCGCAGCGCATACATGCATATGGTCGGCGATGCTGTGTCAGCAGTGGGTGTTGTGATCGCCGGCTTGGTCGTCGCGTTCACGGGAGCGTCGATTGCGGACCCAGTAGTCTCGATTCTGATTGGACTGCTTATCCTTTGGAGTTCGTGGGGCATCCTTAAAGAGTCTGTCAACGTGTTGCTTGAAGGGATTCCGGAAGGAATGGATATTTGGTCAGTCGAGCAAAAAATCAGTGCTGTGCACGGTGTTTTGGGAGTTCATGATCTCCATGTCTGGACCGTTGGCTCGGGCATGATTTGTTGTAGCTGTCACATCACGGTGGAAGAACAAAGCGTGAGGAGCGGTGAGAACGTGCTGCGCGCTGTCACGAAGGAGCTGGAGCACGATTTTGGGATTGCGCATACTACGATTCAGGTCGAGGTCGGTGGCTGTGAGCCAAACGATATGTTTTGCGTCATGAAAGTGGCCAGTGGTTCTGCAGAAAAAGCTCATGATCATAGCGCGCACGCTGCAGACGATCAGAAATGTGAGCCATGAAGACTAAGGCGAGCCGAGAGACAACTTTGCCGGGAGTCTCGTTTGCCATCCTGGCAGCGGTGCTCTTCGGCGCGAGTACACCGTTTGCCAAGATCCTGCTGGACAAGACCGAGCCTGTATTGCTGGCTGGACTACTGTATCTGGGTTCGGGTGTTGGTCTTGCCATTTGGTCGGGGCTTCGTTCGCGGTCGAGAAGAGATTCTGTAGAGGCGAAGTTAAAACGTTCTGACGTTCCCTGGCTAGCCGGAGCAATCATTGCCGGGGGCGTCATTGGTCCCGTCTTGCTGATGGTCGGTCTTGCTGTCACTCCCGCTTCCTCGGCCTCGTTGCTTCTCAATCTGGAAGGAGTCTTCACCGCGCTCCTGGCGTGGTTTGTATTCAAAGAAAACTTCGATCGCCGTATCGCTTTGGGGATGGCCGCGATCACTTGCGGTGGCCTGTTTCTTTCGTGGGCAGGCCGTTTAGAGATGGGCGCGCTTTGGGGCACTCTCGCCATTAGCGGCGCATGCCTCGCATGGGCAATTGATAACAACCTCACGAGAAAAGTCTCAGCCGGAGACCCGGTCCAAATCGCCGCTGCAAAGGGACTTGTCGCGGGCTCAATAAACCTGACTATCGCATTGGTCGCCGGCGCCTCCGCGCCTGCGCTCCGTACGGTGACTCTAGCTGCTTTGGTAGGTTTCTTCGGTTACGGCGTGAGTCTCACCCTATTCGTCCTGGCCCTTCGTCACATCGGCACAGCGAGAACAGGCGCGTACTTTTCACCGGCGCCATTCGTGGGCGCGCTGATTTCTCTTTTGATCTTGCGCGATAGTCTGACTTACCAATTGGTGATCGCTGCCGCGCTGATGGGCGTTGGCGTTTGGTTGCACCTGACTGAGCGACATGAACACAAGCATGAGCATGAAGCGGTTGAGCACGATCATCGACACGTTCACGACGAACACCATCAACACAAGCATGATGAGGGAGCGCCTTTGGGCGAGCCCCATAGCCATCCTCATCGTCACGAAAGAATGGTTCACGTTCATCACCATTATCCAGACATACATCATCGGCATGTCCACTAAATCGCCAACGTGGCGCGGAGCGATTCAGGTGAAACAATGGAAATAACAAGATCGCTTTTCTACTTTGTCATCGCTGGGTTCTGCGAAATAGGAGGCGGCTATCTCGTGTGGCTTTGGCGGCGAGAAGGAAGAAGCTTCAGCTTCGCCTGGCTGACTCAAAACAAACCGAGCTTTGTACCTACGTTGATGCGTTCATGCAAAACGTGAATTGGGACGAAGTGAACCGTAGAGTTGGAGAGATTCCGATTCGCAAGTGAGCTGATTGTGAAAAGCCACGGCTGTTTCCAGTGGAGGTGATCATGGAGTTACTTACTGAGCAGGTTCGCCTGGGGTTACTGGTTTTCCTGTGTGGACTGTTGTGGTCATTAGAGTCACTGGTTCCGCTTTATCAATACCGGAACAGCAGAGTTCGACATGCGCTGCCGAATGTCGCCTTGACGGTGATCCTGGTTCTAACAAACCTAGCGTTGTCGTTTAGTTCGGCTTATGTCGCTGGCTTTACGGACCGCAGTGGCGTCGGGCTGTTAACTTTGTTTGCTCTGTCACCCTGGGTTCACGCAATCATAGGCGTTGCGGCAATGGATTTGTTTGCGTACTTCGCTCACCTGCTTCTGCATAAATCGTGGCTTGGCTGGCAATTTCATCGCGTGCATCATTCCGAAAATGCGGTCGACGTAACGACTGCTTTCCGCCAGCATCCGGGCGAAACGGTTTGGCGTTTGCTCTGGCAGCTTGCTGCAATTGCGCTGTTTGGCATTCCGCTCTGGATCGTGGCTATCTACCTAAGCCTATCGGCTCTTAATGCGCAATTCGAACATGCGAATATAGGGCTCAGCCAAACTGCTGATCGCATATTGCGTCTACTGTTTGTTACGCCGCCGATGCATAAGGTCCATCATTCGCGTGATCAGAAAGAAACTGATTCAAATTATTCGAATATCTTTTCTTGGTGGGATCGGATGTTCGGCACCTACACTTCGGCGACAGACTTTGGCAAACTCAGTTATGGCCTCGATGGCTTTGACGTTAAAGAGAGACAGACATTAGGCGGCCTGTTGAAAATGCCGTTTATGAACTACAACCGCGTTTGACGTGGAGGGCGGTCATGAAATCTGTTGGCGTTGTTGCGGGAGTTGCCCTCTCGATCGCTCTCTCATTGTTCGCCTTAACCTGCACGGCAAAGTCGCCGCCGCTTGGCTCACCATCCCCAAGTCTTCCTCTTCGCATACTCCGCGACGTGCCTTTGAGCGGTGGCGCCACGCGTTTCGACTATCAGAGTTTCGACCCAAACACTGGCCGCCTCTACATTGCACATCTGGGTGACAGTACGATAGTCGTATTCGACGCAAACAAAGACGCGCAGGCCGGAGAGGTTAAGAACCTGTCACGAGTGCATGGGATACTGGCCGTGCCCGAGCTTCATCGCGTCTATGCATCCGCTACCGGCACGAACGAACTCGTTGTTATCGATGACTCCACTTTGCAGATCATCGCGCGTGTGCCCGCCGGAGATTATCCGGATGGTATTGCGTACGCGGCAAAGGTAAACAAGATTTACGTTTCGGATCTGCACGGCAAGACGGACACAGTAATCGATGCCAACACGAATCAGCGCGTGACTACCATTTCTCTGGGCGGCGGCGCCGGCAACACGCAATATGATTCAGTGTCCGAACACATCTTCGTTACAGTACATGGGAAGAACCAGCTCGCCGAGATAGATCCAATGAAAGATGAGGTCATCGCGCGACACGTCTTGGCGGGTTGCAATGAACCACACGGCCTGTTGATCGACAGTGAGCACCGGCTGGCGTTCGTCGCATGCGAAGAAAATGCGAAGCTGGCTGTTTTTGATCTGGAGTCGAAGTCCATGACAGCCATTCACGGCGTCGGCGCTGATCCCGACGTGCTAGCTTTTGATAAAGGCTTTGCTCGTCTCTATGTGTCGGCTGAGAGTGGCGTGATCGCGGTTTTCGATGAGCGCGGTCGAAGCCTGGAAAAAGTCGGTGAGGCTTCCTTCGCGGCGAATGCCCACAGCGTAGCGGTGGATAGTCGCACTCATCGCGTGTATTTCCCGTTACAGAACGTCGGTGGAAAGCCCACTCTCAGAATTGCGTTACCTTCTGATAAGCAGTTGTGACTGGCACGTCGAGTGCGGTCCAGCACGGTAAAACAGAGAACCCTGAACCTATGTTGAAGCGAGTTGTCCTGGCTTTCGCTCCAATTGGTCTAGTTGCACTTTCATGGCACCACGTCGGCGCGCAAATACCGGTTGCGACATCACCCCTCTCTGGCGAAACACGTCAAATTCATGCCATCAGGATCTCCGAACCGATCAAAATTGACGGACGTCTGGATGAACTCGCTTGGTCAGAAGCGATCGCCGCCACTGATTTTCGGGAACAGGAGCCGAACGAAGGCACGCCTGCTTCAGAAAAGACGGAGGTGCGCGTTCTTTTTGACGATAAGAATCTTTATGTCGGCATTCGCGCCTTCGATTCGGATCCTGCGAATATCAACGCTCGGGAGTTGGTACGCGATGCGAGTTTTTCCAACGACGACAAGATTGAGATCCTCCTCGACACCAATCACGATCGTCGTAATGCCTTCCGCTTCGCAGTTAATCCGCTTGGGACACAACAGGATGCCTTGATTACCGATGAAGGCCGTGACGTTAATGTTTCCTGGGATGCACCATGGATCTCTTCAGGGAAGATTGATGGCACAGGCTGGACTGTAGAGATTGCAATCCCGCTGACGACGTTGCGCTTCAAAGAAGGTAATGATACGTGGGGATTCAATTCCGCGCGCATCATTCGACGCAAGAATGAAGTAAACTTATGGACCAGTTGGCAACGTTCGTTTGGGCTTGAACGCGTATCGCAAGCAGGCGAACTGGTGGGCGTGGGAGAAATCAAGCGACGGCGGTTATACGAGATTAAGCCCTACGTGACTGGCGGGTGGCGTGAAGGCGTTCCGCAAATTGGCAGCCCCGGTTTTGATACCGGGATCCAGGGAAAAGCAGGACTGGAAGTTGCGAAGATCGGCATCACTCCGTCTCTTACTGCCGAGTTCACGGCGAATCCCGATTTCGGCCAGGCTGAAGTCGACAATCAAGTGGTCAACCTTTCACGGTTTTCAGTTTTCTTTCCTGAGAAGCGCGACTTCTTTTTAGAGAACTCAGGCATTTTTCTTTTCGGTCGAGCGGAAGCGGACCAACTATTTTTCACGCGCCGTATCGGGTTGACAGAGTTCGGAGCGCCGGTTCCGATAGACTATGGAGCAAAACTCACCGGCAAAGTCGGACGATACAATGTCGGCTTCCTACAGGTTCAAACGCGCAGCCTCGGAGATTCAAGTACGCCTTTCCATGTGCCTCGGGCTCAGTTCACTGTTGCTCGAGTAAAGCGAGACATCCTTGAACGCTCAACCATCGGCGCAATTTTCGTAAATCGTCAGGGTGCGGTTTCAGCGCAAGGCGCTCCTTACAACCGCGGCGCAGGCATCGATGCCGAATTCAATCTCTCCGATCATTATCAAGTGCGAACGTTCTTAATGGGCACTGCAACGCCGGGAGTGCGTTCGAGTTTTCATTCAGGTCGCATCGACTCGCGCTTTGAAAACGATCTGTTTCGCTTCATCACTGTCTACGAAGACATTGGCAAGAATTTCAATCCGGAAATCGGTTTTGTCGAGCGCAAAGGCATTCGTCAATACTTTGGGCAAGTCGCTTACAAACCTCGTCCTACATTCATTCCTCACGTCCGACAGATGGAGTTTGAGTCGCAGCTCGAGTACTACGAGGATCGTGCTGGACATTTGTCGACCAGACAGACGGAACTCTCGTGGTTCACTGAATTCAAAAACTCAGCGACTTTCTTCTACCGTCCGATTGAGGATGTAACTGACGTGCTGAATGAGCCATTTGAGATTAGACCCGGGATTGTCATTCCATCAGGCAGCTACCGCTTCAACCGCCCGCGAATTGAAGCAACATCAGATAGCAGCAAGCGAATTGTTTTGAGCGCGCTATACAAGTGGGGCGAGTTCTATTCAGGCAAACGTGACGAGATTGAAGGAGGCATCACTTTTCGCCCGAACGCGCATTTGCTTTTTGAATTCTCTGATAGCTTCAACAAAGTAAAACTGCCTCAGGCAGATTTCAATACGAATCTATTTGTCGCCAGAGTGAATTACAATTTTTCAAGAAAACTACTGACATCCGCCTTAATGCAACTCAATTCAGCTGCGCGCATTTCAGCCATCAACATCCGGCTACGATACATCTATCGCCCGAACAGTGATTTCTTTGTTATCTACAATCAGAGCACCGGCGAGGGACTGGAAAGGCCCTCATATAGTCTTCAAGTTAAACTAACTCGCAATTTCACGTTCTAGGTGACAAGACCTTCATAATTCCACTCCGCAAGGACAATCTTCACGCTACCTGGAAACATTTTAGGCCCACGCGACATTGTATTTGAGAGGCTTATTTTCGGCCGCCGGCTTCAGGCCAAAAGCTGAGTTGCTCACCACGACTCGCGATGCCACAAGGCCGAGTCTCCTCAGGAGGATGCCTAGATGACGACGAAGCAATCGCAGGAAACAGATTTTACCAGGGACGTTCTTGGCCGTTACATCTGCAACGGAATGGACGAGGCTCTCGCCAGCACGAATCCTAATGGACAACGTCCTGATGGAAGTCCGCAAAACGACGCACGACCTTTCGACGTGATCGTGATCGGGGGAGGCAGTTTTGGTCCGATCTTTGCCCAACACCTGTTCTTCGCAGACAAGACTCACAGCCACCGGATTCTAGTGCTGGACGCCGGGCCTCTCGTACTCACGGAGCACGTTCAGAACCTGCCGGTGCTGGGACTCAATCCGCCAGGACCAACCGAAGTCGATCCAGGCGTTCCACGCGCTGAAATGTGGGGACTTCCGTGGAGGTCTGATGTACGCGGAGGATTTCCAGGACTGGCCTATTGTCTTGGCGGCAGATCGATCTTTTTCGGCGGCTGGTCGCCGCGGTTGTTGGACACTGCGAACGATACTGAAATGGCGCGTCCTCCGTGGCCCCAAAGTGTCGTGGACGATTTGAATAATCGTTATTTCGAGGAGGCTGCCGCTCAAATAGGAACAGACGAGAGCAACGATTTCATCAACGGCGAGATGCATCGTGCATTGCGCAAGCAACTCTTTGATGGCATCAAGGCAGGACAAGTGAGCGGTGCCATTCAGCCTGCGGATTTGCCTCTGCACCTCAAGGTTCCCCCGGGCACTTCGAATGCGGTGAAACAACAGTTGCGTCTCGAAGCACCATTGGCAGTACAGAGCCAAACAGTTTCCGGCCTGTTCCCCGTCAATAAGTTCAGCGCCGTACCTCTCGCGATCAAAGCATCGCGGACCGCATCTTTCGATTCGCAAGTCGGCATGCCGTTCCCGGATGATGTGAAGAAACGGCTAATGCTGGTTCCTCACTGCCGAGTTATCCGGCTCATTACTGACGTTCAGGGAGGAACGGGTCGGGTCACGGAAGTGCAAACCACGCTCGGCAATATCCCGGTTGGCCAAGGCACGGATGTCGTGATCGCCCTCGGAACGATCGAGAGCACGCGGCTCGCTCTCCTTTCGTTTCAAGGCATCAGTAACTACGCTCAAATTGGAAAGAACCTGATGGCGCACTTGCGCTCAAACTTGACCATCCGGATTCCACGGACCTCTATCGCCGGCTTAGACCCGTTAGTCAAAGCACTTCAAGCCTCTGCGCTTTTCGTCAAGGGCAAGCACATACGCAACGGCGTACCGTCTTACTTTCATTTACAGATCACCGCGGCAGGACTGGATCGGCCCAGCACCGACTCCGAGGCCGAACTCTTCAAAAAGGTGCCAGACGTGGACGGCTTTGACGTGTTACGAAAAGCGAACGACAACACGATCGTTATCACAATGCGCGGTATCGGCGAGACGCAGTCGCGTAATCCCAACAACAACATCTCACTGGCCCTCAATCAGCCGGTAGACGAAGTCGGCATGCATCGCGCATTTGTGACTTATCAACTCAATGCTACCGACCTTGAATTATGGGATGCGATGGACAAAGCCTCTGACGACGTAGCCAGGGTGTTCGCGAATGGCGCACCTTTTGAAGTACTTGCCGCCGATGATCGAACCTGGATACCGGTGGCGGCGAATGGTGATCCGAAAACGGCTTTGCCATACAAACCAAAAGCTGACGGTGGACGGCGAGACGGAATGGGGACCACTCACCACGAAGCAGGGCCACTGTGCCTGGGGACTGATCCCAATACTTCCGTAACAGATCCTAACTGTCGTTTTCATTTTGTCAGCAACGCGTATGCTGCCGGTCCTTCGCTTTTTCCTACTGTTGGATCCCCCAATCCAATGCTAACCGGTGTGGCCTTAGCGCGCCGGCTGGCGGACAGCATGGTGGTGTCGGCATTCACTCCCGATCCCGGTTTTACCATGCTCTTCGATGGTGTCGATACGAGCCATTGGCGGATGTCCAAAATCACGAACCAACCCCCAGGCCGGGACAATCCCGGAACCTTCCTGGTTGTGGACGGCTCGCTTGAATCGTTGCCCGGCAACGACCTGGGAATGTTCTGGAACATCGATCCAACGCCCACAGATTTTATTCTGAAACTGGAGTTTTTACGTTGGCGCAACGACGACAACTCGGGTGTGTTTCTGCGTTTCCCTGATCCGAATAGCAAGGGCTACAACAACACGGCGTATGTTGGAATTGATTTCGGCTTCGAGGTGCAAATTGACGAAGTCGGGCAGGGCGATCCGCCAGGATTGCCGATTCATAAGACCGGAGCAATTTACAGTTTTGCGGCGCCACAAAATCCAAACGTGAAACCGCCGGGTCAATGGAATGAATTCGAGATTCATGCGCAGGGCCAGAACTATCAGGTCTTTCTCAATGGCGCCAAAATCACTGAGTACCAGAATCCTGATCCAATTCGTGGCAGCACGGCGGCGCCTTGTTTCGTCGGCTTGCAAACACACACCGGACGCGTGGCGTTCCGCAAGATTCAGATAAAGGCACTTTAACCTTTGGGTATTGAGTAAAGCTCTTCATAGCTGGATTTATTTTGCCTGAATATTCCTCCAGCCAGATTCCTCATGCCTCCTGAGAAAAGGTGTTAAGAGAAGGTCCGATGAGGCAGATTCATGCGTGTTCTCCATTTGACGCCGGAATTTCCCCCCGTGATCTGGGGCGGCCTCGGCACCGCCGTGGGCGGACTGGCGACTGCCTCGGCCCACGCCGGAATCTCAGTCGGCGTCATGTTAGTTGGAGGCGCGCTCGTACTCGGTGATGGTTCTTATGGTCAGTGGAGAGCATTCCCTTGCGAACAGCAAAGCCCCGTGGATAACGAGTCGCTGGTTGTGAACTCCGATGGCGTGTCTTTCTTTCAGGTATCTCCGGAAGAAGCAGAAGAGGCTGGCATAAGACTAGTACGGAAGTGGAAACCTGATGTCGTGCACTTACACACGGCCTGGTTCTGGCCCATCGCCCGGGCTATTCGAGAACAGACACGCACGCCTTTGGTCTATACCGTTCATTCACTGGATCGCGCCGAATATGAAATTGGTGACTTCGTCACGCATTGGGAGACTCAGGAAAATGTTATCGCTGCCGCGGATCGCGTCATCGCTTTGTCGCGCGACGAGCAAAACCTCATCGCAAAATACTGTCCTGAGGCAGCAGCGCGCGTCAGGATAGTAGGGAACGGAATTGACGATTCAATGGCAGCTCGCACCCCTATACGAAAAAAGGCAAGCGATTCACCAATGGTGCTTTACTCCGGCCGCTTCGTGGATCGCAAGGGAATAAGCGAACTCTTTCAAGCAATCCCGCGCGTTTTGGAGCATTGTCCACAGGTGCGGTTCGTGCTTGCCGGCGGTTACGGCACAGCGGCTGACATTGAACGCGAATGGTTGCATGAATTTTTGCGCCCTTACCGTAGTCAAATTCAATTTACCGGCTGGCTCACGCCAGACAAAGTGGCCGAGTGGTATCGGCAAGCGGATATTCTCGTGATGCCAAGCTGGTACGAGCCATTTGGAATGGTGATACTCGAGGGCATGTTGCACGGTTTATCGATCGCTGCAACTTCAGTCGGTGGACCGGCAGATATTCTGGAACATGAAAGAACCGCTCTCCTTTTCCCGCCGCGAGAGGTTGAAGCTCTGACCGACGCGATATTGAGGCTCGTGAGTAAACCGAAGCTTCGTCAGCGCCTGGCTCGAGAGGCGGCGACGGAAGTGCGACGAAATTGGCTTTGGCCGAAAATCGTGAGGAGGATGGCAACTGTCTATAAGGAGATCATTTAGCGTAGGCTTCTTCCTACATGACGCAGAAAATGGGGCGAGGAATAGCTGGGTGGCTTCTGGATGGATGACGGGAACAGTAGCAAGGCAAAAGCAAACAAGAAATCAGTTAGACTGCATTGGTACGAATGCTGGAGACGCGTCGCAATAATTCCCTATCGTTTGCAACGGGGACTAATGCAAACGGATCAGAACAGCGGCGTCAATGCGTATGGTCGCTCTCAACTGGTAGTCCCGCATTAATCCAGTCCTGCTTTCCTTCGGCATAATCTCGTACATTGGTGTAACCCAGCGCCGCCAATTCACGGGCGGCGTTCTCCGACGCGTGTCAAGTAGGACTGGCGCAATAAACAACAATCTCGGCATTCTTGTCAGGCAAGACTTGCGAAGCAAGCGACGTCACGCTTTCTGGTGGCAAGTTTATCGCTCCGGGTATGTGAGCATGATGATAGGCCATGGCCGGCAGAGTCTCGACCAACAGAAAGTCGTCGTGGCGATCGATCTTCGCCTTCAATTCATCCCTTGAGATTGTTTTGGGCATTTCGTTTCCTCGTTTCTCATTTCTTCCACACGGCGTATCCTGACTACGATTCAATCTGGTCAGTCGGATAGTTCGTCAATCAAATCTGACCATGCCTGCTCCTCTCCAGCGGGATCAACTAAAAGCGCCCGACGGTTTATCCACCATCTTAGTTCCGCAAGGAACGCAGGGGAAGTCTCCGCTCGAATTAACAGTCGTGCGAGCTGACCCGTATCACCGACATCGAAATAACCTGGATAGTCTGTACC
>Ga0134124_10002792_pt1 | contig 14098 bp, 13 predicted proteins | sample KB304_FD_96880 | JGI IMG/M metagenome (GOLD analysis project Ga0134124, IMG submission 96880) | Terrestrial soil microbial communities without Nitrogen fertilizer from Kellogg Biological Station, Michigan, USA - KB3-0-4 | ecosystem: Environmental > Terrestrial > Soil > Unclassified ... | reverse complement strand
GTGCTCGAGGGTAAAGTGAACCCAGATTAAACCGCTGCCGCGCGATGAGATGGAACCAACGCCTCCGAGCTGCACGCTTGCGTCCTTGTCACCCATTGCCGAGGTGATCCGCTCGATCTTCCCGACAAAGACTGCATCCGACCTGGAAAAGAGTGCGCAGGTGGGAACTCTGTAGTCGAGACACGTGCAAGCATGTACCTCATTAAAGAAGTAAGCGCAAAACAACAGCAACGTTCCGGCCATCAAGATCGGCTTCATACGAGGAAAATTATCTCAGAGGCTTAATAGATGTAAATGCGAATTGAGATTCTGGAGATTCTGGAGGAATTACTCCTAACGTTGTAGGATTTCTTTTGGCCAATTTGTGGACAGAATTCTCAGCACATCGCAGTGAGGTGCTGGCAACCAATGGGAAAGAACTCCAAAACCCTTGATTTTCCTTGGTGGCTGCAACTTTCGAAAAGGCAAATACTTAGCTTTTTGCCGAGCGTCTAATTCGCAATGCGGCGGGCTGCCATACTTGTCCCGTCTTTCCCGGTAAATTTTTGACACACGAAAGCTTGGCCAACAAGTTAACGATCGACGCTTGGCCTGCGGCAGTGCTGTCAGCGACTTCGAGAAAACACCTCGCGTTCTTGTGTGTGGCCGCCGTGCCGAGCCGATCCCAAAAACCTTTCAGAGAAAGAAATGCTGCCCGACTATCGCAACCCAGCCAAGTATCCCAATTCACGCTTTTGCTAACGTCGGTTTTCGTGTGTGCTTGAAGTTGGCGAGTGAGCGTTGCTGCCTGAATTCGATGTTTTAGCCAGAATTCTGAGCACACATTGCCGAAGCGGATGATCTCGCGACGTGGATGCTACTCGTCGAACGGAGCGCGAAGAATGCCAACGCAAGTGGCAGTTATCAATCCAACCAATCCCCCTGCAGCGACTGATAGTATTGCCCAAGCAGTAACTACCCCATCGCCAGCCGCTCCCATTAAGAACAAACGATCGTTATGATTGATCCAACCGCTGCACCTACGGCGAAGCTTTTCGTTTTATCGGAAGATGCCGCACCAACGGTAATACCAATGATTGCTCCAGGTATACCTCCGAGAACTGATCCTATATAAAGCCCAATGATGACCCAGTCTTTGGCGCAACCGAGTATGCTACAGCCATCTTTAAAATACGTTGGACGGCAAGCATCGCTGCTCCGAACACTCCGCCACAGATTGTGCCGACGACGAAGCCGAGTCCAACCTTAAGTAACCGTCTCATCTTGATGAAAGGACTCGCCGGCCGCTCTGCTTGAGCGGCTCGCCCACGCAAACTACCAAAGAAGCTCCTCATGGCGAGTCCGCTCCAAGCGCGTGTTGGGCGGCTATGCCACTTTTCTAGCGATGACAGCAATGTGTCCGCGGGAAGATGGATCGTCAACTTCCCACATCTCTATTTCAAAGTCTTCAGCCTCTAGTAATTTGCGCGCCACACTTGGCTCGTATCCACTGTAGAAAAATGTGTGGCCGAACATCTCAGAAGTAAAACCCTCGGCGCCTCTGTCGTCCGGGGTGGTGTCTTCCGCGTCCGACCCGCCGACCGACAACAACAGGCGTGCGCCGAACTCAAGCGAGTTGGAGAGCTTACGATAGATGGCAGGATGATGTTTACGTTCTACGTGGAAAATAGAATCCCAAGCGATCGCTGCCGCAAACTTTTCAGCAAATCGTATCTCAACCATATCAGCATGAATAAACTCAGCTCCGGCTACTTCTCTCTTCGCTATCTCCAGCATCCTCTTCGACTGGTCAACGCCAACCACAAGAAAACCTTTCTGGATGATGTATTTGGCAATCGGATTGCCAGTACCACAACCCAAATCAAGAACCCGAGCCCCTGGTGGCAAGCCCTCAAGAATCTTATCAACGTAACCTAATACTCTATTGACATAAGATTGCCCTCGGAAGTTAGAGTGCCATTGCTCCGCGATATAGTCGTAAGGGTTTTGCATGGAAATTCACCACGAAGCGCCCAACGTTTGCACTTGAGCGGCTTGCCCACGCAACTCCACACTGGGACTTTACTTGGCCCAAGTTTCGAATGAGCTCAATCAGCGTACCTCGCGGGCCGTCCGCATCCAAAATGGAGAGTCTTTGTTGGCATAGCTTATTAATGGCAATGGTTCAGAGTAGACATATTCCAGACTTGGTGGTAGGTCTTTGCCTTTGCGCCGTTTGTTCGGTTTCAGGCTGCAATAGATGCGATAAACACGTTTGTGATTCCACTTATGATCCAGCCGCCGCAGCCGCTGGAACAACTTCCCAAAGCCTTGTTCCGGTCGCCCCTGGGCCAATTCCAAAAGTACCTTCACTACTTCCTGGTCCGGATTCGACCGCGGCTGGTACCGATAGACCGAGCGTCGCAAGCAGACTATCTTACAGGCCTGTCTTTCGCCTAGTTTGTGTTCCTGGCGCGCAAGCCCACAATCAACCCTCGTTTGACGGCGGGCCTTTACAGCTTTTTTTCCAGCACCTCTTTCAAGATGCGATGCTCCAAAGACAGTTCCGCGTACATGTGCTTGAGCCGTCGGTTTTCTGCTTCCAGCTCACGCAGGCGGCGAATGTCGGCGGCTTCCATGCCACCGTACTTTGTCTTCCACTTGTAATAGGTGGCGTCACTGATTTCGTGTTCGCGACAAACGTCTCTGACGGTCTTGCCTGCCTCAACAGCTATCAAATGGCGATGATTTGCGTCTCGCTGAATTTGCTCTTTCGCATTCGGCCTCCTGGCGTCATACTCGCCCGGGAACCTCTACTTTTCAATGGCCCGGTTTTAAGGGAGGGTTACAAATGGACGACCTCAAAAAGGGGCAAGCCTCCGACAAGGAAAAATTCGAGCTGCTTCATGCCATGCTAATCAAGTATTACGACGGCTTATTTGATGGGACCATGAAGGCGGCCGGGGTATTGGTTATCGTTGCCGGGTGGCTAGCCACCTCAGACTCTTTAAGTACCCTACTCAATAGAAGCATATGGTTACGCTATTTCGCGGTGGCGGCCGTTGTCTCGGGTTACGCGGTTTATTTGAGGGTCGCCTACCTCGCTTATAAGATATCGAACTATACCTTCCGTTATCTTGAAGAACTTGACTATATGGATTCACGATATTATGCACATCAGCGGATTAGATTGAGTAAGTATGTCCTCTATGGTGTGGCGAACTTGGTGCTGACGATAGGGATAGTCATACTAGTTGTTAAGCGGTAGCGGTCTAACCAGCATTCGAGCGTACTTTCTGTCATGGATGTTTATTGGACGTGCGGTGAGAGGGCACATCACAAAAAGCAATTTGTTAATACATGTTTCCTACTTATCGGTATATCTACTCGCAACGTAGTGCTATCAGCGGATCGACCCTTGTCGCACGCCGTGCCGGGACGAAGCACGCGATGAAAGCAACCGCAATCAACAATACCGCTACCACACCAAACGTGATTGGATCTCGTTCCGTAACTCCAAACAGCAATGACGACATAACTCTGGTCAGCGCTAACGCACCCGCTAGTCCGACGACGACGCCAAGCACCGCCAAAATCATTCCCTGCCGCACTACCAGCTTCAACACGTCAAGTGGTCGTGCGCCGAGCGCCATTCGAACTCCGATCTCCTGTGTTCGCTGTGCAACGGAGTAAGACATGACACCGTAGATTCCCGTCGCAGCGAGGATCATTGCGAGCAGGGCAAACAGCCCAAGCAAGGTCGTGCGATAGCGCGCCCCGGCAGCCGACATAGCTACCCACTCCGTCATCAGCCTTACTGCTGCGATTGGCTGGTCCGGATCTAACGCATTCACTTCTTTGCGTACGCCAGCGACGAGGCTCAGCGGATCTCCCTGCGTGCGGATAACGAGATTGACCCGAACAGGCGCTCGGGTCGGAATGTACATCGTGGCGGATGGCTCACCTTGCAACGATTGATGGCGAATGTCGCCGACGATGCCAATGATCTCGTAGGGCTCGTTCCGGCTTCCGCTCCAAATGATCAGTCGCTTGCCCAGTGCTTCTTCGTTTGGGAAGACGCTGTCCACGAACGACTGGCTGATGATGATAACCCTGGCCCTTTCGCGCACTTCCTGGTCGGTGAAGTTGCGGCCGCGCCTCAGAGGGATTCGCATCGCGCTGAGGTAGTTTTGATTCACGCGACGAAAGTCCGGAAAAGCCTCATCGGACGCAACGGCCGGTCGGCCTTCTACTGCGAAGGGCATCTGGTTAGATTGACCACTGAAGGGCAGGTCGGTAATGAAACCGACAGCTTCGACGCCCGGTAAGCCGGCGACACGTCTCTCGAGTTGCTCGAAAAAGTTCGACGCCTTTTCCGGCGTGTTGTATTTCTGCAGGGGCAAGTCGACGCGCATAGTCAAAACGTTGTTCGGATCGAATCCGGGATCGACATTTTGCAGTGCAACCAAACTCCGGATGAGCAATCCGGCTCCGATCAACAACATCACAGCGATCGCGCTTTCGAATACGACGAGTAAGCTGCGCGTGCGGTTCTTCAGTGTCGCTTCACTACCGCCTCGCATGCCATCTTTCAAGGCGTCGACGAGATTTTGTTTCTTCGTGCGAAAGGTGGGCGCCAGACCAAATAGCAGACCCGTTGCGAGCGAAATGAGAAGTGTGAACGCCAGAACCGTAGCATCGATCTTTACGTTAGCGGTGCGAGGAATACTGTCTTCACTGAGACTTACGAGCAGTTTGACTCCCGCCACTGCCAGCAAAGCGCCAAGCGCGCCACCGAGAATCGCGACCAAAAGACTCTCCGTAATCATTTGACGGATGATTCGTAGTCGACTGGCTCCAAGCGCCGTTCGCATCGCAATCTCTTTCTGCCTGGCAGCACCACGGACCAGCAACAGATTTGCCACGTTGGCGCACGCGATCAGCAACACAAAACCGACAGCGCCGAAAAGAATGAAGAGCATTTTTCGGCTCCCGCCCACGAGTACCTCGCGCAAAGGAATGAGACGAAGGTCCCAACCTGTGTTCGAGTCGGGAAATCGTCGTTCGAGTTGAACTGCGATTAGATCGGTGTCGGCCTGCGCCTGGGCCAGGGTGACGCCTGCTTTGAGTCTTCCTATCCCGAGCAGGAAACGCGCGTTGCGCATTTTCATCTCAGGATCGGCGTCGAAGTTTAGCGGTACCCACAACTGCGCAGGCTGCGGCAGGACCACGTCTGCCGGCATCACGCCGAGAACTTCGTAAGCTTTGCCGTCGAGGAGGATGGTCTTGTTAATGATGTTAGGGTCGCCGCCAAAGCGCGTCTGCCAAAAAGCGTGACTGAGCACGGTTACATGATCCTGACCGGACTTTTCATTTTCGAGCGAGAAGCCACGACCGAGAGCACAACGTACGCCAAACGTGTCGAAATAATTTCCCGTTATGGCCGATGTATTGAGACGTTCGGGTTCACCGCTACCGGTGAGGTTCATGGGAAGAATCATCGAGCCGGACGCGGCAAAATGTTCGAACGTTTTGTTTTGACTGCGATAGTCGAGGAAGTCGGTTGGTCCAAGGCTTCCTGGAGTGCTGCGGTTGCGGGACCCAAATACCGAGATGAGTCGATCGGGATCCGGGTACGGAAGCGGCCGAAGTATGACGGCATTAACTAAACTGAAAATTGCAGTGTTGGCTCCAATTCCGAGAGCAAGTGCGATGAGTATGATCGCCGTAAAACCCGGGCGCTTCGAGAAACTCCGCACACTGAATCGAAGATCCTGCCAAAGGTCTTCAATGAATCTCACGCGTCGCATATCTCGACACTCTTCCTTTCGTTGGTCCAAACCGTGCATTGCGCGTAACGCAGCGTAGCGCGCCTCTTCTAGCGGCATGCCGGCGGCGGTATTCACCTCGATCTGCCGCTCAAGGTGGTAGCGCAGTTCCTCATCGAGCTCGGCTTCGACTTGCCCGCGCCGAAACAGCGACCGCAGCCGTAACGGCACAGTGTAAAACCAGTGTTCCAAACGCATGGCTCAGGCCTCTTTTAGCCGCACGACCATCGAGATGGCTGTCGATAAACGATTCCAGTTGGCAGCCTCCCGCTCCAGCTCTTTCCGCCCGGGGCGCGTCAACGTATAAAACTTCGCGCGGCGGTTGTTTTCGCTGGGCTTCCACTCGGCCTTGATCCAGCCCTCTTGTTCAAGCTTGTGCAGAGCTGGGTATAGCGAGCCGTCACTGACCTGCAGTGTGTCGCCAGAAACCTGTTTGAGGCGTTGACCGATCGCCCAGCCGTGAAGCGGCTCCAGGGCTAGCATCTTCAATATCAGAAGGTCCAGGGTTCCCTGGACAAGGTCTGGCGGTTTACTCATAGCTCTCCATCGGTTACCGAGGGAAGTGTACATTGCTCTCCTCTCGGTAATCAAGGGGTAATACGAATCCGAAGCTAATTACAGATCTGTCAGTTTGCCGTCCGGTCAGCAACTCATCTTGCCTTTCATACGTAACACTCGTTACACTCATATCAACGTTACGTATGACTAACGAGACTCGAACAGCAAAGCCCGAGTGGATCTTCCTGATTCACCAGCTGCCACCGAAGCCGACAAATCTGCGCGTCCGGATCTGGCGCAAATTACAAAAGCTCGGCGCCGTTGCAATCAAGAACTCGGTCTACGTGCTACCCGCAACCGAAAAGACCCACGAAGACTTTCAATGGTTGAAACAGGAGATGGAGTCGGCTGGAGGTGAGGCGTCAGTTTTCAAAGCCGCTTCAGTCGAAGGTGCGACAGATCAGGAGATCATCGCTGCATTTCGTAAAGCGCGTGATGAGGAGTTCACTGCAATTGCGGCGGAACTCGATGGCTTAACGGGAGCAATTCGCGAACAGGCGCGCGGCAAGCATTTGTCCGCCGGCAGACTATCGGCGCACGAAAGTGAAATCGACAAGTTGCATGGAGAGCTGGAACGCATCGCCGGCATTGACTTCTTTGCAGCTACAGGCCGTGCAGCCGCCTTCGCTGCTTACGAGCGATGTCAAAAGGAGCTTCGAGCGGCCCAAGGTCCTAAAGCAAAAACACCACCTTCCCAAACAGTCGGAAGCAAACTCGACTTTGCAAAGTATCAAGGGCGGCGTTGGGTCACCCGCCGGAATCTTCACATCGACCGGCTGGCCTCTGCTTGGTTAATCAAACAATTCATAGATAAGCGACCGCGCTTCTATTTCGTCGCCGACGGCGAAACGATCGAAGGCGCAATTCCCTTTGACATGTTTGCCGCTGAGTTCACTCATCGCGGGGAAGACTGCACCTTCGAGACTATGCTGAAGCGCTTTGGACTCAGTGAAAACAAAGGCCTGCGTGAGATCGCTGAAATCGTTCACGACATCGATTTGAAGGACGACAAGTTTCACCGCCTCGAGGCCGTGGGGCTGAACACAATTATTGACGGATTGAGTAAAGTGCTGCGGGACGATCGCAAGTTACTACAACAGACCGGCGTTGTTTTTGATGGGCTTCACGCATTGCTCAGCAAGGATGCTGTGAAACCGGAACGCAAAACGAAACGAAATGGAAAGCGCTCTAAAAAGTAGCTCTGCGGCACAAGACAACGTCGACCAAATGCCGTCCTGGCGCGAGGCGTTTCTCTACTTTCTCACGCTCGGCTTTATCAACATTGGTGGACCAGTGGCGCAAATCACGATGATGTACAACCACATGGTAGAGCGACGCCACTGGCTCTCGGATGATCGGTTCGTGAGGATCATGGCCTTTTGTCACATGTTGCCTGGCCCGGAGGCATTGCAGTTAGCCATTTACGTCGGCTATCTGAAAAAGAGGTTGGTGGGAGGAATTCTTGCCGGTCTGACGTTCATCCTGCCAGGCGCGTTAGTGATGATCGCGCTGAGTTGGATGTACGTAGCTTACAGTGGTCTGCCGCAAGTCAATAACGTGCTCTACATTTTGAAACCCGCCGTCGTCGGTATCATCGCCGCCGGCATTTTCAAGCTGGGTCGTGCTTCGATTAGAAACTATTTTCTCGCCTTTCTTCTGCTTGCGGCATTTGTAGGACTGAGGTTTGGAGGGATCAATTTCCTTTTGCTCCTGGTGCTAGCCGGACTCCTTAACTTCCTGGTCGCGGAAGGATGGCCCAAGTTAAGGAAAGCGAGAGCCACGTTGCCGGCGATCGGCGTCTTTCTCTCATTTTTTCCGGTTGCGAACTCACGTTGGTTTCAGATGAGCTGGTTGTTTTTGAAAACCGGCCTGTTCAGTTTTGGCGGCGCTTACGCCTCGATTGCATTCCTTGAGCACGGGGCTGTTGAACAGCATCAATGGTTGACAAGCAGCCAATTACTCGATGGTGTTGCTCTCAGTGTAGCGACACCTGGTCCATTCATGCTGTTCGCTACCTTCGTCGGTTTTCTCGCCGGAGGAGTGACGGGCGCGATCATCGCTACGTTCTTTGTTTTTCTACCCTCATTTGTCTTTGTCCTGGCCGGCGCACGCTACGATGAGAAGGTTCGCGAGAATCGCTTTGTCCAGGCGTTCCTTGCAGGCGCAAGCGCCGCCGTCGTCGGTGTGATCATTGTCGTATCGCTCGAGCTCCTTCCAGCCGCGTTGTTGGATCTACCAACAATCGTCATCGCGTTAATCGCTTTTCTAGTCATTACGATATTGAAGGTTGACGTAGCTAAAGTTGCCTTGGGAGCTATGACGGGCGGCGTCTTATATGCGTTGGCGAAAGGGTTGTGGCCGAGTTCATGAAAGAAGCACTGCTGACAGAGCGCAACTCAGGTTGGCGTGTGCGCGCCGCGGACTACCTCGCTCTTGAGCACAACGTCACGATTGCGTCAGCGGCAGTCTTCCTGCTGGGCTTCGGCGAAGAATTATGGAAAAAGTTTCTCCCTAAATATCTTGAGGCGCTTGGGGCGACCACGCCAATCATCGGTCTCTTTGGCACGGCTGAAGATTTCTTCGACGCCTGCTACCAGTATCCGGGCGGCTTTGTTGCTGATCGTTTTGGGCGACGCCGAGCTTTCCTGATCTTTATTACACTCGCCTCCCTCGGTTACGTCGTTTACCTTTTCAGTCCTTCGTGGCCATTCTTGTTTGTCGGTCTCGCCTTAGTGATGGCGTGGCAAAGCATGGCGTCTCCTGCAATCTTTGCGGTGATCGGCGATTCCCTGCCCCGGGAACGCCGAGCAATGGGCTTCACTCTGCAATCGATACTAAAACGTGTGCCTATCGTGATCGCACCAATTACTGGCGGTGCTTTGATCGCCTCGACGGGCCTTGTCAACGGCATCCATGTTGGCCTGCTGATCACACTCGGTTTAGCAGCCGTGACGCTCGTACTCGTACTTAAAATCAGAACTACCAACCAGCGGCCACATTCGATCAACATGCGCGGCGTTTGGCGTTCATTTCATGGCGTACTGAAACGGCTACTGATTTCGGACATCATCATTAGAACCTGCGAAGGCCTGACCGGGGTGCTTGCGATTCTTTATGTGACCAACATTCACGGTATCAGTATTGCGGCTTACGGCACTCTTATCGCCATTCAGATGATTACCTCGATCCTTGTTTACATTCCCGCCGGAAAGATTGCCGATCGAGTAGGACGCAAACCGTTTGTGGTGGTGACTTTTTTGAGTTTTGCACTGTTTCCAGTGGCGATCATTGTCGCGTCAAACTTTGCATGGTTGATCGTCGCTTATGTGATCGGCGGCCTGCGAGAGATTGGCGAGCCTTCCAGAAAAGCGATGATCGTGGATCTTGCGCGCGACAATATTCGCGCGAGATCTGTTGGGCTCTATTACCTAGTTCGTAGTCTTTCGATCACACCGGCAGCCGCGATCGGCGGATTGCTCTGGAAGATCGCACCGCAAGTGCCGTTCGTCACCGCCGGATTGATCGGACTGGTCGGAACTGTGGTCTTCATCATGACCGTCGAGGAACGCTACGCCAGTTAGGAACGCAAAATGACGAATAGAAGTGAATACCAACGAGTGCTGTTGATTAGTAACTCAACCCTGTATGGCAGTGGCTATCTCGATCACGCTGAAGCAGAGATTCGCCGCTGTTTGGGTGGTGTGCGAAGCGTTCTCTTTGTTCCGTATGCACTCTACGACCGCGACGCATACGCGGCTACGGCGAAAGAACGCTTTGGGAAAATGGGTTACACACTTGAGTCGATCCACAGCGCCAGCGATCCGCAACAGGCTGTAAATCACGCGGAGTCGATCTTCGTTGGAGGCGGCAACACCTTCCGATTATTAAAAGCGCTCTACGACGCTGACGTGCTTCACGCCATCCGTGAACGAGTGAAAAACGGAATGCCTTACATCGGATCCAGCGCCGGCTCCAATGTCGCTGGTCCAACTATCAAGACCACCAAAGACATGCCCATTGTCCAACCGCCGTCGTTCGACGCACTTGGATTGGTGCCATTTCAGATCAGTCCGCACTTTCAAGATCCCGATCCCAATTCGACTCACATGGGTGAAACGCAGGAAGAAAGAATCCTTCAGTTCCTCGAAGAGAACGACACGCCTGTATTCGGTTTGCGCGAGGGCGCGATGGTGCTGGTTGAGAATGGCACAATGATCTTGAAGGGCTCTTCAGGCGCAAGAATCTTTCGCAAGGGTGTTGAGCCAGTTGAGACGTTGCCTGGTGATTGTCTGGATGATTTCACAAACGGGACGGCGGCCTTATGAATTGTGGGACCCTTATTCTGACCCGACGTGATGTAGCGGCACTTCTTTCCATTGAAGAATGCACGGAAGCTGTCGAGCATGTTTTCAGACTGTACGGAGAAGGCAAGACACAGGCTCCAGGAGTCTTAGAAGTACACGCGCAAAACGGCGGCTTTCATATCAAAGCTGGGATGCTGCAACTCAACCGTCCGTACTTCGCGGCCAAGATCAATGCGAACTTCCCCCAGAACCCAAAGCGACTCGGCCTGCCGACGATTCAGGGAGTCATTGTGTTCTCGGATGCCGAAAACGGATATCCCCTGGCGATAATGGATTCAACCGAGATCACCAGCCAGCGCACGGCCGCTGCTACGGCGGTGGCTGCCAAATACCTTGCCCGTCCTGAATCCAAAACGCTCATGATCTGTGGTTGCGGCATTCAAGGTCGCGTTTCACTACGCGCACTCATGCGCCTGTTTCCACTTGAAGAAGTCTTTGCTTACGACATTGACTCAACTCAATCAGAGAAGTTTGTAAGTGATTTATCGGCGGAACTGGCAATCACGATCAAAGCCGTGAGCCAACTCGAGGGCGCCGCCCTTCAGAGTGACATTTGCGTGACGTGCACCCCATCAAGACAGTTCTTCCTGAAGCGGGAACATATCGCACCGGGAACGTTTGTCGCCGCCGTGGGAGCGGATAACGGAGACAAGCAGGAGCTTGATCCAAACTTGCTTGCAGCAAGCACAGTTGTCGCCGACCTGGTGGAGCAGTGCGCAACTATGGGTGAACTTCATCACGCCCTCGATCAAAAGGTAATGAAGAAAGATCAGGTGCACGCAGAACTCGGTGCAGTAGTCGCCGGCACCAAACCCGGACGCACATCGAGCGACGAGGTCATAGTTTTCGATTCCACGGGGATGGCGCTACAGGACGTGGTTACCTCGGCTCTGGTCTATGAAAAGGCAACACAACAAGGCGCCGGTACAACAATGGAGCTGAGCACATGGACTACGGCGCAGCGGCCGCGAAGTACATCGATGCGTTCATGCAAAACGTGAATTGGGACGAAGTGAATCGCAGAGTGGAAGAGATTCGGATTCGTAAGTGATCGGATCGTGTAATAGCCACGGCTGATTCCCATGGAGGTGATCATGGAGTTACTTACTGACCAGGTTCGCCTGGCGTTACTGGTTTTCTTGTGTGGACTGCTGTGGTCCTTAGAGTCACTGGTTCCGCTTTATCAATACCGGAACAGCAGGGTTCGACATGCGCTGCCGAATGTCGCGCTGACGGTAATCCTGGTTCTAACAATCCTCGCGTTGTCGTTTAGCTCGGCTTATGTTGCTGCATTTACGGACCGCAGTGGCGTCGGGCTGTTAACTTTGTTTGCGCTGTCACCGTGGATGCACGCAATCATAGGCGTCGCGGTAATGGATTTGTTGGCCTACTTCGCTCATCTTCTGCTGCACAAATCGTGGCTTGGCTGGCAATTTCATCGCGTGCATCATTCCGAAAATGCGGTCGACGTCACCACTGCTTTCCGCCAGCATCCCGGCGAAACGGTTTGGCGTTTGCTCTGGCAGCTTGCTGCAATTGCGCTATTTGGCATTCCGCTCTGGATCGTCGTTATCTACCTCAGCCTGTCGGCCCTTAATGCACAACTCGAGCATGCGAATATAAGACTCAACCAAACTGTCGATCGTATGTTGCGTCTACTGTTTGTTACGCCGCACATGCATAAGGTCCATCATTCCCGCGATCAGAAAGAGACTGATTCAAACTATTCCAACATCTTTTCTTTATGGGACAGGAGTTTTGGCACCTACACTTCGGCAACAAACTTTGGCAAACTCAATTATGGCCTCGATGGCTTTGATGTTAAAGAGAGACAGACACTAGGCGGCCTGTTGAAAATGCCGTTTATGAACTACAACCGCGTTTGACCTGGTGAAGGGGCGTCATGAAATCTGTTGGAGTTGTTGCGGGAGTTGCCCTCTCGATTGCTCTCTCATTATTCGCGTTAATGTGTACCGCAAAGTCGCCATCGCTTGTCTCACTATCCCCAAATCTTCCTCTCCGCACACTGCGCGACGTGCCTTTGACCGGTGGCGCCACGCGTTTCGACTATCAGAGTTTCGACCCAAACACTGGCCGCCTTTACATCGCACATCTGGGTGACAGTACGATGGTCGTATTCGACTCAAACAAAGAAGCGAAGACCGGAGAGGTTAAGAACCTGTCACGGGTCCATGGAATACTGGCCGTGCCAGAGCTTCATCGCGTCTATGCCTCCGCTACCGGAACGAACGAACTCGCAATTATCGACGACTCCACTTTGCAGATCATCGCGCGTGCGCCGGCGGGAGACTATCCCGATGGCATTGCCTACGCTCCCAAGCTAAATAAGATTTATGTTTCGGATCTGCACGGCAAGACCGACACAGTCATCGATGCCAAAAACAATGAGCGTGTGGCTACCATTTCCCTCGGCGGCGGCGCTGGGAACACGCAATATGATTCAGTGTCTGAACACATCTTCGTTACAGTTCACGGGAAAAATCAGCTAGCAGAGATAGATCCAACGAAAGACGAGGTCATCGCGCAATACGCCCTGCCGGGTTGCAGTGAACCACACGGACTGTTGATTGACAGCGAGCACCGGCTGGCGTTCGTCGCCTGTGAAGAAAATGCGAAGCTGGCTGTTTTTGATCTGGAGTCGAAGTCCATGACAGCTATTCACAGCGTCGGCGCCGATCCCGACGTACTGGCCTTTGATAAAGGTTTTGTCCGTCTCTATGTATCGGCTGAGAGTGGCGTTATCTCGGTTTTTGATGAGCGCGGCCGAAGCCTCGAAAAAGTCGGGGAAGGGTCCTTCGCCCCGCATGCCCACAGCGTTGCTGTTGATACTCGCACTCATCGCGTCTATTTCCCGCTACAGAACGTCGGCGGAAAGCCCACTCTCAGAATTGCGCTACCTTCAGATAAGCAGTTGTGACGGGGCGCTTGAGCGCGTTGGGTCCAATCCACTCGTCCCGGCCACTCAGTTCAAGTACTTGCGAGCAGCGCGCCCTGCCCTTACTTTTTGTGGGAACTTTTGTGTCGGTCCCGTTTTGAAGCTACACAACCTTAGCGTTCCCCACTCCAGGTTGTATTAGCAACTGCAAGCAACCTCGGTTTTCTCAAAGAAGATTAGTTTTCTGCTCGCCGGCGCTTCCGTGAAGACCGAGACGCAACATCGCCAAGGTTGGCACACACCTGAAACTGCACGCCAAGGGCATACTTACCCCTCAATTATCGAGGACTCTGAAGGCCCGTAGGACTACTGTATTTCTTCATCAAATCGATTGCTTTGTCGGCCAGCTTAAACAAGTGCGGATGGGCACGATTTCCGTTCGTCAGAACCGCGAATCCGAGTTTGCGATCTCG
>Ga0134124_10002791_pt1 | contig 14098 bp, 19 predicted proteins | sample KB304_FD_96880 | JGI IMG/M metagenome (GOLD analysis project Ga0134124, IMG submission 96880) | Terrestrial soil microbial communities without Nitrogen fertilizer from Kellogg Biological Station, Michigan, USA - KB3-0-4 | ecosystem: Environmental > Terrestrial > Soil > Unclassified ... | reverse complement strand
CCGCAGGCGAGCGCGTCTCGCCTTTGTTGTCGAACAGCTTCGAAATCACGAAGCCTAAAAGCAGATCACTCGTGAGCATCGGAACCGCCGTTTGGTTGTTGCTGCTGCTGCTGCAAGCTCGCTACGAGCTTCAGCAATTCCGACGGGTCGAATTTCCCGCCGCCGTTGGTTGGAGCGCCGCCACCCATCGCGCGCTGCAACGCCATCGCCGCGAGCTGCTCGCGCGTCTGCGGGCCGTTGCCTTCCGTTTCCTCTTGGTGCTGCGCCGCCTGGTCCTCCACTTCGGCTAGCCGGTTCTCAACTCGAACGAGCAAGCCGAGGCACACGTTGACCACCGACACCATGGCGCCGAAGCCTTCTTTGAACGCGCCGCTTTGTTGGCGCGCGGCCTCGCTCGCTACCTCCCGCATGTTGCGGGCGATGTTGTCGACGAGCTTCGGAATATCCACGCTGATGATGGGGACCGATGCGCCGACGTTGGCGCGAGCGAGGCCGCGTAAGGACGCTTCCGTTTCGGTTTCGGCGCGAAGCTCGGGGTCGTCGGGGTCGAGTTCGAGCACGCGCAAAACCTGATCGTCCTTGTCGAGCGCTTGCACCTTGATGCAACCGCGCAGCACGCCCACCAAATCACTCCACTGCGCCGGGCCGGTTTGGTTGACGGCTGCTTTTACTTCGTCCCCGTCCAACGTCTCGCCGACGATGCGGGCCGGCATCGGCTTCCGCTTGAGCCAGTGCAACAAAAGCCGGTTGCGCGGACTCACGCGAATGTCGGTCATCGTCGAACGGGGGCGGGCCATCTTAAAACCTCATTACCGCGGGGCCGTTCGCGCCCCAAGGCCGCATCACTTGCCCCTGCTCGGAACCGAACCGGGGCATGCCACCGCCGCCGAACATTTGCGCGAGCTGCGCGAGCTGCGGAGGTAGGCCGCCGCCGCCGCCGCCGCCGCCGCCGCCGCCGCCGCCGCCGAATCCCGGAATCATGCCGGGCAGCATTTGCGCGAGCTGTGGCGGTAGTCCGGGGATCGGAATGCCGGACGCGGCCGCGTGCATCGCCTGCTTAGCGAAGTCGCCAAAATTCTTCGGCGGGCCGTGCGCCAAGAAATCGACGCCGGCCGCCGCGAGCGGTCCGAAGCCGGGCACGAATTTCGCGAACGGCATGGCCATGTTCGCGACCTTTGCAAAGGGCTGCGCCGCTCGCATATGCGCGGTGATCGGGTCGGTCGCGATACGCGAGAGGTTTTTTAGCGACGGGTGCTTAACGAAGTTGACAGCGCTGGTGACTGGCGAAATGGCCGCCTTGAGGATGTTGGAGCCGAACCAGCCAACGGAGTGCGTTGCATCTTCCATGCACCCGTCCACGTCCACCTCGTCGCCCATGACCGCGTCCAGGTAGTCGGCCACCTCCACCGGGTCGGCGCCCAAAATCAGATCGTGAAACGCGCCGAGGCGCGCGGCGTCTTCCGGGTCCATGTCTTCGCCCGCGACTTGCTGGCAGCCGCGCACGGCATGAATCACGGCGCGCTTTGGGTCTCGAGCGGCCGACGTGGCCGACCAGTCCCAAGGCTCGGCGCGGTCGGGCACGTCGCAACGTGCAAACCAAATGTTGGGGTGCCTCGGGTCTCGGCCCGGAGCGATGGCCAGGCACATGCGCCCGTCGGCCGACATCGGCGGCGCAATCGCGCCGGCACTTCCAACGCCGTCGCGGCCGCTCACAGCGTGACCCATGCCGGCCGCAAGGCTCGGGTCTTCGATCGAACCGTCCGAGCGCCGAACGACGGCATGCCACCGCGCCGGGCCGGACTTCTTCACGATGGCCCGCGCGCCGGGGTCAATCCCCGCGGCGCGTAGTGAGCCCGCGTGCCAAGGCGCCAAATCGTCGCAGTCGCCCCAGCCGCGCCCGAGAATCGTCCCCGGCAAATCAAAATGTTCGTCGCCGGGGGGCTCGGGCTTCCATTTGACGCGACCGGCTTTGATGGCGCCGGCCGCGGGCGGGGCGTGCCCGTTGCGGACCAGACTCGAGACAGTTCGGGTGACCGATTCAAGCGCGGCGTCGAGGGCCGATTTTCGGTCCTTGTCGTCAAGCTCGTCCGGGACTCCAAGTCTAATCCGCATGGGTTATCAGCCTCTCAGGTTGCGACGCGGCCGAGGATTTCGAGCGAGAGCGCTAGCGTGTCGGTTCCCGTCAGCGGCGGGTTGACGAACGCGAACACTCGGATTTCAGCACCCTGCGTCGCAGGCTGCATGACCATGCGGACGCCGAACGAGTCTCGAGCGAACGTCTCGAGGTTGACCGGGCCCAACACGCCGACCTGGGGCCGGATGCCGATATGGACGCCGTTGTTCATGAACGCCAGCGCGCCGAGTGCAGTTGCGCCGTTGCGTGCGATGCCTGAAACCAAGCGCTCGCCACGAAACGGAATCTGCGCCACCGCTCGAAATTCGATGTTGGCCACGCCGCCCGTAAAGACGCCGTTGGCCGTGACCGGAGTCAGCGGAATGGGGAACACGCCATAGCCCGGCTCGGGCACGCCCGGCGCGAGCTGCCGGCGCCACTTCGGCTTGGGAGCCGCGCCGCCGCGGTGACGCGCAATCGCGCGACGCCGACGCGCAGCGCCTACGAGCGCAGCGCCGAGAATGTCGTCGCCGAGCACGTCATCGCCCACGCCGTAAGTACCGGACAGCTCGAAGGTGTCCAGCTCGTCTCCGTCCAATTCGTCATCGCCCATGAGATCCATTTTGTTTTCTCCTGCCTTTTTTCGTTGTGCTGGCGTTGCTGCGTTCAGTCGAAGAACACAGCGCCGCCGGGCATTTGGTACGCATCGCCCACGATGGTTTCCCCGCCGCTGAAGCCGATGTTGAACGCCGAGAGGGCGAGCGAGCTTGTGATCATGTCTTGCACGATCGGCGGGAGCTTGATTTTCAGAAACTCTTCGGCGCCCCAACCGAGCAGACCGAAGGAAGTGATCGGGCCCGCTTTGCCGACGACGGGCAGCTTCGCAAGCCAGCCCTTTTTCGAAGCGAAGCCGAGCGCGAGAGAGCCGACGACGATCGCAGTGCGATGGCCGCCACGCCCGCCTAGGAAGTTACCGACGGAGCCGAGAGCGCTCTTGCCGCCGGAGCGACGACGCTTGACCGGCGCGCGGCGCACGCGTGCGATCGACGGCGCAGCGCGCACCGTGATCGAAGTTGATTTTGCGGTGGAGGCACGACGCGCCTTAGAGCGCCCGCCTCCCCCTTTCGTGAACTGCCCATTTTTTTTGCGACCTTTGGCCATACCGCCCATGGCAGCACGCCTCACTGACCCAAAAAATCCCCGTCAGCTTTGGGTCAGTGCTTCGACAGCAGCAGCACGGCCAGCACGAGCAACACAGCTTCCGTACCAAACTCCGTCACCTTGCCGGCCGCCGCTTCGAGCCGGTCGAGCGTGCCCGGCACAATGGGCGACTGCTCGACGTCTTGAATGCTCGTGACGTTGGGCGGAGCAAACGACGGAAAGCCGAATTGGTGCGCGTTTAAGAACGGCATTCGCCCCGCCGGCACGTTGAAAATCACGAACTGCACCGGAGGATTTGCCTCCTGGTCGAGCGAGCTGGCCTCGATTTTCACCGCGCCGTGCATGTCGCGAATCCAGGCGTCGAAATCGGCCATGTTGTCGCGGCCGAGCACCGTGATCCAATAGCGGCCCGCGGGAATGGGGCTGACTTCGGTTTGCTGGGCCATCAGACCACCCCAGCGCGGCGGAGCCCGGCCAGCAATGGATCCACGGTGGATCCGTCGTCGTCGCCTTCCAGGGCCTTTTTGCCGAGAAAAAACGACACAATCCCGAAAAATAGGATCGCTTGCTTCAGCGCCAAATCGCTCATGGCACCCACCACGCTACGCCGATTTTGGGAGCCGCAAAGCACTGAACGCCTTAGCAGGGCTGAAAATACCCGTGGACATCGGCCCCGGATCCGGACTTCCATAACCCCCAGACCCCCCCCTTTTGCGCCAAAATTGGCGAAACGCCCGCGGCTGCTAACACCTCGGGCGTTTCTGGGAGGGGCACGGTTCGGACGTGCCCAGATCCAAAACACCATACCGCGGAGTGAGACGCAAGGCCGGCAAGGGCCCCGCGGACATTTTGCGTCAGTCCCGCCGCGATTTAGCGGCCGCCGTTGCTGGCGCGAAGCTCAGCCGGACCGTTGCACTGCTCGCCGTTGAGTCGCTAGCCGAGTCGCTGGCGCATGTTTCGGCGTGCCGGATGCGCTTCGAGGCGCTCAAAATGATCCGAAAGCGCCGGTCATGAGGTTTTCAGGGGGTTTCGGCGGCAGGGGGGCCCGGGATTGAACCCCGCTTATTTCCTGCCACCGGTGCCCGGCGTGCATCGTCGCGAGGCCCTAGCCGTGTTCCGGTACGCGCTACACGAGCAAATGAGCTGGAAACGCGCTCACGCGCTCGCAGTGGCCGCGAGCTACGGGGAAAACTGCTGGGCGTTCCAAAAACGCATCGCAGAGTGGGCCAAATGCAGCGTTAGGACGGTTCAGCGCGCCATGAACGAGGCGAAAACGCTGGGAATCATCCGCTCGCGACGCTCGAGACGCGGCGAAATCCCCCACAATGGCCGGGGATTGCTCAAGTGTGGCTTTGCCATGCGAACGTTTACAGCTTGGGGCCTGCGCTCCCTGCGCAGGATACGCGGTGTTTGTGCCCGTTATGCCGAGGCCGACGCCTTCCGGCGCATGCGAGCCGCACAGAACCGGCAAGAAAAGCCAGAGATACGCGAAGCCATCTCAGAGTTTCGCGCGCTGCGCCCGTAGGTCACAGCACAATTTAAGGGGTTTGGCGGTGCGAAGGTGCGCCCGCACCCTGAACTGAACCGCGGGCCGGCATGTTTTGGGGCTGCTTCCGGGTCCACTGAACGCGCGGAACGTTACTGACTGGCTGCGCAGCTGTGGATAACCGACCGATTTGGAGCCGGCCCACTGTTCTGACTGTCCTACCCTGTGGCTTTGCAGAGATTTCCAAGCCATTAGAACTAAAACTACTGGCTAGCTCCTAGTTTCCAGCGCGAGCCCCAGCCCCGTTCCCAGGCATTTCAGGCGGACGCCCGCTAAGCGACGGGGAAGGGCGGCGCTCTCGGTCGCCAGGCACGCACAGCGCCCCGCGGCGGGCCCTACAGCGCGCCCGACGGGCGCCAGTCACGTTCGCGTGCCTTCGGCACACGAGAGGCCCCATAATGGGGCGGTGCGGCGGCAGGCGGCCTATTTGCGAGTCAGTACGGCTCAGCAGAACGAATCGCTACAGCGAGAAGCCATCCAACGGGCGGCGGCGGCGCGCGGCGAGCCGGTCGAGCTGTGGTTTTCTGAGGTCGTGGGCGGGAAGGCTTCCGATCGCCCGGAGCTTGACGCGGTGAGAGCTTTGGCGCGGCGGGGAGAGCTTTCCGCGCTTTGGGTGTTTCGCCTCGATAGATTGGCCCGGGGGGCGCATTTCCTGCTGAACGTGGTTCACGAGCTGCGGAAAAACGGCTGCAAAATCGTGAGCGTGAGCGAAGGCGTGGATTTGGAAGGGCCTTGGGCGGTTCCGATCCTCGCAGTCCTCGGGACGGCCGCGGAAATCGAGCTGGAAGCCATCCGAGAACGCACGGCGGCGGCGCAAGCCAAGGCGAAACGCGCCGGGAAAACGTGGGGCCGGCCGCGGGCCGGCGAAGTAGACCAGCGGGCGCAGCTGCGCCAGCTGCTAGAAAACGGCTTGACTTTACGAAAGGCCGCAAAAGAAGCCGGTTTGAGTTACGGCACCGCGCAACGCATCATATCGGGCGACCGTCAAGACGGAAAGAAATGAAAGTGCTTCGGGCGCACAGCTATCGGGAGTGCCCGAAATGCGGCTGGGACGCCCCCGGCAAGCGGGTTGGCGCTCGGATGGCCTACGCTTGCGACAACTGCGGGGCGAGGTTTTGGGCGCCGGCCGTCGTCGTCGAGGTCAGCGGCCGGCTAGTCTCCGAAACGGTGCGGCCGCTGCGCCGGAACCACCTCGCGGACCGAGCCCGCCAGGCCATGCGCCGACCGCGGTTTTAGCGGCGGGGGTAGGGTTATCTAATTAGATAAGGAGCTTGAAACCGCGCGAAAACCCCGGCAATCTGTGAGGCGTGGCGCTCAACAAAACGAAGCTCCGGCGGGAAATCCAGGCGGCGCACCGGCAGGCGTTCAAGTTCCGGCTCGGCGAGCTGCGCGAGCTGATCAAGGCGGCGCGCGTCGCGCGTCGCGAAGCGATCCGCGGCGTCAAGCTCGACTGCGCGCAGAAGCGGATCGAAGCGCGCAGCAATTGCCAGCTGCGCGCGTTGCACGCCAAGACGAGCGGCGCGCAAGAAGTCGCGCGCCGCAAATCGAAGCTCTTGGAAGAGTCGGGCTTTGAAAAAAAAATGCGCAACGTCGAGCGCCCGCGAGGCCTGCGCTCGACTGCTGGTGAGCGGCGCCAAGAGTCGGACGATGAAGTGCGCTCGAACCTGGAGCCGAGCATGGTTCGAGTGTTCGACGCCGTAAAAAAACACATCAAGGGCAACGCGCGCAAATCGCGAACAGAGGCTTTTTTGCAGTGGGCGGAAGAAAATCCGGAAGAGGTCTTCACGCTGCTGCAACACGACGCGGACAAGTACCTCGCGCAACTGCTCGCCGAGCAACGGCAGACAGAGCGACAGATGAAGCGACGCACCGCGGTGCCGTTCTGAGCTAGCGCAGCTTGTCGGGCGCCTTGTCGCTCACGAGCTTGAACGCGCGCCCGATGTAGAGCGTTCGCACCTTGCCGCCGCTCGTCCAGAAGGCGTACCAGTACGGCCCGTGGAGCTTCCCGCAGTGCGGCTTGCCGCAGAGCACGGGGCGCAGCTCGTAGGTCACCGAGTGCATGAGCCCGCTAGCGCCGCGCTCCATGTGGTGACGGTTCGCGTCGTTGGTCCTTTCTGCGGCCATACCCCATCTTAACTAATTAGATAAGAGGGGGGGGCCGAAAAATGAGCTCGCTGGCGCCCACCCCCGATTTTGCTCTGGCCGTCCGTCCCCGAAATCGGGACGGAGCGAAAGCACCTTTTGGGGCACCCCGAAAGGTTGCTCGCAAAACCCGCGGGTTCGTGCCCACGCCGAAACCCACAGAGAACCGCGGCGTTTCTCTGTGGGTTTCGGCGTGGCCCCGAGCCCGCGGCTTTTCAGCGAGGCGAGAGGCCTTGGAGCACGCTGCACCCCTCGGGGTCCGTGTAGCTTTCGCAGGCCATCGGGCAGGGCTGGCCGGCAAAGGCCTGGACGCACCGATCCACCGCAACCGCGTTGAACGTCTCGCCGGGAGCTGCGCGGGCCGTGCAGAGGGGCAGTTGCAGCGCCACCACGGCGGCGCAGCCGTCGCGGACGGGAGCGCAGCCGGGGCAGGCCTGCTGGCGCTCACAGGCGGCGCGTAGGAGCGCCGAGCACGTGGCGGCCGCGTCGAGCGCCGCCGGTGCCTTGGGGTGGGAGCGGTAGCCGGCCACAAGCAGCGCGCCAATTCCAGCGCCAGCGAAAGCGGCTGCCCACCATGGCGTTTTGACCATGCCGGAGGGTGACCCAAAAACCCCCCAAATCCACACCCCAAAAACCGGTTGGAAAAGGTACTACGGCCGGCGGGCATGTGGGACGGTCCAAAAGGTTGCTTTTGGGTCAGGGCCGGCTAGCTTCGAAGGGTCCCCCCGCTCGGCGTTGACGTGCCTCCCCCCGGCCGCCGCCGGGCGGGGGGGCACTAACGAAAGGGGCCGGGCGTGGCAATTACCAAAGAGCAGCAGGACGCGACGCGCAAGCTTGAGCGAGCGCAGGACGATTGGCTTAGGGCCTACGGTTGGGTGCGGGAGCTGGGAGGCCGCTGGACTCACCCCCAACAGGCCGTGCCATGCTCGCATTTCGACGCAATGGCCATCACGCGAGCGCAGCCGCTGATTTTCGGAGCGTCAACCCTCCGGAGTGCTCGGCCGTGACTTGCGAGCAAGAGAAGTGCGAGAACCCGGCGCGCTGGCGCTTCACGTGGCCAGGCGAAGCCGAGCGCCACGCATGCACGCCGTGTGCAACGAAAGCCGTTGCGATAGCGCACGCGATGGGCTTCGACCTTGCAGTGATGCCGCTGGCCGAAGCTGGGAAAACCGACGCCGTGGCGATGCTGCTGCAAGCTGCCGAAACCTCGCCCTCGTTCCTCGCCCGCGTGCTCGACTTGCTGGCAAGCGCGGTGCCGGACGAGTACGCCAAGCACTGCCCGCACTGCCGCAAAGGTTGAAAAATGATTCTGATCAACGTCATCACTTACGCGCTCGCGAAGCGCATCGGCTCGGCCGAGGCCGAGGTTGAATTTTCGAGGCAGTGCAACGCGCTGATGGACGAGCCGGACCACTTGCCGGCGGCGCGAACGGTTCGGAAGTTTCGCCGCTTCGCTGACGTGGCCAAGCTGCACGACGCGGGCGGCACTTCGATAGGTCACGCCCGGTCGCGTGGCTTCTCGGTCGCGCTGCGCGCAGCCCAAGAGGGCAAGCTTGATTCCTACATTTCGATCGACGACGACTTAGAAGCCTCGGACGAAACCGTTTCGCATTTGGTGGGAGCGCTCGACCCCGAGACGCCCCAAATCGTGATCGTGCCGTGCCTGCTGCGCCAAGACCGGCCGGTCGTGAACATCACCCTAGACCCTGACTCGAAGCTAGAGCGCGTCACCAAGACCGAGGCCCGGCTACGTCGCGCGCTTTACGGCGGGTTCGGCATGGTGGCCATGTCGCGCGCCGCTGTGCTCGAGATTGCCGGCCACTGGCGTGATTTGCAGTACATCGACGACGACAACCAAATTCGGATCGGCGTGTTCTGCGAGTTCATCCGCAACGGCTACTGGTACCGGGACGACTACGCTTTTTTTGCGCGCGTGCCGCGTCACGTTCGGATCGAAGCGCTGTGCTCGGGCGTGACCGACCACGCCGGCCAAAAACTCCGTCTCGAGCGCCTGGACGACTTCCCCCACATTCCGATCCCCGAGCGCTTCTATCGGGGCGACACCTTGCCGCTGTGCGCGGTCTGTCACTCCGAGCTGGTGAAGGTGGACAACTTTCCGCCGTTCTGCGGAAGGTGCAACGCCGACGGGCCGGCCCCGGTGGTAGAGTGACGGCCCATGCTGATTTATTATTGCTGTGGGTGTCGGGCGCAGTACCCCGCGCAGCCGAAGCGCTGCCCGCGTTGTAAGGGGCGCTCGTTCACGGGCGTGAATGACGACGCGCCCACGACGGCGCTCCTGGACGCCGACGCGCCGATCATCGTGCCCGAAAACTTGGACGGCGAGCTAGCAGAGGCCTTTGCGGCGTCCGAGCGCTTCCGGCTCGCCGCCATCAGTGGGCGGCCGCTCGAGAGCGTGCCGGCGTTGCCGCCCGTGCTCGAAGGCGACGACGCGCCGGCTACGCCGCGCGACATGCCCGAGCCCGCTCGCGGCGAGGCCTACGATCCGGCGTGGTCGGTCAACCGCTCCGACGACGAGCCGCGCTAGCTCAAAACTTCTTCGTCGCCGTCGATGGTCAGAACCAGCGCGGTTCCGCCGAACGCCTGCAAAATCTCGGCGGCTTGCAGGACGTAAATCCCGAAATGGTCGTAAACCGAATTTGCGGCCACGGAGAACACGTCAAAAATGCGCGTGCCGGCCGCGTCGGCGCCGATGCTCATGGTGAAGGTGAGCGCGCCGGCCGTGGGGTTGCTGACGTGGATGTGCCGCACTCGCGCGGTGCGGTTCGCGGGGCACGTGTATTTGGTGGCAGCGGCGCCCGTGAGAACAGCGGGGCCAGTGAAACGCTTAGAGACGAAACCAGACATGCGAGGCCTTTCGTTTTGGGGCTAGACGGTGACGCCCCACGTCGTGTGAACGCCGCCGACTGCGCCGACTGCGGCCGGCCCGCCGCCGGGCTCGAACGCCTTGTAAAGGGCTTCGCCGGTCGCCAGGACCGGGCAGAAAACCTCACCGCCGCCGCCGGCCTGGCCGCCGCCGCCAGCAGTGCCGCCGCCGTTCGCTGCGCCGCCTGCGCCACCGTCGGCGCCGTTGGCACACACGAGATTTGCGACGGCTGCGCCCGTGCGTTTGCCAATGATGCACTTGACGACGCCGCCGCCGCCGCCGCCTGCGTTGCCAGCGCCACCGCCGCCGGAAGGCGTGCCGCTCGGAGCGGCCACCGCTCCCCCGTAGCTATCGATAAGCGCGGCGGGTGTTGCTGCGCCCGTCACCAGCTCGCCGATCCAAACCTCGAGCAGAGGGCCGCCGCTCGGCCCGCCGTTGCCGCTGGCGCCCGAGTTGATGGTGTTGCTACCGCCGCCGCCGCCGCCGCCGCCGCCGCCGCCGCCGCCGGTCAAAACCGTGAAGCTGGCGCCGTTCACGTTGTTGCAAATCGGACAGAACGAAGCGACGTCTTCGTTTGCGAGGCGCAACGTGGGGCCTTGGGTCGTGCCTACGATGCCAGCGCCGCCGAGCTTGCCGCCGTTGCCCGTGCCGCCCGTGCCGCCCGTGCCACCGATACCGCCGGAGCCCATAGCGATGGCGCCGCCGGGGTAGGCCGTCCCGGCGTTGCCGACTAGGTTCGGGTTGCCGCCGGTGCCGCCTTGCGAGCCCGGGCCGGAGCCGCCGAGGTTCGAGCCGGCTTTCGGCGCAATGCCGAGCGCGTTGTTTGTCGACGTGCCGCCGACTTCGAGGCCCTTGGCGAAAATCGCGCGGGTCGGCGCGTTGCTGGCTTCGAACCTTCGAATCCGAAGCGGCCAGCCGTTCACGTTGATTTGCGCCGTGCCCGTCAGCGTCACCACGTCATAAAACGTCGGCTTGCTGAGTGTGGTGGTACCGGCCGCCGCTGTTAGGTTGCCGTCGGAGCCGGCGCCGAAATTGGCGAGGTAACCGGTGAACAGAACCGGCGGAACCAAGTCGGGCAAAATCGGCCAGTCGCGCATGTGCGACCCTTCCGGGAGCGCAAGCGGCATGGCTACTGCGCCGCCGCCCGACGAGCCGGGGCCGGGGCCGAGCGGCGAGCACGCGCAGCAGCTCAAAACTTGCCCCGGATTTCGGCGGCGATGGCTTGCGCGTCGGACTCGCTTCCGCACCGGAGCACGGCCGCAACGCCCTTGCGCGAGCCGTAGACGGTGCCGCGGGCAATCACGATCGCGTCGATCGTTTGGTCGTTGCCTTGCACCTTGGAAAGGTCGAGCTTGGCAACGATGGCCGCGGTTCCGTCGCTAAGCGGAATCTGCAACACCTGGCCGACGACACGCACGCCAGGCTGGGAAGGCGTCGACGCCGGGGACGTGGGCCCCGTCGTCGTCGTCGTCGACGCGCTCGGCTTCGCGAGCATGATCAGAGCAAGCAAACCAAGAACGGGACTCATCGGCCGGCCCTCCTAGCGACGCGCTGGCGAACGCGCTGCACAGCTCGGGCAAGCTCGGGGCGCGTCGGCTGGCGCCCGAGCGTGCGCGTCATGCGGTCAATCAGCGTCATCAACCAAGCGGGAGCCTCTTGGACTTGCGAGGCTTCGTCCGGCTGGGCGTACGGGTCCACCTCCTCGGGTGACGAGCCGTCCACCTGCTGCCGTCCCTCTCGCATCGCTTCCACGACGCTCGGCCCCTCGGCTTCCAGCTCGCCGCTTAGCTCGTCGTCGAGGTCGTCAGCTTCGCCCGGCATGGCCATGCCGAATTGGAGCTTTTGGATCTTCTGCGGAATGCGCGTCAGCGGCGAAAGCACGAAATACATTTCGAGCACGGCCGTATCGGTCGGCTCTTCGCTGAGAACGTCAAGCGTCGCCTCGGCGTTCACCTGGAGCGCATGCACGGGCACAAAGGGCAACGTGAATTCCAGCGGCGCGTTGATGGCCGGCTGAAACTGAAAGGTGATTTGGCGCGGCACCGCGACGCGGCCGACGCCTTCCGTCAGGTTGAGCGTGAAGGTTCGAATTACGTTGCCGGGGTTGTTTGTGAGGAAGCCGGCTTGAATGTAGATCGAACAAACCGCCGGCTCGGGCAGGGACACTTGCGCGAGCTGCGCCGAATTGAGGACCGTGGTTCCCGGTTGCGACAGGTCAAAATTGATCGTCGCGCTACTGCCCCAGGTCCAAGAGGGGGAAACGTTGCTGCTGCTATTGCTGCCCTGCATGGTCATGGGGTCACCGAGACGGTTGGCGAGCCATTGGGAGCGGCCTGGTACCAAAACTCAACGACGAGCACGGCCCCTTCCCCGCTGATGCTCATGCCGCCGCGGTAGGCGCCGTTGGGCTCGAGTTCGAGGCACCCGCCGGCCGCAACGTCGGCGCCGTTGCTGATGCTCCCGAGCACGAACGTTGCCGGCTCGGCGGCGGCCGCGAAGAGTTGAATTTTCGTCACCATCCACTGATTGTGCGTGGTGAGGAAATGCGAGTTGCCGTCCGGGACGACGTAAAAATAATAGCTGTAGCCGTACTCTCGCGAGTCGAGGCCGACGGGTCCGCTGCTCATGCTGCGAGTGCTCCCAGCTCGGCGCGGTTGGTTGCCCAAGCCCGCGCGTAATTTTGGATGTGCTGGGCTTGCGTCGTGCCCTTCGGCGCGACGTAGTACCCCTTCCGGCCTAGCTCTTCGATCCAGCGCGACGTGTTGGGCTCGGCAAGCAGAAGCTTCCACGCGCTCGAGAAACGGTCATGGAGCCGCCTCAGCTGGTCGTGAACGGCGTTCGGCAAATCGGCGTAGGCCGTCCACCGGTAAAGCTCGGCGCCCGTCTGAACGTCGCGGGCGACGAAATACGGATCGCTTTTTCGAGCCCGCCAACCCCCGAGGTTGAAGTTGAATTCCGCGCGGCCGCGTCCCGTCTCGTGCGCCCACTGTGCGACGACAGCTAGCGCGATTTGTCGCAAGCGCTCGGGCGGCACGTTGGGGCCCAGCACCTCGAGCGCGAGCCGGTAGCGGTCGCCAAACCACTGCGCAAGCGGCTGGCCGCCCGTTTTGGTGCGCGGCACTTCGTTCGCACCGCGGCCGCTCGGTAGCGCTGGCGCCTTGGGCTGCGCTGGCGTGTCGCTCTTGGCCGCGCTGAGTACGAACAGCGCGAGCCCGAGCGGAAGCAAGTCAGAGCCGCGAAACATCCACCGGGCTCCACAGGGCCGGCACGAAAAGCCGATCGCCCGGTTGCAGGCCGCCGGCTCGGCCCTGCTTCGCTAAGCCGCCCTTTGACAGGTCGGTTTTTTTCCACATGGCGTCAGGGCCGGCGGGCACGTTCGCGGCGCTCAGCTCGAGAGCGCTTGCCGCCGTCGCGGGCCGACCGAGCCGCTTTGCGACGTTCGCCAAGCCCTCGCCCTTCCGAACGGCGGTCACCTGCAGACCGGGTTTAGCGGCCGCCGTGGGAGCGTCCGCGGTGATCAGCACCTCGGGAAGCGTCGTCACGACCCCAGGGCGTGAGGGAGCTGCGGCGGGCGCTGGCGCGGCCGCTGGCGCTGGCGCTGACGTGGGGAAGCTCGCCGGCACGGTCGCAGCAGGCGGCGCAGCAGCAGGCGCCACAGGGGCCGGCGGAGCGGCGCCCGGAACCGCCGCCGCCGGGTGCTTCGTCATGCGGTAGGCGCGCCGGCCGGTGAGCGTCGAGGGGCCGTCAAAAATGACTTGGCCCTCTTTCCAGTGAGCCAACAAACCTTTTGCTTTGGCGGCTTCGGCCGCCGTGGCGCTCTTGGCGCCCTGCCAGCCGCTCGGAAACTGGTTTTCGAGCGCTTGGAGGGTGAGCGCCGCTCCCACGGCCGCCACGTCGGGAGGCGCGCCCACGAGCACCGAGTTTGCCTGCTGCGCGATGCTCGGCTTGACGATCCAAATTTCCACGCCCTTTTTGAAGCCGGCGGGAGCGGGGGCCGGGGTCGTGGTGGGCGGCGGAACAGTGACTTGGATCGGAAACGTCGGCTCCGGACCAGGCGCAGCGGGCGCAGCGGGCGCGGGCGCAGCGGGCGCGGGCGCAGCAGGCGCGCCCGGTGCCGGCGGAAACGTCACCGCAGGCGAGCGCGTCTCGCCTTTGTTGTCGAACAGCTTCGAAATCACGAAGCCTAAAAGCAGATCACTCGTGAGCATCGGAACCGCCGTTTGGTTGTTGCTGCTGCTGCTGCAAGCTCGCT
>Ga0134124_10002786_pt1 | contig 14106 bp, 10 predicted proteins | sample KB304_FD_96880 | JGI IMG/M metagenome (GOLD analysis project Ga0134124, IMG submission 96880) | Terrestrial soil microbial communities without Nitrogen fertilizer from Kellogg Biological Station, Michigan, USA - KB3-0-4 | ecosystem: Environmental > Terrestrial > Soil > Unclassified ... | reverse complement strand
CGGCGGCGCGATTCCTGATACAGCCGACTATGCAGTCGTTCTCGAACCGAGCGAACTCGTCATCGGCTCAGTCAATGAAGATTTCGCAATTGAAAGTTTGCAGGGCGACATATTCCAGCTAGGCAACACTTCGTGGCGAGTATTGCGGGTTGAACAAGGAAAAGTTCGCGTGGAGGACGCGCACGGACAGCCTCCATCGATTCCGTTTTGGCTGGGCGAGGCGCCGGCGAGAAGCGAAGAGCTGTCGGGGTCTGTTGCGCGTTTACGAGAGGAAGTAGCTTCGCGAGTGATCACAGTATCGAGTGAAGTCACAAATAACGGCGACCATGAGACCGAGGCAGAGATTACGTCCTCTGTGAATCTTGAACCGGCAATAAGCTGGTTGACTGACGAAGTAGGGATCATTCGTTCTGGTGCCGAACAGATTGTTGAGTATCTTGCGGGCGCGAAGATTGTTCTTGGTGTGATGCCTTCCCAGCAGAATCTTGTCCTGGAAAGGTTCTTCGACGACAGCGGCAGCATGCAGCTTGTCGTGCACTCGCCGTTTGGCAGTCGCATCAACCGGGCATGGGGCCTTGCGTTGCGCAAACGTTTCTGTCGCAAGTTCAACTTCGAACTTCAAGCAGCCGCAACCGAAGACGCGATTGTTCTCTCGCTCGGACCCACACACAGTTTTCCACTCGACGAAGTCTTCCACTATCTGAACTCGAAAACAGTGCGTCAGCTTTTGTGCCAGGCACTTCTCGATGCACCCATGTGGAATATTCGCTGGCGTTGGAATGTGACGCGTTCGCTCGCCGTCCTGCGACGACGCGGTGGCAAGAAGATTCCCGCTCAACTTCAGCGCATGGATGCTGAAGATCTACTGACTGCAGTTTTTCCCGATCAGGTCGCCTGCGCCGAAAATCTTCCGACCGGTGAGCGAGAGATACCTGCCCATCCTCTTGTCGACCAAACTGTGAAGGATTGTCTTGAGGAGGCAATGGATATTGACGGGTTGGAGAAGCTGTTACTTTCCATCGAACGTAATGAAAAGAATCTCTTTGCTCGAGACGTTATCGAAGCGTCGCCACTATCACAGGAGATTCTGAACGCACGGCCGTATGCATACCTGGACGATGCTCCACTCGAAGAACGAAGGACTCGTGCTGTGTTTCAACGCCGGTGGCTGGATCCGCAACAGGCCAGCGATATGGGCAAGCTCGATCAAGGTGCCATTGATCGAGTACGTGACGAGGTGTGGCCGGAACCGAGAAACGCTGATGAGCTACATGACGCTCTGGTTGAGCTGGGCTTTTTGACGGAACAGGAAGCGGCGAACTGGAAAGACTTTTTTGACGAACTTAAGAGTGAAGGACGCGCGGCGGTTCTACATGCCGCTGAGCCACAGTCAGCACCCGTACTCTGGGTCGCAGCCGAAAGACTGCGGCAATTGAATGTAGTCTTCCCCGGTAGTCAGCTTGAGCCACCGATCGCTGCGCCAGATAGTGTGTCAAGGGTCGAATGGAAGTTTGAAGAAGCTTTGGTCGAAATAGTACGCGGCCGACTGGAAGGTTTAGGGCCAGTTACAGTGCCTGCCCTGGTTGAGTCGTCTGGTCTAAGTAAACTCGACGTCGAAACAGCCTTGCTCAGGTTGGAGTCTGAAGGTTTCGTGATTCGTGGTCTATTCACGCCAGGAACGAATGAGACTGAATGGAGTGCACGTCGACTACTGGCGCGGATTCATAGTTACACACTCAATCGACTACGGCAGGAAATTGAGCCGGTTTCAAGTGCAGACTTTGTCCGCTTCCTGCTCGCGTGGCAAAAACTCGCACCGGATCATCAAATGGAAGGCCCTGAAAGTGTGCGCGCGATCATTGAGCAGCTCGAGGGATTTGAAGCGCCGGCTGCGGCGTGGGAAGGTGAACTGCTGCCAGGTCGCCTGGTTGAATACGATCCTGCATGGCTCGATGCATTGTGCTTATCGGGCGAAGTCGTTTGGGCGAGACTGACGCCTTCGCTACGTTCAGCAACTGAGAACGAGCGACCAAGAGCTGGTGCTCCTGTTCGTAACACTCCCATTGCCCTATTGCGACGAAAGAATTTTGCGATGTGGAGTTCAGTCTTTCCTTTGTCATCGCAGGAATTGAAAGACAGTGACTTCTCGTCGACGACACAGGTTGTTTTGGAATACCTGCGAGATCGCGGCGCTTCTTTTTTCACTGACATCGTTGAGAACACCAGGTTATTACGAAGCCAGGTCGAAGAGTCGCTGGCCGAGTTGGTCGCGAATGGAGTCGTGGTCTCCGATAGCTTTACCGGCCTGCGTGCGCTCTTAACTCCGGGCAGCAAAAAAACGCAGGCAGCTACACGACGCAAGCAACGGCAACCTGTTTACGACATGGCCAGTGCAGGTCGTTGGTCGATTCTCCAGCGTGGCTTCAATGACTCTCGTTCGTCGTCTACACAAAGAGCATTTGATCCTGAAGCGTCGGAAGAAGTGGCGTGGGTCTTGTTGAAACGTTACGGCATTGTCTTCAAACGACTGTTGGAGCGCGAAGGCATATCGATACCGTGGCGCTTATTACTTCGCGTCTATCACCGCCTTGAAGCGCGAGGCGAGATCAGGGGCGGACGATTCGTCGCGGGCATTTCGGGAGAACAATTCGCATTGCCCGACGCAGTTGGCATGTTGAGAGCAATTCGTCGCCAGGGTGCTCAAGACAGCATGATCTCTGTGAGCGCCGCAGATCCTTTGAATCTCGTCGGAGTGATCACGCCAGGTAATCGTGTGAGCTCTCACACCAGCAACCGGGTGCTTTACCATGATGGCGTCCCGGTAGCAGCACTCGAATCAGGCGAGACACGTTTCATCGTGGAGTTGAGTAGGACGATGGAATGGAAAGCGAAAGCAGCGTTGATGAGAAAGGCGACGCCACCTCAGTTGAGATCATATCTGCAACGACCCGCATAGATTGCTGATTGCCGATTGCTGATTTGATATTGCGACTTAGGACTTTGGTCTTTTGGTGATGATGGATAACGCCGTCGTTGACGAAGATCAAAGCGCGAGGCCTAACACCAAATCAGCAATCAGCAATCAACAATCAGCAATTAACAAGTAGTTCACGATGTCGTTCAGTGAGCATACGAAATCGTGTCATCAGATCCCACGACTCCCGAGTGTTCGCCCTAAAAATCGCTGCGTTTTTGCATTGACGCTTCGGGCATGGCAGTTGCCAATAAGCGTCGATGGGGGAGGTACACTATAAGGTGAACTATTCGAACAAAAAGTTAAGTGGTTATTTACTAGCGTTCTTTCTGCTCCTCGGTGTCGCGTCTGTAGCGAGCACTACCGCACAAGCGCAATACCCTTGGGGTTACGGTCAGAACCAAGGAAATCGTGATGATCGTTATCGACGCGATCGCGATGATCAGTACCGGAACGATCAGTATCGCAATGATCGCTATGGACGGAATGGAAACAATGAGTATCAGATAGCCCGACAGGAAGGTTTTCAAACCGGAGTTTCGACCGGCGCATCTGATGCCCAGCGTGGCCAGAGCTTCAACCCACAACGATCTCACTTCTGGAAGAACGGCAACAGCGGGTACAACTCATCCTACGGAAATCGTGGACAGTACAAACAAGTGTTTCGAGATGCGTTTGTACAGGGTTACCGAGAAGGCTATTCGCGTTATGGCGGATATAACCGCGGCCGCGGTAACAATGGAAGATGGGGAAATGGCCGCTTGCCCTGGTAAGTAACTTAAATTACCTAAGAACGATGCCGCGCCTTCTTCGCTTGAAGTCGCGGCATTTTTTTCGGTCGAAACTGGAAATGTTTCGGTATTAAATCTTCTTTAGATTTGCGGGAGTAATTAACTTGAAAGCACTTGTGCGAAAACAACCAATGTTATCGATAATGCCGGCAACACAGCTTAATAACTCGACAATCAACGGCCAGGTCTCAACAGGCTCAATTCGTGAATGTTTTGACGGCTGGCTTCAATCGGTGGTACGGACCAACTACAAACCATCTCTTTCCGTAGCTCGCCAGATCACGAAGCTTCCCAGGCTGACTGCATGGGACGTCATGCGCGTCAACCACGCCACCATTCGGGAAGGCGAATCCCATTGCATCTGGCCACCATCAATCGTCCAATACTTCCAAACCGCAAAAGTCATCACCGACAAAAAAGCGGGACACTATGAGTTGAAGGACGCGAACCTGAGAAGGGTTAGTTAACGCATCGCAACTTCGGATTGCGAATTTCGGATTGCGGATTTTGAGTAGTCACCGGGCGATCAACAATCCGAAATCCGCAATCCTAATTCCCAAATCCCAAATTCCTCTCTACTTCTTCCCGTTCTGTTCATCCAACCAGGTCTTTAGCGGCGCGAAGTAATCGATAATCGCAGTAGCGTCCATCTTGTCTTCGCCGGTCATTGCTTTCAAAGCTTCGGGCCATGGCTTGCTCAATCCCATAGCTAGCATCGAGTGTAATTTTTCGCCCGCCTTCTTGTTTCCATAAATCGAACACTGATAGAGCGGGCCATTGAAACCTGCCTCGCGACACAACGCCCGGTGAAACTGAAATTGTAGAATCGCCGCCAGGAAATAACGTGCATAAGGAGTGTTTGCCGGAACATGATATTTTGCGCCGGCATCGAAGTCCTGTTCGCTCCGCGGCACTGGGGGAGCAACGCCCTGGTACTTCTCTCGCAGTTCCCACCAGGCCTTGTTGTAGTCCTCAGGTTTAATATCTCCAGAAAAAACACGCCAACGCCATTGATCCACAAGGTACCCAAAAGGCAGGAAAGCTACCTTGTCGAGCGCGCGATTCAATAAGAATCCGATATCGGCGTTGGGTTCGGGGACCTTTTCGATTAATCCGAGCTGTTTGAGATACGGTGGCGTTACAGAAAGCGCAATTGTATCGCCGATTGCTTCGTGAAACGCGTCGTTGGCGCTATCGCGAAAAAGAAAGGGCTGCTTGTCATAGGCCATCTGGTAATAGTTGTGGCCCAGCTCGTGATGAACAGTGCTGAAATCTTCCTCGTTGATGTTAATGCACATCTTCAACCGCACATCTTTTTCGTAATCAATATCCCACGCACTCGCGTGACAAACTACGTCGTGATCTGCCGGCTTCACAAACAGGGAGCGCTCCCAGAAAGTCGAAGGTAATTGGTCAAATCCCAGAGAGGTAAAAAACCCTTCGCCGTAACGCACCATCTGCTTCGGATCGGTGTTGCGTTCTTTCAGTGTCTTAGTAAGATCATAACCACGATCACCGGTAGCCGGAGCCAGGATCGGGTAGACGTTGCCCCAGCTTTGCGCCCACATGTTTCCTAAAAGATGTGCCGGGATTGGTTTGTCTTCAGCAACGATCTCCTTTCCATATTTCTCTGAAAGTTTGTGACGGGTATAGGTGTAGAGCGAATCGTAAAGTGGTTTGACTTGTTGCCACAGGCGTTCCATCTCGGCGGCAAAAGCGTCAGGCTCCATGTCGTACTTGCTGCGCCACATCGCCCCCGTGTCTTTGAAGCCCATTTGCTGCGCGCCTTTGTTACTCAGCTCAACAAAGCGAACATAGTCCTTGCGAATCGGCTGTGCCACCTGGTGCCACCCAAGCCATGCCTTTTTCAATTCTTCCGGATCACGGCTGTTGGTCATGATGTCTTCGAGATCCGGCAAACTCAGACACTTTCCTTTGTCACCGTCCGGACAATATTTCCCTTTGCCATAGTCACCCTCCATCTTTGCGGCAATCTCCGTTAACTCTTTCCGCTCCGCCTCGTCCTTTGGCGCCGGCAATGTCAACGACAACTTGAGCAGTTTCATCTTGCGCTGAAGATCTACAGGAAGGTCGACTCCTTCAAACTTTTTCGACTGCTCCGCATACTCTGTCGTAGCGGCGATCAGATCGGTATTCGCGGCAGCAGCGATCTTTTCCGTGTCGTCAGTAATGAAAGTGCTCCTCACCCAATCGGCCCGGCTTGACTTGATACTTAGCTCCATCAGCCGCTTCTCGACGTCGGTCATAAACTTCTCAGCTTCTGTCGCGGCTGTGTTTCCGCCGGAAGAATTTGGAACGTTAGTGCATGAAGACATAAGCATTAGTCCCATGCTCAAAAGTAAGAACCCGCCAAGGCACAGTTGGCGGGTATGATGTGTGACGTTCACGCATGACCTCCGTGAGAAACATAATGTTTGTTTGCTGTTGGGGTAGGGGGCAGCCAACTATAACCCGCGAATCAATCGTGGTTCAATGATAGTGGCGCTCTCAACAACAAACGGTCCGGAAGGGGGCAAAGCGACGGTCTCTCAGGCCTTAAACTGCACAACAGCGTCGCCCCCGCCGGCTCTGATGATCTAAGAATGGATTCTCAACTCTGGCTTTGATCCCATATGTAAGGGAACCGGCGGGGGCGCGCTAGGTTTGCGTAGGGCCAACTCAGAGAAACGACCGCTCTGTCCCTTCCCCCGTGTAGGTGAGACACTCACAAGTTGAAATTGACTTGGTCCATTTCAGCAAATTAAAGCTATTGTGATATCAACCACTACTCGAGAGAGGTAATATGAAGGTAACAACTTGCGCACTAGCATTCGTCTTGCTTTTAGGACTCGTTTTTCCGCGGTCCGCGGATTTAAGAACCCGTGGTTCCGTTGTGAAGGCCGATGACGACTTTACCATCACGAAAGTAGCTGACGGTGTCTATGCGGCGGTCGCAAAGGCTGGTGGAATTGCATCCGGCAATGCCGGCTTTGTAGTTGGCGACGATGGAGTCCTGATGGTAGATACCTTCTTCACACCGACCGCCGTCGAAGAATTGATCGAAACGATCGGCAGCGAGACTAAGCAACCAATCAAATACGCCATCAATACCCATTACCACCTCGATCATACGGGTGGTAATCAGGTTCTCGCGGCAAAATCTATTCCAATTATTGGTCACGACAATCTGATTGCCTGGCAAACAACGAAGAACCGGCGTTTCCTGCCTGCTCCAGAGGAACTACGAAAGAGACAAGCCGACATCACGAAACAGCTGAGTGAAACACCAGCTGATCAGACTGACAAACGCGTACAACTCGAGCGCCAGTTACGACGCATAGAAGCCATATCGAAGATCACGCTGACAAATCCCACTGTGACTTTCAGCAACGGAACCATGCACTTATATCTCGGTAAACGGGAGATAGTTTTATTTACGTTGCCGGGTCACACTGGCGGCGATGTCCTGGCGTTTGTGCCTGACGCCAACGTCGTCTTCACAGGCGACTTGGGGTGGCGCAAGACTTTGCCAAACCTCGTCGACGCGACGGTCAACGATTGGATCCCATCGCTCGACAAACTTCTTCAGCAATACCCAACGGCGAAGTTCATCCCCGGTCATGGTGAAGTTGCATCAGCGGAAGAAGTGCGAGAATTTCGGGACTATCTCGACGATTTGCGCACACGAGTCAAGAAGGCTGTCGCTGATGGGTTAACGCTCGAACAGGCAAAGCAACAGTTGACACTCCCGGACAGATACAAGTCATTCGCATTCCAGAATTTCGCAACGCCAAACGTTGAGGATATGTATAAGGAGTTGAACGGGAAGAAATAGATTTCGGATTGGGGATTTCGGATTGCGGATTTTGAGTCGTCAACTTCTAAATCAGCACTCAACAATCCGCAATCAGCAATGAACACTCCGCAATCCGAAATCCGCAATCCGAAATCCGCAATCCGCAATTCTCTTACGGTTTACTCAACAACTTCTCAGCCTCCGCTTCGTCTTTAGTAGCGCTGTCATCAAGGTTCAGGGCGCGATAAGCTTTTGCACGATGCCGCCGAAAATATCCATTTGCCGGCTCCAGCTTGATCGCTTCCGAATAATCAGTGATCGCCTTCTCGTAACTATGCTTTTCAGAATAGACGTTGCCGCGATTGTCGAAGTGGTAAGCGAACTGCGGAGCTAATCGAATCGCATCTGTGTAGTCTTTGATCGATTCATCGAGCTTTCCCTGCTTTTGATAAATTCCCGCTCGTTGCGAAAAGGCCATCGATCTACCGAGCTCACTTGTTATCAACTCAACTGCTTTTGCCAGGTCGGCAAGTGCTAAATCAGTATCTTCCAAACGCTCATAGACCTGTGATCGGCTATAGTAAAAATCACCATTCTCCGGTTGTATTTTCAGCGCCTGATTGAAGTCCTTGAGGGCTTTAGATAATTCGCCAGTATTAGCCAAGACACCTCCACGGCACGCGTAAGCTGTGGCCAGGGTTGAATCGAGTCTGATCGCTTCAGAACACGCACCCAAAGCACAGTCGAATTCATTCGCTCGAATGTGGTCCACTCCCCGTTCCACAAATTCATATGCAGTTCGAGGAATAGCCTTCGTAGCACTCTGACAATTGTATTGTCTTGTATATCTTGAACAGCCGCAGGTGAAGAGAACAACAAGGACACACGTCAAAATAATCCAGTGCCGAGTTGTCGGTGAGATGGTGTTCATTGCAGCACCAATAGCCGAAAATACCATCCACAGATTACGCAGAATTCTTTTACGAAATCAGTGCTAACCGTTCTAAAGCAAATCTGTGTAATCGGCGTAATCTGCGGATGGTCTTCCTTCAATCGCGTCCAGGAACACTGAGTTTAGAAGAACACAGAATGAGGTGCGGGTGATGTAAGGTTAAGGCTAAGGACTAACAATTCCCTTTTTAATATTTCTTTGCCACGCCTCATAGTTTCTAATGCGACGCTTGGCTTGCTTACGAGTCAGGTTCATCTCCTGGGCAACAAAATCGATGCGTGACGTTCGATCTTTCTTCTTATCGTAACGATCACCGGGTGCTTTCAAGTATAACTTGTACGCAGTGGCCCACTCGGCTTTGATTTCCTCGGTGGCCTGTACTCCCCTTTTTTCTGGCATGCTTCATGCTCCCTTCGGGCGATTGTCGAATCGGGATTCTACACGTAGACAGTTAAGAATTTCCAATTTGTTGTTTATGCACTGGGCCGGGAGGTGTTGGCAGCGAGGTTATGCTTGTTGCACGGGACTGCTTCTCCACTTCAAGATTGACAATACGCTCGCTACTGCGGCCACTGCCATTAATCCATATACAACGTAAACAAAGACTTCAGAGTTGATATATCGAATCAGTTTTCTTCCGAAGTAGAGAGCGAGGATGGCCTCAATCGTATAACGGACAATTCGACCGCCAAAAACAATTCCGAATAGTTTTGACCTTGGATACTGCAAAGCCGATGCTGTCATTATTACCGCCGTGAAAGGAAAGGGCGGCGGTATCAGCGTTGCCAACAGAACAGTTATTCCAGCCTGGTTGTCTATTTTTTGTTTCAGCTGTTCAACTTTTTGCCTGCTTACAAAGCGCTCGAGCCCTTTCTCTCCGCCTTTTCGCGCTAGCCAGTCAACGAGTAGCACACCAATCACTGATCCGACTGAGGCCGCCAAAACATAAGCGATCCACCCGAATCCGTTGCGATCTGAACTAGTCAACCCGATGAGCAACAGATCGTTGCCAAAGGGAAGGACGAGAAAAGAAGAGTCGAGTACGCTGAATAGAAAAATTCCAAAGACGCCCAGTCTCCTGAAGAATCGCAAAAGAGAAAGCGATGAACCCGCAATCGTCAGGATGTTCAGGATCTTCACACTTACCCGCCTTCACCAGGAGTCCCAACCTTTATACCAGTAATCTGGTTGGCTCGGGCGGTTGCGGATCGGTTATTGGTTCGGGAGGATCCGGCTCACGCACCGGCGTTCCCGGTTGTGGCCTGGAGTCTGGTGGTAACGGAATCTGATCCGGATCTGCAGGATCATAAGGCGACGTCGGTGGTGTAGTCGGTTTCTCGATGGATTTGAAAAGATTGCTCATGATGATTGATCTGACATCTCGCGGGGCAGTAGCCCGACTGTAAAGGTGGGCTCCGAAAAAACCAGAGTGCCCTCTCTTACAGTCGGGCTACTGGCTTTCATTGAGGTCTCTCTTGCATAACCAAATCTGGTCTTAAGTTTGGTAAAGCGACGTTCAATCAAATAGTACGAAGCCGCCGCGACCAAAACAGCACTTGCAAACTTGGCCCACGTGTCCCAATCGCCAACAATGCCATAAAGACTAACGTTTCGTAGCAATAACCAGTGCCAGAGATATAAGCCATATGAGATGAGGCCAAACCAACGTAGCGGATACCACGAGAGCGCTCGTCCAATCATACTCTCAGGAGAATCAGCAACGCTCCAAATCAACACTCCGGCAGCAACTGCGACAATGGTGTATCCCTCACGATAAAGAAATGAATCGGTAAATGTTGAACTAACAATCAGCCATACCAGGCATCCGACTGATGCAAGCGCACCAATGTTTAGGAGCGCTTTTGTTCGACTCTTGAGTTGACTTGCTGAAAGCAGCGCCATGAGACATCCCATCAAGGGTGCGTCTACTCGCGTGTCAGTGCCGTAATACATGCGATTAAGATCTGCTCCTTGCGCCCAAAGTACGCCTCGATGCAAAGCAATTCCCAGAACGATCAAAGTGAGGGCGATCTTCAGGTGGCTACGTCGGATTCGCGCCGACAACGCAAGCAAGAGCAACGGTGGCCAGAGCAGATAGAACTGTTCTTCGATCGAAAGCGACCAGATGATCGACGTGGAATCCATCCAGTAATCCCAACCAAAGGCCATTCGCCAATTCGTAAGATACGCAAGGGCAAGTCCGACGAGTTTGATCTCATGTCCGAATTCTTCGGGATGCAGTCGATACGTGATGACCAGAGAAGCGATCAAGTAGAGCAACAGTGCTGGAGCCAATCGGAGTACTCGACGGGCATAAAACTTTGTGAGTGAGATCGACTGTGTTGTTTCAAATTCCTGCAGCAATAAACGTGTTATCAGGAAGCCGCTCAAAACGAAAAAAATGTCTACTCCTAAGAAGCCACCCTTTAATGAAAGCGGGAGCAGTTGATGATGAGTAATCACCAAAAGAATCGCGAGTCCTCGAAGGCCATCCAGCGCAGGCAGATACTGTGCTCTAAAAGAGTGCATAGTTGTTGGCTCGAAGATTCAGAAAGCAATTGGAGTGCTAAGGGAAGGTATTCGAGGGAACTCAGGGTAGGTTTCCGACGAGTTTTAGATACTGTTGCAAAATCCAATTCTCATTCTCCCCTGGCTTTAGCCTGGGGACCAGATGTTCCCGTGGAACCTTGGAACCGTTTTAACGGTTTCTGCAAGCTTCGAATGTTTCAGTCTAAACCGTTGAAACGGTTAGCTACTTTTCCGAGTCGCTCCTAACCCCAAGCTAAAGCTTGGGGAGAATGAGAATGGATTTGCGAGACGCTCTTTAGCGTATCGGACATCAGTTGGGTCGAGCGACGAAGCCGAAGTTTCGGAACGTGTTGTTGTTTGGTTGAGAGGGTGCCACACCTAACGCGCCCTGGATGATCGACAAACGAGCCATAATCCGCGGTTCAGTGAACTGAAATCTACCAGCCAATGCTTCCGAACGTCCGAAATCTGTCTTTGCCAAAACAGCCAGCTCCTGACCATAGCGATTAATAGTCGCGTTCAAACCGCTGCCGCCCTGGTTCGCGAGGCTCATCTCACCGTCGCGAAATATATTTACTTCGAATCCGCTCAACACCGCCGCAGCCGACAACAATTCATTCAACTGCATGATGCCCGGTTCAAGTATTTCAAAACTTCTCCCAGTGTCGAAGGAAGCGAAAGCCCTGGACACACGAAGTTGATCTTCGAACTGATCGTAATTGGCCGCACGATGACTGACGACCTGTTTTGCTTCTTCAAGCAACTGAACCTGAGCCTTTGGATTGTCTTTTTGCAGGTCGTTGGCTAGTTGCAGTAACAGGGCAACCTTGTCTGTTTGGGAACTAAGACGTGCGAGGTTTTGTCGAATCTCGTCGAGGCGGATTCCGTCGGCCTTCTTCGCCATCTCTTTAAAATCGATGCGCTGCATGACGGAATCACGAGCGCTCGCTTGCAGATAATCTGTCGCAATCTGTCGCGCACGATCCGTGTTGCCTTCATCCAGGGCCTTGACTGCGGCCTGCTGGTAAAGACGTGATTGCATGGGAGGTGGCGCGGCAGCGGCCGCCTGAACGAGCGCTTCAGCGTTTGGATTTCCCTGCTGAAGTGTGTTCATTGCCTGCGCAAAAGTCGAACGGGTGTTATTGCCGAGTCCGAGCTCGGATAGTTTCTGACGAACTGCTGACGAACGGCCCGGCAGCAACTGATCGATTGTTGGCAATACTGACTGCAAACCGCTCAACAATCGCCGCGCGTTGTTCTGTTCGATCTGTGCATCGGTAGCTTCTGCCGGTTGGTTGTTTTGCAGTTGTGCGTTCTGTCCCCTTGGACCGCCGCGTCCCTGATTGACGCCTTGACTGTTTTGCGGTTGTGGGGTCGCCTTCATCGCCGAATCAATAACTGTTGAAAGAAGATCTGTGTACGGCGAGGTATCCAGTACGGGACCACGAGTTTGTTGTGCTTGTGGCTGCGGTTTCGCATCGGTCGACGTTGTGGTTCCGGGGGCTACAGCGACTCTTGGGCCAGCACTTAGCAATGACTGAGCGAGATTGGCCGCATCGTTGTTTGTCAAAATGTTTGCTGATTGAATCCGAGTAACGGTTTTGGTAGCAAGTTTTGCGGCAGCTTCCGCATCCTGGCGTTGAAGCTGGCTGATGACTTCACCAAGAGTTCGCGGAAACTGTCCCTTTTCCATCATCTGTTCCGCGTTTTGGGCTGCAAGTTTTGGGTCCAGTGCGGCAACGCGACCAAGTAACATCTGTTCCAAATTGTCGTCAGAGTTAAATTGCGCTCTCTGATTGCGAGGGTCACTTGCCTGGTTCTGATTGGACGTCGGAGCTGCAACCGGCGCCTTTGTTGCCGCCAACAATTGATAGGCCAGCGGAGCATCATGACGCGCCGCAGCCAAAACTAACTCTTGTCGGAGCGCGAAAGCCCGGCGATCGGGCTGCTGACCGCCTCGTTGATTTCCAGGGGATGCAGTGGCTGCGCTACGCACGAAATCGGAAACGCCCTCCGACGCCTGCTGGAATAATGATCGGGCACGCTCCTGGTTTCGGTCCCAAAGCAAGTCGGCAGTGTTGATTTGAATGCGGACGCGGTTTTCCGGCAGTCGTAACGACTGGATCTCATCGATAACTTGATCGAGCAATCGGTAGGCATTCTTTTCCAATTCCGCCTTTTGTTTTGCGGCGTCCTCAGCGGTGGGTTCTTGTGCAGCGGGTTGTTGAGCAGTTGGCTCCTGGGCATGTAATGGCAGAAAGGCGACGAAGATAGTGATTAAAACCAGCGTCAGTGACAGGGACTTTTTCATTAACTAACACCTCAGGAGAATGTGTGCGCGGATCTTAACATTGGACAATTGTTAGTTGCCATTTGGCGAAGAAAGTTGCAGGAAAAGTGCGGCGGTGGCCTGGGACTTTGGTTCAAAGGTGCAGCTAATATCAAACTCTAACATTCGACTCGAACAGGTCGGGAAGGGTGGTTTACCCCCGCTGGCCTACCCCATTTTGCTCTATGTGTTGGAGTTGGGTGAACTAGCGGGGGTAAACCACCCTTCCCGACCTGTCCAATTTGAGTTTCAATTTTGTTACCTGCTTCACGATCTTCAAACCGTTCCTCAACGATCATTCTTTCCTCTATAATCGTGGCAAACCTTTGAGATCTCAGATCTCAAAAAAAAGATCCAGAAAGGCACGAGAAGGGCATTATGAGAAGAGCTCTGTTGATAATAATTCTTACATTCCCTGTGCTGAACACGACGTTTGCGCAAACGCAGGAGCCAGCTAAACCGCCTTCCAAACTCACTGAGTTTCAAATGGCGTTACTCAAGCCTGGGCCGAAGTGGTCAGCTGCAACTGATAACGGCACGATTCATCGCCAACACGTGGATTACGTCCAATCGTTACTGAAGTCAGGCCAGGCTGTCATCGCCGGTCGTATCCTAGACGACAGCGATCTCGTAGGTGTCTACATCTTTCGCGCGAAGTCAGCCGACGAGGCTCGATCATGGGTAATGGCTGACCCCGCCGTTGTTGCTGAATACGTCGTGCCCGAACTGCATCCG
>Ga0134124_10002783_pt1 | contig 14122 bp, 13 predicted proteins | sample KB304_FD_96880 | JGI IMG/M metagenome (GOLD analysis project Ga0134124, IMG submission 96880) | Terrestrial soil microbial communities without Nitrogen fertilizer from Kellogg Biological Station, Michigan, USA - KB3-0-4 | ecosystem: Environmental > Terrestrial > Soil > Unclassified ... | reverse complement strand
TTACACATGGACGCGGAGGGTTAGATTATGACCTCTAGCGACGGTGTATTGACGAGGCAGAGGCTCCAGAAGAAATTACACTGACAATCCCGTAGGCCAGAAACTGGTTCTTGTCCACATTGGAGAAGTGTTGCTGGTGGGCCACCAGACTTCGAAGCCAAGAACCCGCCCTAACTTACCCTGGCTGATGTGCTGCTCGAAATGCGAAGATCCAAAGGATAGCCGGCACCGTGCGATAAATCGAACCCCATACGGATTCTTCTCCATGGATCTACAGTTTTCACCCGATATTACTTTGAAAAGCGCCAGAATTATTCTCTTCGCAGCTTCTTAGAACGTGAAAGAAAAAGGGGACGCTCACTCTCCGACCCAGGGTTGGCGAGCGTCCCTGGATATGCTTTTATTCAACACTGCGGCTGTTCCACTAAGTCTTTTCAACTGTCAGAGCTGCCTCGCGGCAACCTCGCTCCGTAAAATGTCCAACCTATTTATCTTTATCGCGTCGGCGATGGCGCGGTATTCCTTAAGCATGCCACCGGTGGCTGTGCGAAAACTTGTCAAGTCGCGCATGCATCGTAAGTTCGCATTGCGACCCCTACGCTGCTGTTTTGGTCTTCCCGAACGCCTCGGGAATGGTCTCAACGACTATGGCTCGAACGTAGCGTATGTGATCTGTGATAGCGGCTTTCAGTTCCGGCAGGATAGCGTCCAGCTCGCTCTGAGTCTTGGCGGCGATGGCCCGATCAGTGAGTAGACGGATGCGGTCTTCAAGGGCGGACGACATGACAATGTCCGATACAAGACAATGCACCATCAAGCGAGGATGCGCGATACAGTATTTCCCGTAGGGAGGCACCGGTTTCCCCCTAGCCAGGTGGCGGAGTTCCAAATCTGGGCGGAGCTGAAGAATCTGGATTGAATCCGAGGCCCGATAACCCGAGCGTTCGCGGCAATTAACGTGTGCGGGCTCAGACCGCTGGCTCGGATTTCCGTGCCACGACCTCGCGCCGAAGAAAGGTCAGGCCGCTCAATCCATCATTATCCGGGGTGCCGCTGTGGTGACGGAGAATTGGTGGAATCTCGCGCCTAATGCAGAATCCGCCGCCTCAATAAGGCCTTCCATCTTCGACCAGTCCGTCTCTGTAATCGCTGTTTGGTACGGTTTCTCGCAATGCTCATGGCTGATCGCATTGTCGTCCACAAGCAGCACGCTTTTCTTCGACTGGGCTTTCGGTCGCAGTCGGGTTTTGGATGCATTTCTCCTAGCCACTGCTGTGTTCAACCTCAAGCACCGAGAGGGCTCTCAGCGGGTTCTCGATCTCGTATCTCTCCGCGCGACAGTCACTGTCGTGTTCAAGATCCCTGAAATCGCCTGACGTGTCGCATTGATCCGTTCCGGCATTTGTGGCCGTTCTAGAGGGTACTCAAGCGTACCGACTGCCAAAATGGGAATCGGGTCAATACAGGAAATACGGCACAGGTCTGACTATCGCAATTTTTCTCGCCTCCAGGCTTATTTTTCCCACTATCCCTGCAAATGATCAGCCAGCGCGGACTCAAATACTAGAAAACACGTTGATGGCCAAGTGCGTGCATAGTGCAGCACGGGGAGGCTTGGGCGAGAGAAAAAGAGGTGCTTCGAACTATGCGATCAAGCCGCCACCGAGCAAGATTCCGAGAGACTTTTGGCCCTGATCCGAGAGACTACCGCGCTGCTTGAGGAAAAAGATCAACGGATGAAAAATACGAGCATGGAATTGAGGAGGGCGACATGAATAATCCCGAACCGAATACGCAAAGTCTCCATTTCAACTGCTCTGATGTGCTAGCAAGAAACTGTGATTGGCGAGTAAGCGGCGACAGCGAACAGGAAATCATGCTTCTTGTCGAACAACATAGCCAGGAAAAGCATGGGCTCAACCTCGACGGTGAGACCCGAAACGGAGTGCACAACGCGATCCATAAAAAGGCGGCGTAGCCTCTTGCCAGAAAACCGTTTCAACGGATACTCCGATATCCAGCTAGGAGCAAAGCTCATGCAGCGCGTTCATTTGAAACCTGGATCTCAGACTCGCAGACCCCGACCCGAGACTCGTACAGGACGAGACTGCCTATTCTGCCGTCACTCCGACCCCAACTTCGCAATGCGCGCGGCCCAGGATAGGTTGGTTACCTCAAACGAGGATGATTCAGCCACCGCGCACATGACGGAGAACGGTTACGTTCAACACCGTTCTCTAGAAGTGAGGATGCGCCTGGCCGTGACGACTGGATCATGGCAGCATGTCGCGTGAACCCGATTAGTGGTTCTGCTTCTTGCTTTGGTTGAAATTGGTAGTGTTCACAATTCACAACGCGAAAGCGACTTTTGTTCCTCATAGAGCTTGTGATATTTGCTACGCCTCTTCATTGCCTGCTTCCGGCAGCAAGGTGCCCCGCCGCAGAGCTCGTTCCTTCATCAACACGAAGAACACCGGAACCAGAATCAGTACGTGAATCGTGGACGTAATCATTCCGCCGACCATGGGAGCGGCAATTGGCTTCATCACGTCAGATCCGATGCCGCTCGCCCATAGGATCGGAATTAGGCTTGCCAGGACCGCGCAGACCGTCATCAACTTGGGCCGCAGCCGCTGCACAGCTCCCTCAATAGCGGCCTCGTAAATAACAGCTTCTGTAAGGGGTTGACCTGACGCGATGCGGCGAGTGAGTGATTCGTGGAGATACAAAACCATCACGACGCCCGTCTCTACCGCGATGCCGAATAGGGCGATGTACCCAACCCACACAGAGACGCTGAAATTGTAGCCAAGCAACCACTGCAAGATCAGCCCGCCCGTCATGGCATAGAACGTGGGGAAGATGAGGACCATAGCCTCCGTTAAGCTGTGGAAGACCATGTACAAGAGAAGGAAAATCACAACGAACACCACCGGCAAGATGAGCTTCATCCGCTCCCTGGCCCGCAGCTGGAATTCATATTCGCCCGACCACTGATAGCTATATCCGGCAGGCAACCGCAACTTTTGGCGGAGCACGTGGCTGGCTTGGTCTACGAAACCACCGTGGTCGGTGGTGTTGAGATCAATGTAGACATAGCCAGTGAGCTGGCCGTCTTCGTCACGGATCATGGCCGGGCCGCGCGAGAAGGAAATCTTCGCTACTTCGGAAATCGGGATCTGCGCACCAGAAGGTGTAGACAGCAACACTCGGCTAAGCCCTTCCACGTTGTCGCGGAAATCACGCTGGTAGCGGACATTGATCGGATAACGCTGGCGCCCTTCAATGTTTTCGGCAACATTCATGCCTCCAATTCCAGACTCCACAGCCTGTTGTACCTCGGCAATAGTCAAGCCGTACTTCGCTGCCTCTGGACGATTGACCTCTACATTGATGTAAAAACCCTGCGAGACCCGCTCTGCGAAAACAGAGCGCACTTGGGGCAAGCCCGAGAGAACCTGCTGTACCTGCGCGCCGAGTTGCTGGATCCGTTCCAGATTCGCACCCTGAAGTTTCATTCCGACCGGCGTCTTGATCCCGGTCAGCGCCATGTCAAGCCGGTTTTGAACTGGCATCGTCCACGTGTTTGTCAGTCCTGGGAACTGGAGCTCCTCGTCCATCTCGCGAATGAGCTTTTCGTAAGTCATCCCGGGTCGCCATTTCTCACGGGGCCTGAGCATCACGGTCGTGTCATACATATCGAGCGGAGCGTTGTCGGTGGCGCTGTCGGATCGTCCCACCGCACCCAAGACGGTCTCAACCTCTGGAAAAGACCGCAGAATGCGGTCTTGCTCCTGCAAGAGCTGCGAAGCTTGCGTGATGGAAATTCCCGGAAGTGCAGTGGGCATGTACAACGAAGAGCCTTCAAACAAGGGCGGCATGAATTGACTTCCGATTCTGAATATCAAGGGAAACGTCACTACGAGAAAAACCAGATTGAGCACCAGCGTCGTCTTGCGGTATTTCAGACAAAGCCGGAGCACCGGCAGGTAGAGAGCTTGCGTAACTCTCGAGACAGGATTCTCAAATTCCGGGCGCAGCTTGCCCCGAATGAAAATCACCATGAGGATAGGGACCAGGGTAATCGCCAACAAAGACGAGAAGCCCACAGCCAACGTTTTCGTCCACGCCAGCGGACGGAACATGCGTCCTTCCTGTGCTTCCAGCAAGAACACGGGGAGGAACGAGACCACCACGATAAGCAGAGAGAAGAACAGGGCTGGTCCGACCTGCTTGGCCGCGTCGATCAGAATCCGCACACGCTGTCGTTCCGATGGTTGCGCCGGCTGCTCGGAAAGATGTCGATATCCGTTCTCCACCATCACGATGGCGGCATCCACCAAAACACCAATCGCCAGCGCCAGCCCGCCCAGCGACATGATGTTAGAACTGACACTGAGGTAATACATGGGGATGAAGGAGATCGCGAGCGCGATGGGTAAAGTGAGAATCGGAATCAGCGCCGAACGGAAATGGAACAGGAACACAATGATGACCAGGGAAACGATGATCGCCTCTTCGAGCAGGCTATGTTTCAACGTGTTGATTGAATCGCTGATCAGTCCTCCGCGGTCATAGCCGGGAAGGATCTCGACTCCTGGCGGCAGCGATTCTTTGATCTCCGCCAGCTTTTTCTTGACGCCATTAATTACGTTGAGAGCGTTGAGACCATACCGCATGACGACGATGCCGCCCACCGTTTCGCCTTCCCCGTTCCACTCAGCAACTCCTTCTCGGATGTCGGGACCGAAAGAAACAGTGCCGAGATCCTTAATCAATACGGGCGTTCCGTTCTTCGCCTTGACGGGCACGTTGGCCAGATCGTCAAGCGATTTCAGGTAGCCGAGGCCGCGAACCATGTATCGCGTGCCGCTCAGTTCGAGCACTCTTCCACCCACTTCATTCGTGCTCGACTTCACGCGGTCAATTACCGTGGACAGCGGAATCCCGTACGCCAGCAACTTGTTAGGATCGACATTGACCTGGTATTGCCGTACGAATCCGCCAATGGTAGCGACCTCCGCCACACCGGGAACGGTTGCGAGTTGATAACGCAACTGCCAATCCTGAATACTCCTCAGGTCTGCAAGGCTGTGTTTATGGCTGCGATCGACAAGTGCGTACTGGTAGACCCAACCGGCACCGGTCGCATCGGGACCGATGGCAGGATGAACATCCGCGGGAAGCCGGCCGGCAATCGTCTGTAGATACTCCAGAACCCGCGAACGTGCCCAGTAAATATCGGTTCCATCTTCGAAGACAACAAAGACATATGAGTCGTTAAACATCGTTTGTGCACGGACGGCTTTTACCTTGGGCGCAGCCAGCAGCGCCGTAACGATCGGGTAAGTAACTTGGTCTTCGATAATGCTGGGCGGCTCGCCTTCCCAATTGGTATGAATGATCACCTGCACGTCGGAAATGTCCGGCAGGGCGTCCAGCGGAATATGGCCCATGGACCAGATTCCCGTCAGGGTAAACAGCAACACGCCCGTAAAAACCAGAAACCGGTTGTGCGCGCACCACTCAATGATTCGGCAGATCACGATTACATACCTCCCGTGGCATGGACTGTGAGCTGCTTGTTGGCGATGGTCTGCCCGTCTTGTTGCGCGCGGACGGTGACCTGCCAAGTTCCGCCCGAACTGAGATCACCTTTGCCTTCGTACACTCCGCCGCCCTTGTCGCTGGCATTGATGACAGTTTTCATTGCGGCCATCCCCATCGCCGGCATTGCGGCCATGAAGAAGGTGACGCTTACGTTTGCTCCCGCGATCGGTTTTCCATCCTGTCCCGTCAGCTTCACGCGAATGGTGTTGCCGCCCTTGTGCGGAGGGTCTGGATCGATTGTTAATTCCACCTTGGCTTGTTGTGGTGCAGGCACATTCATGGAAGCGGCTTGACCGGCGCCGGGAGGTGGAGGAACAAACGCACCCGCAGCCGCCTGCAATTGCGCTTCGGAATCAATCAGGAAGTTCGCGGACGTAACAATCTGCTCTTCGCGCCTAAGACCTTTGGCGACCACAATCTGATCGCCGACTTGAGGGCCGAACTCAACTTCGCGCGGTTCGATATTGCCTTCGCCTTGGTAAACGAAGATTAGGTTTTTGGTTCCAGAATGAAAAGCTGCTGACGCTGGGACCACCAGTTGCCGGCCCAACCCCAGTTTCACGGCAACATTGACGTACATTCCCGGCTTCAACTTCAGGCCGGGGTTCGCAAACACCAAGCGCACTGGCAGCGTGCGCGTGTTCATGTCCAACTGCGGAAGGATGTATTCCATGCGTCCGTTGAAGATACGACCGGGATACGCGTCAACCGTGACCTCGGCCGCATCACCCGGCTTGATCTTCCCGGCATCGCTTTGGAATACCTGAGCGAGCACCCAGACATCGGAAAGGTCCGCTACGGTGTACAGCATGGTCTCGGGCTGCACATACATGTTGGGCAGCGCTTTTTTGTCGGTGATGTATCCGGAGACCGGAGAGTAAATAGTAAGGTCTGTGATCGGTTTGCCGCCCTGGTCCAGCTTCTCGATTTCGCCAGGAGAAACCTCCCACTGCAGCAGTCTTTCTTTGGCGGCACTGAACAGCGTCGAGGCACCTGACGCTACTCCGTTCACATTGCTTCTTTGCAATGTGTCTGCATTCTTTTTCGCTATGAGATATTCCTGCTCAGTCGCCACCAGATCAGGGCTGTAGATCGTGAACAGGGGCTGACCTCTGCCAACAAAATTGCCGGTCGCATCGGCATAGACTTTGCGAATCCAACCGGCGAATCGCGTCTGTACATAGGCCTGCCGCCTCTCATCGACTTGTACGTTGCCGTAGAAACGCAGCTCAGAATTGACGGCCTTGGATTCAACCTTCCCCAGCACAATGCCGATGCTCTGCATGCGCTGCGGCGACAGCTGAATGGAAGCGCGCGGCGCCTCCTGCATATTGCTCACCTGAATCTCGCCCGCTGCTCCTGGTTGGGACTCTGAGGCGTTTCGGGTTTGTGCCATAGTTTCCATCGGCTCGTTTGCGGAATTATTCCCAGTCTGCGATGCCATGCCGGAATGGCTCAAGCGCCACCACAAAACTGAAGTCACGACTGCGAGCACGATGGTTGTCGTCACCGCAATCCAACATGCGCGACGATAATTGTTGCCTACTGTGCCTGGCATATTTGGTCCCTCGGTTGAATTTGTTCTAAAGTTGCGCTCGTTCATGGCACATCTACTCCCGTAAGGCGCTCCAGTTCAGCCAGCGCCGATTCGTGCTCTACCAACTCGTGTCGATAGTCCAAATCGAGGTTGAGAACATCGAGGAATGAGGAAAGCAGACTCTCGAAGTCCTGCCGGTTCGATTGATACGCGGACAATGCCGATCGAAAAGCAGCTTCGGATTGCGGGAGCAGACCGTCGCTGTAGATCTTGAGTTGCTCCTCCGAAGTCTTCGCGCGTACAAACTGCTGCTGGACTTCAGAGAGCACGCGTTGCGACTCAGAGTCGAATTCCCGACGCGCGCGCTCCTGGTTCTGCTGCGCTTCGGCTAACTCGGCTTTCTGGCGTCCGCGATTGGGCAGGCGAATGCCAAAAGTCGCCATGTAGTAATCACGGGTGTCTCCGTTGGTGTGTTGGTAGTTGTATTGAACATTGAAGTCCGGACGGAAATTTTTGCGTGCGAGTTCGACCTGCGATTCCTGTTGCTGAATGGAGGCTTGCTTTGAGCGCACGTCTGGATTTTGCTCGCTGGCCTTCTGCAAGAGTTCGGGCGCGCTGAATGAAAGAGATCTCGCGGTCAAGGTCTCAGTGACAATGTCCGGGGATGCTTGAGGCCGCCCTAAGAACTGCTTGATCTGCACTTCGAGCAGTCCTTCTTCCTGGTGGTGATGGGCAATCTCTTGCAGGATCTTGGTGTGTTGCAGTTGCGCCTTGAGAACATCCTGCTGATTGCCTTGACCAACGCGGTATCGTGCCTCGGCCGCTTGCTGCACCTGATTCAGAAGCTCATCGCTCCTCTGCAAAACGTTAAGGGTTTGCTGGAAGTACGCCAGTCGGAAGTAAACCATCTTGAGATTCCCCACCACCATCCGGCGGACTGAATCGGTCTGCGCTTCCATGATGTCCGCTTCATGTTCCGCGACGTGCGCACGCAAATCCCGTTTTCCCGGATAGGGAATGTCCTGTGACACGCCGAACCCGACGTAGGCGAACTCGCTGTTGCTATAACCAGCAAAAGGCCGCGGGCTGCCTACACTGAATTGCTGCACCGAGACCTGAGTTTCGGGAAGAGCTAACACCTCCTTGGAAACATTTCGCGCGGCCTGCCAAGAATGAAACGTAGCGGCAATCTGTGGGTTTTTCTCCGCCGCCTCTTGTACTAGTTCACGAAGAGACGTGGCCCTTCCCATGTGCATGGCCATCGGGGGAGACTGGGGAGGCGAGCTCAGTGGTTTCGAAGTTCCTGTCTGTTGCGCTGCCATCTCGAAAGGGGTCAGCGTCGTTCCTACCAGCAGAACCGCACGAATGAAACAAATACAAATACGCCCGAGGAAACTTCGGGACAAAGCAATGGATCGCATCTTTCCTCCGCATCACCGACAGTTTTTGTGTGTAGGCATGCCAACGTGCGAACGCACGTATGCGCTAAATGCTTGGAAGGAAGATGATCAGATTCTCAGGACGGAAATAGTGACCGGAGGAGAGCCTGGCGGCCCGTGCATATCAGACACCCAGACGGGCGATGAAGTCATTAAGGGAAAAGCCACAGAAATCTGCGGCAATGCATGCGCTATAGCGAGCGTGGTGTGATCCGAACTGACATCCGATGCCGACTTGATTGCAGGCAGGTGATCGGGCATTGCAACCGTCTTACAGCAGGAATGAGACTGTGACATCTTTCCCTTGCCGCATTCCTGGGCCATGCGTTTGCAGCAATCGCGCTCCGCCGCCGTCATGGCGTTCGCCTGCATCGTGCACGCCATGATCGGAGTCGCAAACAGCAAGAGCGACAGCAGCGAAACACCGACTTTGCCAACGGGCTTCATGGGCTAGAACAAAGTATAGAGACAACACATATTAGACGCAATACTCGCGCAATTGTTGCAGAGATACCGCAAGTCGTTGAGCGGCCAGCGTCATGTCGCTCTCCCCCATCGGTTATCAAAGCATTCCGTCCATAGTTTGCCGTCGCTCTTGAGCAGCCCGGAGATCGGACACTTTCGAGAGTCGTAAAACTGCCGCCGCTGTTATCATTCTCTATCTCATATCGGCGAGGGGCATGGTTACGACTGTGACTCGCCCAACCACATCGGCGTCGCCAGGATAGCGAACGCGTTTCGATGGCCTCCGCGATTGAGGAGATGGAATAAGAACCAGTTGGTTTCCGTCTACTTCACACCAGCTGCACATATAGGTATCGCGTAGATCCACGAAGTAAATCGGGCGGTCAAATTCGTTCTGCCAATCCTTCTTGATCTTGGTCTGACGGGCGTCGATCTGGACCAGGGATCCTGGTCGAATAATTGGATAAAGCGTGTAGTCTTCTATCCCAATGTATCCATAAAGAGAAGTCCGCCAATCCGTTTTCTGGAGCAGCCCGATGGGAACCTCACCCCAGCGTTCAAACATGCGCGAGACCAGGTTGGTTTGCTCTAGCCCCACCTTGTCGCGAAGTCCGAGCGGCGCCGTGATCGTTCCGTTGGCATCGATCGCTGGCGAAGGGACGAGACAGGTGCGCGGCAAGTCCACCAGTCCTTGTTCTTGGCCGACTTGGCGAACATCCAAGCCGAAGAAGGCTAGAATTTCGTCGAGACTGCGTTGATAAATAAGACTAAGGCTATGAAGTTTGTAGAGCTTGGGCTTGAATTTTCCCGCCTCGACATCTGCGACCCAAGTGTGCGAGATGTAGTAGTCCGAATCATTCCTCTTCAGCGCGATCGCCTGACTCATGCGTTCTACATCGCGTGTGGACAGGCGCAGACGTTCTCGTTCGGCTCTGAGCCGCCGACCAGCATCCGGGCCCGATGTCGTGGCCAACATCGACTACTAACCTCGGAGTTGGCGCGTATCTTATCGCAAATTAGGCTCTAGTCTACAGAGATAATGAAAGATTTCTGAAAATAAAAACAGGAACTAGGACGGTTCTAACTCGCGGCGACGGCGGCCCGTCGGGAAATTGAAAAACCCTGGCCGGAATTCCGACCAGTAACTGGAACCGAATGCTGATTCGTCCCAATCGTCGAAACTGCCCCGGTACGCTGCCATTCCGACTCACTGGCCGCGATTACGGACATGCCGCCAATATTCGTGACGATTTCGATAGCCCACATTTATACCGACCGAGTCTCTGCGAGCACGAATGTGACGCGGTGCCTGCCCTCAGCGCCGGAAGCGCTCTTAGCAAGTACCAGCGCCAGGTAAGCCGGTGCGGAACAGGAACGCCTCGCGGAAAGACCTAGAAAGGCCTCCGTGCGTTCCAAGCGTAGTTCGCGAACCACCACCAATCTCATCGAGCGAGTTCGATCCATTCTGGCCAGCAAGGATCTCACTCTTCATCAAGCATCGCGCAAGTCGGAGACACTATTCGGCCGTTCGTCGCCTTGCTTCCTTCCCCACAATCTGTACTTTGATCTCCGACTCGGTACTTCCAGCCCGAGCATCTACCAGCTCTTTTCCCTTAGCCGCATTTCGGGCTATCGGTTGGCTGACTGGTTGCAGGTCTTTGGCTTTCGTCTGGAAGACCTTACCCGATTGCAGATTCTGCTGCCGTCAAAACGCACTGTCCTCTTGAATTCCTCGCTCGACGATCCCAATGCATGGATTCCGTGGTTCGACAACAGGCCGCACGTCAACCCCGCTCCGCCGGTTGCTCCTCTCGCGCACCTCTTGAAATTGACGCACCGCAGACGGCTTCGGTCCTTGTCAGAAATAGGCGGTCGAGGCTTTCTTTACGCCAAGATCGGTACTGACGACGTACTACCCTTCCCAGACCTGCTTCCGGGCAGCATCGTGCGCGTAAATCCGAGAATTGACGATGGTTTGATCTTCGGAAAAAACGGCACAACATCCCACCAAATTTTCCTCATGCAACACTCCAAGGGGTATTTCTGCTGCCAGGTGCGCGTCATTGGAGATGGCCTCATCGTACCCGTCAGCACCCAACTGCCGTACGCACAAATCGAACTTCACTTTCCGGACGAAGTAAACCTACTGGGCGTCGTGGACCTGGAGATTCGTCCCACGCTAAATGTGGAACAGCCTGAGGTTCCGAAAGAATTGTCGAAACATTGGAAGCCTGAGGTTCTCGCCCCAGAACTGAGGTTAGGTATCCTCGTGCGCAGCTCACGTACCCGATTGAACCTGTCCCTCCGGGAGGCATCAAACATAACACGCCGAATCGCAGACTTGCTCGGCGATGAGCGCTATGTCGTATCCCAGAGCTCCCTATCCGACTATGAGGCACTCGATACGCCGCCACGTCACTTCCATAAGGCCATCAGCCTTTGCGTTTTGTGCGGCCTCCAATTTCATCTCTTCCTGAGAGCAATCGGCATCAAACCGGAAGACTCTGGTATTGAATCGATGCCTGACTATTTTGTTTCGAGGTCGTCCCCTCCAGACATTTCTAACATTACCCGCAGTGACGACCAATTTGATGCCGAGGGTTTTCTCGAAACACTGCTTAAGAAATGCGGTGGGGTTCCCTTCTTCCTACGAAACTCCATCGGAGGAATTTCTGGCTTGTCCGAGGTTTCCTTAGACGACTTCGTTTGGATCGGTGGAGAACAGAACGCACTTCATCCCTACCTGACACGTGGATTGATTGTCCTTGTGAATCGTCGCAAGAAGAAGCCGATCTATTTCCGATCGAAACCGCTTTGGCAACAGCCGATCTATGTCCTTCAGAAGCGCGACGGAACATATTTGTGTGCCTGCTGCGGCGTCGAAAACGGCACACTCGTTGTGCATCCCTACTCCCACCAGTTCTATCGCCCGATACATCTTCGATACCATCACGACGCCGACGTCATCGGACAAATTGTCGCGATTTCGAGAAAGCTGCTTTAGCTCTGTCAGTTTTCCGCAAGGCCGACGGATGCGCCACCCCGAACCCCGGCTGAGAATTCTGGCAAAGTCGCTCGAGTTGACCGAAAGGCGAATATTTCATGCTTTTACTGGACGCCTCCTATTGCAGCAATCTAGTTTGCGCTAAGTGGGGTATGACCATCTCTTGTCGGGTCCGCGAAGACATGAATTTTGTTGGTTACCAAGTGAACTCCGCTGGCTTTGCCGGCAGACGAGGCCCCTTCTTCATCTTCACCTAGCTAGCTTCTTATGTTTTACCGCAGGCAGTCTTCTGGCACTTCTCACCCCACTCGTACTCAAATGGCTGATCGATCAGGTCATCCCGCAAAGACAAACTGGTTTGCTAGCCCTTGCCGTTTTTCTGGTCTTCCTTGGCTATCAAGGCAAAACGACCCTGACGAGTTTTGGCAGTTACCTCATGTTGGCCGCCGCACAGAGAATGGGACTTCGATTGCGAATGAGCCTGCTGCAACATCTCGACACGCTCTCGGCGGACTACTATGAAGACGCGCCGGTGGGAACGGTAGTCTATCCCTTTCGCGAACCGATCGACGAAATTTCCTATTTCGGATCGGATCTCCTGCCCGCGGTTTTGCGAATGTTTTTGACTACCGGCTTCACAATCGCGACAATGTTGACGCTCAGTCCAGCTCTAACGGCGGCAATTCTACCTCTTGTCCCTGCATTCCTAGTTGCGCGGCAGCACTTTCGGCGGCGGCTCACTGTCGACTCCGACCAGGTCCAGATCGACCGGGCGTCATGGAGTGAATTCCTGGAGGAGCATCTTTCGTCGGTAATTCCGATACAGCTGTTGGGACGGCAGAAGCGCCAGGAGCGCAGGGCGTTCCAGCGTCTAGCGCAGTCGCTAAGTTCACAGCAGAGGCTGTTCAGAAGTGGGTTGCGCCTCACCGTGTTCAGTTCCTTCGCGGTTATTCTTTCAATGTGCACGGTGATTGGTTATGGCGGCGTGGAGGTGCTTGCGGGCACCCTAAGCGTTGGTAGCCTAGTGGCTTTTTACAGCTTCATCGTTCAGCTCTTTGAACCGCTCAGTGGCGCCGCCGAACTATACACAAGGGCACAAAAGACCTGTGCAAGCATCCGTCAACTCCAGTTTGCATTTCGCTTGACCCCAAGTGTAGTAAATGCGGTCATGACCGCCACGATTTCACCCCCAGCGCAGATTGATTTTGTTGACGTCGAGTTTGGCTATCCGCGACAGAAAAACATGCTCCGCATTCCCACTCTTAGAATCGGGGCCGGTGAAAAGGTTGCTCTTGTTGGCGATAACGGCGCCGGTAAGAGCACCGTCGCTAAACTCATTGCCAGAGTCTATGACGTGGATGGCGGCGCTATTTGCATCGGAGGCGACAATATTCGCAGCCTCGAGCTCCAGAGCCTCCGCCGCAGCGTGTGCTACCTGCCCCGGGATCCAGTTCTCTTCGACGGAACGCTGGCCTCAAATCTTCACTTCGTGAAGCCATCAGCCTCGAATGACGAACTGAATGAAGCCATGCGATCCGCCGGCGTATCAGACTTCGCCGCAACATTCCCGGAGGGCATCTATCAACGGGTCGGGCCGGGAGCGTGCCAGCTCTCGGGGGGCCAGCGGCAGCGTCTCGCCCTCGCCAGGGCATTGCTTCAGCGACCTTCCATCCTGATTTTGGACGAAGCGACCTCTTGCCTCGATCTCTCCTCCGAGCGAGTTCTTATAGGAAACCTGCAAGTTAGTCTCCCACAATCCACCCTGATAGTCATTTCTCACCGTCTTTCAACCTTGGAGTCCTTTACCAGAGTCCTGGTTCTACGTCAGGGACGAATCGTCGCAGACGCCATTCCAGATTCATTTATCAAAGCCCACGATCAATTCTTCAGGGCATGAGCACCCGCCCCAAGCGGGAATCCCGAGACTCTTCGGGACCTATCGTTAGCCGCAAACGGAGAAAAACACATACAGGAACCTCCGGTCGGACAACATGGAGTATCCGGCGCTCTTTCGCTAACGATGTCGCAAAAGTACACACTGTGATTCGCCATGCTGGAACATCCTGC
>Ga0134124_10002782_pt1 | contig 14123 bp, 8 predicted proteins | sample KB304_FD_96880 | JGI IMG/M metagenome (GOLD analysis project Ga0134124, IMG submission 96880) | Terrestrial soil microbial communities without Nitrogen fertilizer from Kellogg Biological Station, Michigan, USA - KB3-0-4 | ecosystem: Environmental > Terrestrial > Soil > Unclassified ... | reverse complement strand
GTGCCGTAGCCGCAGCGCCCGAGCGCCGGCTTTCCGTCGGCCCCGAGCAGGGGAGCGCTCGGAGCTGGCCCCGTTTGTTGCGCGCCTTGGTTGCACAGCCCGTCGCCATTGAGTGCGTCGTCTTCGCCGTTCGAAGGGTTCACGATGGGGGGCGCTTGGTGATCGTACCAGCCGTACGAGTCATCGTAAGCCAAGATGATCGCGGTCGAATCCCAATCTTTGCTGGCTTGTACGGCCGAGACGACTTCAACGATGAAGTCTTGCTCGTCGAGCGGATTCGAGTAGCCGGCGTGGCCGTCTTGGAAAGCCGGTGCCTTGAGGTAGCTCACGGCAGGGAAATTACCTGCGCTCAAGGCGTCGAAGAAATCATGGCTATCGTACTGGTGATTGGCCGGGTCGCGGCTGACGCGGTCATCCGCAAACGTGGAACCGATTGCGCTCACGCTGCTCGGCCTCGCGTGCGTCGGGTTCGCCGTGCTGGCATAGTACTGAAAGGGCTCGTGATGTGGGACGTAGTCGGCCTGGCTTGCGCCCGAAAGCCGCCCGCAGCCCGTCGACCCATCTGCGTTGGTCACCTCGCGGTCGAACCCGCCCTGGAACCAGCCCCAGCGGATGCCCTCTTCGTTTAGCAAGTCGCCGATGTTCCTGCCCTGAAATGAAACCTGAGACTGACTCGAGCAGTCGTCACCGAACGGGTCTGGGTCGCCGATCAGGGTGTAGCCGCCGTTGCCGTCGGGCGTCACGACGTCGGGCGTCGTGGTCGTTGCATCTACGCCGTTCGTCTGACCGCTGATCAGGTTGATTGCACCCGGTGTGGACGGGCCAAAGGTGGTGCTCCACGAGTTGTCGTTCAACGCGAAATTCTGGGCGTACTGCCAGATGGCGCTGACCGTGTTGCCATCGTAGTACGCCATCACCAGCCCCCGTCCGAGCGCGGTGAGCGCGGCCGATTCAGGAGGCGGAGCAGAACTGCCCACGTTCTTGGGGAAGAGGTCCATTGCGCCGGCGTGCGCAGCGCGCTGCTCCGGCGTGTAGTCGTGACCCATGTCCGCGGTCTTCGCCTCGGACGGACCGAGACGCACGGGATTGGCGGCATCTGGCGCATTTGCGGCCGACAGATTCGGGTTCTCGTGCAAGAGATCGACCGCGTCGAGGGGCACGAAGCCGTTCGTCGGGTCGAGCGGGGTCAGCAGGTTGTTGGGCGACGGAGTCGCGCGCTCGGCCGTGAAGGAGGGCTCGTTCGGCCGATTCTCGGCTTTCGGATAGGTGGCGAAGTAGTGGTCGAACGAAATATTTTCGCCGAAGATGACGACCAAGTGCTTGATGGGCGTTGCCGTTTTGGGTTCTGCTTCGGGCGGCCGGGCGCCGCCTTCTTCCGTGCAACCCAGCGCGAGCAAAGTTGCGAGCCAGCCCATGCACCCAATACGACAGAACCGACGCCCCAGGTTGCCCATGATCGCTGTATCCACCACCACCGCTAGTTAGCATGCTCGAGCCGCGCGCGGCGCCGCCGGCCGTCGGCCAGGCGAATCGCGCGCGCTTTGGCGCGCGTGGTTGCTGCTCTGCGCCCGGTTTTGACGCACAATGCCGGGATGGTCGGTCGAGCAACCCCAGCCACGGAGGTTGCTCGAACTGTCCGAGCTGATATTGAGCGAGCTGAACGCTGACGCGAATTCAGCCCGTTTGCCGATTGGCTCCGACTAGTCCTGGACCGCGCGCTGCAGTCCTAGCCGGGCTGCGGCGATCAGCGCTCGCTTCGCGTCGACGACCAGATAGACGAAGCAGTCGGGCGCTCTGGGGATGAAGCGGACCAGGTGATAGCGCGTGTCGGTGACGACGATCGAATCTTCGACGTGTTCCTCGCGCGACAGCGCGTTGAGCGTTTGCAGATGGGCCCAGGCGACGTCGGGGCTGAGGCTGCAGCCGCGGTGTAGCAAGCAGACTCCCGTGAGACGATCAATCACGGCGGCGCCCAGTACGCCTTCGCCTTGCCAAGCGAGGTCGAGGATTCGGCTCATCCCAGCCTCGGCTCCCGCGGCATCCGGAGTGGAAAAAGCATCCTGCCAGAGTCGCTTCGGTGACGACGCGGGCGGCCGGACCGAAGCTGGGCGTCCGGGCTGCAGGTCGTCGCCGAGCAGCTCTTCGAGGTCGAACAGCAAATCTTCGGAATAGCGACGACGCTGCGGCAGGAACAAGAGCTCGGGTTTGCGGAAGCCGAGGATGGTTTGGATTTTTCGCTTGGTCCAAGCCAGCATGTGCTCGCGCAAGTGAGCGCGATCGATCAGCCCAAAGCTGACCAGCGTATCGCTGAGACGCGCGCCGGTTCGACGGCACTCCGCCACGACTTCGTGTGCGGTCTCGGTGTCGATCCCGACTTCGGGCGCCAGGATGTCGAGTAGCGCGTTGCGATCGTCGGACACGTGCGCCCACGCGACCTGTCGGCCGTAGAAGAGGACTCGGGCGTTCAGCTCTCCGTCTTTGACGATCAGTTCACCATCGCCCTGATCGCGGGCGCGAAAGAGCGCCTGAGCCACGGCCCTGGATTGAGATTGTCCGGGTGCCGGTCGCCGACCCGCAGGTGAGAGGCGGGCGATGAGTACGTCGGGAGCCACGGGTTTCGAGAGGAAGTCGTCCGCGCCGACGCGCATGCCTTCGAGTGCTTCTTCGCGTTTGCTCTTGGCCGTCAAAAGCACGATGTACGGTTGCAATGCCAGGCGCGACTCCCTCACGCGCGCGCAGACATCGGTTCCGCTCAAGCCGGGCATCATCCAATCGAGCAGCAGCACGTCGGGCGTGGGATCCCCGAGGGCCAGGGCCAGCGCTTTTTCGCCGTCGTCGACGGCGGTGACGTCGTAGTCGGTCCGCGCTCGCAGCATGCGCAGGACGAGCTCCCGGCTCAGCGGCTCATCGTCGGCGAGAATGACGCGCATGGCGGACATGGGAACCCTCCACTGCCTACGGACGCTGCGCACCCGAGCATTAGCGTCCGCTGCGCGCTTCCAAAAACGGGTTTGCCAATCTTGGCACCCGGTCTATCTTGGTCTGACCAACAGACAATATGACCAAGAGCCCACGCTTTCAGCAGCTGACCCGGCAAACGGCCTACGAGCAGGTCGCAGAGCGGATTCGCGCGGCGATCTTGGACAAGAGCTTGTCCGCGGACGAGCAGCTGCCCGCCGAGCGTGACCTGGCAGCCCAGTTCGGCGTCAGCCGTGCCACCTTGCGCGAGGCACTGCGGCACTTACAGGCCCAGGGCCTGCTCACGCCGCGCGGGCGCACCTCGCCCATGCGTCCCGCAGATCCGTCATCCGCTTTGGCGCGCTTTCGCGAGGCGCTCAGCAACCTGGTGCAGCTGCGTGACGTATCGCTGGCGGATCTGCTCGAGCTGCGCTTGGCGCTGGAGACGGCCGCACTGGTTCGCGCCGCGCAATCGCCGGTGGTCGAGCGGCTGGGCGAGGCACGCGCCGCGCTCGAAGCGATGAGCAATCCGCGCATCTCGCAAGCCGCCTTCTACGAAGCAGACGTCGAGTTTCATGCGGCGCTGGTGGCGGCGTCCCGTAACCAAGCGCTGTGGTTGGTGATGCTCGCGGTCAAAGACAGCATGCGCCACCACCTCGACCGGACCATGCGCGGCCGCTCATTTTCCAAACTACGACCGCAAATCGTGGCCGAGCACGAGCGCATGCTAGCTGCGGTCGAGGCCGGCGACGCGACCCTCATTGCCGCGCTGCTGCGGCAACATTTGGAGTTCTACGGCTCATGAACGACCAGGAAAGTGTGGGCATCAATCCCGAGGTACCGGAAGGCTACCTCTGCGGCTGCGAGACTTGGGAGCTGGTGGGCGAGCCGCGCGGGCTGGCCCGGCCAAAGAACACCGAAGAGCTGCAGGCGCTGGCGCGCTGGGCCACGCGCCACGGCGTGCCGCTGGTGCCGCGCGGCGCGGGGACGGGTGTGGTCGGCGGCGTGAACGCGGTCGACGGCTGCGTGATCGTGAGCTTCGAGCGCATGAACTCCATCCTGGAGCTGAACGAGGCTGGTCTGTACGCCGTGGTCGAGCCTGGCGTGTTGAATGTGGAGCTCAAGAACGCCGCGCGCGAGCGCGGCCTCTGGTACTCGCCCGACCCCGCCAGTTACGAGATTTCGACGTTGGGGGGCAACGTGGCGACCAATGCGGGCGGCCTCTGCTGCGTGAAATACGGGGTGACGGGTGACTACGTGCTCGGTCTCGAAGCCGTGCTGGCGAGCGGTGAGTTGCTGAAGACCGGCGGCTTCTGCCGAAAGAACAAGGCTGGCTACGATTTATCGCACTTGCTGGTCGGGTCGGAGGGCACGCTGGCCATGGTCTCCAAGATCGTCCTGCGCCTGCGACGTCTTCCGCCGACGCCAGGCACGTTGGTGGCGCTGTTCGGCTCGCTCGAAGCCGCAGGCACCGCCGTGACCGCAATTGTACGGAACGTCGAGCCGTCGCTGCTCGAGATCATGGATCGCACCGCGCTGGCCGCGGTCGAAGACTACGCCCATTTGGGCATCGAGCACGACGCCGCGGCCATGTTGCTCGCGCAGTCCGACGCGAGCGGCTCGAGCGAACTCGAGCTGATGCAGCGCGCGTGCGAAGCCGCGGGCGCGCAGTTGGTGTATGCGACTACGGAGCGCGAGGAGGGCGAGCTGCTGCTGCGCGCACGCCGGCTCGCGTACCCGGCGCTCGAGCGCCTCGGCCAGGTGCTGATCGACGACATCTCGGTGCCACTGCCGCGCTTGCCCGAGATGTTCCGGCGCATCGAGCAGGTCGCGGCGCGGCAAGAGGTCATGGTGGCCACGGTCGCCCACGCTGGCGACGGCAACATTCACCCGCTGATCGTGTTCGACGCGAAAGACGAGGCCAGCACGGCCCGAGCGCGCGCGGTGTTCGCGGAGCTGATGGCCATAGCGCTCGAACTGGGCGGCACCATTACCGGAGAGCATGGCATTGGCGTGCTCAAGCCGGAGTTCTTGGAGGGTCAGCTCGGCGCTGTGTCCCTTGCGGTGCACCAGGGCATCAAACAGGTCTTCGACCCGGACGGCATTCTGAATCCGGGAAAGATGTTGCGACGTCGGTAGCGCTCCGCGCCGAGAACATGGCTCGCTCCGAGGTGCGCTGCTGGATTGTGAGCGCCCCCTCCTCGCAAACCGTCGCTGAGTTTCAGCTAGAGCTCAGCGTACTTGCTCACGGCGAAGGTGTCGCATTGTCGGGGATCGCCGCTGTCGAAGCCGCGACGGAACCAGCGGATGCGCTGTGCGCTGCTGCCGTGGGTGTAGTCACTGGCGTTGGAGTGACCGAGCGCGTCGTCGCCGATCGCGTGAGCGGCGGTGACGGCTTCTTTCAAGTCAGAGTCATCGATCTTCAACGAGGCTTTGGCGGTGTGTCCCCAGACGCCTGCCAGGCAATCAGCCTGGAGCTCGACGCGCACCGAGACTTGGTTTTTGCTCTCGCCTGCCGGTCTCTCGCTGGTCGCGCCAATCAGATTTTGCACGTGATGCCCGACTTCATGCGCGATCACATAGGCTTGCGCGAAGTCCCCGGGGGCCTTGAGGCGTTGTTCCATCACGTCGTAGAAGGTCGGGTCGATGTACAGCTTGTGGTCGCCGGGGCAGTAAAACGGACCCACGTCGGAAGTCGCGCTGCCGCAACCGCCGGTAGAGACGCTGTTGCTGAAGACCACGAGCGTCGGGTCCGGGTAGGTGCTCGGCGGCGTGACGCCGTACTTGGGCAAGCTGCCTTGCTTGAATTGAGCCGCCCAAACGTCTTCCGTGGAGGCCAAGACGGCGCGTGAAAAATCACAGGCTTTGCCGTTTTCGGGCGTTGCTTGGCAGGCGCTGCCGGAAGACGTCGAGGTGGATTGGCTCGAGCCCTGCGTGCCGCCCGACAGCGCGTTGAGCAGCGCTTGCTTCACGCTCGCCGGCGCCAGGAAGTAGAAACCCGCGCCAATGACGCCGATCACCATCGTGCCCTTCACACCGAGCAGGCGAACGACGGACGAAAGCGCGTTCAGCGGCAACCCGCCGCCACCGCCTCCGCCACGCCCACCGCTGCCGCGATCTTCGAACTTGCTGGACCGCCGTTGACCTTCGATATCCACGGCTCTTGACTAGCCCCGTCGCCGGATAGCGGCAAGCAATGCCTGCGGACGCGGATTCATGCCGAGCGCGCGCAGCGAAATCCGCCGCCCGCGAATCGATAATGAGGCTCGAAACTGGTGCGGGCGTAGGTGCGCAGGGCATCTGCGCCAAAAATGTACGAGCCACCGCGCATGACCAAGCGTTGCCCAGGCTGCTCGTTGCGCGGATTGTTCGGCGGCCCATCCTCGTAGAACGCGGGGTCGTCGAAATCTTCACACCACTCCCAAACGTTGCCCGCCAGATCCAAAACGCCATAGGGCGAGGCGCCGTCGGGGTACGAGCCAACCGGCACCGTGCCGCCGTCCTTGTTGTCGTAGTTGGCGTAATGCGGCGATGGTTGTGTGCGTCCCCACGGGTACTTGCGGCCGTCCGTGCCGCGCGCAGCCTTTTCCCACTCGGCCTCCGTGGGCAAGCGCTTGCCGGCCCAGGCCGCGAACGCGCGCGCGTCGAACCACGAGACATTGACGACCGGGTGATTCTCGTAGCGCTTGCTCAACTTGCCGGAGAGGAGCAGCGGCACGAAGCGCGCCGAGTCCTCATCGGTCGGCCGATAACCGGTAATCTCGAGGAAGGTCGCAAACTCGCGATTGGTGACCGGCAGCCGATCGACGTACAGCGCGTCGAGGTAGACGATTCGCCGGTTCTTGCCCATGCAAAACGTACCGGCGGGGATCAAGACCATCTCGCTGGCCACCCCGTCGCGAATCACCTTCGGATAGTCGGTGTTGGACGAGGCGGGCGCACCGCTCGGCAACGCCGCGAGCAGGCGATCACGGAACACGCCGCAGGTCGCTGGGCGCGCATTGGGATCCTTGGCGAGCGCGTCCAAAATCAGGCGCTCGAGCGCACTCGGTAGCTCAGGCCGCAGCTGCGAGGGAGGCACCGGTTGCTCTTGCGCGTGCGCCATCATCACGGCGAAGTGATTGCCTTCGAAGGGTACCTTGCCGGTGCACAGTTGATACAGCGTGACGCCCAACGAGTAGATGTCCGAGCGCGGGTCTGCCGCGTGCGGTTGCCGAACTTGCTCGGGCGACATGTAGCAACAAGTGCCCAAAAAGGCCCCGCTCATCGTGTACGTGGTGCCTTCCAGAATGCGCGCGATGCCGAAATCGACGATTTTTGGGTGTAGGCAATCGGCGTTGCTGGTGACCAGAATATTTTCTGGCTTGAGATCTCGATGAATCACGCCCTGACGATGACCGGCTTCCACTGCATCGAGCACCTCCGCAAAGAGCTGGCGAATCTCGGACAGTGGCATGCGCCCGCGCCACTTGGCCAGGTGTTGGACCAGGCTTGGGCCCTCGACGAGTTCCATGACCATCGCCAGCAGGTAATCCTGCTCGACGAAGTCGAACACTTTGACCACGTTCGGGTGAGTGTAGGAACTCAAGATCCGCGCTTCGCGTGCGAAGCGCGTGCGAATGTCTTGGTCGCCGGCCAAATTGCTGTGCAAACACTTGAGCGCCACCGGGCGAGCGAGCGCCTCATCGTAGGCCCGGTACACGACTCCCATTCCGCCCTCGCCGATGACATGATCGAAGCGATACACGGAGATGCGCGTGCCGGGTGGGATGCGCAGCGGCGGCAGCAACGAGTCCGAGCCGAAGCGCTCGCGGTCCACGACAGTTGCCCCACTCTGGGGCGAAAGCACCGTACTCGATCGGTGATCGTGCCCGCAGCTCGGACAAAAGCGCGCTGCTTCGGGCAGCTGACTCAGGCAGGCCGAGCAGCGCCGTTCCATGTCCTGCTCGAGGGCCATCGCGGTCGAGCATAGCTAGCGGCCGAAAGCAGATGCAACTACCTCCGGCCGGCGAGGAAGCGGCGGCTCAGATAGCGCCGTCGAAGTCGCTGCAGCTCCGTGTTTCGAAGCGCGACAACCAAGTGACCAGCGATTCGGGTCTCCGATCTTCGAGTGCTCGACTTTGCAAATCGGAGCACCGCTTCCGAGATGGGGCGCTCGCGAGCCAGCAACGCACCTCGCAGCAGCGCGCTGTTTTCGCCCAGAGCATCCCCTGGAGTGAGGCGTGGCTTTCGCTGTAGGCCCGGGTGGGTGGCGACTGGGCACGCCTATGACAGCACGAGTCCGAGAGCTGGCTCAACTTGCGCCAATGCCGCCGCCTGCTAGCCAATTCAGTGCGGTTTTTCTCGTAGCGCAGAGCGGTACGCTCCGTGCATTCTGCTCGCTCATGAACGAGCACCAGCTGGGTCGATTGCTGCGCCGCGTGATCTTGCTCTCCGCACCGCTGCCGACGGCACTGCTGGGTGTCGCGTGTGGCGGCTCGGCGGAGGTCGACGGTACTGGAGCCGGTGGCGCCAGCGCAGGCGCGACGAGCTCAGCGGGTTCGGGGGTCGGCGGGAGTGGAGCCGTCGGAGGCACCGGCGCCGTCGGAGGCACCGGCGCCGTCGGAGGCACCGGCGCCGTCGGAGGCACCGGCGCGGTGGCGGGGATGGGCGGCTCAGGCACCGCCGGCTCCGGAACTGCAGGCTCGGGGGGCGCAACGAACGGCTGTAAGAGCACGGGTGTAATCAACTCTTGCGTGACGACGACGATCCAGGTGCCCGTGAGCTGCGTTGGCGATATCGCGGTGGGCATGCCACTGCCCACCGAGAAATGTCATGAGCTGTGCGCTCCGAGCACGTTCAGCTGCCTCGTGGCCACGATCGACTCGGGCAACGCGGTGTCGGTGACGTGCAATCCGGGCTGTGCGGTGGGGCGTCGGCCCGCGGGTTTCGACGCGAACACTCCGTGTGATCCAAGCGCCCTCGGCGACTATTTCGCCGAAATTGCCCGCCTGGAAGCGGCGTCGGTCACGGCCTTTCGCACCTTGCGCGACGAGCTGCGCGAGCACGGCGCGCCCAGGCGCCTGGTGCGAGCGGCCGGGCGCGCCGCCCGCGACGAGGTTCGTCACACGCGGACCACCGGCGCGCTGGCGCGTCGCTGGGGCGGCACGCCGCGGACGCCGTCGTTGAGCCGGGTCGCGCGCCGCTCGTTGGAAGCGATGGCCATCGAAAACGCGGTCGAAGGCTGTGTGCGCGAAACTTACGGCGCACTGGTTGCAACACGCCAAGCCGAACGAGCGCGTGAGCCTCACGTGCGAGCGGCGATGATGCGCATCGCGCGCGACGAAACGCGGCACGCCGCGCTGTCTTGGAGTGTCGCGCGTTGGCTCGAATCGCGGCTCGACCAGGCCGCCAAGCGCAACGTCGAACGCGCGAAGCTGGCCGCCGCCCGCGAGCTCTCGAGCTCGATTGCGCACGAGGCCGAGCCCGCGTTTGCGGAATTGGCGGGTCTGCCCGCGCGCGCTGAATGTTTGGCACTGCTCGCGCAACTCCAGCGCGCGCTCTGGTCTTGACCCCATTCGAGTCGCGTTGAGCAACGTGACGCGCTGACACGACTCCATTGCTCGAATGGCAATAGTCACATAATCGCGGTGTTCAGGCCCCGGGCTGAACACCACGATGACGCGGCGCGCGTGCCTGCTCGGGCCGCGTCGAAGTGACGGAGAGCACAGCCAAATAGCGCGAAATCATGGCTCGGCTCGGGCTGCTCGCGCCGCGTGTGCGGAGTGTAGTCACTGAGTGAGACTCACCCTTAGGAGTAACTACTGAATTGTGATCGTCATCACTCGAGCGCGATAAACGGGCTTGGTTTTGAGTTAGATTGGTCGGATGGGACAATTCAAGGGCTGGTGGGCCGTTTTGAGCACTATGGTCATTGGATGCACTGGCGCGGACGTGCGCGACGAGCCGACGAGCAGCCGCTCGCTGGCTGTCAAACAATGTCCGGGTGACGACGACGGGCGGCCAGTCGCGTCGTGCGCTTCCCACCGGGACCCGGCGTTTGCGCTCGCGAGTTCCGCGTGCGAAAGCGGGCGGCTCGTGGGCGCAGCCTCGAGCGATAGCGCGCTCGCGAGCGACCCGACCTACGTCTCGACGCTCGGTAACGAGTTCAGCTACGTCACGCCAGAAAACGCGATGAAATGGGGGTCGCTGCAACCCGTGGACGCGACTCACTGGAACTTCACTCAAGCAGACGCGGTCGTCAGCGCGGCGCGGGCGGCCCATCAGGAGATCAAGGGCCACACGCTGGTTTGGCACCAGCAGTTGCCGCCCTTCATCACCGACGCGCTGACGCCCGCTGCGCTGCAGAATGCCATCAACGCCAATATCGATACCGTGGTCGGTCGCTACCGCGGCAAGCTGCGCGCCTGGGACGTGGTAAACGAGGCCATCGACGACAGCGCGCACTTGCGCGACTCGGTGTTTTCGCGCGCGTTCGGCGCGGACTTCATCGGGGCGGCGTTCAAGCGCGCGCACAAGGCGGATCCGAAGGCGAAGCTCTTTTACAACGACTACGGCACCGAGCTGCAAAACGCCAAGTCTGACGCGGTGTACGCGTTGGTGAAAGGCCTGCTGGACGCCCGGGTGCCGATTGACGGCGTCGGCTTTCAATTTCACGTCGATGCGCGTTTCCCGCCGTCGGAGCAAGCCATCATCGACAATTTCGCGCGCTTCACCGCGCTCGGCTTGCGCGTGAACATCAGTGAGCTCGACGTCCAGGTGCGCAACGTCGTCGGCAGTCGCGCCGACAAACTCGCGCTCCAAAAGCAGATCTATCACCGCGTCGTCGCAGCTTGTGCCGCGACGCCACGCTGCGAATCCGTGACGACCTGGGGCTACACCGACAAGTATTCCTGGATCGATGCCACGTTCGGCCCGGACGATCCGCTCGAGCTCGACGAATCGTACGCGCGCAAGCCGGCCTACTACGCGATGGTCGATGGCTTCGAGGGCGTCCCGACGGACCCCGAGGGCACGCCACCGAACCTGCTCGCCAACAGCAGCTTCGAGGCCGGCGCCGACGGCTGGTCCGGCTTCGGTGTTCCGTCCGTCAGCGTCGTGAAGGACGCGCATACGGGCGACAAGGCGCTACTCGCGAGCGACCGCAGCGCTTCCAGCCAGGGGCCCGCAATCGACGTGACCTCTGTCGTCAAATCCGGCTTCATTTATCAAGCGTCCGCGTTCGTCTCGATCGAGCGTGACAAGCACGGCAAGCATGGCAAGCACCCCGCGCCCGAGCCCGTGGCACTCACGGCCAAGATCAGCTGTGACGGCGCGGCTCCGACGTTCCTGCCCATCGCTTCCGGTACGGCGACGCGCGACGAGTACACGGCGCTAACCGGCACGCTCACGCTGCCGCTGTGCACCATCACGCAGGTCGTGCTGTACGCCGAGGGCCCGGCCGCTGGCGTCGATCTCTTGATCGACGACGCGGCGCTGCGCACGATCGGCGAGCCGCTCGGTGCGAACGTGGTCACGAACGGCAGCTTCGAGAGCGACGTCTCCGGCTGGTTCCCCTTCGGCAATCCGACGCTTTCGCTCAGCAGCGTTGCCCACTCTGGCAGCGGTAGCATGCTGATCTCGAACCGCACCGCGACCTTCATGGGCCCGGGCTACAATCTGCAGCCGCCGGTCACCGTGGACGGGGCGACGTACCTGATGAGCGGCTGGGTTCGCGTCAGCGGCGCGGCGAGCGCGCCCGTCTCGCTCACGGTCGTCTCGGTGTGTGATGGGACGCAATCGTTCACGAGTGTCGCGAGCGGCACGGCGAATGATCAGGGCTTCATCAAGCTGAGCGGCAGCTATGTCGTCCCGCAGTGCAACAACCTGTCGCAGCTCATCCTGTACATCGAGGGCCCGGCGTCCGGCATCGACGAAATCGTCGACGACGTGTCCGTCCAGCAGCGGCTCTCGATCCCGGTGCTCCCGCCGCTGCCACCGCCGCAGCGCACGAACCTCGCCGGCAACGGTGATTGGGAGCTGGGTGCGAACGGCTGGGTCGCGTTCGGCGGCAGCGTGGCGCAGACGACCGCGTTCGTGCACGCAGGCAGCTTCGCCGGCGTGGACACGAATCGCACGGCGAACTTCATGGGTCCCTCGTACCTCTTGCCGTCGGGTCCCGCGACCTATGACGTGAGCCTCTTCGCTCTGCAAAATTCCGGCACCGCGATCACGCTCGCGCTTTCGGCGAAGCTCACCTGCAACGGCGCCGATTCGTTCCCGTTCCTCGGCTCCGCTAGCAACGCATCGGGCACCTGGTCGAAGCTCTCGGGCTCGTTGACCATCCCGGCTGGTTGCACGTCTGCGCAAATCTACGTGCAGCAGCTCGACGGTTCGACGAATCCAGACCTGTATGTGGACGATCTGGTCGTGAACGCCAGCAGCGTGACGAACTTCTCGGGCAACCCCGGCTTCGAGACGGGCACGAGCGGCTGGTTCACCTTCGGCGGCGGACTCGCGCAGAGCTCTGCGTTTGCTCACTCCGGCGGCTTCTCGGGCCTGAACAGCGGCCGCACGGCGAGCTTCAACGGTCCGGCGTTCTCGTTCCCGACCGGCGCGGGTAAGTATACGGCGTCGCTCTGGGCACTCCAGAACTCCGGCTCGAGCCTGCCCTTCGTCCTCTCCGTCAAGACGCACTGCAACGGCGTGGACAACTTCCCGTTCCTCGGGCAGGTGGTGGGCGCTTCGGGAACCTGGGTGCAGCTGTCGGGGTCGTTCACGGTTCCGGCGAACTGCACGGAGGTGACGCTGTTCTTGAACCAGAACGGTGGCTCGACCTTCCCCGACATGTACGTCGACGACCTGGTGGCGCTACCGATCTTGCCCTGACGGGCGGCGCCGCTCGCCCTGGGAGGATTTCTCCCTGAGGCGGGCTGGGCGCGACTCGTGACCCAACCAAAAATCCGCTCCCGTTGCCCACCGCGATGCGCGCATTAACCAGCGCGCGCATCGAAGGGATTCGACACGCCGTGCTAAGCTGTCCCGTGGTGAAGTTCGATGGCAGGGTTGGTTTGCGACGAGGGGGCGTGCTCGCTGTCGTTGCGGTCCTTGGTTTGGCGGGTGCCTGTGGTGGGACCGCCGTAGTCACGGGCCCGGGGGGCGAAGGCGGAGCGACGTCGGTGGCTGGAGCAACCTCCGTGGGTGGAGCGACCTCAGTCGCCGGTGCCAGCGCGAGCGCGGGGGCGGAAGCGTGCTCTGCCGCTCAGGCGTCCGGCGAGTGTGAGGCCTACTTCCCTTCGTTTTGGCATAATCCGGCCACGGGTCTGTGTGAGCCGTTCGTGTATGGGGGTTGTGGGGGCAACGCCAACCGCTACCCATCGCGTGAGGCCTGCCAGCAAGCGTGCGCCAACATTCAGGATGACTGGGACGCATGTGTCGACGATGGCGACTGTACCTTCGCCTACCAGATGTGTTGCGGTCCGTGCAATCCGACGGTCGAAGAAGTGATTGCGATCAACACTTCGCATCAATCGCTGTGGGGAACCTGTTCGGTCCCGACGTCGTGCGGCCCGTGCAGGCCCGTCCCCGAGACCGAGCTCGGGCGAAAGTACTTCAAACCGAAGTGCCAGAACGCGCACTGCACGCTGATCGATATTCGCGAGACCGCGCTCACCGCCTGTAAAACGACGAGCGATTGCACCCTTCGCGACGGCGCTTTCTGTTGCCCCGAATGCGACGGTGCGGATTGGGTTGCCGTCAACCAGACTGCCGATCTGTGCCCTGACGTGAAGCCGGCTTGCGGCTTTTGCATTTCACCACCGTCGCAGGACTGGGCCGCGGTCTGCCTCGACGGGCGATGCCGTCAAGTAGCCGTGCCCTAATTTTCGTCGGTCCTATTTTCGTGCCCCGGTGATCGATGCGCCCGCGCGCGGCATTACGTTCATCGCGCCCTACTTCCCGGACCCGCGACGGAGCGTCATGAGTGCCAAGCGAGCCACGAGCGACTACGTTTTCCCAACTAACCTGGCTTTGCGCCTAGCCACAGCCCTTGTCCTGTTGCTCATGATTGGCTGTAGTGGCGGCGAGGCCAAGAGCGGCGGGGGTTTCGGAGGCGGACCGAGCGCTGCGGCGGGAAATATGGGGCGCGGCGGCTCGGCGTCGGCGGGCGCAAACTCGCTTGGGAATGC
>Ga0134124_10002781_pt1 | contig 14124 bp, 11 predicted proteins | sample KB304_FD_96880 | JGI IMG/M metagenome (GOLD analysis project Ga0134124, IMG submission 96880) | Terrestrial soil microbial communities without Nitrogen fertilizer from Kellogg Biological Station, Michigan, USA - KB3-0-4 | ecosystem: Environmental > Terrestrial > Soil > Unclassified ... | reverse complement strand
TTGCGTCGCAGCAAAGCCAAGTTAACCGCGCTTAAGCCCTTCACGACGCAAGGCTATTGCCTATCCGCCGAAGAAGGGGCTAGGGCGCAGGAGGTGGGGCCAGCGGCGCGGTGGCGGTGGAATCGGCGTCCGGGAACACGTCGCGGTAGCCGAAGTAGAAACTGGCGAAAATGGTGGGCAGCATGACGATGGACAGGCCCTGCATGAAGCCGTGCAGCACGGCGACGTTGCCGGCGAAGGCCGCGGCGATGATCATGACCAGCGCCGACAGCACCGCGCCCGCCGCCGACAGCGCCGCACCGTACAACAGGAAGGCGCGCCAGTTGCGCAGGCTGGCAAAGAAACTGTAGAACAGCGATTGCACCGCGCCCAGGCCGCGCCACGCCGCGAGCACGGGAGCGAACCAGAAGGCCATGAGCACGGGCGTGCCCACCGCCGCGGCCACCAGCATGCCGTTGCCCAGCCCCCCGCTTTCGAAATCCGCCTTGGTGGGCGGCTCGCCCAACACGAACCAGCGAAACACCGCCCCTCCGTCGGCCAGGGCTGAAAGCCCCAGCGTGGCCAGCAGCGCGAGCACATACAGCCCACCCAGCACGAGCAGGGCAGGAAAACGTCTGCGAAACCCCGACCACAGCGCTGTGATGAGCAACCTGTTCCCCGCCGCGGCCTCGGCGCTGATGTTCATGAAGCTCACCGAGAAGGCCGGCAGCAGCACGGTCGCGGCCAGCGGGCCGGCGTAGCGCACCTCGTTCAGCAGCGTCACCAGCAGCCAGTACACCGCCACCAGCGCCAGCCACGCTCCGGGCGTGCGCTTGAACAGCCGCCAGCCGTTGACCAGCCAATTCAGCCCCTGGCGCGCGGGCACGATGCGCATGTTGGTGGCGACGCTCATTCGCGCGCCCGCACTATACCAACGCCGGCACGCCGGCGCGGCGCTGTTCCAGCACGCGGCGGAAGTGCTCGGGGTCGTGCGCATGAGTGAGCTCGCCGGGCCGCGGCAGGTAGAAGTCGTACAGGCGCGACAGCCAGAAGCGCAGCGCCGCCGCGCGCAGCATCAGCGGCCAGGCGGCGCGTTCGTCGGCGGTGAAGCTGCGTTCCCGTCCGTAGGCGTCGAGCAGCACCGCGCAGCGCGCCGCGTCCAGCCCGCCGTCGGGCAGCACGCACCAGTCGTTCACCGTGACCGCCACGTCGAACAGCAGCGCGTCCACGCCGGCGAAATAGAAATCGATGATGCCGCCGAGCTTTTCCTGCCCGTCCGCGCCTTCCCACAGCGCGTTGTCGCGGAACAGGTCGGCGTGCACGGGGCCGCTCGGCAGCGCCTCGCGCCGGGCCATGGCCGGCGCAGCCAACTGCGCATCCAACTCGGATTGGAGCAGCGCCTGGCGCGGTTCGTCCAGGAAGGGTATGACGCGCGGCGCGGTCTCCTGCCACCAGTGCGGCCCGCGCGGATTGTCCTGCCGCGCACCGTAGGACTGTCCGGCGGCGTGCAGCCGCGCCAGCGCCGCCCCGATGAGCATGCAATGGTGCGCGGCCGGCGCCATCACCGGGCGGCCGGGCAGGCACGTGACCAGGGTAGCGGGCTTGCCGTTGAGATGCCCCAGCAGCGCGCGGTCGCAATCGGCAATGGGCGCGGGACAGGGAATGGCGTGCCCGGCCAGGTGGGCCATGAGGTTGAGGTAAAAGGGCAGTTCGGCCTCGGACAGGCGCTCGAACAGCGTGAGCACGTAGCGGCCGGAAGTGGTGGTGACGAAATAATTGGTGTTTTCGATGCCCGAGGCGATGCCCTTCAGCTCCACCAGCGTGCCCAGGGGGTAGCGCGACAGCCAGCCGGAGAGCTGTTCGGAAGTGACCTTGGTGAAAACCGACATAGGACGGGAGGCCGGACCGCTAGGTCCGCCCATTCAGGCCAAGGAGTAAGCCAATGAGGAGCACGCCGCTGAGGAGCACGCCGATAGGGGCGAAGACGCTCAAAACTCCTTGATCACCCACTTGGGCACGCGCAGGTTGGTCCCGGGGCCCCGGGTGCCCACATTCTCGGCCGGGTCGGGCACCATGTAATACACCTTGCCGCCGGGCGTGGTGACCTTGAGCGAGCGCTGCCCATCCACGACGATTTCCTCGACCTTGTCGTTGGGCGCGGGGCCGATTTCGATGGGCCGGTCGCCGGAGTCGGGCCCGAGCCCGGGGGGCGGCGGTGGCGGGGGCGGCAAGGACTCGAGCTTGGGCGGCTGCTGGGCCAGCGCGGTTGCCGGAACCAAGGTCGAAACCAGGATCGAAACTGAGGTCAAAACCAAGGCGGGTAGGATCACTGCAGCCAATGCGCGCCATGTCCCCAATGCGCCCCATGTCCCCAAGGTGCCCAATGTAGCAATCCGCTCCGCTGCGGTGAGGGTCGGGGCCGGCCGGCCGGGGCGTCGGGGCGTCATGGGTGGTTTTTTGAGAAACGAAATTGGTTTTCAAAGTGTAGCAGATCGCTCCATGACGGAAGGCCGCTTTCAGCTTCTGCGATAATGGCCCGCCCATCCCATCTCTCCGCGGTTACTCCTTCACGTGAGCAAGACGCTGGTTCTCGTCGACGGTTCGTCCTATCTTTATCGCGCCTATCACGCGCTGGAGCGCGCCAACCTGCGCTCGGCTTCGGGCGAGCCAACGGGGGCGGTATACGGCGTGATCAACATGCTGGCCAAGTTGCTGGTGGATTTCCCCGCCGACTATTGCGCCTGCGTGTTCGACGCCAAGGGCAAGACCTTCCGCGACGAGTGGTATCCCGAGTACAAGGCCACCCGCGCCGCCATGCCCGAGGACCTGGCCAGCCAGATCGAGCCGCTGCACGAGTGCATACGCGCGCTGGGCTGGCCGCTGGTCATGGTGGACGGCGTTGAAGCCGACGACGTCATCGGCACGCTGGTGCGCCAGGCCGAGGCCGCGGGCATGCGCAGCATCATCTCCACCGGCGACAAGGACCTCACCCAGCTCGTCACCCCGCACGTGCTGTGGGTGAACACCATGAGCAACGAGCGCCTGGACGCGGACGGCGTCAAGGCCAAGTTCGGCGTGCCGCCCGAGCGCATCGTCGATTACCTCACGCTCATCGGCGACAGCATCGACAACGTGCCCGGCGTGGACAAGGTGGGCCCGAAGACGGCGTGCAAGTGGCTGCAGCAATACGGCAGCTTGGACGAGGTGATGGCGCATGCCGCCGACATCGGCGGCGCGGTGGGCGAGAACCTGCGCCGCGCCCTGGACTGGCTGCCCACGGGGCGCAAGTTAGTTACCGTGAAAGTGGACGTGCCGCTGGAGTGCAAGCCCGAGGATTTGAAACTCGGCAAGCGCGACACCGGCAAGCTCACCGACCTGTACACGCGCCTGGGCTTCAAGACCATGCTGCGCGACCTGCAGAACACCGGCAAGGCCAGGGATGATCGTGAAGCGGGACCGACCGACGCCGGCCCCTCAACGTTCCGCGCCTACGCGCCGCCGCAGGCCCGCATCGATCCGCTGCCGGAAGCCGCGGTGTTCGTTTCCACGCGCGAGTACGAGACCGTCAGCGACGAGCCCGCGTTGAAACGCTGGCTGGCGGCCGTCGAGAAAGCGCCCATCACCTCCTTCGACACCGAGACCAGCGGCGTGGATCCCCTCACGGCCAAGCTGGTGGGCGTGTCGCTGTCGGTGCAGCCGGGCCACGCCGCCTATGTGCCGCTGGCGCACAACTACGCCGGCGCGCCCGACCAGATCGGCGTGGAGCGCGCGCTCACCATCCTCAAGCCCTGGCTGGAAAATCCCCACAAGCCCAAGCTGGGCCAGAACGTCAAGTTCGACCAGCACATCCTGGCCAACCACGGCATCGCCCTGGCCGGCGTGACGCAGGACACCCTGCTCGAATCCTATGTGCTGGAAAGCCATCAGCGCCACGACATGGACGCGCTCGCCATGCGCGTGCTCGGCGCCAAGGTCACCAGCTACGACGAGGTCACCGGCACGGGCGCCAAGCGCATTCCCTTCGAGCAGGTGGACGTGGCGCGCGCCGGGGAATACGCGGCCGAGGACGCCGACGTCACCCTGCAGATCCACGCCGCCCTGCATCCGCGCATTTCCGGCGACGACAAGCTGCGCTACATCTACGAGTCCATCGAGATTCCGGTGCGCGAGGTGCTGTACCGGGTGGAGCGCAACGGCGTGCTCATCGACGCCGACCAGCTTTCGGCGCAGACCCATGAGCTGGGCCAGAAAATGCTGGACCTGGAGGCGCGCGCCTACACCGAGGCCGGCCAGCCCTTCAACCTCAACTCGCCCAAGCAGATCGCCGAAATCTTTTTCGAGCGCAAGGGCATGCCGGTGGTGAAGAAAACACCCTCGGGCGCGCCCTCCACCGACGAGGAAGTGCTGGCGCGCCTCGCGCTCGACCATCCCCTGGCCAAGATGCTGCTCGATTACCGCGAGATCTCCAAGCTGAAATCGACTTACACGGACAAGCTGCCGCGCATGGTGAACGCCGCGACGGGGCGCGTGCACACCACCTATGGCCAGACCACGGCGGTCACCGGGCGGCTGGCGTCGAACGACCCCAACCTGCAGAACATTCCGGTGCGCAGCGCCGAAGGCCGGCGCATCCGCGAGGCCTTCATCGCCCCCAAGGGCGCGGTCATCCTGTCGGCCGACTACTCGCAGGTGGAACTGCGCATCATGGCCCACTTGTCGGGCGACCAGAACCTGCTGTCGGCCTTCGCGGCGGGCGAGGACATTCACCGCGCCACGGCGGCCGAAGTGTTCGGAAGGAAACTCACCGAAGTCAGCCCGGAAGAGCGCCGCTACGCCAAGACCATCAACTTCGGGCTGATTTACGGCATGTCCGCCTTCGGCCTGGCGCAGCAGATGGGCGTGGAGCGCGCGACCGCGCAGAGCTACATACAAAGTTATTTCTTACGCTACCCGGGGGTCAAGCGCTACATGGACGAGACGCGGGCCCAGGCGAAAGAAACGGGATTCGTCGAGACCGTGTTCGGCAGACGGCTGTGGCTGCCGGAAATCCGCTCGGCGCACGCCGGCCGGCGCGGCAACGCCGAGCGCGCCGCCATCAATGCGCCCATGCAGGGCACTGCCGCTGACCTGATTAAATTAGCCATGATCGCAACACAAAAGTGGCTGGACAGCGAGCGATTAGCGAGCAAGATTATTATGCAAGTACACGACGAGCTTGTATTCGAGGTACCTGAAGCAGAGAAAGAAAAGATAACGAAACAATTGCCGGAATTGATGGGCGGCGTGGCTTCGTTGAAAGTACCGTTGCTTGTCGACGTTGGCGTTGGCCCGAACTGGGAAAAAGCGCATTAATAGTTAAGGCTGTTGAATCGGCTCGCCCTCTCCCTCGGTCCCTCTCCCCCTGGGAGAGGGAAGCAAAACCCCGCGAGATTTAGCCCCTCTCCCACAGGGAGAGGGGTTGGGGAGAGGGCAACGTGAAAGAATCTTAAAGATCAATCGCCCTTGTCTCTAATCGAACACGAGAAGAAACTCTTATGAGCATGACTTTTCCGCCCCGCCGCGTTTACAAGCGCTCCGAACTCGTCCGCCTCATCTCGCCGAAAAGCCTGGCCATTGTCGGCGCCACGCCCAACCCGACCGCTTTCGCGACGCACACCTTCAACAACCTGAAGGACTTCGACGGGGAAATTCATTTCGTCAACGCCAAGTACGACAAGATCGGCGACAAACCCTGCTATCCGTCCATTACCGCCCTGCCGGAGGTGCCAGACTGCGTGATCATTACGGTCGGCCGCGATGCGGTCCAGCCCGTGGTCGAGGAATGCGCAAAGGCTGGTGTTGGTGGAGTTGTAATCTATGCCTCGGGTTATGCGGAAACGGCCAAGCCCGAACGCGTCGCCCTGCAGGACAAGCTCACCGCCATCGCCCGCGAGACGGGTTTGAAAATCGTCGGGCCAAATTGCGTCGGCGTGATCAATCACGTGCGGCGCATGGCCATCACCTTCACCACCAACTACGAGCTCGCGCACCAGGGCGAGGCCGCGGTGGGGCTGGTCAGCCAGTCGGGCGGCGTGGGCAACGCCTTCAACCAGGTGTTCCACATCGGCACGCCCATCAGCCACATGCTGACCACCGGCAATTCCTGCGACGTGGACGTGGCGGACTACGTGAGCTACCTGGCCGAGGACCCGCACTGCAAATCCATCGCCTGCATTTTCGAAGGCGTGGAGTCGCCCGAGCGGCTGCTGGAAGCCGCGCAATACGCCTGGGAGGCCAACAAACCGCTGGTGGTCTACAAGCTGGGCGTGAGCAACCAGGGCGCCGCCGCGGCCATGTCGCACTCGGGCTTCCTGGCCGGTTCGTCCGCGGCCTACAAGGCGGCGTTCGAGCGCATGGGCGCGGTGGTGGCCGAGAACGTACAGTCCTTCATTGAGACGGCGAGCTTTTTCGCCAAGGCGCCGGCCCCCAAGGCCGAGGGCGTGGCCGTGATCACCACGTCCGGGGGCTTCGGGGTGCTCACCGCCGACATGGCCGAGCGCTACGGCGTCAGCATGCCGCAGCCCGAGGGCGAAACGCTGGCGCTGTTGAAAAAGCACGTGCCCGAGTTCGGCGCGGCTCGCAATCCCTGCGACGCCACGGCGCAGGTCATGGGCAACATGCAGATGCTCATCGACTGCGTGGAGGCCTTCCTCGCCGACCCCAACTACGGCGCGCTCATCTATCCGCACCCCTATGTGTACGTGGGCGGGCAGGAGCGCGTGTTCCCCATGCGCGACCTGGGCAAAAAATACGGCAAGCCCATGATCATCGCTTGGCTCAGCGACTGGCTGGAGGGGCCGGACGCCGCGCGCATCGAGGCCGACCCCAACCTCATCCTGTTCCGCTCCATCGACAACTGCTATTTCTCGCTGGCCGCGTGGCTCAATCGCGAAAAAAAGCGCCAGGCGTGGCTGAAGGAAAAGGGCAAAAAGCCGGTTCGATTGTCGCCTGCCGATGCGAACGAGCACGCCGGCAAACTCATCGACGCCGCGAAGAACAAGGCGCTCACCGAGCGCGAGGCCAAAGAGGTGCTGGCCGCCTATGGTGTGCCGGTGGTGGGTGAGAAGCTGGTGCAGTCGGCTGACGAAGCCGCCGCCGCGGCCAAGTCGCTCGGCTTCCCGGTTGCGCTCAAAGTCGAGTCGCCCGACTTGCCGCACAAGACCGAGGCCGGCGTCATCCGCCTGGGCCTGAAAACCGAGGCTGAAGTAAAAGCCGCCTTCGACGCCGTCATGGCCAACGCCAAAAAGGTCTCGCCGCCGCCGCGCCTCAACGGCGTGCTGGTGCAGCCCATGATTTCCGCCGGCACCGAAATCATGGTGGGCGCGCGCGTCGATCCGCTGTTCGGGCCGCTGGTCATCACCGGCCTGGGCGGCATCCTGGTCGAGCTGCTGAAGGACACGGCCGTCGACCTCGCACCGGTAACGTCCAAGGAAGCGCGCGCCATGCTCGACAGCCTGAAAGGCAAGGCCGCGCTGACCGGTTTCCGCGGGTCCGAGCCTGTGGACCTCGACAAGCTGTCCGAGATCGTGGCGCGGCTGTCGGAGTTCGTGGCCGATCAGAAGGACCGCATTGCCGAACTGGACGTGAATCCCCTGATCTGCTCGGGTGGGCGGATTACGGCCGTTGATGCTCTGATCGTGAAGAAGGTCTAGCGGGAAACGGGTTCATCGAGGCCACCAAAAACAAACCCCGCCGAAGCGGGGTTTGCGTCATTTGCCGACCCGGAATCAGGCGGCTTTCCGTGCCTTGCGGCGGGCCATGAACCCGACGAGACCAAGGCCGGCGAGCATCAGGACGTATTCGGACGGTTCGGGGACCGGCTTGGACACATCTGCTACTTCCACACGTGTCAACTCCGAGTTGTAAAGGCTGATTGACGCCACGTGTCCATTGGAAAATTCTCCGATCCCTCCACCGACCAGATTGTCGGCAAAGAACGTGATGAGCCTGTCGGGATTGGCCGAGGCGTACGTACTGAAATCCATGACCGTTGTGGTCAGATCGAATTGAAAGGCGCCGTCAAGGTACGAAGTGACATGGCCGGCGCCGTTGTTGGTCAGGGTTACGTGATGGTACTCACCGAATGTGAAATTCGTCGTCCCATTGCCGGTAGGGTATATCTGCAACTTGTTTCCGGGCTCTACGTAAAAGGCATTGTCACTGGTGCGATTGGACACGCCGAAAATATTTTTCCAAGTTGACTGGCTGGCATCAATCTTGAAAACCATGTCAACCGAATACAGGTTTCCGTGGGTCAGCAAGCCCGTCGTGTTTACCGATAGTCCCGCTTGTAAACTCGGCGGAAACTGTGTTCCCGAGTACTGGTAGACCGTGCGGGTAAGTCCGAACACGGTGTCGGTGACGAAGCTGTTCTGGCCCAAGGGATCGATGGCGGTCAGCGCGGGCGCTCCGGATTGGTTGGCGTTCAGGGTGTTGTTGAAATCCCATGTTGCAACGGGTGTTTGCGCAAACGCTGAACCTGTTCCGCACACCAGCCCGATCAGAACCAGGGCGGACTGAATCGTCTTCCTGTCCATGCTTTCTCCCAGCGCGGTTGTTTTGCACACAGGTCAACGAATAAGCACGGCTTGTAGGGTGCTTGTAGGCCGACCTCACGCTGCAAGCTAACATCGGACTTGCTCTTGAAACAATAGGCGGTTCATCCCGGATTAAATGGGAGAGGGCAACCCATAGGATCCGACGAAATTCAGCCATGCTTTACATTCCAATGGCATGTAAAGCACGTGACTTGAAAGCCGCGGCTTATCAGGCGTTCCAATAAGCCGCAATGCCGCGCGCCAGGCCGCGACCCTGCCTCAGCCCCGCCTCCAGCGCCGGCACCCTAACCGCCGGATCCAGCGGATTCAGCCCGAACGCCGCCCGCGCCGCATCGTCGCTCTGCACGATGAACGCGCGCTGTCCCAACGTTTCCATTTCAGCATCAAAATTGCGCTTCTCCCGGTTCTGCAACAGGCGGGTCACCAGCACCACCACGCGCTCATAGCCTTTTGCCAAGTCCGCGTTGCTGGAGGAGCGCGCTCCACCATCCACATAGCGCTTGCCGTGGATGGTGCTGGGCGGCCACACGCCCGGCACGGCGCAACTGGCCGCGACGGCGTCCACCAGCGATACGCCGGAGTCCTTGTCGAACGCCACCCAGTCACCGGTTTGCGCCTCGACCGCGGTGAGCTTCAAGGGCCGCTCGGGCCATTCGTGCACGGGCAGGCGCGACGCGATCACGGCGCGCCGCTCGGCCTCCGGGATGGTTTGGGCTTCGAGCCCCAACTGGCCCAGGCGCCGCCTGGCTTCCTGCTCGTTGGCCGCGCCTTCCACCAAGCGCGTGAGGAAGACGCGGCGCTCGCTGTTGTCGTAGGGCACGTAGATTTCGCTGACTTGCTCGGTTCGTTGCATGGCGACGAGCCGGTCAAGCGGCACGCCGGTGGCGATTTGCGCGCCCACCGTGGCCCCGGCCGACGTGCCCACGATCAGGTCGGCCTCGGCGAGGCGCACGCCAGCCTGCTCCAGCGCGGACAGCACGCCGATCTGCCAGGCAATGCCGGCCACGCCGCCCCCCGACAGCACCAGGGCGCGTCCGCCTTTCGCAGAGGTCATTTCTGCAGCGCCCCGAATACCTTGCGGATGATGTTCGAGCCCTCCTGGACGGGATTGGCGCGGATCTTGGCCTCCTCGTCGGCGATGGCGAGGTACAAGCCGTCCAGGGTCTTGCGGGTGATGTAGCCCTCCAGGTTCACGTCTTCCTTTTTGATCAGGCCGAGCTGGGCGCCGCGGCCGGCGTACTTGTCGTACACCTCCGCGAGCTTCACTTTGTTCATGGCTTTCTGGACGATGGGCAGGAACTTCTGTCCCAGCGGGCTCTCGGTCTTCTGGCGGAAATACCGGGTGGCCGAGTCCTTGCCGCCGGTCAATATGCCTTTGGCATCCTGCACGCTCATCTGCTTCACGGCGTTGACGAACAGCCCCTTGGCCTCGGGCACGGCCGCCTCGGCGGCGCGGTTGATTTTCAATACCAGGTCGTCGGCTTGCTTGCCCATGCCCAGCGCCCGCAGGCCGCCTTCGATTTTCTGTAAGGATTCGGGTAGGGGCATTTTGAACTTCGGGTTACCGTAGAAACCGTCCTGTGTCCCCAGTTGTTGCACGGCCGCCTGGGCACCCTTGTCCAGGGCAGCCTTGAGTCCGGCCACGGCGTCGCCGTTGCTGAGGTCGGACAGCCCGATGGCTTGGGCCGCCCCACATACCAGACCAAAACAAAGGGGAATTGCAATGCAGCGCAACATGACAGTCCTGTAAAAAAAGCCGACAATGCGCCGCTCCATCGTTCCCTCCAGGGTTTCATGAAGATTCGCCAGCTTAGCCTCGTCGCCCTCGCCGTCGCAATGCTGTTGGGCTTGGGCCTGTGGCTGACCCAGTTCAAGCCGGTGACGGCGCCCGAAGTCAATTTCAAGACGCTCACCGGCGAGCAATTCTCCACCCGCGACCTGCGCGGCAAAATGGTCCTGGTTAACTTCTGGGCCACCAGTTGCGCGGCCTGCCTGGAGGACATGCCCAAGCTCATCCAGACCCAGAACCGCTTCAAGGCGCGCGGCTTCGAGACCGTGGCCGTGGCCATGGACTACGATCCGCCCAACCGCGTTCTGGATTATGCCCAGCGCGCGAAATTGCCGTTCAAGGTGTCGCTCGACATTGACGGCGCCGTGGCCAAGGCCTTCGGCAATGTCCGGCTCACGCCCAGCAGCGTGCTCATCGACAAGCGTGGCCACGTCATTCGCCGCTTCCTGGGCGAGCCCGATTTCGCCCAACTGGACGCCCTGCTGGATCGAAAGCTGAAAGACCCTGTCTAAACTTGTGCCCACGGTCTCGCCACTGGTGAGATAATAGGGGCGACAAGAGAGGGGTTTTTAGTGAGCGCGCTTTTCTCCGGAGTGTTCGACCTACCCTGGTGGGGCCTCGCCCTCGTGGCGCTGGGCCTCACCCACGTGACCATCGCCTCGGTCACCATTTTCCTGCATCGCCATCAGGCGCACCGCGCCCTGGATCTGCATCCCGCCGCCAGCCATTTCTTCCGTTTGTGGCTGTGGCTGACCACCGGCATGTCCACGCGCGAATGGGCTGCTGTGCACCGCAAGCACCACGCACGCTGCGAAACCGCCGAAGACCCGCACAGCCCGCAGGTGCTGGGCATCAACCGCGTGCTGTGGGGCGGCGTGTTCCTGTATGTGAAGGAATCGGCCAAGCGCGACACCATCGAGCGCTACGGCCACGGCACGCCCGACGACTGGCTGGAGCGCAACCTGTACGCCAAGTACGTGCTGCTCGGCATCACCCTCATGGGGGTCACCGACCTCGTCCTGTTCGGGATTGTGCCCGGCCTCGCCGTGCTGGCCGTGCAACTGGTGTGGATTCCCTTCTGGGCCGCCGGCGTCATCAACGGTGTGGGCCACTACTGGGGCTACCGCAACTGGATCACCGCCGAGGCCAGCACCAACATCGTCCCCTGGGGCATCCTGATCGGCGGCGAGGAACTGCACAACAACCACCACGCCCACGCCACCTCGGCCAAGTTCTCGTCCAAATGGTATGAGTTCGACGTGGGCTGGGTCTACATCCGGGCGCTGGAACGCCTGGGCCTGGCCCGGGTCAAGCACGTCGCCCCGGTGCCGCGCTTCGGCGCCGTGCGCCCGGAAATCGACGCCGCCACCCTGCGCGCCGTGATCGCCTACCGCCACGACGTGCTGGCGGCCTACGCCCGTTCGCTCAAGCGGACTTGCGCCGACGAGCTGGCCAAGCTGCGCCAGGCCGTGTCGCACGAAACACCGCACGACGCCCTCTGGGTCAGGAAGCTTCGCGGCTGGCTGTTCCGCGACCAGACCACCCTGGAGCAGGCCGAGCGGGACGCCCTGGAGCGCGGCCTGTCCCGCTCCCCGGTGCTGCAAAAAATCCACGCCATGCGGGAAGAGCTGACGGCCCTGTGGGGCCGTTCCATGGCCACCCACGACCAATTGGTGCACCAGCTTCAGGACTGGTGCCGCCGGGCCGAAGAAAGCGGCATCGCCCCGCTGGTAGCTTTCTCACACCGCCTGCGCTCCTACTCCCCTCAGTAACTCGCCATAGCGAGTGCTCACTGACTTATTCGAGTCCGGCGAGCGCTGACGTCTTCCCTCCGCAACACCCAAATTTTCGAGTTCGGGCAGGGCGCGGGCGCACTTCGGTGACGCCTACGGAGTCCAATCGTCAAGTCAGCACTGGCCGGATGACCCCGCATTTTCTTTGCTGGTTGTGTGGCCTATGGGGTCCAATCGGAAGGTCAACCGCCCGCCCATAAACCCCTGTTTTTCTCCCTACCTTGATTAACTCCCAATTGCCTCAACCTATGCGTCAGGGAGTCAGGAGGCCAGATCGTTATGCGACGCTTTGATTTCAATGGGATGTGGAACGACGCGCTGTCCATGCTGGAGCAGGCCGAGCGCCTGCAGCGGCAGTTTGCCCATTTCGGACGCAGTGAAGTAGCCGGGCCGAGCTGGGAGCCGCCGGTGGACATTGTGGAAAGCGGCGACGCCCTTGCCGTGCAGGTGGCCCTGCCGGGCGTGGCCATGGACTCGGTGAACGTGGCGCTGGAAGACGGCGCCATCACCGTAACCGCCAGCCGCGCCTTTCCGGCGTGTGACCGGGGAGCCCGCGTGCACCGGCTGGAAATTCCCTTCGGCCGCTTTACGCGCCGCATCGTCCTTCCCGCCGGCATCGCCGCCCGGGCATTGGAGCTGGTGGGCCGCAATTACCAGGATGGTTGCCTGATTCTTACTTTTCGCAAGCTGGAGGCAGCATGAACACCCAGACCACGAACGAAAACGAACAAGAACTCGACGGCAACGACGCCGCCGAGAACCGCATGCTGTCGCGCGACGAAGCATCCACGGCAGGCAATGCCGCGCCCGCCCGCAACGGCGCGGGCCGCGCCCTGCCGGCCGACGCCATGATTCTCATCCCCACGCGCAACACCGTGCTCTTCCCGGGCGTGGTCTCGCCGGTGACCATCGGCCGTCCGCGCTCCGTGGCCGCGGCGCAGGAAGCGCTGCGCGGCGAGCAAAAAGTCGGATTCCTCCTGCAGCGGGACCGCGAAAAAACCGAAGTCGGCCCCGACGACCTGTACTGGGTGGGCACCAGCGGCCGCATCGTGCGCTACATCGCCGGACAAGGTGATGCCCAGGGCCGCGCCCATCACCTGGTGGTGCAGGCCGAGTCGCGCTTCCGCGTGCTGGAGTTCCTCGAGGGCTGGCCGTTCCTGGTGGCGCGCGTTGCCATAGTCGAGGCCAGCGACAAGCTGCCCGACGGCCGCAGCGCCCTGGCCGACCATGAGATCGAGGCGCGTTTCCTGCGCCTCAAGGCGCACGCCGCCGAGGCCATCGAAATGCTGCCCAACGTGCCCGACGAGCTCGCGGCCGTGGTGCAGGCCGTTGAATCGCCCTCGGCGCTGGCCGACCTCGTGGCCAATTTCATCGACGTGGAACTGCCCGAGAAGCAGGCCCTGTTGGAGGCGTTCGACCTGCGCACGCGCCTGGACAAGGTGCTCACGCACCTCGGCGAGCGCCTGGAAGTGCTGCGCATTTCCAAGAACATCAGCGACCAGACCAAGAAGGCCTTCGACGACCGCCAGCGCGAAGTGGTGCTGCGCGAGCAGATGCGCCAGATCCAGAAGGAGTTGGGCGAGGGCGACGACACGGCCGCCGAAATCGAGGAACTGGCCAAGGCCATTGACGCCGCGGGCATGCCCGAGGACACGGCCAAGCACGCCCGCAAGGAACTCAAGCGCCTGCAGCGCATGCAGGAAGGCGGCAGCGAAGCCTCGATGCTGCGCACCTATCTCGAGTGGCTCACCGAGCTGCCGTGGAAGAACGAGGACGCGAAGGGCATCGACCTCGCCGAGGCGCGCCGCATCCTGGATGAGGACCACTACGGCCTGGACAAGATCAAGCGCCGCATCCTCGAGTACCTCGCGGTGCGGAAGCTGAAGCCCGAAGGCAAGAGTCCCATCCTGTGCTTCGCCGGCCCGCCCGGCGTGGGCAAGACCTCGCTCGGCCAGTCGATCGCGAA
>Ga0134124_10002780_pt1 | contig 14126 bp, 11 predicted proteins | sample KB304_FD_96880 | JGI IMG/M metagenome (GOLD analysis project Ga0134124, IMG submission 96880) | Terrestrial soil microbial communities without Nitrogen fertilizer from Kellogg Biological Station, Michigan, USA - KB3-0-4 | ecosystem: Environmental > Terrestrial > Soil > Unclassified ... | reverse complement strand
TCGATCCAGGCCCAGGTCCTCAACGAGCTGAAGGCGCTCCAGCGCGAGCTGGGCCTGACGTTCCTGTTCATCGCCCACAACATGGGCGTCGTCGAGCACATCAGCGACCGAGTCGCGGTGATGTACCTGGGCAAGGTCGTGGAGCTCACCGACAAGCAGGAGATGTTCCGGGCGCCGGAGCATCCGTACACCCAGGCGCTGATGTCGGCGATCCCGATCCCGGACCCGGAGCTGCGTCGCAAGCGGATCATCCTGCGCGGCGACGTGCCGTCACCGGTCAATCCGCCGAGCGGCTGCCATTTCAACCCGCGTTGCCAGCTCCGTGCGGAGCTCGGCGGACCGGCGATCTGCGCCACGACCGAGCCGCCGCTCCTCGACGCCGGAGCGGACCATTTCGTCGCGTGCCACTTCCGGGGCGCCGCGGCGAGCAGCCCGGCGAAGGCGGCCACGCCCTCCCCATGATTCGAGGCGCCCGACGAGGGCGCCTCGAACCACAGGCCTGACGGCGGGAGTGCGTCAGCCTTCCGTGCGATTCAGCCCTTCACGTACCAGTCGACGACGTTCCACGTCGGGCCCGCCTGGGTCGGGTTGGCGACGAAGTTGCCGACCTTCGGGCTCGCGAGGTCGACCTGCTTTCGGTAGTACAGCGGGATCTCGACGGTCTTCTCGACGTAGGCCTTCTGGAACTGGGCCATCGCGTCCTTGATGACCTTGAAGTCGACCGAGGTGCGGACCGCGTCGAGTGACGCGTCGATCTGCGGATCCTTGATCGAGGCGTTGTTCGCCCCGTCCGGGTTGAACTGGCTGCTGTGGTAGCTGAAGTAGTTGCCGAGCGGGTCGATCGAGCTCGTGAACGCGTGCTCCGCGAGGTCGAAGTTGCCGCGTGACAGGGCGCACGGCGTGTCCCGCGTCGAGTCGTTGTAGGAGGCGAAGATGTTCGACGCGTCGACGGCGTTGGGGATCGCCTCGATCCCGACGTCCTTCAGCCAGCCCGATACGAGGGCGAGCGTGTCCTCGCGGACCTGGCGGGTCGTCGTGCACAGCTCGATCTTGGCCCGGAGGCCGTTCTTGACCCGGATGCCGTCCGCGCCCGGCACCCAGCCGCCGGCGTCGAGGATCGAGCGGGCCCTCGCCGGGTCGTAGGTGACCGGTGGCTGGTCGGCGAAGAACCACGCATCCGGCGAGATGTTCGTGTTCGCGATCTGGGCGACGCCGCCGAGCAGCCGGTCATTGATCGCGTTCTTGTCGATGGCATAGGCGACCGCCTGGCGCATCGCCGGATCGGCCATCGGGCAGCCCGGACCGCGGTCCTGGACGACCGGGTTGTGCGAGCAGCCGCCGACGCCCTTGGCCGGATCGACGGCGTCGCTGTCGGACCAGTTCGGGCGAAGGAACTCGTACAGGAGGGCGGGGATCGACGACACCTGGGCGCCGAGGTCCGTGACCTTGGGGAGGTCCGAGTCCTGGAGGTCCGTCGCCTCGTCGACCTCGTTCGCCTTGAAGCCGGCGATCATCGCGTCGGCCGTGCCGTACCACTTCCAGGTGAGGGCGTCGAGGTGGGCGGGCTTGCCGGTCGCGAAGCTCGTGTAGTTCGGGTTCCTGACGAGGCGCAGCTCGCTGGCAGGCGTCACGGTGTCGAACTTGAACGCACCGCTGACCGGGAGCTTGCTGATCTCGGCCGGCCGGAAGCCCTTGCCGGCAAGCTGGTCCTTGATCGGAATCGCGGCCAGGTAGTGGCGTGGCAGGGGCGAGGTCATCAGCGTGATGTAGCCCTCGTAGATCGTCTTGAAGTGCCAGACCATCTCGGTGTCCGACGGGCAGTCGAACTTCGAGATGTCCGAGAATCCTGCGGTCACCACGCCGGTGTTGTCCTTGTCGAGGACCCACTCCCAGGCGTACTTGAAGTCGTCGCAGGTCAACGGCTGACCGTCCGACCACTTCAGGCCGTCGCGGAGCGTCCACGTGACCGTCATCCCGTCTCCGCCGACGCCCGGCGCCTTGACGCCGCCGTTGGCGGTCGTCGGGATGTCCTTCGCGAGGTCCGGTGCGTACTTGTAGTCGGCCGCGAACACGACGAGGGTGGCGAAGGTCGCCGACACGACGTTCGCCTCGCTCTGCTGGGTGACGTAGTACGGGTTGAACTGGTTGGCCTCCTGCCAGTCGGCGATGATCAGCGAGCCGCCGTCGGCGCCGGCATCGGGCTTGTAGGCCGAGTGGGTCAGATCGATCGTGCCGTCGGATGGCGCGACCGATCCGCCGGCCGCCGGCGACGGCCCCGTCGGGCCGCCCGATCCGGTGCCGGACGATGCGGCCGGGGGGCTGGCCGCGCCCTGGCACGCGGCGAGGACGATCGCCGCCGCGAGCGGCAGGCTGGATCGGAGTCTGGACACGGGTGCTCCTCCAACGAACGAGGTCGGCCGGGTCGGCCGGGCCGGGCGGGGCCGGTCGCGGTGGACGCGGACGAGTTCGCCCCGTGGCCGCGGACCGATGCGGAAGGTCGCGACCACGGGGCGGCTTGGCGGGCCGACGACAACGACCGACCCGCGATCATCGTTGGCGGCCGAACCGGACCGGACAAGGCACGCACGGCGACGATCCACGCCCACCGTTCCCATCGAATGCGCCGGAGGATGGGAACGCTTCGGGAACGGATGAACCGCCCGGGCCGGGGACCGGTATCCCGTGATGACCGCACCGGCCGTGTCGACGGCAACCGGTCAGCGACGAGGTCCGAACGCTGTCCAGCCCGCCGATCCTGCTCGATCGCGACGCCGCGACGCCGCTCTACCGCCAGATCGAGCTCCAGCTCCGCCAGGCCATCCTCGATCGACAGCTGCGGCCCGGGACGATGCTCCCCGGCATCCGGGCGTTCGCCCGGGAGCTCGGCGTGGCGGCGATCACCGTGATCACGGCCTACGACCAGCTCACCGCCGAGGGCTACCTCGAGCCCCGACCGGGCCGCGGCACGCTCGTCGCGCCCGATCTCCCGGCGATGCAGCGTGTCGCCGGCATCCGGCGGCGGCCCGTCTCGGCCGCCCCGGCCCTCCCGTCGTCGACGGCGAGCGGTCCGGATCGACCGTTCTTCGAGCATGGCTGGCCGGCGGTCCGCTACGACTTCCGGACCGGTTCCACCCGCCTCGACGTCTTCCCCGTGCGGGTCTGGGAGCGGATGCTCCAGGCCGCGTGGCGCGACCTCGCATCCGACGGCAGTCGCGGCGTCACCGACTATGCCCGGCCCGAGGGCGACGATCGCCTGCGCCACGAGCTGGCGGCGTATCTCGGCCGGGCGCGAGCCGTCCGGGCCGAGCCCGGCCAGGTCGTGATCACCTCGGGCGCCCAGGGTGGGATGGCGATCGGCGGCCGGCTGTGGCTCGGCGCCGGGCGGAGCCTCGCGGTCGAGGACCCGGGCAGCCCGCACCTCCTGCGGACCTTCTCCGGGCTCGGCATCCCGATGGTCCACGTCCCGGTCGACGATCGCGGCCTGCCGGTCGATTCCCTGCCCGACGCCGTGTCCGGGGTGCTCGTCACCCCGTCATGGCAGTACCCGCACGGAGGGACGATGCCGATCGCGAGGCGGCTCCAGCTTCTCGAGTGGGCGGCCGGCCACCGGGCCGTCGTCCTCGAGGACGACTGCGACAGCGAGCTGCGTTACGAGGGCCACCCGCTGCCGTCGCTCCAGGGGCTCGATGCCGACGGCCGGGTCCTGTACGTCGGGACGTTCAGCAAGGTCCTCTATCCGGGGCTCCGGACCGGGTACGCGGTCGTCCCCGAGGCCGCGGTCCGGCCGTTCGTCGCCCAGCTCGAGGCGGCCTATCGCGGTCCCGGCGCGATCGAGCAGCGGGCGCTCGCCCTGTTCATCGCGGAGGGCCAGTTCGAGCGCCATCTCGGACGGCTGCGGATCGCGTTCGCGGAGCGCCAGCAGGCGCTGCTGGCGGCCCTGGCGGACGAGCTCGGGCGGCTCGTGAGCACGACCCGCGCGCCGGGGGGCGCCCACCTGGTCGTGCGGATCGAGGACGGACGGCTGAGCGCGACCGAGCTCGCGACCCGGGCCCGCACGCAGGACGTCGCGATCGAGCCGCTCGTCCATTCGACGCACCATCCCGTCCCGGACCGGGAGTTCCTGATGCACTACGGCCGTCTCCGACCGGACGAGATCCGAACGGGAGTGCAGCGGCTCGCCCGCGCGGCCACCCAGCGAACGAGCCGGGCGATCGCCTGATCGGAGCGCACGGCGCGGCGGACGGGCCGGGCGTTCCCATCGGTCGCGGTCCTGGCGTGCCTGTCGATGGCACCGCCGGCCATCGACGATGAGAAGGCGGCGCGCTTGGTCGATTCCCCGCGACCCGCCGACGCCCGTACCCGGAGGGCCCGCCCGAATGCCGTCGACCAGCATCCAGCCGACCGCCGAACAGCTCTTCGAGGCCGGACGATACGAGGAGGCCCTGGTGGCCTGGCGGTCGATTGCGGACCGGGCGCCCGGATCGCCCCGGGCGCAGGCCCGGGTCGGTGCTTGTCTCGTGGCCCTCGGCCGGCACGCGGAGGCCGCCGCCCTCCTCGGACCGCTCGCCGCGGCGATGCCGGACCAGCCGATGCTGCTCTACCGCCTGGCCGTCGCGCGGGCCCGGATCGGCGATGTCGAGGCGGCGCTCGATGCGCTCGAGGCGGCCGCCGGAGCGAGCCTGCGGGCCGCGTCGGGCATCGACACCGAGCCCGCGTTCGCCCGGCTCCGGGTTCGCGCCCGGTACGCGATGATCCGCGACCGGATCGCCCGGAACGACGCACCGACCGCGGACGATCCGCCATTCCGGACGTTCGACTTCTGGGTCGGCAGCTGGGAGGCGCGCACCGAGGACGGGGTGCTCCAGGGCCACAACCGGATCGAGCGGGTGCTCGGCGGGGCCGCGATCGTCGAACGCTGGACCGGGGCGAGCGGCTATCGCGGGACGTCGCTGAACCGCTACGACCGGCGGACCGCGACGTGGCGCCAGACCTGGGTCGACGACCAGGGCGACATCGTCGAGTTCGAGGACGGGATGGCGAGCGATGGGCGGGTCGTGTTCGTCGCGCACGATCCGGATGGCGGCCGGCGGCGACTCACGTTCGAGGACCGCGGCCCCGAGGCCTTCCGCCAGCTCTCGGAGCGCACGGCCGACGGCGGTCGGACCTGGACGGTCGAGTACGACTTCCGCTACACGCGGGTCGCCGACGAGGCGTGATCGGCGCGCGGCGTCGCCGGGCTTCGGCCTCGCCGCCGTCCGCCGCCGGCCGCCGGCCGAGGGCCGCCGGCCGAACCCCCCGTGCCGAAGCGACTACTTGACGAGGAGGCGCTGCTGGAGGACCGCCTGCTCGACGAGCGCGCCGAGGAGCTGGCGGACCGGGGCGTAGTCGGCGAGGCCCTGGGCGATGGCCTGGCTGCCGGCCACGATCCCGTTCGCGTTCCCGTCCGTGATCGCGTCCCGGAGCTGTTTCGCGCCGGCCGACAGCTCGGGAAAGGCCTTCCGGTAGATCACGGCGGCCGGCTTGGTGCCCGCATACAGCTCGAGGCCGTCGATGTTCGGCATGAGCCCGTCGATCATCTTCGCCAGGCCGTCCGCGGCGCCCCACATCGCCTTGAGGTCCTGGTTGCCGGCCGCCGCCTGGAGGTCGTCCCCGGCCTTCTGGATCTCCCCGTCGGCGGCGCCCAGGGCCATCACCGCGAGGACGGTCTGGGCCGGCCAGAGCGGCGTCGCGTCAGGCGCGAGGGAGGCGCCTGGCGCGCCGGGCCCGAGAGCCGGCCCTGCGCTGCCGCCAACGGCGCCCGGCGACCTCGACGGGCCGATGCTCGAGGCCCCGCAGGCGGCGACGAGCAACGCCAGGAGGATGGGGCCCGCAACGAACCGGTGAACGCGATGGGGAGCGACGGTCCGTGGGCCCGGAGCCGCCGCCCGGCGCTGGGTCATTCCGCGTCGGCGACCGCCGTCTCCAGGGCCGACTGGGTCTCGACCGCCGCGGACACGCTCTCCGCGCTGATCTGCTCGGCGTAGTGGCAGGCCGTCTGATGGCCGCCCCCGAAGTCGCGCAGCTGCGGTTCCTCGGTCACGCAGCGCTCGGGGTTGCCGAGCTTCTCGCGCAGCCAGCACCGGGTGTGGAACCGGCAACCCTTGGGCGGGGCCGCGGGCGACGGGACATCGCCCTTGAGGACGAGGCGCTTCTTGCGCCGCCGCGGGTTGGGATCGGGGATCGCCGACAGGAGGGCGACGGTGTAGGGATGTCGTGGGTCCTTGTACAGCTGCTCGACGGAGCCCAGCTCGGCGATCTTGCCGAGGTACATCACGCCGACCCGGTCGCTGAAGTACTGCACGACCGACAGGTTGTGGCTGATGAAGATGTACGTCAGGTTCAGGTCGCGCCGGAGGTCCAGGAGCAGGTTCAGGACCTGGCTCTGGATCGACACGTCGAGGGCCGACACCGGCTCGTCGCAGACGACGATATCGGGGCCGAGAGCAAGGGCCCGGGCGATCCCGATCCGCTGGCGCTGGCCGCCGGAGAACTCGTGCGGATAGCGACGGGTGTACTCGCGCCGGAGCCCGACGAGCTCGAGCGAGTCCTCGACCTTCTTGTCGCGCGCCTTGCGGTCCTTCATCCCCTGGGCGAACAGGCCCTCGCCGATGATGTCGCTGACCGGCATGCGCGGGTTCAGCGATCCGAACGGGTCCTGGAAGATGATCTGCATCTTGCGCCGCAGCGGCCGCAGCTCATCGTGGCTGATCTTCGTGATGTCCCGGCCGGCGAAGGTGATCGTGCCGGCGGTCGGCTCGATCAGGCGAAGGACGGACCGGCCGAGCGTCGTCTTGCCGCAGCCGGACTCGCCCACGAGGCTGAACGTCTCGCCGGCGTTGACGTCGAAGTCGACGCCGTCGACGGCGTAGACGGTCCCGATCTGGCGCTTCAGCAACCCACCGATGATCGGGAAGTGCTTCTTGAGGCCGCGCACCTGGAGGAGCGTGTGACCCTCGCCGACGCGGGCGATCCGGAGCGGGTCCATCTCCGCGAGGGACTCGCTGCCTTCGACGATGATCGGACCGACCGCGGCGTCGTCCGGGAGGGCCGGGGCAGTGCTGGATTCCATCGTCGGGTGCTGGCCCTCCACGTCAGGCGATCCCCTCGCCGACGTTCATCTTGCGTTCGTGATCCTCGACGGCCGCGGGCAGCCGGGCGGCGCCGGCCGCCGTGTGCAGGTGGCAGCGCGCGAGCTGGCCCCCGGAGCCCGCCTTGTACAGGTCCGGCGTCGTTTCGTGGCAGAGGTTCCAGGCGTAGGGGCAGCGCGGCTCGAAGCGGCACGCAGGCGGCATGTTGAACGGGTTGGGAACCGTGCCCTTGATCGCCGACAGCCGCCCGCCGCGCTTGTCGACCGTCGGGATCGATTCGAGCAGGCCCATCGTGTAGGGCGCCCGCGGGTTCACGAGGACCTCGTCCACGCTGCCCTGCTCGACGACCTGGCCGGCGTACATGACGATCACGTTGTCGACCATCTCGGCGACGACGCCGAGGTCGTGGGTGATCAGCAGGAGGGCCGAGTCCGTCCGGTCCTGGATCGTCTTCAGGAGCTCGAGAATCTGGGCCTGGATCGTCACGTCCAGGGCGGTGGTCGGCTCGTCGGCGATCAACAGCTTCGGCTCGCACGAGAGGGCCATCGCGATCATGACCCGCTGGCGCATGCCGCCGGACATCTCGTGGGGGTACTGCTTGACCCGGCGCTCCGGCGACGGGATGCCCACCAGCTGGAGCGACTCGATCGCCCGGTCCCAGGCCGCCTTCCGGCTGACCTTCTTGTGGCGCTCGACCTGTTCGGCGATCTGGTCGCCGATCGTGAACACCGGGTTCAGGCTCGTGAGCGGCTCCTGGAAGATCATCGCCATGTCGTTGCCCCGGACCGCCCGGAACTTGTCCATCGGCAGCGACAGGATCTCCCGGCCGTCGAACCAGATTTCACCGGACACGATCTCGGCCGGCGGGATGTCGAGCAGGCGCATCATCGTCAGGGCGCTGACGCTCTTGCCGGAGCCGGACTCACCCACGATCCCGAGGGACTTGCCCCGCTTCAGGGAGTACGACACCCCGTCGACGGCGGGGACCGTCCCGTCGAGCACATGGAAGTAGGTCCGCAGGTCGCGGACCTCGAGCAGGACGTCATCCGGTGGCGGCGACCCGAGCGCCGTCGGAGCCGTGATGATCTCGGTCATGCCCGGGACCGGGGGTCGAATGCGTCGCGGAGTCCGTCACCGATGAAGTTGACCGCGAGCACGGTCAGGATGATGGACAGGCCCGGGAAGAGCGGCCACCACCAGTTGCCCTGCGGGATGAAGGCGAGCGCGTTCGAGAGAATGTTCCCCCAGGTCGGCGTGACCGGGTTGACCCCGAAGCCGAGGAAGCTGACGAACGCCTCGCTGATGATGTTGCCGGCGACGATCAGCGACGCGGAGACGACGATCGGGCTCAGGGCGTTCGGCAGGATGTGCTTGAAGATGATCCGCCGGTCGCGAACGCCGACGGCCTTCGCGGCCTCGACGAACTCGCGCTCGCGGATCGACAGGAACAGGCTCCGGACGAGGCGGGCCACGCCCATCCAGCCGAACAGGCCGAAGATGATGACGATCGTCCACACGTTGTCCCGAGCGCCGGCAAAGAACTTCGCGGCGACGAGGATGACGAACAGCAGCGGCAGGCTGAGCATCACGTCGACGATCCGCATCAGGATGTTGTCGATGAAGCCGCCGACGTAGCCGGCGATCGAGCCGACGATCGTCCCGATGAAGACGCCGATGAACATGCTCGAGAAGCCGATCAGGAGCGACCACTTCGCCCCGTTGACGACGAGCAGGAAGACGTCGCGCTGGAGGCCGCCGGTCTCGCCGAAGATGTGTTGCAGGGACGGCGGGCGGCCGATGCTGACGTTGACGTCCGGCTTGGGAACGTTGTCGAACTGGAACGGGAGCAGGATCGGGCCGATGATCGCGATGATCGCCAGGGCCAGGAGAATCAGGAGCCCGATCAGAGCGAGGCGATGCTTCTTGAACTTTCGCCACGCCAGCTGCCACTGGCTGAGGGACTCGAGGCCGACCTCATAGTCCGCGCCGGGTTCCTCGTTGACGGGGTCCACGAACGCGCCGGGCACCCCGCCGACGACTTCATCAGGCATTCGGTCGCGATCCTCTGTGCTAGTACTTGATCCGCGGGTCGACGAACGCGTACGCGAGGTCGGCGAGCAGGTTGGCCAGGACGACGATGATCGAGGCGATCATCAGGATCCCCATCAGGATCGGGTAGTCGAACTTCTGGGTCGCGTCGATCGTCATCTTGCCGATCCCGGGCCACGAGAAGATCGTCTCGGTGACGATCGCGCCCGTGAACAGGAACGGGATCTCGAGGCCGACGTTCGTGAGGACCGGAAGCATCGCGTTCCGGAGCGCGTGCTTGAACGTGACCGATCGGTTCGAGAGGCCCTTGGCCTTCGCCGTCCGGACATAGTCCTGGCTCAGGGCCTCGAGCATGCTCGCCCGGACGAACCGCGAGTCACCGGCGATGTTGACGACGACGAGGGTGAACACGGGCAGGATCAGGTGCCGCCCGATGTCGAGGATCGCGTTGATCGGATGCTGGCCGAAGTACGCCCAGTACGGATCGCTGCCGAAGGCCGGCGACGCCCGGGTGTCGGTCATGCCGCTGGCCGGCAGGATGTTCAGGCCGGGCCCGCTGAACAGGAAGATCAGCATGATCCCGAGCCAGAACGTGGGCATGGCAAAGCCGACGTAGGCGAAGATCGTCGCCAACTGGTCGAACCATGAATAGCGTTTGACCGCCGCCGTCACGCCGATCAGGACGGCGATCGACAGCCAGATCACGAGGGCGAAGGACGCGAGGATGAAGGTCGGCAGCGCTCCTCGCGCGATGCGGGTCATCACCGCCTCGCCGGAGTCGATCGAGTAGCCGAAGTCACCGTGGAAGACGCCGTTGCTCGCCCCGGAGATGGCGCCCGGCAGGAAGTTCGGCCAGCCGGTCGGTCCGAGGAGCGCACCCGGCTGCGGGAAGATCCCGGCGATGTTGCCTTCGGACTCCGGATTGCAGAGGCCGATCCAGCGGCAGTACTGGATGGGGATCGGCTGGTCGAGGCCCCAGGCGTGCTTGAACTGCTCTTTCTGCTCAAGCGTCATCCGCGGGTTCTGGTTGAACCGGGCCGTCGGGCCGCCGGGCGCCGCGAGGAGAATCGCATACACGGCGATGCTGATGCCGAAGAGGACGGGAATCGCCTGCACAATGCGGCGGATCGCATATTTCGTCATCGGCTCACCACCTGTCGTGTTGCGTGGTTGGTTGCAGAGATCACGGTGCCGTCACTGCAAGCCGTGTCCCGAGCCGCATCGGTGCGGACACGGTACACCGTTTGGATATCACTCGGGGCGTCCGTGTTGCACGGACGCCCCGAGAGTGGTTGTCAGGTCCTGAGACCGCGCCCGGAGGGCGTCGGCTCAGCTACCCCTTGTTGAACCAGTCGACGGCATTCCACGTCGGACCGGCCTGGGTCGGGTTGGCGAAGAAGTTGCCGAGCTTCGGGCCGACGAGATCCACGTTCTTGCGGTAGTAGAGCGGGATCTCGACCGTCTGCTGGACATAGATCTTCTGGAACTCGGCCATCGCGTCCTTGACGACCTTGAAGTCCACGTTGTTCTGGACCGCATCGAGGGCGGTATCGATGCCCGTGTCCTTGACCTGGGCGTCGTTGGCGCCCTTCGGCTCGAACTGGCTGCTGTGATAGCTGAAGTAGTTGCCGATCGGATCGATCGAGCTCGAGAAGGCGTGCTCCGCGAGGTCGAAGTTGCTCCGGGACAGCGCGCACGGGGTCTCCGCGGTTGCCGTGTTGTAGTCGGCGAAGATGTTCGACGGGTCGACCGCGTTCGGCACACCCTCGATGCCAACGTCCTTGAGCTTGGACGCGATCAGCGCGAGCGTGTCCTCGCGGACCTGGCGGGTGGTGGTGCAGAGCTCGATCTTGGCCCGGAGTCCGGCCTTGACGCGGATGCCGTCGTCACCGGGAACCCAGCCGGCCGCGTCGAGGATCGACTTGGCCTTCTCCGGGTCGTAGGTGGCCGGCGGCTGGTCAGCGAAGAACCAGGCCCCTGGCGAGATGTTCGTGTTGGCGATCTGGACCTTCCCGCTCAGGAGGCGGGTGTTGATCTCGTTCTTGTCGATCGCGAACGAGATGGCCTGGCGCATCGCCGGGTCGGACATCGGGCAACCGGTGCCGCGATCCTGGACCGTCGGGTTCTTCGAGCACGAGGTCGCCGACCAGTTCGGCCGGAGGAACTCGTACAGGAGGGCCGGGACGGCCGAGACCTGCTCACCGAGATCCTCGACCTTCGGAATATCCGAGTCCTGGAGGTCGGTGGCGAAGTCGACTTCGTTGGCCTTGAAGCCGGCGATCATCGCGTCGGCGCCGCCGTACCACTTCCAGACGAGGTTGTCGAGGTGGGCCGGCTTGTTGGTCCAGGTGCTGGTGTAGTTCGGGTTCTTGACGAGGCGCAGCTCCTGGCCCGGGGTCACGGTGTCGAACTTGAACGCACCGCTGACCGGAAGCTTGCTGATCTCACCGGGTCGATAGCCCTTGCCGGCGACCTGGTCCTTGATCGAGAAGTCCTTCAGGTAGTGGCGCGGCAACGGTGCCGTGTCGAGCGTGATGTAGGCCTCGTAGACCTTCGGGAAGTGCTCGACCATGACCGTGTCCGACGTGCAGTCGACCTTGCTCACGGCCTGGTAGGCCGAGAGGACGCCGATGCCGGTGTTGTCCTTGTCGAGGACCCACTCATGGGCGTACTTGAAGTCGTCGCAGGTCAGCGGCTGACCGTCCGACCACTTCAGGCCGTCGCGGAGCGTCCACGTGACCGTCATCCCGTCGCCGCCGTCGCCCGGGACCTTGACGCCGCCGTTGGCGGTCGTCGGGATGTCCTTGGCGAGGTCCGGCGCGTACTTGTAGTCGTTCGTCAGGACGACGAGCGACGACGTCGTGGCGGACAGGACGTTGGCCTCGGTGACCTGACCCGCATAGAACGGGTTGAACTGGTTGGCCTCCTGCCAGTCACCGATGATGATGGTTCCGCCATCCTTGCCGTCGTCCGGCTTGTACTTGCTGTGTGTCAGATCGACGTCGCTCGCCGGTGCCGACGCCGGCGCGGACGACCCGCCCGTGCCGGTCGAGGCCGGAGGCGCCGCCGATGCCCCGCTCGGGGACGGTGTCGCTGCACCCTGGCAAGCCGAGAACACGATCATCGTGCTCGCGAACAAGCCGATAAGAGGTTTCCGCATCAAGACTCCTCCACTTAGTGTGTCTCCCCACACTGCTGGTCGCAGGCCGGTGCCGTCGAGGTCGCGGAACCCCTTGTCGTCACCCCCACTAGGCAGCGCCTGTTTGAGGTCGGTCGATCAAAGGGCACGCGCGAGCACACGGTGAGCGTTCGGCTCCTGCGCTGCGGGTACTATGGCCACGGGGCCATACCCTGTCAAATTGCCTCCGGTGGTCGCCCATTGGGCTCGACCGGGCCCACCTCCTTCCGCGTCGGGTGGTAGTTGTCGGGGTATTTCTGGAGGTTGCCGGCGGTCGTCGATCCACGTTGGCCGACGGCGTCCGGGACGGTCGCACTGCCCTGGTGAACGCTGGCGATGTATTCGGCTTCGATCTGGCGGTCGACGAGATCGGAGGTCGGGCTGCGCTGTTCGAACGGCGTCGCGACGGGCCCGATGAGGGTTCCGCCGAGACGGACCGGAAGGACAAGGACCGCGACGATCGCGAAGCTCATGGCGAGCCCGGCGAGCGGCGACATCACCGCCGGCCGGCGACGCCAGCCCTGGATCCGGACCCGCAGACGCGGCCACGAGTCGGGCGGCGGCTCGGCGCCGGATGCCTCGTCGCCCATCCGCCGGAGAGCCGTGATCGTGAGGATCGTCGATTCGACGACCTCGGTGCAGTTCGTGCATCGATCGAGGTGGGCCAGGGCCGCGGCCGTCTCCGGCCGGACCTCGCCCCGGTCGACGAAGTCGACCAGGGTCAGCCGGTGGCGGGAGCAGCTCCGCGACAAGTCGATCACGAGGCGTTGGCCTCGACCTCGTCGCTGGGCGCGAGGTACGCGCCGCCGAAACGCCGATCGCGCTCGAGATGCGAACGGAGGTTGCGGAGGGCGTAGTGGAGCCGGGACTTGACCGTGCCGAGCTGGATCCCGAGGACCTCGGCCGTCTCCTGGAGCGAGAGGCGCTGGAGGTAGTAGAGGACGACGACGCTGCGATGCTTCTCGGGCAGCGCCGCGATCCCTTCGCGGACGATGAGGCGGAGCTCTTCCTGCTCGGCACGGTCGGCCGGCAACGGGCCGTCGTCGGCGCGGCTGGCCTCGGTGGACTCATCGATCGGATTGGTCGTCAGCCGCCGCCGGGACAGTCGCGAGTAGCAGAGGTTCAGCGACACGCGATGGAGCCAGGGCAACGGCGACACGTCCGCGTGGAGCGTGTGCCGCCGCTGGTAGGCCCGAGCGAAGGTGTCCTGAAGGACCTCTTCCGCGGCCTGCCGATCACCGGTCAGCCCGTAGGCCGTCCGGTAGATCGACGAGCGGTAGCGAGCAAAGAACTCCTCAAAGGCGTCAAGGTCGTCAGCCTGGACACGGCGCAGCAAGTCCGCATCCATCGCGTGCCCAGCCTTCGACGTGGCGCCTCCCGCAGCGTCTTGCGTCGTCTGATCTCCGTGCAGGCGAACAGGCCCGATGGCCGTCTGTTACCCACAAGATACCGGCCCGTACGCGCAAACGTTCAATCCGGATTGCTATCCGCGTCGAGAGGGCGGTTCGCGGCCTGGTTCGTTCCGGTTCGCCGCTTGGTTTGCGCCCCTTCCCCGGCTCGTCCCCGAGTCACGTGGCGCATCAGATTCCGGGTCAGCGAGCGTGGCGACGTCGCAACTCCGACATCGCCAAGCGTGCTGAGAGCGATTTTGAGTCATCTCCCGCATCAGCCGTGCGCATTCGCGATCGCCGCGCAGGGGCGACGAGGGCAAGGCGACCGCGAGGAGCGGAGCGAGCGCACCCGCAGGTGTGTGAGCGAGCACCGCAACGGTC
>Ga0134124_10002779_pt1 | contig 14133 bp, 11 predicted proteins | sample KB304_FD_96880 | JGI IMG/M metagenome (GOLD analysis project Ga0134124, IMG submission 96880) | Terrestrial soil microbial communities without Nitrogen fertilizer from Kellogg Biological Station, Michigan, USA - KB3-0-4 | ecosystem: Environmental > Terrestrial > Soil > Unclassified ... | reverse complement strand
GTGGCGGGTGTCGGCGCCTGGGAGTGGCGCATGGACACCTGGGAGGTGACCTGGAGCGAGCAGATGTACCGCTTGCACGGCGTCGCGCCGCAGGACATCGAGCTCACCGCCAACCGCTGGCTGGAGTTTGTGGTGGAGGCCGACCGCCAGCGGCTGAGCGACACGGTGGCGCAGGCCTACCGCAAGGGCGGCTCGATCGACGAGCAGTACGTCATCCGGCGCGGCGACGGGCAGCTGCGCCACGTGCACACCATCGGTCGCACGCTGCAGCTGCCGGGCCAGCCGCCCTGCATGATCGGCGCCAACATCGACGTGACCGACCGCGAGTACAGCGCCCGGGCGCAGCTCGACAAGGAGTCCGCCGAGCGCGCCAATCGCGCCAAGAGCATGTTCCTCTCGCGCGTGAGTCACGAGCTGCGCACGCCGCTCAACGGGGTGCTGGGATTTGCCCAGCTCCTGCAGGAAGGCGAGCTGGGCGTGGTGCAGCGCCAGCAGATCGTCCAGCTTCGCGCCGCGGGCGAGCATCTGCAGGCGCTGATCGACGACATGCTCGATCTCGCCTCGATCGAGGCGGGCGAGTTGCGGCTCATCGCCGAGCCGGTGAACGTGATGGACGTGGTGCAGGCCGCCGCCACCATGACTGCGCCGCTGGCCACCGAGCACGGCGTGACCGTCATGCTGGATGCGGCACTGCAGCAGCCCGACCCCCGCGAGCTGATCACCGATCGGATGCGCCTGCGGCAGGTGCTGGTGAACCTGCTGTCCAACGCCATCAAATACAACCGGCGCGGCGGCGAGGTGCGCGTGAGCTGGTCGATGCGCGGCGGCGAGCTCGAGCTGAGCGTGCGCGACAACGGCCCGGGCCTTCGGCCGGCCCAGCTCGCGCAACTTTTCCAGCCCTTCAACCGGCTGGGCGCAGAGGCGAGCACGGTGCCGGGCACAGGGCTCGGGCTTGCGATCACGCGCCGGCTGCTCGACAGCATGAACGGCCAGATCCGCTTCGAGTCGCAGGCCGGCCGGGGCAGCACGGTGACGGTGAGCCTGGGCGAGCTGCAGCGCCCGAGTGCATCGCCCGCCACGGGGGCGTCGACGCCTGCCGGCGCCGCGCCCGCTTCGCCCGCGCGGTCGGTGCGCATCCTCTATATCGAAGACAACCCGGTCAACATGACCCTCATGGAACACGCGCTCGCGCTCAAGGGCGATCGCTTCGTCCTGCACACCGCCGTCGATGGCGAGAGCGGACTCGCCTGGCTGCGCTCGGGCGCCGAGCTGCCCGACCTCGTGCTGCTGGACATCAACCTGCCCGGCATGAGCGGACACGACGTGCTGCGCGACATGCGCGCGCAATCGCGCCTGGCCGCGCTTCGCTGCATTGCGGTATCGGCCGATGCGATGCCCGACGAGGTGGCACGCGCGCTCGCCGAGGGCTTCGACGACTACTGGACCAAGCCGCTGGACATCGCGCGCCTTCCCGAGCGCATCGAGGCCGCGCTGAAGCTGCGACGCTGATGCGCGCGCGCATCGCACGTTGGCGCGCGAACGATGCGCCTGGCCGCGCAATGCCTGCAGCGGCATGCCGATTGCTGCGTCACGGCAACGCCATCGCGGTGCAGCAATCGCGGTTGCGCACCCCCGCGTTCACGGCGCCCGCGCTTTCGCCCTACTTGTGCAACGTTTGGAACAGGCGTACAGATACAGCCTCAGGCGCGCTTGACGCGGCCAGAACTGCAAAGAACGCAAGCGGTCCTGAAGTCTTTACGAGAAAGACCCATAGGAGTTACCCATGCGAAGACGCATCTACTGGATGCTCCCCGACCTGCCCAGTGCACGTCAGGCCATGAAGGACCTGCTGCTGGCGCGCATCAGCGAGTCGCACATCCATTTCGTCGCGAACGAGGACGCCGACATGACGGGCCTGCACGCGGCCAATCTTTTGCAGACCTCGGACGTCGTGCGCGCAGCGCAGGCGGGCCTGGTGATCGGCGGCGCCGTCGGCGCGGCAGCCGGCGCGGTCGTGGCGCTGTTCCCCATTGCATCGAACACGCCCCAGTGGGGCATCGCGGGCGTGCTGGCCATCGTCGGCGGCGGCTTGGGCGCGTGGTCGGCCAGCATGGTCGGCTGCTCCACCCGCAACAACCGCATCCGCCGCTTCGAGCAGGACATCGAGCGCGGCCAGATTCTCTTGATGGTCGATGTGCCGCGTGCGCGCGTCGAGGAGGTCGAGTCGCTGCTGCGCACCTCGCACCCCGAAGCGAAGTACGAGGGCATGGAGCCCGCCATTCCCGCATTCCCCTGAAGCGCTGTCGCACGTCGCGCAACGCTTCCCGGATCCCAGGCACGCCCGGATGACGCGTGCCCCGATCGCCGCCGGAACGCGGCGAGGAGGAGAGCATGGAGCTGCATCTTCTACACGCCCACAGTTGGGAGCGACGCACGCCTGACTGGGTCGCCGCGGGTGTCGCGGGCCTGGCCGCCGGCGCGGTGCTCATGGTCATGGAGCTGTTCTGGCCGACCTTCTCGGGCAGCAGCACGCCCTGGGCCACCGCGCACCGCGTCGCCGCGATCCTCATCGGCCCGGACGCCCTGCAGACCAACGGCTACAGCCTGGGCGTGGTGGTTGCCGCGCTCTTCACGCACTACTTGCTGGGCGTGGCCTTCGGCATGCTGCTGTCGATGGTGATCGCGCCGATGCACCTGGATTCGAGCAACTCGATGGCGCTCGTCACGGGCGCCGTGTTCGGCCTGCTGCTGTACCTCGTCAACTTCTACGTTGTCGAGCGCGTCTTTCCGTGGTTCGCGGAATTGCGGGGATGGTCCACCCTCGTGGCCCACCTCGTGTTCGGCATGACCGCGGCGGTCCTCTATCGGATGCTGGAGCGGCATCGCTCCGACCAATAAGACAAACACACGTAGCACTCAAGGCGAGCGCGGCCCGGTGGCCGCCCGCCCGGTGCAGGGGGGTCTTTGCATGGTGATGGCCATTGCGCTCATCGTCATCGTCGTGGGCTCGGTGCTGTTTCACTTCCTGAGCCCCTGGGTGGCCACTCCACTTGCGTCCAACTGGCACCAGATGGACGCCACGCTCACCATCACGCTGGTCATCACCGGCGTCTTTTTCATCGGCATCAACCTCTTCGTGGTCTGGACGCTCCTGCGCTACCGCCACAAGGAGGGGCTGCGTGCGGCCTACGAGCCGAACAACCACAAGCTGGAGCGGCGCCTCACGCTGTTCACGAGCATCGGGATCATGGCGCTGCTCGCGCCGGGCCTGTTCGTGTATGCGGAGTACGTGGAGCCGCCGAAGGACGCGCTGGTGATGGAAGTGCTCGGCCAGCAATGGCAGTGGCGCTACCGCTTCCCCGGGCCGAGCGGCAAGCTCGGCCTCACCGACCCGCGCTTCGTCGCCGGCAACAACCCCTTCGGCATCGACCCCGGCGATCCGAACGGGCGCGAGGACATCGTGGTCAATTCGAACGAGGTGCACCTGCCGCTGGGCCGCCCGGTGAAGGTGCTGCTGCGCTCGCACGACGTGCTGCACGACTTCTTCGCGCCGCCGTTTCGCGCCCGCATGAACATGGTGCCGGGCATGGTGACGAGCTTCTGGTTCACGCCCACGCAGGTCGGGCGCTTCGAGGTGCTGTGCGCGCAGCTGTGCGGCATGGGGCACTCGAACATGCGCGGCTACGTGGTGGTCGACGAGCCGCAGAAGTTCGCCGCCTGGCTGAAGGAGCAGCCCACGCATGCGATGGCGCTCGCGCCGCCTGCCGCCGCGGCCGTCGCCGCCGCGCCCGGCGACCGCGTGGCGAACGGCAAGGCGCTCGCGCAGTCCAAGGGTTGCGTGGCCTGCCACACCGTCGACGGCAGCGCAGGCGTCGGCCCGACCTGGAAAGGCCTCTTCGGCAAGACGGAGACCATGGCCGACGGCTCCACCGCGAAGGTCGACGAGGCCTACATCCACGACTTCATCCGCAACCCGAGCGCGCGCGTCGTCAAGGGGTTCCAGCCCATCATGCCCAAGCTCGACGTGAGCGACGAAGAGATGGCCGCCCTCACGGCCTACATCGCATCGCTGGGCGGCGGCGCCGCGCGGCCCTGAACGACCACAACGAAGGAGACCCATGGCCTACGCCGACGCACACGACGACCATGGGCCGCAGAGCTTCTGGACGAAGTACGTCTGGAGCCAGGATCACAAGGTCATCGCAATCCAGTACGCCGGCACCGCCATCCTGGTGGGCCTGGTGGGCGTGGCGCTGTCGAACCTGATGCGGCTGCAGCTGGGCTTCCCCGGCGTGTTCAAGTTCATCGACCCGGAGCACTACTACCAGTTCGTGACCATGCACGGAATGATCATGGTCATCTACCTGCTGACCGCGCTCTTCCTCGGCGGCTTCGGCAACTACTGCATTCCATTGATGGTCGGGGCGCGCGACATGGTGTTCCCCTTCCTCAACATGCTGAGCTTCTGGGTCTACCTGCTGTCGGTGATCGTGCTCATGGTCAGCTTCTTCGTGCCGGGCGGGCCCACCGGCGCGGGCTGGACGCTCTACCCGCCACAGGCCGTGCTGCCCGGCACGCCGGGCGCGAGCTGGGGCATCGTGCTGATGCTCGTGTCGCTGGCGATCTTCATCGTCGCGGCCACCATGGGCGGCCTGAACTACGTGACCACCGTGCTGCAGGCGCGCACGCGCGGGATGACGCTGCTGCGCATGCCGCTCACCGTGTGGGGCATTTTCGTGGCCACCATCCTCGCGCTGCTGGCCTTCCCGGCGCTGTTCGTGAGCGCGGTGATGATGCTGCTGGACCGCCTGCTGGGCACGAGCTTCTTCATGCCCGCGCTCATCACGATGGGCCAGGTGAGCGAGTACCGCGGCGGCAGCCCGCTGCTGTTCCAGCACCTGTTCTGGTTCTTCGGCCACCCCGAGGTCTACATCGTGGCGCTGCCGGCCTTCGGCATCGTCTCCGACCTCATCAGCGTGCATGCGCGCAAGAGCATCTTCGGCTACCGCCAGATGGTGTGGGCCATCGTCGCGATCGGCGTGCTCAGCGTGGTGGTGTGGGCGCACCACATGTTCGTCAGCGGCATGAACCCCTACTTCGGGTTCTTCTTCGCCACGACCACGCTCATCATCGCCGTGCCCACGGCCATCAAGGTCTACAACTGGCTGCTCACGCTGTGGCGCGGCGACATCCACCTGTCGGTGCCGATGCTCTTCGCGCTGGGCTTCATCAGCACCTTTGCCATCGGTGGCCTCACGGGCCTCTTCCTCGGCAACGTGAGCGTGGACATCCCGCTGTCCAACACCTATTTCGTGGTGGCGCACTTCCACATGGTGATGGGCGTGTCGCCGATCCTCGTGGTCTTCGGCGGGCTCTATCACTGGTACCCGAAGATCAGCGGGCGCATGCTCAACGACACCCTCGGGCGCATCCACTTCTGGGTCACCTTCCTCGGCACCTACGCGATCTTCTTTCCCATGCACTACCTGGGCGTGCTGGGCATGCCGCGGCGCTACTACGCCTACGAGGGCTACGAGTTCATCCCGCCCTCGGCGCTGCACCTGAACACCTTCATCAGCGTGGTCGCCTTCGTGGTGGCGACCGCGCAGCTGCTGTTCGTCTTCAACCTGCTGTGGAGCCTCAAGTACGGACGGGCCTCCGGGCCGAACCCGTGGCGCGCCGCCTCGCTCGAATGGCAGACGCCGGACACGCCGCCGGTGCACGGCAACTGGGGGCCGCACCTGCCCGTGGCCTACCGCTGGGCATACGCCTATAGCGTGCCCGGAGCGCCCGAGGACTTCATCGCGCAGAACGCGCCGCCCGAGGCCGGCGGCTTCGAGCCCGAACCGGGCCACGACACAGCCACGCGCGGGGTGCCCGCATGAGCCGCCGGGCAGTCTCCAAGGTGAATTCCGCAGTGCGCGGCACGGAGGATGAGCAATGAGAGGCGGCGAAGCGCTGCTGCGCAGCACCGGCGTGCCGCGCGACGGGCACGAGCCCCCGCGCGGCTTCGAGGCCATGCGGGGCCGCCCGCGCTGGCTGATCGATCCCGTGAGCGTCGGGCTGTGGGTGTTCATGGGCGTGGCCACCGCACTCTTCTCGCTCTTTCTCTTCGCCTATGTGATGCGCATCGCGGGCGGCGACGCCGCGGCCATCGCCTGGCCGAAGCAGGTGTGGCTGAGCACCGCGCTGCTGGCGCTGGCGGGCATCGCCATGCAACGCGCCGCGCGCACCGGCCCGAGTCGCGACGAAGCCGCGGCGCGGCGCGCGCTGATCGCCGGCGGCCTGCTCGCGATGGCCTTCATCGGCGTGCAGCTGTGGACCTGGAGCATCCTGTCGCAGGCGCAGGTGCGCCTGAACGGCAACCCGATGGGCAGCTTCTTCTATTTGCTGAGCGCCATGCACGGCCTGCACGTGCTGGGCGGGCTGGCCGGCTGGGCGGTCGCGGTGCATGCCGCGGCGCGGGGCGACGACGCCCGCGCCGCGCGCCTCACGAGGCTGTGCGCGCGCTACTGGCATTTCCTTCTGTTCGTCTGGGTGGTGTTGTTCGCGGCGCTGGCCGGCATCACCCCCGAGCTGGCCGCGCGACTGTGCGGCGTGCAGTGAACGATCCGACAAGAAAGGGGCCCACAGTGAGCGTGACCCTGCCCGTACCCCCGTCCTCGCAGGAGCCCGCGTCGCACGCGGCGCCGGTGCCGCACGGCATCCGCGAGCACGGCCTGCGCGGCCTCGTGGCCGACTGGTCGGCCGACCGCGCCGCCTTCGCCGTGTCCTGGGGCAAGGCGATGATGTGGATCTTCCTGCTCAGCGACACCTTCATCTTCAGCTGCTTCCTCACCGGCTACATGACGGTGCGCACCTCCACCACGGTGCCCTGGCCGAACCCGAGCGAGGTCTTCGCGCTGGACATCGGCGGCAAGCCGATCCCGCTGATCCTGATTGCCATCATGACCTTCGTGCTCATCAGCAGCAGCGGCACGATGGCCATGGCGGTGAACTTCGCCTACCGGCGCAACCGCGCCCGCACGGCCGCGCTGATGCTGGCCACCGCGGCGCTGGGCGCCACCTTCGTGGGCATGCAGGCCTTCGAGTGGACCAAGCTCATCCACGAGGGCGTGCGGCCCTGGGGCAACCCGATGGGCGCGGCGCAGTTCGGCTCGGCCTTCTTCATGATCACCGGCTTCCACGGCCTGCACGTGTCGGCCGGCGTGATCTATCTGCTCGTGGTGGCGCGGCGTGTGATGAACGGCTTCTACGAGCGCCGCGGCAACTACCAGATCGTCGAGATCGCGGGCCTGTACTGGCACTTCGTGGATCTCGTGTGGGTGTTCATCTTCGCGTTCTTCTATCTGTGGTGAGGCAGCCCATGTCGACGACGCTCCAACCGACCGAGGAAGCTCCGCACACCCCCGCGGAACATGCGGGCTCGCACGAGCACGACGGTCCGCCCATCGCGCTGTACCTCAAGGTGTGGCTGCTGCTGTTCGTGCTGAGCACCATGTCCTATCTCGTCGACTACTTCCACCTGCAGGGCCTGCTGCGCTGGACGCTCATCATCGTCTTCATGCTGGCGAAGGCCGGGCTCATCGTGGCGGTGTTCATGCACATGGCCTACGAGCGGCTCGCGCTGATCTGCGCCATCTTGCTGCCACCCTTGTGCCTGCTCGTGCTGGTCGCGCTCATGTGGACCGAGGCCGACTGGGTCCACGGCACGCGGCTGCTGTTCTTCCACTAGCTTCCCCCCCGAGCCGGCGCGCTGACTGCGGCTTGACGCCGCACTGACGCACCGCGCCGATTCGTCTGCGTTTTACCAATCTTCACGCGTTGCCGGTCAACGCCGGTGCACGCTCGCGCGCTGGATGCGAACCGTCGCGCGGCCCTGCGAGCCGTGCGATTCCAACGAACGATGCTGAAGAGGGAGCAGGCATGAAGCACATGCAATGGCGGGGTCTGACCCGCGCGGGTCGACTCTGGCCGCTGGCCGCGGTGAGCGCGGCCGCCGCGCTGACGCTGGCCGCATGCGGCGGCGGGAGCAGCGGCGGCACGAGCGGCGACAACTCGGGCCCCAGCGGAGCGATGCAGGTTCGTCTCGTCGACGGCCCGGCGATGGACTACACGAACGTGTGGATCACGGTGAAGGAGGTGTGGGTCCACAAGCTCGATACCGCCGACGCGTCGAGCTCGGGCTGGGCGAAGCTCACGCTGCCTGCGCCCGTGACGCTGGACCTCAACCAGCTCTCCAACGGCGCGATGTCGGGCGTGCTCGGCAGCCTCAACCTGCCCGTGGGCACGTATCGGCAGATCCGCCTCGTCCTGGCCGGCTCCGACGACGCGCTCGCTTCCTCCGCCCAGGCGCAAAGCCCCGCGCTGCAATACAACGACCAGGTCAACTACGTCGACGCCTTCGGCCAGCCGCAGGTCGCGCCGCTGGAGATCGCGCAGGCCACGCAGGGCATCGCGCTCGTGGGCACCTTCAACGTGACCGCGGGCGGCACGCTCAACCTCGCGGTCGAGTTCGACATCGGCGACGACATCGTGCGCTTCAAGCACGACGGGCTGGACGCCTTCACGATGACGCCGGTCCTGCGCTACTACGACCTCGACCAGTCGGGTGCCATCGTCGGCAAGATCGACAAGATCGCCTGCGGCACGCTGCCGGCCAACCCCTGCGGCGCCTTCGTCGTGAAGGCCGAGGAGCTGTCGGCCGACGCCAGCTACCACCGCGTCGCGCGCTGGACCTCCGTGCGCCCCGACGGCAGCTTCACCCTCTTCCCGGTGCCTGCGAGCGCCGGCAAGACCTACGACCTGATGCTGCGCGGGCGCAATGCGCAGACGATGATCGTGCGCAACGTGCCGGTCACCTCGGGCACCACGCCGGGCAGCTCGCCCACCAGCGTGTCGTTCAGTGCGCTGCAGATGAGCAGCGCCCCCGAGTTCACGGTGAACTGGGCCACGCCCAGCGACCCCACCAGCGTCTACACCCAGTTCTATCAAACGGTGGGCGGCGGCGTCCCCTACGAGATCCGCACCAACGTCATGAACCCCTTCACCGGCCGGTTCCTCGACGACTACCCGCTCACCGACGGGACCGTGCGCGTGGGCAACTATGTGGCCGGGGGCGACCCCGTGTTCGGTGCCTTCACGCCGGCCGAAGGCCCGGGCGGCTACCGCGCGGTGGTCTCGGGCTGGGGCATCGCGCGCGCCGATGCGGGCATCGTCAGCAACGGCGGCGCGGGCGTGACCGTGCAGATGCCCACGCCCGTGCTGCTGCCCGCAGCGCGCGTGGCCGCGCTCGGCAGCATCGGCGGCAGCATCGTGCAGAACACCGCCGCGCGCTTCGACCGCGGCTTCCTGGTCGTGATGCGCGGCGGGGCCATCGTCAACACGCAGGACATCAGCGCACTGCTGCAATCCAACGGCGGCACGGGCGGCAGCTACAGCATCGGCGGCCTGCCTGCGGGCAGCGGCGTCCAGCCGCTGGGGTCGAACGGCAACGGCGTGGGCATCTACTACGCCTACCTGCGCGTGTGGAACTCCGCCCATCCGCTGCTCACCACCCGGCTGGTGCCGATGCCGGGCATGGCCAACCTCGACACCACGAGCTCGGCCACGCTGAACGTCACCCTGCCGTGATGGATGGGGAGACTCCCCGAAAGGCGAGGCTGGACGATGACGGAGAATCGCGCCACGCGGCTCTCGCGCCGCTCATCTCCAGCCTCCCCTACAGGACCCGCCCATGGCCTCAGTCAACAAAGTCATCCTCATCGGCAACCTCGGGCGTGACCCGGAGGTTCGCTACACCCCGAGCGGCTCGGCCGTCTGCAACGTCAGCCTGGCCACGACCCGCAACTGGAAGTCCAAGGACTCCGGCGAGAAGCAGGAAGAAACCGAATGGCACCGCGTGGTCTTCTACGACCGCCTGGCCGAGATCGCCGGTGAATACCTGAAGAAGGGCCGCCCTGTGTACGTCGAGGGCCGCCTGAAGACCCGCAAGTGGCAGGACAAGGAAGGCAAGGACACCTACACCACCGAAGTCATTGCCGAAACCATGCAACTGCTCGGCGGCCGTGAAGGCGCCGGCATGGGCGGCGGCCCCGGCGCCGGCGACGAGGGCGGCTACAGCCGCGAGAGCGCCGAGCCGCAGCGCGAGCGCCCGGCCCGCTCCTCCGCGCCCGCCTCGAAGCCCGCGCCGAAGTCGGCCACCGGCTTCGACGACATGGACGACGACATTCCGTTCTGACGAGCGTTCAAGCCATCCTCGAAGGGCTCGTGGCCAGGCGCCACGGGCCCTTTTTCGTTGGGCTCAGCGCGCCAGCGCCAGCATGAACGCCAAGGCCGCCCCACCCGCCGACGCGGTGCGCACGTGGTTCCATGCTGTCCAGCCGCGCACGTAGCGCTGCCAGGGTTCCACCGCCTGCGCATCCTCGGCCACCAGCAACGACAGCGCTTCGTTGCGCGGCACGTGGAAGAGCACCGTCACGAGGAAGGTGCCCACGAGATAGAGCAGTCCACCGCCGACGAGCAGGGCTGCGTGCGCGCCTTGCCAGCGCACAAGCGCCCACACCACCGCCGCGGCACACAGTGCGGCCGTGCCGGTGAACACGCTCAGGAACCAGCGGTTGAGCACCGCCACGTTCACGCACTGCATCGCCGAGATGCCCTGCGCGGCAGGAAGCTGCGCGAGCGCGCGCATCACGAAGGTGGAGAAGGCGAAGAACACGCCCCCCACCAGCGCGCAGCCGAGCGCGCAGGCCAGCATCAACACGGTCGGCAAAGCCTCGAGCGCGCTCATGCGCGTCATTCTGATCTCCGCACGAGCGCCCCCCTGCTCGCGCGGGGGTCAGGCAGCGAGCGAGCGTTCCACCTCGGCGCGCAGGGCGGCCACGTCCAGCGGCTTGGTCAGATAGCCGTGCGCGCCGGCTTGCATCGCGCGCTCGCGGCTTTCGGCCGTGGCGTCGGCGGTGACGACGATGAGCCGGGTGTGCTGCAGCCCGGGTGCGGCGCGCAGTGCACGAATGAGGTCCATCCCCGGCATGTCCGGCAGGTTCAGGTCGAGCAGGATCACGTCCGGCGGGTTGGCCTGCGCGCGCTGGAGCCCCTGCATGGCGGTGTCGCACATCTCCAGCCGCACCTCGGGGTCGTGCTCGAAGATGGCGCGCAGCAGCACCGCGTTCACCTCGTTGTCCTCGATGCAAAGGATGCGCGCGGTCGCGATCGCGCCGCCATCCAGTCCCGCGGGCCGCGTGCTGCCGTGCACGTCGGCGTCCTGCGGCGCCAGCGGCAGCCACACGGTGAAGGTCGAGCCCACGCCGAGCGTGCTGCGCGCCTCGATGCGCCCGCCCATGCGCTCGACGAGCTGTCTCGCGATCACGAGCCCGATGCCCGTGCCTTCGGTGCGCGTGCGCTCCTGGCCGAGCCGATTGAAGGGCACGTACAGCGAGTCGAGCTGCTGCGGGCTGAGCCCCGCGCCGTCGTCGCTCACGCTGAGCGCGAGCACGCCGCCCTGCGGGTGCAGATCGACGTCCACGTTGCCGCCGGCTCGCCCGTACTTGATGGCATTGCTCAGCAGGTTGACGATCACCTGCTGCAGCCGCGTGGCATCGGCCAGCACACGGATCAGCGGCTGCGCTGCGCGGATGTGCACGAGCGTGCCGCGCGCGTCGGCGGCGCTGGCGAGCATGGCGCTGGCCGAGCGGGCCATCGCCACCGCATCCAGCGGCTTCACGTCCAGCCGCAGCTGCCCCGCCTCGATGCGCGAGAGGTCGAGGATCTCGTCAATCATCGACAGCAGATGCCAGCCCGCGCGCTCGATGTGCGCGAGCTGCGCGGACTGCGCGCTGCCGAGCTGCCTCGGCTCGCTCAGTCGCATCACCTGCGCGAAGCCGAGGATCGCGTTCAGCGGCGTGCGCAGCTCGTGACTCATGCGCGAGAGGAATTCGCCCTTGGAGCGGTTCGCGGCCTCGGCCGCCTCGCGTGCGCGCTCGATCCCCTGCATGCGCTTGGCCTCGGTGAGGTCCTCCAGCACGCTCACCGCATGCAGCGGCCGCCCGTCCTCGCCGCGCACGAGGCTCACGCGCACCAGCACGGGCATGAGGCTGCCGTCCTTGCGCACGAGCCGGTACTCGCGCGTGTAGCGGTCGATCTGCCCAGACAGCAGCATCGAGAGCATTCGCGCGCCCTCGGCCGCGTCGTCGGGGTGCGCGAGCGAGGTGACGTGCAGGTGGCGGATCTCGTCGGAGCTGTAGCCCGTGATGCGCTCGCCCTCGGGGTTCATGCGCTCGATGTGGCCGTCCAGCCCCAGGTACTGGATGCCGACGATCGCGGTGTCGAGCACGCTGCGCAGCCGGTTCTCGCTGCGCTGCAGCTCGCCGGTGCGCTCGGCCACGAGCTGTTCCACGCGCTGGGTGCGCCCGGTCACCATGAGCAGGAAGGCCACGAAGAACGCGCTGCCGAAGAGCACCACCACCTCCACCGCCCAGATGCCCATGGCGCGGTCGATGGCGGCGTAGTCGGGGCGCGCGGTCAGGCGCAGCGCGAGGCCGCCGTCGCCGAAGGCCAGCGGCACCTGGTGGAGCAGCCCGAGGTGGGCGCGCTCGCAGCCCGCGGCGCCCGCCAGCCGCGTGCCGCTGCGCGTGTCGACGAGACAGGCGCCCAGCGGCTTCGCGCTGGCCCCGCCCGCGGCGAGGAGCCGGTCCGCCGGCAGTGCGAGGAAGGCGGCCCCGGTGCGGGCACCGGGGTCTGCGCGGGTGGCGACGACCAGGCGCGGGCCCGTTTGCGCGGTGTCGTCGCCGCCATCGCTCAGGGCCAGCGCGACCACCGCTTCCTCGGGCGCCGCACGAACGCGTGCGGCGATGCCGACGAGCCCGGAGGCCGGCTCGGGCTCGTCCAGCGGCAGCCAGCCCGCCTTGGCCCCGCCCGGGGCCAGCGCCTGCACCGTGGAGAACAGCGCCAGCGCCTTCTGCGACGCCGGATCGACCGAGGCGCTTTCCAGCCCGCTCTGCAGCGACCGCGCCAGCAGCGGCAGCGCGCGCACCGCGTTGTTCACCGCGTCCGAATAGCGCCGACCCTCGGCCTGGAAGCTCTCGATCTGGCGCCGCTTCTCCCATCGGGAGACCAGGAACAGCGCGAACGACAGCAGCAGCAGCGATCCCAGCAGCGCCGGGAGCAGCACGCGGCCCTTCTTGCGCCAGGCGTCGCGCGGCTTCGCGAACAGCGGATAGAAGAGCGGCACGACCAGCACCGCGCCGAGGCTGTCGCCCGCCCACCACTTGTAGAAGGTGTAGGCGGCGTCGGCGCTGCTCACGCGCTGCGCCGCCGTCAGGATCTGGACCCCGAGCGCCGGCGCGATCCAGCAACTCGCCGGCCCCACCAGCGCCAGCAGCCGCAACACCCCGGCGCCCGTGTCGAGCCGCTCGGCCGGCCCCACCGCCCGACGCGCGACGAGGCCTCCGGCCAGCGCCTGCAGCGTGACGGCCAGCGCGATCAGCCCCTCCACGCCCAGCGAATAGGTCGAAGGCCCGAAGGTGCCCGCCGAAAGCATCGACAGCAGCACCCGCCCGAGCAGGATGCCGAGCGCCATCGGCGCCCCCCAGAAGCACACCGCGCCCACCGCGATGCCGGCCGCCGGGAAGATCGACGAGGGCACGCCGAAGTGCAGCGAGAAGCGCACCGTCAGCGCACCGACCACGGCATAGGCGAGCGCCACCCACAGCACACGTCGAAGGGTTGCGAGAGGGTCCATGGGGGTTGGCGGGTTGCAGCGGCGCAGGCAGAGATGTCCTGTTATCGGCGCAGAGCGAAGGCTTGCACAGGGCGAACGCGCGTGCGCGGGTGTATTTCACGGAATGGGGCCCCTCGTCTTGCGACATGACGGCCCCTCGTCTCGGGAGTACCTGAGCCGATCCCCCGAGGGGATGCGCGCGGGCCTTGGGGCGGCCCGGCGGACGCGCGCTAACTTTCCCCTCGCCCGCCAGAGAGTGCTTCCTCCAACGGGAACGGTGAACGAGGCTCCTGAATTCACGGGTGATTCACCGCTCCTGTCGGAGTCAGCGCAGTGAGGCTCGAAGAGGGAAGAGCGTTGTTCACCGCTCCTGTCGGGGCCACCGCAGTGAGGCGCGAAGAGGGTGGAGCGTC
>Ga0134124_10002777_pt1 | contig 14135 bp, 6 predicted proteins | sample KB304_FD_96880 | JGI IMG/M metagenome (GOLD analysis project Ga0134124, IMG submission 96880) | Terrestrial soil microbial communities without Nitrogen fertilizer from Kellogg Biological Station, Michigan, USA - KB3-0-4 | ecosystem: Environmental > Terrestrial > Soil > Unclassified ... | reverse complement strand
CGGAACAGCTGTTGATCGGCGTTCTTGATCTCCGGGCGCCGGCGTGCGACGGGCTGGCTGAGCCTCGACGCGATGAGCGGCGCGGTGATCCAGAGCAGCAGAATGGGAGCGGCCGGCGTCAGGGCGCGCGGGTGGGCGACCGCAATGATGAGCAGCGTGCCGGCCGCGAAGAGCGGGCTGCCGAGCATCTGCTCGAAAAAGGCGCGGGTCGTCGATCGCGCGGCGGCGCCATTGGCGCGCGCCGCGGGCTGCCACTCGAGCATCTTGCGGTGCGTCACCGCCACGCGCACGAGCGTGACGACGATCGCGTCGGTCATCTGGTACGCCTGATAGGCGAGGAACGTCAGCTGGAGGCCGGCGCGTGCGATGGCCGTCTTCGTGTCCTCGACCAGATGGCGCAGCATCACGCGCCACGGCTGCCACGGCCGCGGGCTGCCCACGGCCTCGACCAGCCACAAGGACGGCGAGAACGTCAGCGCCAGAACGGTCGCGAGCGTCCAGACCGACGGGTCGCCGGGCAACATCAGCCACCCGGCGACCAGCAACACGAGCGTCGCCGGCGACACGAGGCTGCGCCTGAGGTTGTCGAGGATCTTCCATCGCGAGATGAGCGGCAGGCGATTGCGCGCGATGCTGTTGCGAGTCGGGACCCACGGGAAGAGCCACATCAGGATCTGCCAGTCGCCGCGAACCCAGCGGTGCTGGCGGCGCGCGTGCGCCAGCACGCTGGACGGATAGTCGTCGACGACTTCCATGTCGGAGACGAGCGCCGTCCGCGCGTACAGACCCTCGAACAGATCGTGCGAGAGGACGGCGTTCTCGGGGACGCGCTGATCGAGCGCCGCCATGAACGCGTCGACGTCGTACAGGCCCTTGCCCGTGAAGATGCCCTCCTCGAAGAGATCCTGGTAGAGGTCCGACACCGCGGTTGTGTACGGGTCCACGCCCGTATGCCCGGCATAGATGCGCGCGAAGAGCGAACCAGCCGCGCTCTGCAGCGTGACGCTGACCCGCGGCTGAAGGATGCCGTATCCCCGGGTGACGCGCCGTGTCTTCGGATCGAGCTGCGCCCGGTTGAGGGGGTGCGAGATGATGCCGACGAGCTTGCGGGCCGTGTCGCGCGGCAGCCGCGTGTCGGAGTCGAGCGTCAGGCAGTACCGGATCTGCGGGAGCAGGTCGAGCGATCCGACCTGCACCTGGAAGCTGGTGTCGGCCGCCCCGCGCAGCACGCGGTTGAACTCCTCGATCTTTCCACGCTTCCGCTCCCACCCCATCCAGACGCGGTCGTGCGAGTTCCAGCGACGCTCCCGGTGGAAGAGGAAGAAGCGGCTCTCGCCCGCAGCCGAGAAGCGGCCGTTCAGCTCGGCGATGCCTGACTTCGCCGCCTGGATCAGCTCCTCGTCGTCTGGCATGTCGCGGCTGGTCGCGTCGACGAAGTCACTCAGGATTGCGAAATGGAGCCGGGCGTCGGTGTTGGCGAGCGCCGACACTTCGAGCCGTTCGAGCAGTTCCTCGATCTCGGTGACCGACGTCAGCAGCACCGGAACGATGACCATCGTCCGCGCATGGGGCGGCAGGCCTTCCTTGAAGTCGAGGCGCAGCATGCGGCGCGGCTTGATAAAGAAGGCCACCAGCCGCTGCATGAAGACGAGGGCGACCTCGGTGGACGGGATGAGCAGCAGCAGGGCGACCCAGAGCGATCGCGACGAGCTTCCACCGTGCGTCCTGAAATAGAAGAGGCCCGCCGCGACGAGCAATGCCGTAATCGCGCCGACCGACGTGAAATAGAACGTGCCCGGACACCGGCGGACCAGCCGTCCGAGCCGCTTCGACGCTCTCGGCCGGTAGCCGACGTCGATCTCCAGATCGCGGCGCCCCTCTCCGACGAGGTGATAGCCGACGTGCGCCGATCGATCGTTCATCGACACGGCTTCGGCGCATTGCCGGGCGCTCTCGATGGCGCGGAGCGCGACCTTCATCTGGTCCTCGCCGGTCGGCGCGGCGAGCTCTTCGACCGCCTGCCGCAGACGATCGCGGCTCAGGAAGTCCATGGCGCCGTACGTGCCCGACGGGTCGCGCTGGAGGATTTGCTCGACGAGGCTGACCGACTCGAAGTAGTCGCTCCAGTTCAACGTCGAGCAGAGACGAAGGCTCGTCAGGGCGTTCGCGATCGACACCTGCGACGCCGCCTGCCGCTGGTGCTCGCCGCGGATGGCGTCTTCGGGCGTGAGCTCGCGGCTGCGGAGGTGTTCTTCGATCGTGTCGTGCAGCGGCGAGAGGTGCAGGCCGTACTCGCGTACGCGCTGCAGCAGCCGGACCACGAACGCGACGTCGGCCGACGCCGGCAGCGACGAGGGCGGCGGGTTGTGCTCGCACTCGGCGATCAACGCGTCGGCGGCGATTCGCGACTCGCGCGCGATCAGCAGTTCGTCCGCCAGCCGGCGCAGGTTCTCGATGAGCGCGACCTTGAGGATGCTGGGCCACGCCCACAGCTCGCCGATCGTCAGCGGCGCGACCGACTGGTAGCTGTTCATGAACCGCACGAGCTGCGCCTGATCGAGGCGGCTGTCGCTGTGGCGCAGCAGTTCGAGCGCCATCGCGTACACACGCGCGTGGCCGGCGTACTGCCGCTGCGGCAGCGTCGGCAGCTCACGGTAGTAGCGGTTCGGCAGGTTCTGGCGGATCGCGCGGATTTCCGCCTGGATCACGTGGAAGTGATCGAGCAGCCACTCGGCCGGGGGCGTGATGAACTGCCCCTTGTGCACGTCGTCGGCCAGCGCTTCGTACGCGAAGCGAAGGAGGCGGGCGTTGTCGCGCAGGCGTGGCTTGAGCCGTTTCGAGCGTCGCTCGGGACTCGAGACCGTAAAGCGGGCCGCGAGCGACTTGGCCCGCTCTTCGAGCCGCTCGACGCTCAGGAGTTCATCGCGAAGTGGTTTTTCAGGAGTAGGTGTACGACGCACGGCGCGAGAACGGACCGGCACACAGGTTGGACATGTTAATGCAGGCGGCGTGCCTTAAGGGTTTGCCCGTACAACTTACACTCTTTGGGTGATGACTTACCGCTTATTGGCAGCCGCCGACTTCTTTCTGACGAGCTTAGCCGCCGATAGGCGTGGGCGTCGGATCCAAGCCCAGGAGAAGCCGGATCTCGCACCACAGGAGCTGGGGGAGGCAGGGCTTGGCCATGAACGCATCGCAGCCAGACATCCGCGCGCTCTCGCGGGCGCCGGGCAACGCGGTGAGCGCGACGATGGGGATGCCGCGCGTGAGCGGCGAGCGCCGGAGGCGTTTGGCCGCCGCCCAGCCGGTGACGTGAGGCATGGCGAGATCGAGCACGATCAAATCGGGAAGGACGGCCATTGCCTGGTCGACGGCGCTTTCCCCGTCGACCGCGGTGAACACGGTGCAGCCCATCCGCTGGAGGTACAGCCCATACATGGTCCGCGCGTCCAGGTCGTCGTCCGCGACGAGGACCTTGGGCCGCCGGACCTTCTCTGGCGGATGTGCCTGTTCGTCTTTTCCGAGAAGTCGGCTTGCCATTGTGAGTTGACTGGAGGGCGCGTCCTGCACCGGACCCTGCCTCACTGCGCATAAAAAGTGCAAGAAGCGGACCGAACGTTTCACTTGAACGAGAACGAAAAAACGAGGTCGACACCCGTGCTCTGAACACGTTGAAAGAGCTGCTGTTGCGTGCTCGCGCCTTGCAGCACGTTGGTTTGCAGCCGCAGCCACTTCGCGAATTCATACTCGAGTATCAAGTTCGTCTGTGTGCGGTCGCCGAGGCCCTGCTGCACCTTGACGTACAGGTTCTGGCTGAGTTGCTGCCCAAGCACGAGCTCGGCGGCGACGCCCGGGTCGGGAGCGACGTTGATCTCGAACTGGTCGATGCGCAGCGACTCCGCAATCGAGTTCGTGAGCTCGCTCGTGACCGCGCCGGCCGCCATGACGCCGGCGCGCTGGGCGAGCGAGACCTGCTGTCCCGCGCCGAGCTGGTTGATCGGCTGGTTGAACACGATCAACGCGAGGATGTCCGATTGCTCGAGGGGGGGTGTGCTGGTGAGCTCGATCTCCGGTCTCTTGAGGCGGCCGCGGACGTTGACGCGGGCCGTCACGGCCTGAATCACCCGCTCGCCGACGACGTTCAGGGCCGGATCGAGCTGGTTGACGGGATCGCCCTCGAATCGCACGGTGCCGTCTCTGAGGATCTGAAAGCGGCGGCCCTGAAAATCGTAGTAGCCCCGTACGGTGGTGACGGCGCCGACGAGCGTGATCGGGCGCCCGGCGTTTGCGCTGACGTTCAGGTCGCCGCCGAGCGTCAGGTTCACCGCGCCCAGGCCGATGCCGAACGTCGTGGGCCCCGTCTTCAGATCTTTCGCCTTCACCACGAGGTCGTCCGGGATCACGAGGTGCACCGACAGCTGCGGGTTGCGCCAGGTGCCTTCAGCCGGCGGCGCCTTTTCCTCGCCGCCGGGGGCGGACGTCTCGGCGGCGGTCGTCGCATACGGCGAGTCGGCGATGCGCGCGAGAATCGGATCGAGGTTGATCGATCCGGTCGACACGTCGACCTCGCCTTCGATCCGCGGATGCGCGAGCGTGCCCGTGAGGCGCAGGTCGCTGTGCAGACGAAGGTTGCCCATTTCGTTGTCGAGCACCTTGAAGTCCTGCGCGGTGAAATACAGGTTCACTTCGCCCACCTGCAGGCCCGAGACGTTGAGGTCGCCGCTCGCGGTCAGCTGGCTGTAGTGGTTGTCGAGCACGTGCAGGTCGTCGATGTGAATCCGGTCGGGCAGCAGGTCGATGCGGCCGTCGAGGCCTGTGTAGGAGACCCCCGTGTCGACGAGCGTGAACGCGCCGCCCTTGACGTTGACGGCGCCGGCCACGCGCGGCTCGTCCGACGCGCCGGTCACGTCGAACTTCGCCTGCAGGGTGCCCTTCACGCGGTCGATCGCCGGCGTCAGGCCCTGGACGAGACCGAGATCGATCTCGCTGCTGTCGACGTGGAGATCGAACCGGTCGTCCGATTTCTTGTTCGCTCTGAAGGCCGCCAGCGGCACGTGGCCCTTCGCGGTCAGCCACTGCGACGCGTTCTGCTGGAGCTTCGCGTCGACGTCCGCGGCGTCGCGGCTGTAGTTGACGTGACCCGAGAACGACTGGTACGGCACGTCGCGGAATCGTCCGTTGTCGACCTGGAAGTCCGTCGCCACCGCCAACGCGTCGGGTTGACCGGAAATTTCGGCCTTCGCGTTCACGCGGCCGAAGAGCTGCGGCTTGCGCAGCAGCCAGGCGTCGATGATCCCCAGATCCACGTGCTCGAGCGTCAGCGTCAACCGCTCTCCGGACTTGCCGAACAGGCCTTCCGTCGAGATGCGCTGGTCGCCGTTGACGAGATTGAAGTCCATGACGCCGACGCCGGAAGGCCCATAAGTAATGATGGGCACGTGGCCCGGCTCGGTCTGCCACGTCAGTCCCTGCGTGTCGAAACGCAGGCGCTCGAGGCGTATCTCCTGATCCTCGGGCCTGAACTCCAGCGAGCCGGCCGCGGCCAGCGTCCGCTGCGGCTGTGACGCGGTGAAGTCGAACTTGACCCGCCGATCGACGTAGTCGGTTTTCGCGGACACCTCGTTGACGTGCAGGCCGGGCATGTCCACGAACGTCGCCCGCGTGTCGGCCGTGACGTCGGTCTGACGCCAATCGAGGTCCTGTATCTTCGCGGTGAACTTCGACGCCGACGTCAGCGCGCCGTAGTCGCGGTACTTGAGGCCTTCGCCCGTCAGCGTCCCGCGGGCGACGAACGCTTGACGGTTTCCGCCGACCACGGCGTCCACGGTCGCAATGCCGGACACCGGCTGCTGCACGGTGTCGCCTATCGTCTGCAGCCGGGATGTCTCGGCGTGAATCCAGAATCCCGACTGTCCGGAATCACTGAACGACAGCGTGCCGTGGCCGGTTGCGGTGATGTCGGCGCCCGTCACCTCGAGACGCTGCACGTCGGCGAGCGCGTTGTGGTACTCGCCGGCGACCGACGCGCGGTCGATGGCCACATGGCCGACGTTGGACGGCTCGAGATCGGCGGTGACTTCGGCGTCGACCGAGTCGAGCGTGATGCCGCGCGAGACGTGCGCGAACGTGACATCCGTGTCGATCGTTCCAGTCACCGAGCCCTTGAGCGAAGGCTTGTCCGCCGCGATCCCGAGGTCGACGCTGTCGACCTGACCGTTCGCTTTGACGCGAAGGCCGCCGTCCTTGATCGTCGTCTCGAAATCGAGGTTCGTGAACTCGCCCGCAAAGAGCGACGCCGTCTCGAGCCTGCCGGTCGCCTGCAGCTCCATCGTGTCGATGTCGGCGCCGCGCACGCTCGCGTTGACATGGCCGTTCAGCCGGCCGCGGTATCGCTCGGCGGCCAGTGTCTGAATATGGAATTCGTCGCCGATTCGCCGCAGATCGAGGTTTGCCAGCGTGGCGTCGACCTGGTAGCTCAACTCGCCCGCTCCGACTCCAAACGAGACCGTGGCGCCGTTCGCGATCTCGGCGCCGGCCACGGTCGACGGCTCGAGCGTCGCCTCACCGGTGAGCCGTGTTCCCGGGCGTCCTCGCGGCACGGCGATGATCACGTGATACGCGCCCGCGATCCGCGTGTCGGCCGGCGGCACGCGCATCGACGGTGGCAGCTTCCGGAGATTCGCCTCTTTGACCTGTCCTCGCAGGTCGAAGGTCATCTCGCCTTTGGCGTCGGCAGGAAACGACACCGTGCCCGCCGCCGTCGCGTCGGCCCCGAACGCGTGGGCGCGCGAGCTCTCGATCGCGATCGTCCGGCCGCTCAGCCTCGCCCTGGCCTTCACGTCGTCGACGACGTACTCGCGCAGGTGGAATCTGGGAGCGTTGAGCACGACGTCGCCTCGCAGGCGTTCGAGCCCGTCAGCGCTGCGCACGCGCAGCGTGGCGTCGGCGTCGATGTCGCTTCGCTGTTCGGGGTTGTCGAGAAACGGCGCGAGGTTCAGGCGCCGCACGGCGACCTTCCCTTCGAAGGAACGTTCCGCGCCGCCAACGCCCGCGACGCCCTTGGCCGCGACGCTGCCCGAGGAGGACTGCATGCTGAAGTCCGTCGCCAGACGATCGAGTGGGCCATCGAGCCGGACGTCCACCGCCGGCCGCACGCTGCTGGTCCCGACGGCGGGAACCAGCCGCCGAAGCTCGGGCAGCGACAGCGGGCTCGCATGGACGCTCATCGCGAAGACCGGCGCACTACGGTAGCGACGCACCTCGCCGTCGACGATCACGGCCGACTCCGCCGTGCGAATCGAGAACCGCCCGAGCCGCAAATCGTCTTCGCGCAGCTCGACGACGCCTTTGGCCTCCTGGACGGCGATGTCCGGACGAGTCGAGACGAGCGTCAGCCGCGAGATGTCGAACGTGTAGTGGCCGGTCTCGTACTGAAAGGTGAGCGCCGCGTCAATCGGCTCGAGCTTCATCGGGTGCTCGCCGGGACGCGTCATCGAGAACGATCCGCCGGTGATCGTCAGCTGCCGGATCTCGATTGGCCGCCCGCGGGGATTCGCCTCATCGGCCTTCTGCTTGATGAACCGCGCGAGATCCCATCCGTTGTCGTCGCGCTGCATCGCGACGTTCGGCCGTGTGACGTCGACGTGTTCGACGACGATGCCTTTCGAGATGATGTCGCGGATGCTGTAGCCGGCCCGTACCTTGTCGACCGCGATGACCGGATGGCCGTTCATCATCACGACGACGTTGTCCACTTGGATGCCGGTGAACAGATTGCCGCTCAACGTGCCGATTGACAGCGTCGCGTTGAGCCGCTCGTTCGCGGCGCGGACGATGTAGCCGCGGAGCCATTGCTTGAACCAGACCGTCTCCACGGCCACGGTCGCCGACAGGGAGACGCCGACGACGACCGCCACGGCGATCGCGAGGACGTGGACCGAGCGCCGGATCGCGCGGCTCAACGTCATCAGAATGCCTGGCCGATGCTGAAATGCATGCGCCACCGCCGCGACTGGGGCTCGCCGTTGACGAGCAGACCGGGAATCGGGTTGAGCTGATAGCCGAAATCGAATCGCACCGGGCCGACGGGCGTCTGGTAACGCAGGCCGGTACCGACCGCGTAGCGCAGGTCGCCGGGGTTCATGCCCCACGACGACGCCCAGACGTTGCCGGTGTCGAGAAACGCCACGGCGCCGAAGTTTCCGTGGATGTGGCTGCGCAGCTCCGTCGAGAACAGGAGAAGGCTGTCGCCGCCGATCGGAAGCCCCGAGTCGCTGAGCGGACTGACTTCGTAGCGGCCCCAGCCGCGAATGCTCGTGGCGCCGCCGAGAAAGAAACGCTTCGAAAAGGGAACGGCGGCAGGATCGTTGGCGGGGGCGGCGATGTTCGCCATCTGCAGGCGGCTTGCGAGCACCAGGCGCCGGGAGATCGGCAGATAGTGACGGCCGTCGGCCGACACGGCCGTGTAACGGAACGTCCCGGGAAGAATCCGCCCCGCCTGTTCCGCGTACGCGACCAGCTGGTAGCCGCGCCGCGCGTCGATGGTGTTCTCGACCGTGCCTGTGCGCCATTCGAATCGCAGCGCGTTCAGCGTCCCGTTCTGCTCGCCGGTTTCGGGATCGAGGCCGAGCGCGATGAGGTTGTTGCGCAGGGTCAGATCGGACAGCACTTCCGGCGCGATCGAACTCTTGTCGTGCTCGGTCGTGATCGAAAACGCGAGCGACGTGTGCCGATCCTGCTGATACGTCGCTGTCACGGTCGAGCCCACGACCGTCGAGTTGTAGGCCGGCGTGAACGTCAGCCAATCCTGCCCGAGCCACCCGAGCGAGACGTGCGGGTCGAAAAAATAGGGCTGATTGAAATCGAGCTGGACGCCGCGGTCGAGCGACGACCACCGCACGTGGGCCCCGGCGCTTCGGGCCGCCCCGAGGAAGTTGAGCCGGTGGTATTCGGCCTCGAGGCGCGCATGTTCCTCCGTGCCGTAGCCGGCGCTGAAGTTCACCCGCTGGTGCGGCCCTTCCGCGACCGTGACCTTCATCGGTACCTCGGGCGGTTGACCTTCGGTCATGACCGGCTCGACGTTGACGAACTGGAACAACGACATGCCGTACAGCCGCCGCTGCGTGTCCTGGACGCGGCTCCGCTGATAGACCTCGCCCGGTTTGAGCGTGAGCGACCGGCGAATCACCTTGTCGCTGACGCTCTCGTTGCCCTGGACTTCCGTCGGACCGAACCGCGCCAGCGTGCCGGGGAGGGCGGCGATCGTCAGACGCGCGACCTGTCCTCCGCCGCCCGGCGAGTCTTCGACGACTTCCTCGACGCGGACCGTGGCGTATGGATAGCCGTGATCGCGCAGCTCGTTGAGCGCCATCTCGCGCGCGGCGAGCACCTGCTGCCGGTCGCGCGGCTTGTTGACCTTGATGGGAACCTCTCGCTTCAGGCGGTTGACGTGGCGCTCGGGCACCGCTTCGAAGCCGTCGAACGTCAGCGACGTGACGATCACGGGATCGCCTTCGGTGATCGTGATGGTCGCGTCGACTGAGTCCTGCGCCGCGCTGAGCTTGACGTCGAAACCGCTGACCTTCGCGTTGGGGTAGCCGCGGTCGGTGTAGAACGCCTGAATGCGCTTCAGGTCGTCGTCGAACGCAGCGCGGTTGAAATAGCGCTTCTTGCCCCAGGGCATCGTCGCGCTGGCGCGCGTCGCGAGGGCGTTGCGAAGCGCCGACTCGTCAACGGCTTTGACGCCGACGAACTTGATGGAGTGGACGCGGATCGTCCCTTCCTCCTTGCAGGCGGCCGCCAGCAGGGCCGTGCCGAGGATCGCCGCGCGAAAACACACCAGGCGCATGCGTGGGAAACCCATCCGCGCGTCTGCGTGTTCAAAGCATGTGCCACGAATGGAGTGTTGGCCGAGCTATTGCAACTTTTTTCGCCCGTGGCTCTTTCACGTGCAGGTCGGATTGGTATTGGCGCCGGCGTCGTGCTGTTTGCGCTTGTAATGACCGCGGTTGTCGGCGTTCTGGTGATCGTCCCCCGATCATCTGAAAAGGCCCGCGAGCGGTTTGTGGCCGTCCTTGCCGATCGGCTGGACGCGGAAGTGGAACTGCAGGAACTGCGCGTCCACACCATCCCGGCCCTTCGCGCCGAGGGCCGAGGGCTGACCATCCGCCACCGCGGGCGGCGCGACGTGCCGCCTCTCATCTCGATCGCGCATTTTTCGGCCGAGGGCGGGCTGCTCAGCCTCCTGCACCGGCACATCTCGCGCGTCGACATCGAGGGCCTCGACATTCAGATCCCGCCCGACCGCAACCGCGACGACGAGGGCTCGTCGGTAACGACCGCGGACGGGGAGACCGGCAAGGCGGCGAGTAGAACGGGGAGCAAGACCGAGAGAACGTCCGAGGGCGGCGCGGCGCGGACGTTCATCGTCGACCAGCTGTCGACCACGGCGGCTCGCCTGACCATCATCCCCAAGGAAGCCGGGAAACAGCCGAAGGTCTGGGACATTCACGACCTCAAGATGCAAAACGTCTCGGCGGGTACTGCGATGCCGTTCGAGGCGACGCTCGACAACGCCGTGCCCCCCGGCGCGATCACGACGCACGGCACGTTCGGTCCATGGGCGAGCGAGGAGCCTGGACGCACGCCGCTCGACGGGATGTTCTCGTTCAACCGCGCCGATCTGGGCGTCTTCAAGGGCATTTCCGGAATCCTCGAGGCCCACGGGCAGTTCGGCGGCCGTCTCGATCGCATCGACATCCATGGCGAGACGGACACGCCGGAGTTCAAGGTCAACACGGGGCTTCCTGTCCCGCTGCGCACGAAATACCACGCGGTCGTCGACGGCACGAACGGCAACACGATCCTCGAAGAAGTCGACGCGTCGTTCCTGAACACGTCGTTCATCGCCAAAGGCGCGATCATCGGCCAGCCGCACAAGGACGGCCGCACGGTCAAGCTCGAGGTGACGATCCCGGGCGGGCGCCTCGAAGACATCATGCGCCTCGCGATGAAGACGCCGAAGCCGCCGATGGTCGGAAGCCTGCGCCTGACCACGTCGTTCGTCCTTCCGCCGGGAGACGAGGACGTCGTCAAGAAACTGCGGCTCGACGGCCGGTTCACGCTCGCGGGCACGCGGTTCACGAACACGACGGTGCAGGACAAAATCAACGAGCTCAGCCATCGAAGCAGCGGGAAAGTGCGCGAGCCGCAGGTCGAGCACGTCGCCTCGCGGTTCGACGGATCGTTCAAGCTGGGCGGCGGCCGTCTCCAGATTCCGAACGTGAAGTTCGACGTGCCCGGATCGCTGGTGGCTCTTGCCGGGACTTACGACCTCGTGCCCGAGACGCTGGATTTCAAGGGCACCTTGTTCATGGACGTCAAGGTCTCCGACACGACGACCGGCGTCAAACATTTCCTGCTCAAGCTCGCCGATCCGTTCTTCAAACGCGAAGGCGGCGGCAGCGCGATCCCGATCAAAGTGACAGGCAGCCGAAACGACCCATCGTTCGGGCTCGACAAAGGCCGCTTGTTCTCTCGCAAAGACTGAGTTCGCCCGAAGGGCGGACATGACGTGCCGCTACGATTCGGGCGCCCCGACCGACGCGCGAAGTCGGCGTGTCGCTTGCACGCCGCGATTCTCTGGCGACAAGAACACGTGTCGTGGAGCAAGTGAATTCTCAGCCGAGAACCGATGGGACCCGTTCAGGAGGATGACATGGCTGTTGCGAGCACACTGCATGATGCATTCATAGACGAGTTACGCGACGCGTACGACGCGGAGAAGCAGCTCACGAAGGCGCTGCCGAAGCTGGCCAAGGCGGCCACCTCGACGGAATTGCGATCGGCGTTCGAGAAGCATCTCGAGGAAACACGCGGGCACGTCACGCGTCTCGAGCAGGTGTTCGAGAGCATCGACGAGCCCGCGAAATCGAAACACTGCGAAGGCATCGCCGGCATCGTCGAGGAGGGCAAGTCGATTCTCGAGGAGGACTTCGAGGCCCCGACGATGGACGCGTGCCTGGTCGCGGCGGGCCAGCGCGCGGAGCACTACGAGATGGCGGCATACGGGACACTCGTGGCGTGGGCGCGTGCGATGGGCCACGTCGAGGCCGCCGATCTTCTCCAGCAGACGCTCGACGAGGAGAAAGCCGCCGACAAGAAGCTGACGGCCATTGCCGAAGACGGCATCAACCAGGAGGCCGCGGATCAGGCTCATCCGGGGGATGAGGAAGACGAAGAAGAACCGGAACGCGTGCGTCAGCCGGTCCGTGCCAAGAAGGCGGCTCGAGCGGGCGGCCGGCGGTAGCACGACATCAGGGAGAGACCAGCCATGCGTCAGGGGCTGTACGTCGGCGCCGTGGTGCTCGCGTCGTCCGTCGCATTGAACGCGGGAATCGGCAAGGGCCAGGCAAATCGTCTGAAAGAAGCCGCAGCGGTGCTGACGGAGATCCATTCGGCGCCGGACAGAGACATCCCGAACGATCTGTGGGACAAGGCGAGCTGCGTGGCGGTGATTCCGGGAGTGAAGAAGGTCGCGTTCGTGCTCGGCGGTGAATACGGCAAAGGCGTGATGAGCTGCCGGCAGGGCGCCGGCTGGTCGGCCCCGTCGTTCATGGTGCTCGAGAAGGGCAGCATCGGCTTCCAGATCGGCGGCCAGAGCGCCGACCTGGTGCTGCTCGTCATGAACGGCCGCGGCGTCGAGCGTCTCCTCGAAGACAAGGTGGCGCTCGGCGGCGAGATGTCGGTGGCCGGCGGCCCGGTCGGCCGCGACGCGCGCGCGCTGACGGACGCGCAGCTCAAGGCGCAGCTCCTGTCCTATTCACGTAGCCAGGGGCTGTTCGCCGGTATCGATCTCACCGGCGGCGTGATCAAACCCGATCGCGACGACAACGAGGATCTGTACGGTCGTCGGATCTCGGCCCGTCAGATCCTCGTAGAGAAGACCGTGGCGTCTCCACCAGAAGCCGACGTCTTCATGGCCGCGCTGCGGCGAGGCACCGGAGCAGACGTGCGAAACTGACTGGCTGCTCGCTACTGGCTACTGGCTACTTGCTACTTGCTACTTGCCGCTTGCTACTTGCTACTGGCGGCTCGGGCGTTGCCAGTAGCGAGCAGCGAGTAGCGAGTAGCGAGTAGCAAGCAGCGAGCAGCAAGTAGCAAGCAGCAAGTAGCAAGTCAGTCGCTCAACAGTTCTGCCACGGCCTGCAGCCCGTCGATGCGCGCGCAGGCGGCTTTGATCGCAGTGAGCATCGGCACCGCGAGCAGCATCCCCGTCACACCCCACAGCCAGCCCCAGAACAGGATACCGACGAAGATCGCGCCCGCGTTCATGCCGCCCGCGCGGCCGGTGAGCCGCGGGGTGATCACGTAGCCCTCGACCGCCGCGATGAACGCCGCGCTGCCGCCGGCGAGCAGCGTCCCGCTGAACGTGCCGAACTGCGCGAACGCGGCGATCGTCACGCCGCCCACCGCCACCACGGGGCCGAGGTACGGCACGACGTTCAAGCCTCCGCTCACGAGGCCCCACATCCCCGGCTGATTGAGGTGCACCAGTGTGAGCGCGCCATACGTCGCCACCGCGACGATGACGCTGATGAGCAGCCGGGCGATGAGAAACCGGCGCATCTGCTGATCGATGTCGGCGAGGATCGTGAGCACGGCGCGCCGGCGGCCGAAGGAGGGGCCGGCAATCGTCGCGAGCTTGCGCCGGTACATGTTGCCGGCGACCAGGAGGTAATAGAGCAGGAAGACGACGACTACGGCCTGCGCGAGAAATGACGCGAGCTCGCGCGAGCCGCGCAGCGCCAGGTCGCCGAGCCGAAATCGAGGCTCCTCGATCCGGACGCGCGTGACGCCGGACGGAGGCGCCGCGCGATCGGCGACGCCGGCGGCGCGCTCGAGGTCGTTTGCCACCTGCTGGACGCGCGTGATGGCGCCCGTGCGCATGCGCTCCTCGAGAGCCGTGCGCAGCTTGCGCGCCGATGCGGGCAGTTGTTCGACAAATGTCGACGCGGGCTCGCGAAGCGCGTATGCCCCGGCTGCGAGGCCGGCAAGCATGCCGGTGACGGCGATGAATGACGCGATCGCGCGGGGAACGCGCCAACGCTCGAGCCATCCGACGAGCGGCTCGAGCG
>Ga0134124_10002775_pt1 | contig 14141 bp, 10 predicted proteins | sample KB304_FD_96880 | JGI IMG/M metagenome (GOLD analysis project Ga0134124, IMG submission 96880) | Terrestrial soil microbial communities without Nitrogen fertilizer from Kellogg Biological Station, Michigan, USA - KB3-0-4 | ecosystem: Environmental > Terrestrial > Soil > Unclassified ... | reverse complement strand
CGTCCGCGGCGGCGTGCGCGTCGGGAGCGGCGGCGGCGGTGCGGCGGGCGGCGTGACGAGCACGTGGCACCCGATCATCTACGACCACCAGGTGCTCTCGCCGGCGGCCGCGCCGCGCAGGCTCCTGATCCACGCCGACGGCACGATCCGGCTCGTCGACGGCTCGGCCAACGCGGCGCCGCTCGCGAGCGGCAAGCTCGACGCGGGCGCGCTCGACTCGCTGCGCCGCACGATCGCGGCCGCCGCGGGCGACGCGAACTACCTCGTGCGCTCCGGCGCTTCGGTGCGCGTGCGGTCGGCCAGCGGCAGCTTCGTGCCGAGCCCCAGCAGCCCCGCGACCCGCGATGGCGCGGCGCTCCGGCTCAAGACGATGCTCGACGCGATGGCCGCGGCGCTCGCCCGCAACGTCGTGGTCGCCACTCGATAGGAATCGGCTGCGCTTCCTGGCGGATGCGCTCGGGAAATGGGACGCGGCCGGCGGCGGAAACGCTGCCGGCCGCGTCGTTCCTCACACTCCCGCCACCAACTCCTCGATCCGGACCACGCGCCCCTCGTCGATGCTCTTTCTCGCCGCGATGCCGGTGAGGCACGAGCGTGCGCCCGCGCGGGAATCGGGCAGGCGCAGGTGGTCGGGCACCGGCGTCGGCGCGAAGACCAGCGCGCGCAGCACGTCGTCGCCGCCGCCGTGGCCGCCGCCTCCCTGGCCGATGATCGTCGGGCCGACCTTCACGGCCTCGCGTGCGCCGAAGTTGCGCGTGAGGAAGATCTCCGTCTCGGCGTCGGGCTTCCAGGGCTGCCGCTCGTGGTCGCGCACCTCGAGCCGGCCGAGCGTCCCGTTGAACGCGATGCGGTAGCCCTCGAACGGCATGCAGGCGTTGAGCGAGTAGCTCATCTGGACGCCGTTCGCGTAACGGACCGCGAGGTTCATCGTGTCGAAGATGTCGACGTCCTCGCGGAAGACGCAGCCGTCGCGCAGGTAGCCGTCCTCCGACTCGCAACCGGCGTAGAGCTCCATGCTGTCGCGGTCCTTCGTCATGTCCCAGAAGTACGGGCACTTCGCCTGGTGCGGACAGCCGCGGCAGTTCGTGTGGCGGAACGTGCCGTTCTTCCCGTAGTGGCGCAGGCTGCCGAACGCGGCGACGTCGGCCGGCCCGGAGTCGAGCCACCAGTTCACCAGGTCGAAGTGGTGCGACGCCTTGTGCACGAGCAGCGAGCCGCTGTTCCTGCGCAGCCGGTGCCAGCGGCGGAAGTAGTCGGCGCCGTGGTGGACGTCGAGGTACCAGGCGAAGTCGACCGACTTCACGTCGCCGATCGCGCCCGACATCAGCGTCTCCTTGATCGTCACGTGCTTGGGGGCGAAGCGGTAGTTGAAGGCGACCGTCAGCTTGCGTCCGCTCTTCTTCTCCGCCTCGAGCACGGCGCGGCACTGCGCCTCGTCGGTCACCATCGGCTTCTCGGTGATGACGTCGATGCCGCGCCCGAGTCCGCGCACGATGTAATCCGAGTGCGTGGCGTCGACCGTCGTGACGGTGAGCAGATCGGGCTTCGTCGCGTCGCACATGCGGTCGAAGTCGGTGAAGACGGGACAGCTCGCGCCGAGCCGCCGGCCCACGAGCTCGGCCCGCTTGCGATTCACGTCGCACAGGCCGACCAGCTCGACCGCGTCGCCGTGGTTCGCGAGCACGCTCGCGCCCCACATGCTGCTGCCGCGGCCGCCGGTGCCCACGATCGCGTAGCGGCGGCGGGCGCGCCGCGGTCCCGCGGCGAATCCGAGACCCGTCGGGAGCAGCGTCGCGACCGCGGCGGCGCCGCCGGCCTTCAAGACGTTCCGACGCGTGATCCGGCCGTCCGACCTTTGCATGGGCTTCCCCTCTTCCTCGCGCGACTTCCCGCGTGCGACCTGGAACGGTTCGCAGAGTAGCCCGCGCCGTGAAACCCACCGCCCGCGGCACTCGTCACCGTGAACGCGCCGCGCCCGGCTACGGACTCGTAACGATCCACGTCGATCGAACGGCGCGGTCCCGACGGCACCCGCTCGGAGCGCCAATTGCCAAAGCGCGCGCCCCTCCTCCCCCGGATCGATCCTTCGGAGCACTCCGTGACGCATGCCATGTCGTTCCGCCGCGTCGTCGCTCTCGGTTCGGTTGCAATGGTTGCCGCGTTCGCCGCGACGGCGCGCGGCCAGGGCGGGCCCGACGTCGATCCCGATCCGCTTCACGCGCTGATGGTCGACTCGCGGCTCGCGGTCGATCCGAACGACGAGCACCATTGGGTCGGCGTCGCCGACGATGCGGCAGGGGAGCGCTGGTTCACGACCTTCGACGGCGGCATGACGTGGTCCACGGGACTCCTGCCGTCGCCTGTCCTCGCGTACCTGGGCGCGGTCGTCATCAACCTCGACGGGAGCGTGCTCGCCGTCGCGACCGACTTCGACCTCGACGCCGGCGTGCGCAGCTACCGGTCGGACGACGGCGGCTTGACCTGGACGCTCAAGGGGTCGGTCGGGGGCGGCAGCTATCCCGATCTCGCGATCGACCTCTCCGGCGGCCCCCATCACGGCCGGATCGCCCTGGTCTGGGTCCCGGGCGCCTCGACCTTCGGTTCGTGGGTCTCTTGCCAGGTCTCGGACGACGGCGGCAAGACGTGGCTGCACGGGCAGACGATCTTCAGCGGTCCGCACGAGTTCTACGGCGCGCCCTCCGTCGCCTTCGGACCGCAGAGCGAGCTCTGGGTCGGCTGCGTCCGCGGCTTCGCCTCCGAGATCTGGGTCAACCACTCGGGCGACGGCGGTGCAACGTTCGACGGACAGATCCTCGCGTCGACCTACGTGCCGACCCCGGGCACGCTCTGGGACGGGACGGTCGTCTACGACTTCTTCTCGATCGCGGTCGACGCGTCGAACGGCCCGTACTCGGACAGCGTCTACCTCGCCTACCACGCTTGGGACACGACGAATCAGCGGGCCGACGTCCGCTGCCTGCGTTCGACCGACGGCGGCGCGACCTGGACCGACACGCTGGTGAACCAGGGCGCCACGACGCTCTCCGACCAGTTCATGCCGCGCGCCACGGTCGATTCGCACGGGAGCCTCGTCGTCGCCTTCCTCGATCGCCGGCTCGATCCCTCCGACGTCCTGCTCTGGACCTGGCTCGCCGCCTCGTCCGACGGCGGCACGACCTTCCGCGAGTACCCGCTCTCCGACGTCGGATGGGACCCGTCGACGACCTTCAACAGCGCCGGCAAATTCCTCGGCATGGCGGCCGGGGACCACGGCGTCGGCGCGCTCTTCCCCGATGGACGCTCGGGCCAGCTCGACGTCCTCTGGGACCACGCGAACCTGTCGCTCGTCGCGACGCCCGCGCAGATCTCGGCCGCGGCCGGCAATGCGGTCGCCTTCGACCTGGGTCTCGGTCCGAACGATGGGGGCGGCACCTACTGGCTGCTCGGCAGCCTCGCGACGTCGCCGCCGTTCGTCGTCGGCGACGCGACGGTCGACCTCGCGCTCGACCCGCTCTTCTTCTTCCTGCTGCAGGTGACGAACACGCCGAATTTCGCGAACGCGATGGGCACCCTCGATTCGCAGGGGCACGCGATTGCGACGCTCGATCCGAAGGGGCCGTTCAATCCGGCGCTCGTCGGCACCAATCTCTATTTCGCGGCGGTGAACCCCGTCCCCGGCTCCGAATTCGCCACCGCGTCGATCCAGGTGACGATCGTCCCGTAACCGGACGGCGCGTCACCGCTCGAGCTTGAACTCCGCCGAGTTGAGCAGCGCCCACAAGAGGTCGCCGAAGCCGTCCTTGGCCGCGCCGTGGCTCACCATCGGGGCGAGCTTGCCGCGCTCGGTCTCGGTCGGCTCGCGCGAGAGGGTCGCGAGGAAGAGCGCCTCGATGCGCGCGTCCTTGTCCTTGATCTCGGCGAGCACGTCCTTCAGCTCGAGCTGGAGCGCGTTGGTGCGGTCGCCGTTCATCATGAAGAGCGCCTCGGGCAGGCTGCCCTCGAACGAATCGCTCGCGCCACCCTCGTCGTCGTCGAAGTAGTAGCGGAACTTCGCGAGCTGCTTGTCGCGCGCCCGCTCGCGCTCGGGCGAGGCGGCGTCGTCGGTTCGGTCGCCGCGGCCGGTCGCGCGCTCGAGTGAATGGAGCATCTGCTCGGCCTCGAGCGGCCGCATCGGGTGCGCCGCGAAGTTGCGCTCCTGCTTCGCGCGCGCGTCGGCGTCGGAGGTCGCGGCGTTGGCGAGCGCGAACGCGCGCGTCCGCACCAGCGCGCCGACCAGGAAGCGCAGGTCGGTCGCGTGCGACTCGAACTCCTCGCCGAGCTCGTGCAGGAGCGGCGCGGCGACGACGTCGCTGCTGCCGGTCAGGTCGTCCACGGGATCGATCAGGCCGTGGCCGAACAGGTGGCCCCAGATCCGGTTCACGGTCGCGCGCGCGAACCACGGGTTCTCCGGATCGACGATCCAGGCGGCGAGCGCGGCGCGGCGCGGGAGCTCGGGCGTCTCGCGATAGGGCTTGCCGTCGAGGAAGCGCGGGCCGGCGCCGTTCTTGTGCCGCCTCACGAGCGCGTCGAACTTCTCCTTGGTCTTGGCCGGCATGCCGGAGACGCAGCGCTGGTAGAGGTCGGGGTCGCTCGTCTCGAGCGTGAAGGGGTCGTCGACCTTCGCGAGGTCGCCGCTGAGCCGCCCGCGCCGCCGCGGCCGCTTCCGCGGCTTGTCGGTCTTGCCGCCGTCGCCGTCCCCACCGCCGTCCGTGGTGCCGCCCGCCTCCTTCTCCTCGGTCGCCTTCAAGCCCTGCTGCAGCAGCGCGAGCGCAGCGGCCCGCTCGCGGCGCGGGTCGACCATCGTGTCCATCGCCGCCGCCTTGCCGACGTTGGCGAAGAAGCCCTGGAAGCCCTGGAAGTCGGTCTGCTTCCACTTGTCGTAGGGGTGGTCGTGGCACTGCGCGCACTGGATCTGCACGCCGAGCAGCGCGCGCGCGGTGATGCCGGCGAGCGCCTCGGGCTGGCCGCCGTAGGCGAGGACGAAGCTCGCCTCGGGGTCCTCCTTGCGGCGACCCTCCGCGCCGACGAGCGAGCGCACGACGTCGGCGAACGGCGCGTGCTCGGCGAAGCGGCCGTGCAGGTAGGGCCGCAGCTCGCGCGCCTCGCCGCCGTTCGCGGCGGAGGTGAGCAGCGCGCGCGACCAGAGGTAGGAGAGCTCGCGCGCGAACGCCGGATCGTCGAGGACCTCGTCGATCTTCTTCTCGCGCTTGTCGGTGGCGTGCGACGCGAGGAACTCGGCGACCTCTTCACGCGCCGGGATCACGCCGCGGACGTCGAGCGAGAGGCGCCGCAGGAACGTCGCGTCGTCGCACGGAGCCGCCGGCTTCAACCCCGCGTCCTTCCACGCCTGCTCGAGCGCCGCGTCGATCTTGCGCGCGAGGCGCGTCTGCTCGGCGGGGGAGAGGTCGGGCGGAGCCGGCGGAGCGGTCTCTTGCGGAGACGCGGCCGCGGGCCGGGCAGGGTCGGGCGGAGGCGGGGCGGGAGGGGGCGTCTGCGCCGGGAGTGCTGCAACCGCCGCCCAGAGGACGCCCGCCACCCTCCCGGGGAGCCCCGCCATCCCCACCATTAATGAGGGGCTCACGCGAGGAGCTCCGGGATGACCTTGCCGGCCGGGTCGACCAGGTGGATCGGCCGCAGCCCGGCGTGGAACTCCTTCCCGCCGTCGATCTCGAGCAGCCGCGCGAAGGTGGCGAAGAGCTCGGCGACCGCGACCGGACGGTCGGCGATCTTCTTGCCGAGCTCGTCGGTCGTGCCGACCGCCGTCCCGCCCTTCACGCCGCCGCCCGCCATCGCCACGCACCAGTTGCCGGGCCAGTGGTTGCGGCCGTCGCCGCCCGCGATGTCGGGCGTGCGCCCGAACTCGCCCATGCAGACGACGAGGGTGTCGTCGAGCAGGTGGCGCCGCTTCAAGTCGTCGATCAGCGTCGCGAACGCCGGGTCGAGCTCGTCGCACAGCTTCTTCGTGCGGTTGAAGTTGTCCTGGTGCGTGTCCCAGCCGGAGAGCACCACCTCGACCGCCGAGACGCCGTGCTCGATCAGCCGCCGCGCGAGCAGCACGCCCTGGCCGAACTTGCCGGCGCCGTACGCGCTGCGCGTCGCCTCCTTCTCCTGCTCGAGGTCGAAGGCCGCGAGCAGCTTGCTGTCCATGAGACGGCGCGCGCGCTTGCGCTCGCTCTGGTTGGCGTCGACGGCGGGCGTCCCGCCGCGCCTGGCGAATTCGCGGTCGAGCACGTCGACGATCTGCTCGCGCTGGTCGAGGCGCTTCTCGTTCACGCCGCGCGGGTAGGAGAGGTTCTCGATCTTGCCGGTCGGGTCGTTCACGACGAACGGCGAGCTCTCGATGCCGAGGTACCCGCCGGAGATCGGCGCGCCGTTCACCTGCACGAACGCGGGCAGGTCGCCTTCGAGCGCGCCCTGCTCGTGCGCGACGATCGACCCGAGCGACGGATAGGCGACGGTCGGGTTGGGCGTGTAGCCGCAGTGGACCAGCGCGCGGGCGCGCGAGTGGTTGCCCTCCTTCGAGGTCATCGTGCGCACGACGGCGAGGTCGCCCGCGCGCTTGGCGAGGCTCGGGAAGTTCTCGCTCAGGAGCCAGCCGGGGACGTCGGTCGCGAGCCCCTTCGTCGGGCCGCCGGTCGTCGTGCCGGGCTTGGGGTCCCACGTCTCGAGCTGGCTCGGCCCGCCCTCGAGCCACAGCAGGATCAGCCGCTTGTCGGCGAGCTTCGTCCCCTGCGACTGCGCGAGCGCGTCGCGCGCGAGCAGCGAGACGAGCGACGGCGCGAGCGCGGCGCCGGCGGCGCCGCTGGCGAGGAGAGAAAGGAGCTCGCGCCGTGAGAAGGTGCGCGTGCCGGGCGGGAGCGCGGAGGGGAGCTTCATCGTCATGGCCCTCGGGTCGCGGCCCGCGTCGGGGCTGCGCGAAGGCGCGCACCAACCCGACGCCGCCCGTGCAGGTTTCGGCTCCTCCCCGCGGCGATCTTTTCCTCTCGTCGCTCCGGCGCCTCGTCCTCGCGTCGCCTCGGCGTCTCGCCCCTCGGCGCCTCGGCGCCGGTGCGCGTCAGTGGGAGGGCGGATTCAGGCCGAGCTTCTCGATCTTCGCCTTCTTGTGCAGCTCGTCCTTCAGCCAGAAGAGCTCGCCGCCCGACGGCGTGCGCGCCTTCCAGACCGCGCGCAGCTCCGTCTCGACGTCGGCATAGGTGACGGGGCCGCGCGCGACGACCTCGACCACGAAGCAGCCGGCGGGCGCCTCGATCGGGCCGAGCAGGTCGCCCGCCTTCGCCTCGTGCAGCGGCTTCTCGAGCGCGCCGCCGAACCAGTCGGCGTGGAGGCGCGCGATCTCGCCGCCCTCCTTGCGCGGGTCGAAGGGCGTCGCGTCGAAGCGGTCGACCAGGAGCCGGTCGCTCTCGGCGACGAGCGCGGCGAAGCGGGTGCGGTCGGCCTTCACGGCGTCGTAGAACGCCTGCGCGCGCTGCCGGGCCGTGTCGGCGAGCCCCTTCACCGCCTCCTTGCTCGCCGTGCCCTTCAGCCCCTTCAGGCGGTCGAAGAAGGCGACGCGCACGTGGTTGCGGGCGCCCTCCTTGCCGAACTCCTTCGCGAAGAGCTCTTTCAGCGTCGACTCGTCGGGGTCGCGCAGCGCGAGGATGCGCCGACCGAGGAAGTCCTGCTCGATCGTGCCGAGCTGGCGGTCGCGCTGGGAGGACTTGTCGATGCCGGCGCGCGCGAGCTCGGCGAGCAGCGCCGCCTCGTCGCCGCGCATCTCGACGCGCACCTTCCAGTCGCGCTCGAACTCCAGGTCGAGGTCGGCCGCGGTCGGCAGCGCGATCTGCAGCCGGGTCGCCTCCTGCCGCAGCAGCGTGAGGTCGACGAAGTCGTCCAGGTGGCGCCAGCCGTGCGCGTGGACGAGCCACTCCTCGAACTGCTGGAAGGGAAGCTCCTGACCGTTCACGCGGGCGACCGCATGGTCGGGCGCGGGCGCGCCGGCGGGCCCGGGCTCCTGGGCGTCGGAGGCGGCGAGGAACATCCCGGCGGCGAGGCACCACGAAGGGGCTGCAAGAACCGACGTGCTCATCATCCGTCTCCTGGCCGTCCCCTGGCCGTCCCCCGGCCGTCGCCTCTCGCCTTCACTCCCGGCTTGTCACGGAGACGAACGAGGCTAAGACCCGGGGCCGTCGTCGTTAAGGGCCTGGGGAAGGGCCCGGGAACGGATCGCGCTCTGGAGGTCGTGTCGTCATGGCCAAGGTCGCCTCTTGGACGAAGTGGTGCGCCGCCGTATCGGCGACGACGAAGTGGTGCGCCGCCGTATCGGCGGCGCTGGCACTGCTGGTGCCGGGTGCGAAGACGCAGGCGGGCGACGACGCCGGCCCGCCCTCGATCGACTACGTGATCGACGACTGGACGCAGGGCACCGCGCCGTGCGTGGTCGAGTCGAGCTGGTCGCACCATCCGCAGATCGAGGCGGCGCCCGAGCAGCCGCGGCCGCGCATCGTGCCGATCCACAAGCTGCCGATCCCGGCCGGCCAGAAGCCGGAGGACCGCGGCTTCTCGCCGCGCCCGCGCTGCTACGCGAGCTTCAGCGGCATCAACGACACCGGCTGGATCCCGCCCGACCCGACGCTCGCGGTCGGGCCGAACCACATCGTGGAGACGGTCAACTCGACCGTCGCGTGGTTCGACAAGTCGACCGGCGCGCTGCAGTTCGCCGCGCCGTTCGACAGCTCGGGCAGCCCCGGCTTCTTCGAAGGCGTCGGCGCCGGCAGCTTCTGCTTCGACCCGCGCTGCCTCTACGACGACATCGCCGGCCGCTTCGTCGTCATGTGCGCCGAGGTCTACTCGTCGACCGCGTTCATCGACATCGCCGTGTCGGACGACAACGACCCCAACGGGACGTGGTACGCCTACCAGACCGACGCGGTCACGACGGTCGGCGCCTCGACCTACTGGGTCGACTACCCGAGCCTCGGCTTCGACGACGTCGGGTACTACGTGACCGGCAACCTGTTCGACTTCTCGTCGGGCGGCTCGGGCGGCGCCAAGTACCGCATCTTCGACAAGTCGACGATGCTGAGCGGCGGCACGGTCGCCTACACCGACCTGCGCGACAGCGGCTCGTTCTCGGTGCAGGCGGGCGAGCACCACTCGACCCCCAACGCGCCGTTCTTCATGAGCATCAACTCGACCACGTCGCTCAAGCTGCAGGCGATCAAGACGCCGATCACGAATCCCACGCTGGTCACCACGACGATCAGCGTCAACACCTTCGCGAGCCCGCCCGACGCGCCCAACCTCGGCGGCAGCGGCATCGACACGCTCGACGGCCGCCTGATCAACCTCGAGCACCGCGCGGGCAAGCTCGTCTGCGGCCACGGCGTCGAGATCAACTCCAACGGCAAGTCGACCGCGCGCTGGTACGAGGTGAACTGCAAGACCTGGCCGCAGTCGGGCTCGCCGTTCCTGAAGCAGAGCGGCGACGTCGACATCGGCGACAAGGTCAGCGACACGGCCGCCTGGTACCCGGCGCTCTCCTACAACGGCAACGGCGGCATCGGGATGACCTTCGCCTACTCCGGCACCAACGAGTACGCCGGCATCGCCTACGCGACCCACAAGACGACCGACACCGGCGGCGTCATGACCCAGATCGTGCGCGTGCAGCAGGGGCTCGACAGCTACAGCAACTTCCGCTGGGGCGACTACTTCGACTGCTGCCCCGATCCGTCCGACGCGACCAAATTCTGGGGCGTGGGCGAGTTCACGCGCAGCTCGAACTCGTGGGGCACGCGCCTCTTCGACTTCGATACGACCTGGGACGCGCCGACCACCGGCATCCTGATGACGCTGCAGGGCAACAAGACGACGGGCGGGCTGTCTTTTACCAAGGGCGACATCGTGCGCTGCGACTCCGGCACGGCGGTCTACTCGATGTACTTCGACCTGAGCGACGTGTTGCCGACCTATCCGAACGTGAAGTCGTTCGCGCTCAAGCCGCGCAGCACGATCGTGATGGGCTTCGGCGCGCCGCTCAGCATCCCGAGGCTCACCGGCGGCCCGAACGGCACCAACGTCGATCCGCAGGACCTCGTCGAGTTCACGCCCGCGACGCTCGGCGACTTCACGTCGGGCGCGTGGTCGTTCTACTTCGACGGCAGCGACGTCGGGCTCGACACCAACGGCGAGAACATCGACGCGATCGCGTTCGACGGCAGCGGCTTCCCGATCCTCTCGTTCACCGGGCCGTGGGACGTGGGCGGCGGGCTGACCGGCAAGGACGAGGACCTCGTCCTCTTCACGCCGACCACGCTGGGCTCGGCCACGACGGGCACCTGGTCGCTGCTCTTCAACGGCCGCGACACCGACGTCAAGCTCGGCAGCCCGGGCGAGGACGTCGACGGGCTCGACTTCGACTCGGTGAACAGCAAGCTCACCGTCTCGACCGATGGCGACTTCCAGGTGCCGATCAACCTGACCGGCCACATGGACGACCTGATCACGTTCACGTTCACGCAGCTCGGGTCGAACCCCGCGGGGACGTGGGCGCTCACGTTCGACGGCTCGACCAAGGGGCTGATCGACGCCAGCGACAACGTCGAGGACATCGAGATCCTGCCCTGAGGGCAGGAATCCTGCCTTGACGTTGAGCGCCGGCGCGAAACGCGCCGACGCCCTTCCCCTCGCCGCGGCGCATTGCTTTCATCGCCGCCCCCATGGCCCGGATCGTCCCGATCGACTGGTACTACCACCGCGTCGGCTGCACCGCGTGCAAGCGGGCGCACGACTTCCTCGCGGGCTTCGAGCTGGTGGTGCACGAGCGCGTCGACGCCCGCCGCACCCGCATCGGCCCGAGCGGCTTCGCCGACGTCGTGAAGGGGGCGAAGACGGTGCTCGTGAGCAACGGGCGCAGCCTCGCGCGCTTCGACCTCTCCGCGCGCGACTGCGACCGCGGCGCGCTGTACGCCCGGATGGTCGGGCCGACCGGCAACCTGCGCGCGCCGACCCTGCGCCGCGGCGGGCTCGTGGTCGTCGGGTACCACGCCGAATCGCTGAAGGAACTGGTGAAGTGAGCGCCGATGCGACGCTCTACCTCGAGCGGCTCGCGGTCGGCGCGATGCAGAACTGGGCCTACCTGATCGGCTCGCGCGCGAAGCGGCAGTGCCTGGTGGTCGACCCGGCTTGGGACGTCGCCGCGATCCTGCGCAAGGCGGAGCAGGACGGCATGGAGGTGGTCGGCGCTCTCGTGAGCCACTGGCACCCCGACCACGTCGGCGGCGACCTCTTCGGCCACGACATCGAGGGGCTGGCGACGCTGCTCACGAAGAAGAGCGTCCCGATCCACGTGAACCGCCACGAGCTCGAAGGCGTGGCGAAGGTGACCGGCGTCTCGAAGAAGGACCTCGTCGGCCACGACGGCGGCGAGAAGGTCGACGTCGGCGACATCGCGATCTCCCTGCTGCACACCCCCGGGCACACGCCCGGCAGCCAGTGCTTCCTCTGCCGCGGCCACCTGCTCTCCGGCGACACGCTCTTCATCCGCGGCTGCGGCCGCGTCGACCTGCCGGGCGGCGACAGCGAGCAGATGTGGAAGAGCCTCCACACCGTGCTCAAGCGCCTGCCGCCCGCGACGCAGCTCCATCCGGGCCACCACTACGGCCCGATCGAGGAGTCGACGATCGGCGAAGAGGCGCGCGAGAACCCCTACCTCAACGCGCCGACGCTCGACGACTGGCACGGCATGATGGGCCGCGGTTACTGATCGCGTCCGTCGCCCGGGGAGGGAAGGCGTGGCCGAGCTCGCGCTCGAGCTCGAGAGGGTCGTCAAGCGCTGGCGCAGCGGCGCCGCGCTGCGCGGCGTCGACCTCGCGGTCCCGCGCGGCGCGGTGGTCGGCCTGGTCGGGCCGAGCGGCGCCGGCAAGACGACGGCGATGCGCGTCGGGCTCGGCCTGCTCGCGCCCGACGAGGGGACGGCGCGCGTCTTCTCGACGCCCGCGCGCGCGATCGCGCTCCACCGCGGTCGCGTCGGCGTCCTGATCGACGGCCCCGCGCTCGAGCCGGCGCTCTCCGTCGTCGACAACCTGCAGGTCCACGCGCTCCGCCACGGCCGCGCCGCGCCCGACCCCGCGCCGTGGTTCGAGAAGCTCGGGCTCGGCGGCCTCGCGCGGCGGCGCGCGGCGCGCCTCTCCCAGGGCGAGCAGTACCGCGTGGCGCTGGTGCGCGCGCTCCTGCTCGGCCCCGATCTGCTCGTGCTCGACGAGCCGGTCGCCCACTTCGACCCGGCGCTCGCGCAGGCGGCGCTCGAGCTGGTGCGGGAAGCGTCGGCGCGCGGCGCGGCGACGCTCGTGACGAGCCACCAGCTCGCCGAGCTGCAGCGCGTCGCGACCCACCTCGTCCTGCTCCACAAGGGCGAGGTGCTGCTGAGCGGCGCCCTCTCCGATCTGCTCGGGACGATCGCGCCGGCGCTGCGCATCGCGGCGGGCGGCGCGAACGCGCCGGCGAAGACGCTCCTCGCGCGCCACGCCGCCGTCGCGCGCGTCGACGAGCTGCGGGCCGACGGGCAGGACCTGCTGCGCGTCGAGCTGCGGGCGAGCGGCCCGGAGGAGGCCTCCGCGGCGGCCGCGGCGATCAACGCCGCGCTGCACCAGGGCGGCATCGCGGCGAGCCTGCTCGCGCCGGAGCGGCCGACGCTCGAGGAGCTGTTCCGGCGGACGCTCCTGCGCGCCGGCGGCAGCGGGACGGAGCGGCCCGCGTGACCGTCGTCGCGACGTTCCGGGCCGAGCTCTTCCGGCTGACGCGGACGCGCGGCGGCCGCTTCGGCCTCTTCGCGCCGGCGCTGCTCGGCGCGCTGCGCGTCCTGGGTGGGAGCCTGATCGAGTCGCTCGGGAACGCGCGCCGCGTCGCGCAGGGGCTGAAGGCGGCCGGCCCGCACGACCTGACCGCGTTCGGCCCGCTCGCCGACGGCATCAACTGGGGCGCGCCGGTGCTGGCGATGGCGGCGCTGCTGGTCGGCGCCTTCGCGCTGGCGCGCGAGCGCGACAGCGGGGGCCTCGCGCAGCTCTGCGTCGCGGCGCCGCGCGGCTCCGTGGTGCTCGGCAAGCTGCTCGCGATCTCTGGCTGGGTCGTGCTCTCGTTCGTGCTGCTCTTCCTCGCCGCGATGGGGGCGGCGGCGCTCGGCGCCGACTTCACCGCGCACGTCGACGACGGCTACGTCGCGATGACGCTCGCCGACCTCTGGCACGAGACGGTGCGCGGGCTCGTGTGCGGGCTGCCGGCGCTGCTCTGCTGCGGGGCGTTCGGGGTGATGATGTCGGCGATGAGCGCGGGCGTCGGCGCGGCGGCGGTGGCGACGCTGGTGCCGTTCACGCTGCTCGCGCTCTTCCACGCGACGCTCGGCGCGGTCGGGCCGAAGCTCTTCACGACCTACGTGCCGTTCCTCTCCGACCAGTCGCCGATCGCGCGCGTCGCGAAGGTGGTGCGCGCGTTCAACGACGCGGCGTGGGAGCCGGGCGAGCTCGCGCGCGCCTGCCTCGTGCCGGGCGCGGAGGCGCTCGCGTTCCTCCTGATCGCGTGGATCGTGACGCTGCGCCGGAACGCGTGACGTCCGCCGTCGGCGGGAGCGCCGTCGCGCCCCGCGTCGTCAGAGCTTCGGCACCATCGAGTAGACGACCAGGACCTCGAACGGGAAGAGGGCGAGGTCGGCGACCGCCGTGAGCGGCGTCGCGACGATGCAGAGCCAGGTGCCGGGGTGGCCCCAGTTGGTGTCGCCGGTCTTGGGGATCTCGACCCACGCGCGGCACTGCCCGTCGGCCGACACGATCTCGAGCGAGCGGCGCGAGACGGGGTCGACGATCAATGCGAGCTGCGCGGCGCCGCCGCAGTTCTCGAGGTGCACCGAGTCGGGGAGCTCGACGCGGCTGCCGTCCTCGGACGGCGGGAACGGATAGGGCGCTTCGTCGCCGCGGCCGTCGATCGCGGCCATCGTGAGGAAGCACGGCCGGTCGGGGCCGAACTTGTCGCCCGAGCGGGTCGTCTCGCGGTAGGCCGCGACGCGCCCGTCGCTCATCTTCACGCCGACGGTGAGCTCGCCCGCCGCGTCGACGTCGGCGCCGATCAGCCGG